>ENA-ORBV01013812-ORBV01013812.1-microbial-mat-metagenome-genome-assembly--contig:-NODE-13812-length-12203-cov-2.655781_pt1 | contig 12203 bp, 11 predicted proteins | sample MGYA00237777_ERZ505514 | MGnify/ENA primary metagenome ERZ505514 (study PRJEB26160, sample SAMN06269048) | microbial mat metagenome | isolation source: Oligotrophic lake microbial mat | place... | reverse complement strand
CCTACTGCACAGGTCGTAGTGGAGCGATGGTGTCCTCGGATTTCTATGTTGTTCTTTCTGTCTACGAGAAGCACCAACTCAAGATTCGACTGAATGAAGGGTAGCTGCGGGTCTGCACCAAAGGAACCCTCGCTGGCTATGCCAAGGTCGCACCCTGTGAGCTCCATAGCGGCTAGGGCTTTTGCGCGCGCTGTCTCCAGTTGGTTTCCCGTACGAGCGATATCCCTCGTAAAGGTGCCGAACAGATCTGAGTTAAAGCCATGAGGGACCGTAACATGCATGTCGAGCGCTTCCTTTAAAAGAGGCGCAATTACCCTCTCCTTGTTGTGCATGGTACCGAGCACTGCCGTTCTGCCAGAGAATAGGGTACTCATGTGCGCCAGTATACTACGGGTAGTGTGCAGGGTACTGCATAGGAATACGCCAAACAGTCGTCCAGCAATGCTCTTGAAGTGTGTTATACCTTCAGCATGAACGTGAAAGGAAAGCGGATATTCGTAGGGCTGTCAGGCGGTGTGGATTCTGCCGTTACGGCAGCGCTCCTGAAGGAACAGGGTGCAGACATCGTCGGCGTATTCATAAAAGGCTGGTATCCGCCTGGTATGCCCTGCACCTGGAGCGAGGATCGCAAGGATGCGATGCGGGTAGCTGCTCGGCTACAGATTCCATTTCATACGCTTGACGCATCAAAGGAATATAAAGAAGGAGTCATCGATTACTTGCTTGCTGAATACAAGGCCGGACGTACACCCAACCCTGACAGTATGTGCAACCGTGAGGTTAAGTTCGGTGCGTTCTACCAATTCTTGATGAAACACGGGGCAGACGCTATCGCTACCGGCCATTATGCGCAGTCGCAAAATGGGTCTCTCATACGAGGCATGGACGAGGGCAAGGACCAGAGCTATTTCTTGTGGGCCGTTCCGAAGGAGGCGATTGAGAAAACCCTGTTCCCACTAGGGGGCATGCAAAAGAACGAGACACGCCGTCTCGCCATGAAGTATCGCCTTCCGAACGCTGCAAAGCGCGACAGTCAGGGCATTTGTTTCCTTGGAAGTATTTCTGTGGATGATTTCCTGAGGGGTGAATTTCATACAGAGCCAGGAGAAGCACACGACAAGGAAGGAAACACGATAGGTACCCACGATGGCGCTCTCGTGCATACGTTAGGCTCGCGTGTAGCCCTCACGAATGCTTTGCCCGGGCCCTGGTATGTAATTCAAAAGGATATCGTTTCTAATACCCTCGTTGTCGCCAAGGAGCGGAGACAGTCGCAGGAACGGTCTGATATATCCCTAACGCAAACCAATTGGTTCACCGATACAGCAGACGGTGAGAAACTCTCTGCGCAGTTTCGCTACCATGGCCCCGTTATTACGGGCACTCTCTCTAAGGACCGCTCTTCATTTCTGCCTGATAGCGGTCTTGAAGAACCGCTCGCACCAGGACAGTCGCTCGTGCTTTATAAGGGGACTATTGTGGTTGGAGGGGGAAGTATCGTTTAGCCCTGCGCCCGGGCGTAGTGGTATGATAGGAAGGAATGAAGCCCGCAATAGTAAAAGCAGACGGCACCATCGAGGTATTTGAAGGCTCAAAGCTTGAAGCGTCACTACGTCGTGCGGGCGCCACGGATGGCACTGCCGAGCGTATTCGTCACACTATCGAGACTTCTATGGGAGCGAGTGCCGAGAGTTCTGAGGTGTATCGCCGAGCGTTTCAGATGCTCCGACAAGATGCGCGCCCCGCCGCCGCTCGATACTCTTTGCGTCGCGCACTTTTTGACTTAGGCCCCTCAGGGCACCCATTCGAGGACTTCGTCGCAGAACTCTTCAAGAAGGAGGGCTGGACGGTGGAAGGTCGGCGCATCATTCCGGGCAAGTGCGTACCCCATGAGGTAGATGTATACGCCTCACGGGGTAACGAACACCTCGCTGCTGAGCTGAAGTATCACAACAGTCCCGGCTACAAGACCGATGTGAAGGTGGCGCTCTATGTAAAGGCGCGTTTTGATGATATCTGGCAGTGCCGCGATGAGGACAAGGGCGTGTGTCCGGTAGACGTCGGATTCCTCATCACGAACACTAAGTTCACGTCGCAGGCCATTGATTATGCCACGTGCTCAGGTATGGGCTTGCTTGGATGGAGCTATCCGCACGAAGGAAACCTGTACGATCGCATTGTGGCTGCGGGGCTGTATCCGGTCACTGCCCTTACAACCCTCAAGAAGGCCGAGAAGCGGCTCCTTATCGATAAAGGCATTGTCACGTGTGAGCAGGTGCGTGAGCATCGAGACGTACTACGGTCAGTTGGTCTCTCGCCTGAGAACATTGGCACCGTTGTTGCTGAAGTGAATATGCTGTGCGCACATGATTAACAGTATTCTATGGCTCCCTACGTAAAGCGATACAATCCGAACCGCAGTAGCGAGTGGAACTATGGTGGCGCTAAGTGGCGTCTCTCGCGCTCGAAGATTGAGTTTTTCATCGAGTGTCCACGCTGTTTTTATGTGGACAACAGGCTAGGCACCAAGCGCCCGGGCTACCCTGAGTTCACCCTTAACAAGGCTGTCGATACGCTCTTCAAGAAGGAATTCGATGTGCATCGCAAAGCGAAGACTGCGCATCCGCTCATGGAGAAGTATCAGATTGCAGCAGTGCCATTTGCACACAAAAAGATGGATACCTGGCGCGAGAACTTCGAGGGTGTTGAGTTCACGCATCCTGAGACTGGCTTCGTTATATCAGGCGCGGTGGACGATATTTGGGTGAATGAGGCGGGTGAGCTCATCGTCGTGGATTACAAGTCCACCTGCAAGGCTGGGACTATTGAAGTGCTCGATGATTCTTCCTGGAACGAGCAGTACAAGCGCCAGATGGGTGTGTACCAGTGGCTGCTACGCCATAACGGCTTTGAGGTGTCTCCTATGGGCTATCTCGTGTATGCGAATGCACATGACGACAAGGATGCGTTTGATGCGAAGCTTGAGTTTGAGGTTACGGTTGTTGAGTGCGAGGGTCAAAGCGAATGGATAGACGAAGTGCTTCCCCGCATTAAGAGTACGCTCGAGTCAGATACAATCCCGGCCATAGGGGACGCCTGCGAGTTCTGTCCGTATCGCGAAGCAGCAGGCAAGAAACTCCTCGCAATGCATCAGGCTGCAAAGAAATAGCGGTATGGAAGTGCGCATAAAGGGAACCTGGAAGGAAAAGCTTAAAGGGGAGTTAGAGAAGTCTTATGGTAAGAAGCTTATAGACTTCGTAAAGAAGGAGTATGCAGAGGGTACCGTCTATCCGAAAGCCGAGAATATCTTCCGTGCGTTTGAGCTTACGCCTTTTGAGGACGTGAGGGTGGTGATCCTTGGTCAGGATCCGTATCATGGTGCAGGGCAAGCAATAGGGCTCTCGTTTGCTGTCGAGAAGGGAATTACCCTCCCCCCTTCTCTAAGAAATATCTATAAAGAACTGGAGAGCGATTTCGGTAGCTCAATCTCGAATCGTAATGGCGACCTATCGCGATGGGCACAGCAGGGTGTACTACTATTGAACGCAACACTTACCGTCCGCGCAGGCAGTCCAGGTTCACATCAGAAGAAAGGCTGGGAGGAGTTCACGGACGCAGCGATAAGAACACTATCTGACGAGCGTGAGCACATAGTTTTCATACTATGGGGCAATTATGCTCGCACGAAGGGTGCCCACATAGACCGAAGCAAGCATCTCGTCATCGAGTCCCCGCACCCCTCACCGTTCTCAGCTCACACGGGCTTCTTTGGCTCGAAGCCTTTTAGTAAAGCGAACGAGTACCTGGAAATGAATTGGCAGAAGCCGATAGATTGGCTCAACTAAATACTCTTACCAAACAATCTCGCGGTCCTTTGGTATGCGATAGTGCCCATCACCTTTCTTAATGTCGTACGCCTTATAGAACTCCTCAAAGTTCGATACGGGGCCGTTAATACGAAAGATGGCGGGTGAGTGAGGGTCTGTTAGTACCTGCGTCTTTGTAATCTCTGGGCGCGAATGCTCGCGCTCGAACAATGCAAACGCGATAAAGAATCGTTGCTCCGGCGTCAGGCCATCAATATCTTTTCTTCCGGTTCGCCCCAACTGAAGTTTGTATGCATCAAAGGCAATTGAGAGACCTCCAAGATCAGCGATGTTTTCACCGAGGGTAAGTGTTCCGTTTACTTTGACACCATCAGAAACTTTGTAGGCGTTAAACTGCTTTTCTACTTTCTTTGACTTAGCATCAAACCGTTTCCGGTCCTCAGTAGTCCACCAGCTCTTTAGGTTACCCTTGGAGTCGAACTTCGATCCTTCATCATCAAATCCGTGTGTAATCTCATGCCCAATCACCGCACCAATACTTCCGTAGTTCATAGCGTCGTCGGCAGTAAGGCTAAAGAACGGTGCTTGAAGGATTGCAGCAGGGAACACAATATCGTTCATTGTGGGTTGGTAGTAGGCGTTCACGGTCTGTGGGTACATGAGCCATTCTGCACGGTCCATAGTCTTACCCAGTCTGCGCATATTCCGTTTGTGCTCGTACTCTGTGGTACGGAGAATGTTTCCGACGTACTCATTATCAGCAATAACGAGACCCGCGTAGGACCTCCATTTTTTAGGATATCCAATCTTTCGATTGAACGACGCAAGCTTCACGAGGGCCTTCTTTTTGGTGGTAGGGGTCATCCAATCCAGCGATCGAATGCGTGTCTCGTACGCCGTAAAAAGATCGTCAACAATTAAATCCATTTTTTCCTTAGCTTCCGGGGGGAAATGCCTATCTACGTACAGTTTTCCAAGGCACTCACCCAGTCCACCGTTTACGGTAGAGAGCGTTCTGCGCCAGAGGGGCTTCATCTCCTTCGAGCCGGTAAGTACTTTTCCGTAGAAGGAGAAACTCTGGTTGATAAATCGGTCAGAAAGCGCACCCGAGTAGTTATTTACAAGATGGAATGTGAGGTACGTCTTCCAATCGTCTATCGAGACATTGGTAAGCATTGCGTCGATTCCCTTGAAGAACTCTGGCTGCATAACGAGGTAATAGTTCGCCTTACTACCGCCCATGCGCTTTACATAAGAGTCCCAGTCGATACCAGGAGCAAGTTTCTTGAATGCTGTGGGTGTGTACTTGTGATATATCTTCTCAGGATCGCGCATGTCTTCCTTCTTCATCGAGATTTTTGCTATTTCTGTCTCGATACTGAGTACGGTATCGCGCTCTGTCTTTGCACCGGACGCATTGCTGCCCATGAGGCCGAAGAGTTTCTCTACATGTACTTTATACGCGTCGCGTACACGGACTGACTCGGCGTCATCCTTAAGGTAGTAGTCGCGGTCAGGAAGACCAAGTCCGTCCTGTCCCAAGTAAAGCGCATACGTCTCGCTATCTTTCATATCTTGATCAACTCCCATACCCCACAGTGCATCAACGCCAACCCTGTGGAGCTCGGCTATAACACGTTGCAAGCGTGCGGCGTCCTTTATTGCATCTATCTTCTTAAGTAATGGCACCAGAGGAGAGAGATCAAGCGTGTTCCTTTTTTCCATGTCCATACCCGAGCGGTAGAAGTCGCGGACCATGCGCTCGGCGCTTTTCTCAGGAAGTGTGCGCTTTGCAGATACCTCGTCCACGAGTGCGCGAATTTGCTTCTCGGTCTCAAGGCGCACGATCATGAATGTTCCCCAGCGCGACTCGGTTTTTGGAATGGGATTCTTTGCCATCCACTTTTTGTGTACGTGATGAAAAAAATCATCTTGTGGACGAATGCTTGCGTCGAGCTCAGTCGTATCGAAACCCCAGTTTTTCTTTGCCATATAGGCTCTAGTATAGCCGTTGTGGTATCGTCATACCATCATGACCCTCTCAGACGTACGCAGTCGATTCCTGGCTTTCTACGAGAAGCGTGGACACGTCATTGTGCCGTCCGCACCTATCGTGCCGGGCAATGACCCCACCACGCTCTTTACGTCTTCCGGTATGCAGCCACTGGTGCCGTACCTCCTTGGCGAGACGCATCCGGCAGGCAACCGCATAACGAACTCGCAGATGAGCTTCCGTGCGGGAGACATCGAGGAAGTAGGAGACAACCGCCATACCACATTCTTTGAGATGCTTGGCAACTGGTCGCTTGGAGACTATTTCAAGCAGGAGCAGCTTCCTTGGATCTTCGAGTTCCTCACGAGCAAGGAAGAGGGTCTCGGACTCAATCCTGAAAAGCTCTATGTATCTGTCTTCGCGGGTGACGAGTCTACGGGCATGCCCGTGGATATGGAAGCAGTAGAACTGTGGCAAAAGCTCTACAAGGAGAAGGGTATTGATGCAGGATTCCTGAACGTAGGCTCAGAGGCCGACGGATATATAAAAGGTATGCAGGGCGCACGCATATTTGCGTACGACGCCAAGAAAAACTGGTGGAGTCGTGCAGGGGTGCCCGCCAACATGCCGGCGGGCGAGCCGGGCGGCCCTGATTCCGAGGTCTTTTATGACTTTGGTCTTCCCCACGACACCAGCTGGGGTCTTGAGTGTCATCCTAACTGCGACTGTGGCCGGTTTATGGAGATAGGGAACTCCGTCTTCATGCAATTCATAAAGCAAGAGGACGGCTCGTTCCAGAATCTTCCGAAGCAGAACGTGGACTTCGGGGGAGGTCTCGAACGACTCGCTATTGCGACCGTGGGCACGCCTGACGTATTCGTCCTCGATGTGTTTGCGCACCCGCTTCAGATTATTGAAGCACGCTCGGGCAAGACGTATGGCTCAGACACAGATACCACAAAAGCATTCCGTATCATTCTTGACCATATGCGCGCCGCGTCCTTTATGCTTGCCGAAGGCGTCACGCCGTCTAATTCAGAGGCAGGGTATGTTCTGCGCCGTCTTTTGCGCCGTGCTATTCGCGAGTCTGATCGCCTCGGTATCCATGAGGCAGTACTCGCTGACGTAGCCAAGGGCTATGGCGATGTGTATGCCGATCACTACCCGCACGTACTTGCACATGCAGAGAAGATTAAGGAGGAGCTAGGAAAAGAGGAGGAGAAATTCCGTAAGACGTTGGTCGGTGGCACCAAAGAACTCGAGAAGATGATAGTGAAAGGTGTAATTACTCCCGACGATGTATTCACATTGTTTACTACCTTCGGATTCCCTATTGAGCTTACTGAAGAGATTGCAAACGAGCGCGAAATAGAAATAGACCTCACCGAAGTGATGACGCTGATGGTGGGTCATCAGGAGACGAGTCGTGCCGGAGGTGCGCAGCGCTTTGCTGGAGGCCTCGCAGACCATGCAGAACAGACCGTCCGCTATCACACCGCGCACCATATTCTTCTTGCAGCACTCCAGAGAGTGCTTGGTCCTGAGGTGAAGCAGCGGGGAAGCAATATCACGAGCGAGCGCTTGCGTATCGACTTCGCGTCCCCTGGCAAGATGACGGACGAGCAGAAGGCTGAGGTAGAAAAGATAGTGAATGAGACTATATATAAGGATCTGCCCGTGACGCGCACGGTTATGCCGCGCGAAGAGGCAGAGAAGCTCGGAGCGCAGATGGAGTTCGGAGTGAAGTATCCGGACATGGTGTCGGTGTACTCCGTGGGCCCCATTGACGCCACAGAGGAAAACCCTGATATACCCAATGCGTTCTCGCTTGAGTTCTGTGGCGGCCCGCACGTTACCAATACGAAAGAGATTCATGACGGCAACAAGATCTTCCGTATTAAGAAGGAAGAGGCCGTTGCTTCGGGCATACGGCGCATCAAAGCGGTGATTGAATAAGTTCAATTCCTACTCCGCCCAACATAGTGGAAGAAAAGAGGCTGAATCCCACACTGAGGTGCACCAGCAACAACAAACATACCTGGCCGGTTACGCTAGGAGCGTTACATCAACCTTGCGGCGTCTCTATATTGGTTCCAACACCGTTCTAAATGTTGCTGTCTTCTTGGTATACTAAAAGCAATGGGTCTTTTTTCCTCTGACAAGAAAGGGAACGCCGTAGCGCTGATTGATATCGGCTCTGCTTCGGTAGGGGGTGCCTATGTCTACTATGTAAAGAACGCTCAGCCGGTCATCTACTACACCGTACGCGCTGAAATAAACGTGCGTGAAGGGGAGTCAATTACGGACAGCATGCTACGGTCGCTTGAGTTCGTACAGGGTCACATGACTGCACAAGGCGCGCCGCAGCTACGACGCGAAACAGGGAACGGATCAGTGGAGAAGGTACTCGTATCAGTAGCTGCGCCTTGGCAGCACGCCGTCGTCACGACCACCCCTTTTGAGGAGAATCGCCCATTCACGTTCACTCATGCGCATATCGACACGGTGACGCGTGCCTCAGAGGTAACCGAGGGGTGTATCTCGCTCGGTCACACCGTCATCGCAACACTTCTAAACGGCTACCAGGTACCTAATCCATTCGGAAAGCGGGCATCCCGTGCAGAAATTGTAATGCTCGCCTCAAGCATGGAGAGGGATGCAGCGGATCGTATCGAGACATCACTACGTCGAGCATTCCATACAAGCGCCATTGAGATGACCGGCTTCTCTCCGGTTGCGTATACCGTGTTTCGTGACCTATACCCCCACCAGAAAGACTTCATATTGCTCGATGTAACCGGCAAGGGCACGGATGTGCTTTTCGTTAAGCACGGCATTATGAAGCATGTGGCCACAGTGCCCCAGGGGACGCATGACCTACTTCAGACGGCATCGCTTTCGTGGCGCAAGCAGCATGAAGATGAGACAACAACAGAGCACCGAAGCGTGAACGTTATCTTTAAGCACGAGACGCGCGCTATAGAAGCAGTGTGGATTGAGAGTCTTAGGGATGCATTGCAGGGATTCGCCGTGTCTGACGCATTGCCTCACACGATATTTCTTCTCGCAGACACCCGTGTGCGCGACTATCTCAAGCGAACCGTGGAGACAAGTACCCTCAGCTCCCTCTGGCTTTCCGATACCCCTCTTTCTGTTATTACCGTCATCCCTTCGCACCTTTCAGCATCACTAAAGACTCTCGGCTTAGGCGAGAGCGACCTCTTCCTCGGGATCCTCGCATTGTACGGCGGGAAGGAACGCATCAAGATACAGCCTGTTCTACAGACGACTGAGCCAGTTGTTCCTGCAGAGCCCGGGATGAGGTTTTAAAGGGGTGTATACTGATGTCTGTACTATCCCTATCACGGCTTTCATCGTTTCTATGCAAAAGAACCTGAATGACATCATTCCCCCGTCTCGTCGTCGCCTTATGGGCGAGGGCATGGACGTTCCAACTCACCCGTTAGACATGGAGACACCGTCCGCAGAGCGTCCTTCATACGCACGACCCCAAAAGCCACGCAAGCCAGTCCGATCATTCCCTATGGGAACGGCACTCGTAGCGCTTGCCGTGGTGCTCGTCTCTATTGGAGCACTCTTCGCATTCTCCGGAGCTACTGTTTCCGTAACAGCAATGAAGAACCCAACCTCGGTATCAGGAGACTTCCTCGCGACTCTAAGTGGTGGCGAGCTACCGTTTGAGGTACTCACGGTCGAAAAAGTAGCAAGCGCATCGGTGGCGTCAGAAGGTAGGGAGACGGTGAATCAGTCAGCGCAGGGTACGATTGTTATCACGAATACTCAGGATGTGGCGCAGCAGCTTATCAAGAACACCCGTTTTGAAACACCCGACGGACTCATCTTCAGAGTGCGCGACTCCATTACCGTACCCAAGGCTGCTAACGGCACTCCTGGCTCGCTTGAAACCACGGTCTATGCAGACGCTACTGGAGAGAACTACAACGTGAGCCCGACGACCTTCACCCTTCCAGGGCTTAAGGGTGGCGCTATCTTTACTCAAGTGACTGCAAGCTCAAAGGAGGCAATGAAGGGCGGGTTTGCGGGTCCTCGTCCGAGCGTCTCTGCGGCAACACGAGAGAAGAAGGCAGGGGAGCTGCGCGCAAAGCTCGAGGCCGACATAAAAACAGCACTTACTGATGCCATCCCGGAAGGGTACGTGCTCGTGCAGGGTGCGAGTAGGGTTACGTACGAACCACAGCCCGATGCTGCGGTAGCCGGCAACAACGTTGAAATCGCTGAGAAAGCAGTGGCGACTGCAGTTGTGTTCCCCTCAGCAGCTCTCGCGAAGGCCGTTGCCTATCAGGTCGTCGGTTCGTATACGGGCCAGAACGTTCTCTTGGGAGCCTCTAAGGGTCTCACCTTGGCCTCCGTAGGAGATCTGCCGGTCCCAGGAACCACTGAGTTTGCCTTCGCTCTCACGGGGAATGCAGTCATTGACTGGCAGATAGACGCAAGCAAGATAGCGGCTGCCGTGGCCGGAAAGAGTCGCTCATCAGCGCAGACGGTCCTATCTGGATTCCCTGAAGTGGACAGAGCGGCACTCGTGCTACGGCCGTTTTGGAGCTCATCCTTCCCAGCCGACCCGACCAAGATCAAGGTATCGGTAGAAAACGGCCAGGAAGCGAAGTAAAACCTTAATAACTTATTTGACGACCCATTCTATCCTTGGTAGGATAGTGAAGCATCACATGGAGGTAAGTAAAGAAGGCGCAGCAACCGGCTCTGTAGAAGAGGTGCTTCCTAATTCCCTTTTTAGGGTTAGGATGCCTACCGGAGAGCTCCAGCTTGCATACCTCGCTGGAAAGATGCGTTTGCACCGAATCCGTGTGGTCGTCGGAGACCAGGTAGAATTGGTTATCGACCCGTACGGAGGGCGTGCGCGCATCGTGAGGCGGCTTAGTTAAACCCGAACGAATACGATGAAAGTACGTGCATCAATTAAAGTACAGCAGCCAGGAGATATCATCGTCCGTCGTCGCGGGCGCTTGTACCGTATCAACAAGCGCAATCCGCGCCGCAAGGCGCGCCAAGGCTAGTAGCCGACCTGTTCCAGAAGAATTCTTACTCTCAACCCTTACCTTTAACTTCTCGTATTCATGCGTATCGCCGGTGTGACCCTTCCTGACGACAAGCAGCTCGCATACGCGCTGCCTCTTATATTTGGCATTGGTCCGAGGCGTGCACTCGATATCCTAAAGGAGGCAGGAGTTGATCCTGTCCGTAAAGGTAATGACCTCACTGCTGACGAGGAGCAGAAGATTCGTACACTCGCTGAGGCGTACACCATTGAGGGAGAGCTTCGTCGTGAGGAGGGCCAGAACGTCAAGCGTCTGAAGGACATTCGTTCAGCACGGGGCATCCGCCACGAGCGCCGTTTGCCTGTGCGTAATCAGCGCACCAAGACAAACTCCCGCACCGTCCGTGGAAACACACGCAAGACGATGGGTAGTGGTCGCCGTAGCCTTGAGAAGACATAATCCGCGGACACTACATTTAATTATCTATGGGAAAGAAACGAATCATAAAGAAGTCCGGAAAGGGCATGGACCAGGGTCGCAAGGACCGCGCCATGTCAAAGGCCGTCAAGAAGCGTCTCGAGCGCGGTGTGCTTCACGTTGAGGCTACCTTCAACAACACCAAGGCCGTCCTGACCGACGAGGCAGGCAATGCAATTATCTCAAGCTCCGCAGGTGCCCTCGGGTTCTCTGGTGCTCGCAAGTCCACACCATACGCTGCCGCTAAAGTGGGTGAGCTCCTCGGCGACAAGGCAATCCTCATTGGTCTCAAAGAGGCGTCGGTTATTATCCGCGGTATTGGTGCAGGGCGTGAGTCCGCACTTCGCTCATTCGCAGGAAAGGGAATCGCTATCCGCGCTATCAAGGATGCGACCCCGGTGCCCCATAACGGCCCTCGCGCAAAGAAGGCGCGTCGCGTCTAGTCTTCTCCCTCACTCTCTACTCATATGAAAATCGGACCTAAGTACAAGATTGCGAAGCGCCTCGGCGCATCCGTCTTCGAGAAGACCCAGACACAGAAGTTCGCTATTGCAGAGGAGCGTGCTGCACGCAACAAGAAGGGACGTCGTCAGAACCAGACGGAGTTCGGCAAGCAGCTTCTTGAAAAGCAGAAGGTTCGTATCACTTACGGCCTCTCTGAGAAGCAGTTCAGCAACTACGTTGCGACCGCTACCTCAACTCACGGCAAGCCGCCAGCACAGACGCTTCACCGCCTCCTTGAGATGCGTCTCGACAACATTGTCTACCGCCTCGGCCTCACCCCTACTCGCCGTGCCGCGCGCCAGATGGCTGTCTCTTATACACATCTCCGAGCCCACGAGACTAAGGCGAATCTCGTATGCCGTC
>ENA-ORBV01013811-ORBV01013811.1-microbial-mat-metagenome-genome-assembly--contig:-NODE-13811-length-12203-cov-6.174913_pt1 | contig 12203 bp, 9 predicted proteins | sample MGYA00237777_ERZ505514 | MGnify/ENA primary metagenome ERZ505514 (study PRJEB26160, sample SAMN06269048) | microbial mat metagenome | isolation source: Oligotrophic lake microbial mat | place... | reverse complement strand
GATGTGTATAAGAGACAGGTATGTTGGTTTGGGTGGTCGATACAATTATGAAGATGGCGTGGCTTTTTTGTGTTCAGAACGTCGTGTGTTTCTTGACCAAAAGTCTCAAACGATAATCACGATGAATAAGTACTAGCTAGCTAGCTAGTAGAGTAACGTGTAATAAACTAAAGGAGGCTCAGTTTGTTTCTTTTTGAAACTGATGAGCGGGGTTGTGAGTTGTGACAGCTGTTGTGACATAATGTTTGAACCTACCTGACGTTTGATTGTAACTCCAGTGTAGTCGGTAAGTAGCCTCTGGCCTTCAGTGCTGGAGAAAAGTACATCACTTCTGCAGCAGTTTACCTAAGAACACCACAAGTGACGCACTACTTCATGTCGCTTCCGTTTGGAGATGCTGCTGAAAATTGCAGTTTGAGAACATTAATTTTATTCAGTTTTGTACTAGTACGTCATCGAAGGAATTTCCGGGTTGGTGCTTACTTCATGAGGACAGTAAATTCCAAAAAAATCTAGGCATGCAGAAGGGCAGATGGTAGTTGTGTTCTCTGGTTCGCGAAATCGGGCAAAGGATACGTCATCGTGCTTAAATTTTTGTTTGTCATGATGACAGTTAATTCCAAAAAAATCTAGGCATGCAGAATGGCAGCTGATGGCAGTTGTGTTCTCTGGTTCTTCCAAGTTGGCGAAATCGGGTAAAGGGCAGTAGCAACCCACGGATGGATGGATGAACTATTTCCAAGGTGGTCGATTCCATTATTATGACTCTTCGGTGAACTCATTGGAACATAGTTTCTGCCCGGGTGGAAAGATATCCCACACGGGATTGAGCAAAATAGTTGACTCGTTTTGATCATGTATTTATTTTTCCTAGCTAGCTAGTAGTAGAGTAGCTTACGACAATCAATGACCAACAACAAACCGCCAACAACATGACAGACAACAACAACAATGACGACAACTCGGTATTCCAATACAAAATTCTAGATGAATCGCACATTGAGAAATGTGCACATGTCATGGCGCAAGCCTTTTGCGATTCACCTAGTTACAAGTACATTTTTCAAAATTTTGCACAAGAGAAGGATCGAATCCACGCTTTGCAATGGATCTTTACTCGCAATATGTACTTGTTGTTTCGAAAATATCCCTCGGCATTGCGCGGCATGGTAAAGGCGACACAAAATAGTAATGGTGAAGCGACGACGACAGAAAAAGAACAGGTGGTTGCCTGCTTTTCCTTTGCACCCAATCCACATCAAAAAAAATCCTTTGTTGAACTTTTGTCGATTGGCCTTTGGCAAGTTCCCTTTCGATTTGGATTGGGATCCTACCGACGTTTATTGCAAGTAGTAGAGGATATGGAAAACAAGTATGCAAAATCCTTTGATATGGCGGAGGAAAACTATATCATGTTGGAACGAATGGTCGTCTTGCCAGAATATCAAGGTCAAGGTTTGGGAACCAAGGCATTGAAAGCAGCACTTGAAGAATCCACCAACGTTGAAGTTCGACTGTCGACACAAGAAGAACGAAATGTGACATTTTACAAACGTCTAGGTTTTGAAGTTGCTGGTGAACAGAAATTTTACGACAATGATGAGGAGTTCAAATTCCACAGTTGGTATATGCTGCGAAAAGAGAAATAATGCAGTGTCCGGCAGAAAGATTGCAACGTTCCATAGTTTTCCCCTGTGTTATTGGAGCTATTTTCATTTGGCCTTCCAGGATATGTTAAGTTGCAGCAATGCAAAGTAGAAATCAAGTCTCTATGGTATGTTTGACGCTGTGCTTTAACCGTTCAAAGACGACGGCCTGCCGAAATCGTTCCACCCTTTGATCGGGAACCAATTATCCAAATCTCCTGTCAGAACAACCAAGCATTACTGACGAATGTGGCCGTTATTGTGATGGATATTGTTGCTGTCGTTCATTTATTTCCAAACAAGTGCATTTCAGGCGACGACTGAAGGAGTATGACGCATCCATCCAAAGAAGATCATTGAATCAAAATGAGCCATTGCCTGCTACTGCACCATGTTCCATGGAAATCGTAGATAATCTGTCGACCAATCGCGTCTTCTCCTCTTGCGTTCTAATTTTTTTTTATTAATGTCTGGATTCTTGGATATTTTGGGAAGGGACTTGCGTCCTTCTCGGCACGACTCGACCATCGTGGCAGACGACAAGATCGACTCGGCACATGGATCCGTTTCCTTGCGTTCTAAAAGAACTGCGTCTGAATGAAATACCTTTTTATTCCGCTTTTTGCCTCGAAAACGTTCCCAAAATGCTATATCTTCCCATCCACTGCAAAAGCATATGATCAGAGTCGAGAGAAAAATGTATTAGGGGTGAGAACCACTACAAACAAAAACACAAAAACCGCGAGAGCGGTACATCTACAGAGTCTTCTATATGAAAAAAAGAACTCACTAATTCCCAGAAAAATCTTCTTCCATTCCACCCGCCTTCCAAAATCCACCCACATCCATGAGCATGGCCGAAGGATGAGCTTGATATTGTCCACTGGGCTTTTTTCGATTGAATGTATGTCCAATATATCCACCTGGAGGATTTTCTGTTCTCGTTTTCCATTTTAGTGCTTTTTCCATGACTTCCAGTGTTATAAACAAGTCGGTGTCAATCATCAAAACTTTATCCGTCGAAGCGACCTTGAAGGCTAGATTTCGTGCCCCTGGTGTGTTCCATGGAATGTTTTTTTGAATGTAAGCAATTTCAATAGTCAGAGCTTGACGGTGTTTTTGCGTGACATAACTTTGGGCGGTCAAATTCGGCGCAGGTGATCCATCATCCACAACCAACAACGCAAATTGTTGACGAACGTCAGAAGGATATGAACTGAATTGTTCGAGTTGCCGTAACAATCCTGCTGGTTCTGCAAAGTACATTAATACTACCGTCAAGTTATGGTGGTTCTGAGAATCCTCCAAACTTGAAGCAGTATGATTGGCAGTTCCTTCTCTACTACTTGCGAACACAGAGGAGCCCACACGTGTCATTGTACCATTCTCACCATTCTTGCTGCTATTGTTACGTAGTGGCGTCTTTCTGGTGACGGCAGTGGTGCTGACAAAGTGAATTTCGACAGATTCAGATTCCCATCCACCCTAGACAAATAACATGACCACGACATTTACAACTGCCAAAACTCGTAGGAAGCATGAAAGTCGTTTTCTGAACCCTAAATCAGTCTTTTTTTCGGCAACAACAACCAAGGCCTCCTCCTTTCGCTGCTGCTGCTCTGCATCACTACCACTACTAGCACTCATTGGTGTGACCAGAACAAACAACAAGCACTTGTTTGACTGCTAAAGCTATGTAGATCACTTCTTGCTACTATGACAAGGCGAAAATGAAAAAGCGGCACTTCTAGAGTAGAGTTTGTAGCGCCTCCCAATAGATCGGTTTTGCTGCATACTGTACTATGCTAGCTAGTAGTAGAGTTAAGCACCAGTTGAGTGCTAAGCTACGACAGTACCATAGTTAAGTAGTTCAAGTAGTAGCTAGCTAGCTAACTATTCGTATCGCGCGAACTAAATCCGCAACTTGCAGAGTCACTGTCACTCAGTTAGTCCAAGATCCGGATCGCGCGGGGCACATCAGCGTCTAAAGTGCCTGCGTTTGACGCAAATCAACGCCAAAGAGGGGTCTCCCCGAACCTGCCATTGGACAAAGGACGAGCAGCATGAGAAGAGCTCTTGGTAGCGTCCCCTTCAAATTTGCTCGCTGAGAAGGAACAGCAGCACTTTGTTCTTGCAACCACACATCACAAGATTGCTTTGCATTCTTGGCCTGATTGTTTCGACGTGACTTGTGATTTGCGTTTGTTTTTTTGGAGGGAACAAACGGGGCTGGAGTGTGCTTTGTCAACAAAAAAGCAGTTGGCTTGCTTGTTCCATGCTGCCATTACAATGTGGTGTCGTCACTGAATGGATCCCCAGAAGGAGGCAACGGTGTTGTGCTGGACATGGAAAATGAGCACAGTGCGTAAAATCCTTTGATGTGGTGGACAAAAAGCATGTCATGTTGCAACAAATGGTCGTCTTGCCAGAATGTCAAGGTCAAGGTTTGGGAACCAAGGCATTGAAAGCATCACTTGAAGAATCCACCAACGTTGAAGTTTGACTGTCAACACAAGAAGAACGAAATGTGACATTTTACAAACATCTGGATTTTGAAGTTGCTGGTGAACAGAAATTTTACGAGAATGACGAGGAGTTCAAATCCCATAGTTGGCACATGCTGCGAAAAGAGAAATGATGCAGTGCAAGGCAGAAAGATTGCAACATTCCATAGTTTTCCCCTGTGTCATTGGAGCTGTTTTCATTTTGCCTTCCAGGACATGTTAAGCTGGAGCAATGCAAAGTAGAAATCAAGTCTCTGTGGTGTGTTTGACACTGTGCGCTAACCGTTCAATGACGACGGCCTGTCGAAATCGTTCCACCCTTTGTGAAAAAAACCACAACAAAGGTCTCTCGCCCGCCCATGAAAACGTTTTGGCGGTCATTTCTACAGTCATCATGCATGCCGCGAATGCGAATCGAATGGATTGTCATTCATCAAAAGATCCAGGAGCGTTGCTCATTTTAATAAGGCAGCATTTAAAGCTATTTAAGGGTGGATCCCCTGCATCAGGGGAGAGTCATGGATTGGGGGAGAGACTCTCGCCCATCATAGGGGAGAGTTCAAAACTCTCCCCTGAATTAGAGGAGAGTTTTAGGGGAGAGTTATTTAACATGAAAGAACTGTGACACATTTTACTTATGTTCGAAACTCTCCCCTAAATTAGGGGAGAGTTTTGAACCTCTCCCCGGAGTCAGAGCAGAGTTCAGAGCACATTTTGAAACTCTCCCCTGAACTTCTAAACTTAGGGGAGAGTCTTAAACTTTACTCTATTTGAGGGCTCTTTTGGCATTATGAGCAACAACGCTCCAGGAATCTTGATGCAAGTCATTCAACGAAGAAGAATTAGAAGCTGCAGATGAATCAATGAAGGAAGGAATCAAAGGAGTTGGGGGCTGCCCAAAAACAAAAGGCATCAAGCGTGCCGTATAAGTGAATGGATCGTCATGTATCAAAAGATCCAGGAATCTTGATCAAGTCATTGAGTCATTTTGATTGATTCAAGTGGCAGATGAATCAAGGAGTCAGTGGAGATCACTGAGCATAGGTACTAGCTAGTAGGTGGACCAGTACCAGGTACGTCGTACCTGGTACCATTACGATATTGCTGAAAAACAAAATAATACTCTAGCTAGAGTACAAGTTTTTTACCGTAGTTATTTAAAGTCATAATAATAGTTAGTAGGGAAGTCTGGAAGACTATTGTTGTGATCTCGTAAAGCCTGGAAGACTATTCAAACTGTTGTGTTCTCATAAGGCCCAGCTAGCTAGCTAGCTATATCTTCAAAGAATAATCTCTTTGTTTGCTTCAGTCAAAAAGGTAGTTGTAGTCCGTCAAGATGATGCGTAAAGCGTCGTTTCTCTTGTGGTTGGTGCTGTTCACAACAACCAAGTGTCGTGCTTTGGATTTTGAGAACGAAGAACTTTCTTGGCGACAACAAGAGCAACAATCGGTGCCTCCTGCGGTTGCCGATGCAACAGCAACAGCAGCTGCTGCTGATTCTGTGATTAACGATTACACTACGAATGACTTGACGGTGCCTCCTGGCGTGACGGTGCCTCCTGATGCTGGTGCTGTCCTGGATAATATCGCGTCTAGTGCTCCCGATGTCTTGAATCCTACCGACGTTGTGTCGGCATGGAATCAAGGATCGTTAGAAGATCAACAAGGAGCGGAAAAGGAACTTCAAGGTCTTGCCAATCAATACAACTTGACCAATTTGGATACCGGAGAATTTAGTCTTCCAGATACGTATCAGGCGATTGATACGGATGGTCGTCCCAATTGTGGCGTTGCCATTAATGCCACTCGAGAAGTCTGTGATCGATTGATTAGTGGCGTGGGAGGTGGTGTGCCATCTTCGGATGGTACGACATATACCAACGCGACAGCTTCCGGCGGCAGTGGCATTTGTGATTGTTATTCGTTTTGTGGAGAATCTTTGAGTGCGTGTTATGACTTTGGTGCCCCCACTCCCCTCTTTGATTGCAACATTTCCGATATGATTGTGGGATGTCAAGAAAACTTTACTGCACGAAATTATACGGCGCTGGCGTCCGCTCCCAATCCTTGTCCACTGGGTCATATGTGTTCTCGAGACAGTATGCAAAGTTGTGAAATCATTCGCGCTATACCCCTTGTGGCCAAACTGGGAGATATCCATGCGGGAATGTATTGTCCGTAAGTTTTGTTTGTGCTTGCATGTGTGTTTGTTTGTCTAAAAAGTATGGACCCATTGAATCGAATCGGATGGAAAGAAGGGATTTAGTTTTGTTTGGATTGGTTGGGTTTGTTGGGTTAGATGTGATCTTCTTTTCGCTCATTTCGCCATGATCAAGCCTAATTCATTTTATTGCACTCTTCACTTATCCTTTCCAGTGGTTCAGCGGATCGAACAAAAGATAATGGTTACAAAAATTGTCCAGGTAAGTCCAGCATCGTTCTTTGCATGCATCATGAAGCTCCTCCGTCTTCCATCCTCGTGATGCTGTAAAGAATCATCTTGAAGGAGTGAAGCAGGACCGGGGTGAAATATTTTAGATTTCTACTGTCCTTTTAAATCTTGAGAAAGTCTCTATTTCTTGAATGGCTTCGTGCATCATCATACAGCTACGAGAACTCATCGCAAACTTTTTGCTTTACTTGACGATTGCAGTTGGCAGTTATTGTCCAAATTCTGTAAGTTATCATTTTCTGATTTTATATTCCTCGAGACGTATCTCTGTTTGGCGTTTGAGCGCAGAAGACACTTTTCTCAACATTACCGTATTCCAAAATTCAGACAACCATTCTTCCCTGGTACGTCTAAATCAGCTCACAAATTGAAACTTTCTAACTATTGTGGTGACTGGTGCTTAAACAGACTTCTGTGCTCATCCAATGAACGATCTTTTGCGGCAGCCCTGCGGGTTTTTTCTGCCCTCATAAGGTACGGAAGAATCCAACCTTCTCGAGTCACTCTTTTGTAATCATATTGCTTTCCTGTGTCCTCATAAAGCTTTTTGGTGGTTTGTAGACCATGATACCCGAAATCAAGTGCTCCAAGTGCTATGAAGGCACGACAGTTTTACATCGTGAAGCATATGGCTATATTGTTATTGCTATTGCGCTTGCGATGGTTTTGGTGTTGGGTATCTGGACTATATTCAAGCGTTACAACGCCGCACTTGTCTCCAGATTGGTGGACTTTCAAGAGCAGAGCATGTACATAGTAAAAGATGCCATGTCGTATCGCAAGCGCCAACAAAAACTTCAAAAACTAAAACCCAAATTGAAAGTTATTGAACAGCGCCTAAAAGCTCAGACGAAATCGACGGCGGACGTTCTCTCGGTTCGCGGGGTTGACGAGGGAGGTATAGTCTTTGATGCCCAACGAATGTTTGATATACTCGACGTAAATGGAGATGGAGAACTATCCTACGATGAGCTGAATGTGGTCTTGAAATTACACCCAGCGGCGATCCACCAGTTCGCCCAGCTCATGAACAAGGAAGCCGGCGAGCCAGCCGATGCCAAAGGAGTTTCCAGGCCTGTTTTTACTAGGCACTTCTTGGGTGCCTTGGAAGCATCAAGTAATTTGCAGCCCACAGCAGAGGAAGCGGCCGAATTATTTAATGAAATCAAAGAGGAACAGGGAGCAATGGCAGATGGCAGCATCCCGTTCAATCATCTCTTTACATCGTCCTTGTCAGAGTTTTTGACAGATGCGCAAATTAATGAGATCTTGAAGCGCTTTCAAAAAATCACAGCACACGAGGGCGACGAGGAAAACGGTGCCGTTCCCGAGAGCGAAAACCCATCGCGTAATCGCAGAAGGAGCTCGGTGTTCTTTGGAGCTTCGCGGGCAGCTCGAACGATCACCAGGGAAGAGTTTGTTACAAGGTACCCGCAATTCCTAATGGAAGTGACGAATCCAGATCAAACCAAAAAAATGGAAGAGAATGAAAAAGAAGGCGTTGATATGGCCTTTGAAAACTTGTGTTTGACAATAAATGGGAAGGATAAGTCCATCAGAGTAGTCAACGACGTGACAGGACGTCTTCCTGCCGGCACAATGACTGCTTTAATGGGAGGATCAGGCGCAGTACGTTTCTTTCAGTAGTTCGTGAATTCTCGATGTGAAAAAGGCGCAACGATGCAGAAGTACTGTGTCTCACTGTTTCTTCATGGTGTGCACAGGGTAAGACGTCCTTGCTGAATGCGCTGTGCGGAAGAGCATTCTACGGAGATGTCACGGGCGTGGTAAAAATTAATGGTCATACCAGTACGATTGAAGAACATGCCGGCTGTGTAGGATTTGTTCCTCAGGTAAGCGTAACAGCCTTGATTCCCTGAGTATTTTTCCGCTCTAGACTTATTTTTCCTCACGTGTTCTGTGCTGACTGCGTTCCTTCCTCCAAGGACGACATTGTCTATGCTGAACTCACCGTGAGAGAAAACTTAGTATTTAGTGGGAAGTTCCAGCTGCCCGCGGGGACGCCAATTGAAGGTAAGCACGGTGTAGCAACTGATATGCATGTATTTTGAAAGGCTTGCTGTAGCTCATCAAAACCCGTACCTTCCGTACTTCTTGTCCTCTCCAAAGAAATTGAAGAGCTTGCGGATGATACAATGGCCAGCCTGGGTCTTTCGCGCATTATGGATAGCATGGTTGGCGATCAAGCCAGGAGAGGGGTATCTGGCGGCGAGAAGAAGCGTGTAAATAGTGAGTATTCCTTGGAGATGGTCTTGTGGATGTGTTCTCTTCATTTCAATCGCACGCCTCTAAACAGTTTCTGTTGTCTCCTTTGCATTCAAACCAGTCGGATTGGAGCTAATGGTGAGCATTTCTGGGATATTTTGTCGTCTTGGTCTCTTCTGTTCGTTCAGGCTTCGTTCAAGCATACCGCGCCTCTTGACACTATCTAATGTCTTTCTGATGAAACCAGTCGAGACCAAAGTAAGTCCTACTTTCACATCACTTTTCTAGACTGGGGTGCGGTCGATCTATCAAACTCATAAATTTCGCATTCCAATAGGCTCGTGTTTTTGGATGAACCAACTAGTGGCTTGGACTCGAGTTCAGCCATGTTGGTCATGCAGTCGATGAGGACACTGGTAGACGAACGCGGCATAACTATTTGCAGTGTTATCCATCAGCCGAGGAAAACCATCTTTCAACTCTTTGACTCCCTGATTCTTCTTGGCGTTGGGGGCTTCGTCGTGTACCATGGAGATGTGAGAAACGTTGAAACGTACTTCAACAAGCTAAGCTATGAATTGCCTCCCGGAGAAAGTCTTGCAGATTGGCTCATTGACATCTCATCTGGCCGACTAGCTCCTACAATTCACGACGACGGCAAAGATAAAAGGAAGACAGCTGACGTGGGCGAATCATCCGAAGAAATGATAGGCAGCGAAGCCGAGAGGGAGAAAGCTCGACGGGAGCACCTTTACGAGTACTGGAAGCAGCACTTTGCCAAGCTTTCCAAAACAAGTCGCGCTATCTATGACGCGCCCCCACCCTTTGAACTACCAGCAAAAACACAACCGGCCACTTTTTTTAGTCAGTTGGGCTACCAAATTGTGCGACTCGTGATGGTAGCGAAGCGCAATTGGAGCACAAAGTTACTTGATGCAATGATCATTGTTGTTGCGGTGATTCTAGTGTCGTTGCTGGACGGCACTTTCGAGCCAACGAAACCTTATGATTTGAAAGATTTGGACTACTACAGCATTGCTCAGCCTCGTGGGACGAAGGAGGAAGCCGGCGAGGCAATGCTAGGACAGTTCCCTACGCTTTTCGGTTTTGCTGTGACGGGGAACGTGAAAATTATAGCGTGAGTAGCACCTTGCCATTGTATGTTTGCTATGAAATCCTTGTGCCAACTCACTGGTTGAGGTATTTGATGCTGCGACGCGAACAGATATGCCAACAAACTCGGCGTAATTGTTTCAGGTTCGTTCAGTGCTTTGGCTTACTGTAGCTGAGTTGTCGTTGATGTTGCGTTCTCACTCGCAACCTCCTGTCGACTTGAACGGCGCCACAGTCTTGGTTGGCTTGACCGCTACGAAGATTCTGACCGAAAAGCGAGCTGAGTTTTTTCGTGAGGCTGGTAGCGGGTACAACATCGACGCTTATTTCGTTGCGGTGAACATCTTTTCGACGGTGGAACATTCCATTGAAGCAATGATTGCCTCGATGTTTGCCCTGTGGCTTCGGAACTCTATTGCAGCCTGGTATTCCTACTATATTCATTTCCTCTTGCTGGCGTGGCTGTGTGTGTCATGGGCCTTGTTGTTCCCTCTTTTGGTGCCTCCACGAAACGTTGTTCTGGTGACCGGTTTCTACATGACTTTCTTGTCGTTACTCTTCAGCGGGGGTATCGCTCCAGTCACATACCAAGGTATGTTTCCGTCGAAAGTCCATCAAACATTTGAAACTGCACGCATGCTGTCCTGTCATCGCACGTCGAATCTAAATTCGCGCTGTGACCCCCAGTCCTTTACGATAGTCGGGGCATCTCTATTTTTAGCGGCCTGATGTCTCCAACGAGATACTTCATCGAAGGGTTGGCTGTGGCGGAGTCCCGTTGTTTACCGGTAGGTATCTAGCTGCAAAAGTTGTAGATCACAAGGATCAGTCGGGGTCTTGCATCTAACGTGAGCTCTCCCTCCCTCCATTTGATATTCGCAGGTTCAAAGTGGCTTCACGGATTTGGGAGAAACCTTGCTGGCAAACCCCGATGCATTACAGGTTGCCTCGTGGCGTTTACTCAGTGAGGCCTTGAATGACTTTGGTAATGCCATCCAACGAGGCTGCAAGGGGTGGTATTGGGGGGCACTTCCCAGTTTGGTGGTAGGTCTGACAATCAGATGGATGGCTGGTGGTGTCAACCATTTATCGGGCCGCTCGCAGCAAGCCAAAAAACCAATTATGAAGACCTTGGCGCAAAATAACGCCTCTGTGATCGCTTTGGTCCTCTACTTGATAGTGTTGATTGTTCTCTTGGCTGTGTCGATTATTTTGATGCTTCGAAAAACCTCATGATTTCACTCAGTCCTGGTTCTGAAGAGGAAATAAGAATTTCTTTCATTTCCGATCCCGATCTGATCTGATCAGTGTTCGATGTCAAATGTACCGAGAGAGCCTTTCAAAGTTATAATGTCTTAAATGTGTGCTTTAGCTTAACCCCTTGCTGATATCCTCAGCTGACATCCTGTTCTTTTTGTTGCATCCGTGATAAGTAGTGTGTGAATTATTGTCAGCGCAGTAATATCGCTGCGAGCTTCACTGTGCGTGGTTGAGGAATGCATCTCACTTATGAACCCAACTTCCTCTTCTCCACGGCTAGCTAGTTGACTGTGGGAAGGCATGCTGCCATTGAACTGTTTTGGCTCAACAGATTGCCCTCATTGGTCATTGTGGTGTGCTTTCTCATTGGGCATGTAGCACGCTTGGTTGATTCAATGCAGCATGTGGTAGGGCAACCCTGTACAAACTTCTGTTTCCGCACATCAGCTGAACTTGGATGGGAAGACATTTTGATACAACAGATGCTAGTAGCAACTTGAATGTCATTTACAATCTTTGCAAAAATGTCCTTGGCTGCTCATCACCTGTGCTGCATCGTTTGTGATTCAGAGTTTGGGCAAAACTGCACTATCTGAGAACATCAGCACTGCTTCATGCATGCTGAGAAACCATGCTCATGTTTTGGTCAAATGTCATGCACATCAGAGATCTACATTGATCCGTGTGCTGACTGCTTTTTTTGAGTTCACTGCATCTTGTCCGTCGGTTGTGGAGCTGTGTTGACCCAATGCAAAATGGTTGCAAATTTTAGGAGATTCAGAACAGCTCATGGGATCTTTAACATCTGTGGAATGCTCATTGACTGTCATCTGCACTTCTGGAAAATTGCATCCTCAACTTCAGGTAATTTGTGTTGCGTTGATTGGCACACCTTGTTTGCAAGTCATTTTGAAAAGGATGATGTTGTGAGATATAGTCATATGGAACGTCGGATCCATGACTGAATCGATCACGATCTCTAGAACGTCCAGCAGGCAACAG
>ENA-ORBV01013806-ORBV01013806.1-microbial-mat-metagenome-genome-assembly--contig:-NODE-13806-length-12205-cov-5.555656_pt1 | contig 12205 bp, 8 predicted proteins | sample MGYA00237777_ERZ505514 | MGnify/ENA primary metagenome ERZ505514 (study PRJEB26160, sample SAMN06269048) | microbial mat metagenome | isolation source: Oligotrophic lake microbial mat | place... | reverse complement strand
ATGATACGGCGACCACCGAGATCTACACCTCTCTATTCGTCGGCAGCGTCAGATGTGTATAAGAGACAGGCCCTGCCAAGCCAAGGCATTGAGTGACTCGAATGAGTCCCAGGAATGAGGCCTGTAAACCAGTTTCAATGGAGTCCCATTTTAGGGTGACTCTTGTGTGCTGCAGTTGAGCTTTCTCAACTTTGGCTCACTCAGACTCACTGGAGTCAAGTTCAAAGTTTTTGGAGCATGTGCTTGTTGAACTGATTCACCTTTCCAATAAGATTTGCTGCACTGTTGCATTGTGTCAGTGCATTTTTGACAATTGCATTCAATTGGCTTTGTGGCTTTCTTTGGGGTCAGATGTTAATTCATTTCCAGTGCTTTGCGAATTATTCTATGATCATCGACTCGAGAACAACATCCAATGTTGTGTTCACACTGCCCCCCCTCTTGAAAGAAAGCTCAAACTTTTCTGATCACCCTTCCCAGAGCAGCAGCCTCAAGAGGGCTTCCTTTTTGACAATCAACAACAAATGAGCACAACTTGCACTTCCCGGGAATGATGGGTGTCAAGGAAAATGCGACAGCTGCATTGTTGTGTTAAGAATGGGTAGACTTAATGACAACAAATGAATTTTTGTTCAGGTTTCAGGACAGGCCAAACCAGTCTCTATAAATGAGCTAGAAAGATCAGAGTTTAAGAAGTGCACTCTTTTGGGATGACGTGAAACAAACTGTTGGTGTTTGTTGCAAAACATGTTGGAGCGCGCATTGTGCAGCAACATGTTCTCTTGGTCCTCGACATGAATGTCCACTAATTTGCTACAAATCATTCACTCTTTGCTGTTTAGCATGATAGAATCAAGCATTGCATCAATGTAGTTTATCCACTGCCCTGCCTTGGTGGAAAGATTATGAGCTACAGGCAGGAGGAAAAGGTAGGGTTGCACAGGGAGGATTGATTCCTAGCTAGCTAGCTAACCCTTCAAGTGAAATTGTGAATTGGTTGCTCCAGGACTGACTTAATCCCTTGCATGAGGTCATGTCCAACAAGGGTGCGTTGCATTTTTGTGCGTGGGTCGAATCGAAGACGACCATGGCGGACGAAGTTGCGTCACCTTCTGCACTAACACGTACCGTATACCATACCAACTTCCTGCTACTTCTTAAGCTATTAGTAACTGTTGCTCTTACCCTACCAGCTAACAGCTAGTAGGAACCACCATCAATAGCTATTGGTGCAAGCCTCGCGCTTACGAAAACAGACAACAACAAAACAAAAGGAGCTTTGGAGCTAGTAGCTAGCCGCAGTACAATACGATCAAGGCACTTGGAAGAGAACGAGTGAATCTGAGTGGATCTGTAATCACCATTTTTGAATTGATTGATTGCATTCCCTCTCCTCCGCAACTTCTCTCTACAAGACTTATTTACACAAGGCGTGTACTCTAGCTTGTAGTACATGGCAGTGTGGCTCGCCGCGTGTCTTTCGTCCCTCTCCGCTCCAGTGCAAACGATCGAAATAGTACTAGTGCCGCTACTACGCGTCCCAGTCTAGGATCATCGCCATGACCTCCGTTTTAAACTACCTTGTGGGCTCTTTGCCCTTCAACAAAGCCAAAGATGAGAGCGAAGGATCCGAACCAAGAGGTGTTGGCCTCGACATTGAAGCCACGTCCACCAACGGAAATAGTAAGGATGCAGCAAACAACAACAACAATAATGGCTTGAGCAATGGAGGCGCTCCCCAGTCCTTGATGGCTGAGAGACTACGACAAGTACAACAAGGAGGAAAAGCACCATCAGTGACAACAGCTCCTACGGAAACCACAGCTCTCTTGAAGTCACAATCCAGCCACATGACGGACACGAGTCAAAATGATTTGGATGCCTTTGAAAATGCTCTTGAAACTCCGTTTGAAGATGACGTAGGAGAAGCCAGTCGACAACGTCCACCCACGGTCAATGAATTTTATTTTTCTCGCGACAATCCTACGGTCCAACGATACTATCGATTTACTTCAACCCCCCTCACTCCGATTGCCGCCTTGCACAAACGACCGAATCCACCGACACCCCGCAACAACCATCCGGATCCATCACAACCACAAAATGCTGCCTCGCAAGGTGGGGGTGTGACCGGTCTCTTGCGTCGTTCGGCGGTCGTCCCGAGTCATGGCACGGATACCACAGGTGAATGGATTTTGGTCAGTGTCGGTGGACGAAGTGGATGGGCACGAAAAAAATCTGTCGAACATCAATACGCCGGCTTTTCAGCGGCGGAAACCTTTACGGCGACCGAAGGATGGATGGGCAATCATGCCTTTCTTTGTCAAGGTACGTGCAGCGAAAAGAAATGTGTTTGCGTGCACTTTACTTGCCTGATTTTTCAAAAATGGTGGATTCATTATACTCTTTTCATGCGCACCCATGTATTACACAATAAAGGGAAAGTGATGCTAGGAAGTGATGCACCGAGTCTCTTCTTTACCAATGGCCTTCTTTTGTTGGGTGCCATTATGCATTTTTTCATCGTTCTTCCACATTTATCCAAATTGTCTTCCAAGCGCCACCACGACGCGACAAATCCAACAGATGCGCACGATTTTCAGGATGGTTGGGGACTCCTATCCTCACCCTTTTGGATGTTTTGGTTGAGCTTGTTGCTCTTTGCTCTGAGTTGGACATTTTTGTGGATATCCGCGTGTATGGATCCTGGAATTCTTCCTGGTAAGTCAAAACAAACAACAACCAGAATCTTTCATTTCCATGAATTTGAAGGCACTCAACTGACCATGTTTTGCATTCGTTTCAAATTCGTGTGTGGTGAAGCTGTGTCCTCTCCCATCAAGGCACCCATTCCCAACGATGGTATTCCTTTGGGTGGACCAGTCGGTTACAGGTATTGTTCTACTTGCAATATCTTTCGACCGCCACGAAGCAAACATTGCAATAGTTGCAATGTCTGTGTATCCAAATTTGATCAGTACGTATAGAATGATTTCTTTGTAGTGTCTGTCCGATACTGTTTTTCGCTACGATTATTACTTGCTTTTTATCAAACTTTCCTTGTGTCGTCACTCATCATTATTTATTTCCACAACGCTCCACGCACCATCAACAGTCACTGTCCATGGGTTGGCAATTGCATAGGAGAACGAAACCATAAGTACTTCTTTTTCTTCTTGGTGAACATTGCAGCGTTGACCATTCTTGTGACAGCCGCAGCGGTAGCGCTTTTCTTGGCCGCCTACGAAGACACGGCTAAGTTTGATAAAGGCGTAGGTCCTGTTGTGCCTTCCGATAGCGGGAGCTCCCACCATTCAACTTCCCATCTCGTCTACAGTGTGCCGGGTGTGGCCTATCGAATATGGCGCGCCGTCAAGAGTATGCCCTTGACTGTTGCCTTTGGCTCCTTTACTTTGCTCTGTGCATGGTCGCTTGTTTCGCTCCTTGGGTTTCACGCAATGATCATATCCGTAGCTCAAACGACAAACGAACGAGTGAGGGGAGTCTATCGATATGGAGGTGCCGTCAACGAAGCGGACCGAGGATGTTGCCGAAATTGGGTCTCTGCCTTTTGCTCCCCACGGCCAGTGTCCCGTATACCAAACGACTTCTCGGATACTGTAGTATGCCAGTTTTCCAAGCTACCTGAAAGTCCATGGACTGGTGAGACCCATACGATGCCCTTGGGTGATCGGACAGAATCGGGGGCCTCTATGGGAGACTACAGATGATACTATTCTACTACTGTATGTAAATTTGTACGCTTTACTGTTCAATGATTATCATTTTCAATTTTCATTGAACTTTATGCAGCTAGTAGAATACACTGTTGACACCTACCCGGCAGGCTCAAAAAACAATGAGCTTCAATAGGGGTTGAGTAGCCCCGCCTCATATCAGTTGTTTGTAATCTAATTCTTTTCTTAGCTCTGCTTGTGTCATCGCTAAACTGAGGTGTGTGGGAGACTCAAAAATGTTTTGACTGGCACTGAAAAAAGACAAGAAAGTGCACAGCAAGCTGCAGGCAAAATGAAAAAAGTGCAAAAAGAACAACACCTGGGATTCCAACGTGGTCCCCCACCGTAGTACTAACCAGGCCCGAAGATGCTTAACTTCGCTGAGCAGACGGGAAGCGGTGCTGTCATCTTGGTATGGTCGTTCCTGCTTGCTGAGCTGGAAGGGTCCTATAAATATCAGTCAAGATGGCTCTACCATGGACATGCATCAGTATATTTGCGTAGCATTATTTTGAACAGCCATCAACAACCAAAGTGAGGGAGATTCACAGCTAATACAAACTTGTAAATGCTCCTTGGACAGCGTGATCATTGTTGCTATGAACAGTGTCTAGCACTGTAGAATTACAGTACCCTGGCAATCGGATCTGGGTTCGAAAATTCGAACCACATGAGAATACCACTGACAAAAAAACCACAGCCACCAACAAAGCACACGAGAGAACTTGCATATCCAGCATTGGGACAGCAGCTGCTCCCAACGGTATCGGGGATAGGCAAGGCACCACACAAGGTAAAGCCCCACGCGCCGATAGCGTTGAAAAAACCAATATAGTATCCAATGGAATTCAATTTTGGTTTCCACCATGAGCCGGCAGCTTCGGCCATGGACAAATGGGCCGTAAAGACGAAAAACAAATGGGTAATCACTTGCAACAAGTCCACAAAGAAGACTTCCACGCCTTCATTAACCTCCCGCTTCGAAAGAGGATACCCAGCGCACATCGGAATGAAGTACAAGAGCGAACAAAGGAGACCAATGTACGCTGAGAGCACACCGACTTGGTTCCAGGCAGGGTGCCACGACCACCAGTCATAGTGCTGCCAAGACAGCAGCTTATCGTGAGCAGGACTCCGCGATAAGCCTTCGACTACAGTGGTGCAAACAAATTGGCAGTCGTTGATATTGACTTTGGCGCCAATCAACGGTGTTGTGCTATCCTTTTCGTCAGCATTCATTCCTTCTTCTATCGACGCTTTTGATTCCATGCGTCTTGTTGTCGAAGGCTCCAGGAATTCTGTGATAGCCCGGTGGTAGTCCTCAGTAGCAATGAGTTTTCCTGTAGCCTGATTCTCAATGTAAGGATAGCCCTGATGTATTAAGTATCGACGAGCTTTCATGGTATCGAGTCCGTGATTTTCGTGTCCTATGGGACTCTTGAAGAATCCGTAGACCCTATTGGCTCTTTGAAATACGCGACGTTTGTCTTTCTTTCCCTTTTTATGGTGTTTGGGTCTGCGAATTGCTGCATGAGTGTTGTTAATGGCCTCTACAACCATGAGGTAGTTGGTGAGAATCATAAAGAATCCTCCCAGAATGGCTCCTGCATGCGCAATCTTGGCCGATCGGTCGACGCTGGGCGATGCGTTCGGCCACACCGCGTAGGTGCCATTCACAACCCACCACACATTCGCCATCATATTTGCCAAATTTACCCACCACGTAATGACATGAGGTTCGTAACAGCCCCATTTGAAAGGTGTTTTGCGCCGTTGTTCCTCCAGCTGCTTGGCATCCGTGTACCACACATCCCGAAGCTTTCTATGTGCCCAAGAATTCCACTCAAAAACTTCTTTTGTGATTCGATCCTCGAGGATGGCGAGGGTCGGGTGCAGGAACGGAAAGGGAGACCAAGTCTCGAGCACGTGATAGCGATCGCTGCTGCTGCTGCTGTCACCACCATCCGAAGACGAACCACTACTGCTACCGCTGTTGCAGCTGTTGCGATTGCTTGTTCCACCATCACCTAGCGGTGCAGCCAGAGATGCTCCATCTGCATCGGAAGCAGCTCTTCGTGTGGGTTCGGAATTGTTTTTGGTGTCAGTCATGGTGCATGCTTGGAGTGTGTTTGCTAGCTAAATAGCGTTAGGGTGTCGTTGTCAAACGATTTTTCGGACCAGGCCTTGCATCAGTTGTGTGGATTTGCATTGGTGCATGTTGTTGTCGTAATTTCAATTTCCCGGTTTTCATTTTCTGCTACTACTGCTACTAGCTAGCTAGTAGCTACTAGCTACTACTAGCAGCTAGAGTAGCAAATGTTTCTGGACGAAATTAAACGGAGCGGAGACAAACGACGGACAGACTGCTTCTTCTCGTTCCCCGTTTCCGTCCCTCGTTCCCCGTTTCCGTCCCTCGCCACCTTTGGTTGAGCATTCTGGGATGCCTTGACTTGTTCCAGCCTTTCCAAAGTTTGCAAATGGGCACGTTTTTTGATTCATTTTCAATTTGGTGGAAGGATGAAATGTGCAAACAACTAAAGAGCTGATGTGAAAAGCAAAACAAACAAGTTGTGAGAGGGACAAGCTCACTGTCTTCAGGGATGCCTTTCGACAAGTTTGTTCTGGGCAGATCACATTCGGACTGACAGGCAAGCATCTCACCACAATGCGCTGATAGGCCATTGACATCCTTCACATCATTGGATTTAACACCAATTGTTTCAAAGAAAGATCCAACAATGTGCTTGAATGTCCCAGGACAGCTGTGATGAAGCATCTCAAATGTGGTGGCACCATGCGCACCTTGGTCACTGTGTTGGCCAAACCTGACATCATGGAGCGCATTTCTTATGAAGTGATGGGCACAAGCTGAAGTTTTTCTATCTCCTCATTGATCACCAAATCCGAGATCATCTGCACTGTTTTCTTCTCACAAGTCGTCCGGAAGTTGTCACTTTTGTCAGTTGGGCAGCAGCAACATCTGCAAAGTTGCTAAACATTTTTTCCCAGAGCGGTGCAACTTCCACAAAGTTTGTCTGCTTCATTGGTGTCGCATCTTACAAAGGCGACAAAGAACACCAATTCCACATTTTTGCAGAGCATTCAACGGCATTTGTAGCTCCAATGCATCCCTTGCTCTTTCTGCTTCTTGCAAGATTTCAGGGCAGTTGAGAGCATTGCGCGCAGATCCTGAGTGCTTTCCATGCAATTGTTGCAGTCCACCAGGCAGTTGGGCATTGACTCTTCATCACTGCTGTCATCTTCCTTGTCATTGCTGCCTTCCTCGTCACTGGTGACGACCACTTGGTCGTCAGAAGTGCACATTTGCTCATCAAAGCATTGCGAGGTTAGGCCGACTGTGAGTTTCCTGGACATGTCTCCTTGAAAGATTTCTCTAAGGTTTGTAAAACTGTGGTGAGACATGGACACTCTCAACCATTGGAGGTTGAATTTTCAATGACAGTTTTAATGATTGAGTGGTCTGGTTTGTACCACATGTTGGAATGTCTAATGCAAAAGCGGGTTGTTCTTCTCCTGTTGTGTTCGTTGTTGGACTGATTCTCAGCTTGTTTAAGAACTTTGTCTTCTTCGTTGTGTTGTGTTTGTTTGGTCAGTGTTAGGGTCTTTTTGGTGATCAGACATGTGTGTTGCAGAGCTCGGAAGTGTTGTGGGTAGATTTTGTCCAGCGGCATGTCCTTGTGTGTTTCAGTGATTGTTGTCAGTTTAGGTAACCTTTTGTGGACTCCTGAAGGGATGGGTAAAAACAAACACTAGTAGCAAGAGATGACAGAAAATGAATTGCCAACAAGACTCCGTTGCAAGAAAAAAAACTAATGAAAAAATGCAAAAAGAACAACACCTGGGATTCCAACGTGGTCCCCCACCGTAGTACTAACCAGGCCCGAAGATGCTTAACTTCGCTGAGCAGACGGGAAGCGGTGCTGTCATCTTGGTATGGTCGTTCCTGCCTGCCGAGCTGGCAGGGTCATTTAATAAGAGCTCTTAACCCTGCATTTGAAACCAATCCATCTGCACCATACACAGCTACTAAAAGTAGCTAGCGAGGGGGCTAGCTGCAATACTATAGCTAGCTAGCCTTTGAACATCCATGAACAACAATGATGACGGAGACACCCAGCGCTGATATAAACTTGTTAATGCTCCTTGGACATCTTATTGTTGATTGCTACGCTAATCCAGCTACTCGTAGCCAGGGTGCTACACACATTCTATCAGAGGGTAAATTGGAAGACTCCGTGTTCCACAAACTTCCTTGATCGAACTTTCCGTGCCATGCTTTTTCAAGTGTCAATACCCAGGACTGTGCTGGTGGTGCTCTGTCTTGGTGGCGCTGCTTTGACATCCTGCTTTACGTTAATTCCAAACCAGCAGCGCCCTCTGTGCGCAGCAACAGCACTAGCAAAACGATACAAGTTGCTTCCAACCAGTGGAATCTCTCGGCACTTTCATCGGTTGCATTCATCACAAGGATCTTCGTCGACCAATCCGTCCAACGAAAAACTCAAACAAGATTTGCTATCCGCACTCCAGGAACTACGACAATTGCAAGAACGAGATGGAGATTTTTCGGACGTCGACTGGGGCACCAAGGGTGGTGAACTTACCGAAGCAGGTCGAGTTCCTCGGCAAGTCGATTACAGCATGATTTCCAAAGATGTCGGCAACGCGGCACAAAAAATCATGGACATTTGTCAACAATTAGAAGCCGTTTCTCCGACTTTGGTTCCAACGCAATTTTTGGGTGACAAAGCCAATGGAGCTAATGCTCCGCTGAACGGTGCTTGGAAGTTACTCTTTACCAATGCAGCTGATGCAGTTTTTAGTAAAGATTCCAAACGAGGAGCGGCCAAGGCACAAAATATTGTCAACGCACAAAAGGGAAGAATTACCAATGTGATTGATTTTGAACCCGACAAGGATGGAAAGGAACCCGCACTGAAACAATTGAATGTGATAATTCAGGCCAAGCCATTGAACGACAAGCGAGTTGAACTCAATTTCAAGTATGCCAAAGTTGTCTTGACCAAGTTCTTCTTCTTTCCACTGTTTGGCAAGAAGCTATCTCTGTATATACCCGTTCCTGCTACTTTCTTTACGGGCGTCATTGAGTTTGTTCGTCGCATAGGACGGCTCTTTGGAAAGAAAACGGGTGAGAAACGAACTACAAAAGGGTACTTTGATGTCATGTACCTCGACAATCAACTTCGTGTTCATAAAACCGGCCAAGGAAACCTATTTGTACAAGCCAACGATAGTTGGCAAGAAGCGAAGTCTTTGATTCGGTAGTCATGCTTCGACCATCGTGGGATATATCTAGCTAGCTAACACATCGTTCTGTAAAGGTTAGACGTGGGTAATTCGGAAATCCTTTTTCTCTTTGCTTGAGCTATGGGAGGACCATATTTATCTATCATAATTAATCACTAGATAGTCGTAACAACATAGACAGCAATATCGGATTTAAGATGAAGAGAAGCAACAGTCATTAGATCATCCCTTAGACTAGGCAAATGAATTTCCTCTCTCATAGGATGGAACCATATCAATGGAGGAGACTGGTGCCAGCAGAGACTCATACTTTTTGCGCAAATGATTCACGACGGCATGACTACCCCACAGATCATATAGGTACACTGCATCTGATCTAGCACCACCCATTGCCGTGTAGCATTCACCAAGTCGTTGCTGTGCTAAAGCCTGGTCTTGGGTAAAGCCCTTGCGGCCTGCCAATACTGTGGCGGTATTGTAAAGCTCTATAGCTTTCGTGTGTTTGCCAGCAGCGACAGCTTTTCAGCCTCAAGCAGCGCTGCGTAGTGAATGGCATTGGGGTTTCCATTATCCGCCATTGCCTTGATTTTCTTGGCATAATACTTCGCTTTTCTGAAGTGACCCTTGCTTCGAGAGGACAATATGAAGTGGCTCATGGCAACATAACAATAAAATGAGCAAAGGCTATAGAGACCCAGCAACGCAGCGTCGAGGCCCGGTTCCTCTGCCTAAATAGCTGCGACACGCTCGTGGTCTCCAAAAAAGAATGCTAGATAAATCTCCATCCGCTTGACTGAAAGTCTTGGTGCATGGTATTCCGCATTGTTCAGAAACTGATGGCGCCTTTCTTTGATGATAACTGTACCCATGCCTCTTTGGTATTATCCGAATTCCCAGTCAAGTTCATAATGCTTTAACAACAGAGAATACCCATTAGGCTGTTTAAAATGTTTGTCCACCGCAATGTCACAACTGTCAACAACTAGCACTTGCAACTTCTTGTTTGCAAGGGGCCATGTGATTCTAGCTCACATGAACGCTAGCATGTGTGCAAACAAAATCTTGTTCAGTCTTGTTTTTCTCCAGAAAATCGCTTCATTCCCAAAATCTAAAAATGACCATGAAGTGTTCAGTTGTTTACCTAACTGTCACGCCTGTTACTTTTCACTGACAATCTCACCATTCCATTCTTATTGCCCTTTGTGTTGTGACTGTTGTCCTTAGATGGGAAGTGCAGCAATGAAAACATGATTGCAGAATCTCCAGTCTATGTAGATTCATGAACTGACAACACTGCTGCCACAACACCCTGCCTGCTGTCATGGACAACAATCTGAATACATTTTGGAGGCTTGATGTCAATCATCAACACATGGTTGACAGCTTTGAATAAACACATTTGCTTCATGCTTGAGAATAATTTAGCCTTTTTCCACAATGCAACTTGAGTCTTGGTAGCAGCATGCATGCTCTCAAGAAACATGAGGGGATGTGAATGTCACTAAGTTAACATAAATGAATCATTAATAAAGCTGCTTCACTCTTGCAGAAGGGCAAGTTCTTGTTCCTAATGGATGCAGGTGACCATTCATTTGCAATTTGAGGCAACGGCATGCATGCATTGTTGCTTAAGCTGAGGCAAGTTCATGTGATTTGGTAACTTGATGGGTGAGTTGAATTAACCTGAACAACCAGAACAGAGGTTCATCATACCAATCAACTTTTGAGGCACAACCAACACAATTGTTGCCCCACACAATTGAAATCATAAACTTCCATATGAATTTTGCCATTTGTTGACTACAATTGGTTGCAAATGTTTTCTTCTGGTCAAACTGGATGCCAAAGAAAGTGCATTGCTGAACAAAAACAAGTGTGGTGTGTTAGATTAGCTTTGTTAACATTGTCTTTTCTGTTTCATGGGATCTGTGTCCACATGAGTCAAAGAGGGACTACTCAACTTCAACTGCATTTCTGAATCTAATTTTTCCCTCTGTGATTGCTTCCTTGGATTGCCGTGCTTTTTCAAGAGATCAATGTCACAAGTGAATTGTCATATTAAGCAAGAATTGAAACTGGAAGTTATGAGGCGGCTTGTGAGCGCTAAACACATGTTGTGCAAATTCAACAAGTTTTACAAAATGAGGTCTTTCAAAGTAGGGGGCAGATCAAATCCGCACCTATGATTTTGATAATGCTGCAAGATCTGTTTGTGTTTTGTTTGCAGATGGACATTGCTGGATTCAGTTAAGATCACACACATGTTGGCACAGTTGGGCTGTGCAAACTGTGAAGACACACAAAGACAAATGACCTTAATCTTCTGTCTTCCCTAATTGTTAGTCAGTGGAAGAGGAACTGAATCAACCAAAAGTGCAACTGTAGTCACATTTGGAATTTGTGTCGTTTGCTACTTAGTTAATGCAATGAAAGCAGCATGTCATTTAAGTTGTCTTAAGCTAGTCAGGGTGCACACAATTGACATTTGCTTTAGGTCACATCTCAGCCTACAATTCAAGGGCAATGTCGACAAAATGATAAGACCTCTGAAAAAACTTACAAGTTGACACCAGTGTGAAACAAAGCAAATTTGTTTGTCTCATGATGTTGGAATTGGGGGCAGTGTCTTCTCATTTGCACAATTGATCATTTTTTTTTCAAAGGAAAGCATGACATTGCTGCCAAGATGGTGCACCATTTTAGCTGAGCTAGGCATTCCACTTGGAAATGAAACTAAGAGGAAACCAAAAGAAAGAAAAAGAGTGTTCAACAAAATGTCAAAATGACTGGGGGGGGGGATTCACAAGTGAGAATGAGACAAACATGGCACATGCTGCTGTGAAATGTGTCCATGTGGCTTGTCCATCAACATGGAGACAAAAATATTGTTTTTCAGTTTGTATTCATTCTGGAATTGTTGAAATTATATATTTGTTTACGTCTTTTCCTTTGATAGAACACTGGTTTTTGAAACAGAAAACTGAAACAAGAAAAAATCCGAGCATGTCCACAGCCTTCCCCTCCAGTGGTGCAGAAATGACATGCAAGGCTCTGACCACTTATTGAGTGTAATGACTGCTATTCATGGATTGTTGTGCATGGTCAGTCCTGTCTCTTATACACATCTCCGAGCCCACGAGACTAAGGCGAATCTCGTATGCCGTCTTCTGCTTGAAAAA
>ENA-ORBV01013802-ORBV01013802.1-microbial-mat-metagenome-genome-assembly--contig:-NODE-13802-length-12207-cov-4.033800_pt1 | contig 12207 bp, 13 predicted proteins | sample MGYA00237777_ERZ505514 | MGnify/ENA primary metagenome ERZ505514 (study PRJEB26160, sample SAMN06269048) | microbial mat metagenome | isolation source: Oligotrophic lake microbial mat | place... | reverse complement strand
GTCCTTCCAATACGAAGTCACCGCCATTTGCGGATGCATGAACGGCCGCAACTTGTGAACTGTCAGAGTTCAAGGGCATAAAGAGTTGAGATGGATCGATCCGGTCGTCCAGCTCCTCAGGAGAAAGAAACTCGCTTGAATTGCCATACGGTTCGCGCGGAGTATCGATCAGATGGCGCACAAAAGTATTCTGTTTGAGCACCGCTATGCGATCAGCGAGATCCTTCCACATGAGATATTTCGCGAAAGAGAAAGTACTGAGGACAATCTCGTCGACGACTTCAAAACCGGGAATGTCACGTACTTTTCTGCGTAGGATGTCGCAGACTACGCGCGTATCGACGCCACTATCGTCCTTCGGGAGTTCTCCGCTCAGCTCGGGTAGTGCCAGGGCAAATTCCTGCTGCAGCATTTCCAAAAGTGTCAGATTAAAAACTGGTTCATCTTCATGAAGAAGCAGTTGAATCTTTGATTTTGCGCTCCGACGTTCCAACTTCACGGGAACGAGTATCAACGGAGCCCGAAAGCTACGCGTTTCCTCGCCGCTTGGTCTCCATCGCAACATGCCAAATGCGAGAAAGAGTGTATTCGAGCCTCCTTCTTGAAAGTCGGTCTTAGCTTTCCGATAGAGCTCCAATAGCCCGCTTGGCCTGTCCCCGGTTTGGAAGACACCGAGTTAGGTGTTTTTATGGAACCGGAGGTAGGTCATGGAGCGACGGCAGCATACTCGGGAGTTCAAGCTTGAGGCTGTGAGGCTGATTAGGGATCGCGGGGTGTCGTACGCGCAGGCGTCACGCGATCTTGGTGTACATCATACGATGCTGCGGAACTGGGTGAAGGCGTTCGGTGACGATCCGCAGCACGCCTTCCCCGGCCACGGGCAGTTGAAGCCCGAGCAGGCCGAGATCGCTCGGCTGAAGCGCGAACTGACCAAACTGAAGGCCGAGCGGGACATCCAAAAAAAAGCCGCGGCCTACTTCGCGAAGGAATCGACATGAAGTTCGGCTTCATCGCGAAGCACCGGGGGATCTGGCCGGCGGGATGGTTGTGCGGGGCGCTCGGGGTCTCGCGGGGTGGCTTCTATGCTTGGCTCGTGCGACCGCGCAGCCAGCGCAGCCGGAGCGATGAAGACCTGGCCGCCAAGGTGCGGACAAGCTTCGTTGCGAGCGACCGAACCTACGGGGCGAGGCGCGTATGGCATGACATGCTGGCAGACGGCGTGCCGTGCGGATTGCACCGGATCGAACGGTTGATGCGCCAACAGGCTTTGCGAGCAAGGCCGCGCCGGCGTCGCCTGCCACCCGACAGGGGTGAACGGCCATCGAGCATGGTCGCTGCCAACGTGCTCGACAGGGGCTTCGAAGCGCCCGCCGCCAACCGCAAATGGATTGCCGACTTCACCTACATCTGGACGGCAGAGGGCTGGCTCTACGTGGCGGCGGTCGTCGATCTGTTCTCGCGGCGGGTGGTCGGCTGGTCGATGAGTGCCACCATGACGGCGCAGCTCGTCACCGATGCCCTGATCATGGCGATCTGGCGACGGGGAAAGCCAGATGCGCTGCTGCATCACTCGGATCGCGGCAGTCAGTACACCAGCGAACAGTTCCAGCGGCTGATGGCCGATCACGGCGTCACCTGCAGCATGAGCCGCTCGGGCAATGTCTGGGACAATGCGGCGATGGAGAGCTTCTTCTCTTCGCTGAAGACCGAACGCACGGCACGCAAGACGTACCGGACCCGAGACGCCGCCAGGGCGGACGTGTTCGATTACATCGAGCGCTTCTACAATGCCAAACGCAGGCACTCGACGATCGGATACAAGAGCCCTATGGAGTTCGAGAGGCAGGCAGGTTTAGCTTAACCGTGTGTCTTCCAAACCGGGGACAGGCCAGTACGACTGGTATAATCTGTACCCACCGGACGAAAAGGCTTTGAAAGAAGCTCGCAAGCGCCAACAAGCCAAATCCTAGCTTTGGGAAATCAGTCTCTATTAATTTGCCTAGTGAGTGGTTTTTGCGAAGCAATGAACAGCTCCTAAGGCGTCCTCTAGCGCATTCTTAAGCGAGCTTTCTTTAGGTTTGGCTGTCAGCAGGGCGGCTATAAGTTACCGAGATCCTGAGCTATAAAATCTACGAAAAAATTGCTCTCGAATTTGGCCCCCCATGCCGTTTGGCGCCCACATCTTAGGCCCTTTAGAAGACGCTCTGAGCGAGGGCTTTGACTATCACAGCCAGCTTAATAGCTTTTTCCTGCGCTCAGGCATTCGGCAGGAGATTATCGACAAGGTGCGTCAACGGGCTGAGCTCCGTAGGCTTGCGTCAAATAGGGGCTGGACCCAAGCGCCCAAACGCTTCGTTGCCCAAGAGATGCTCCGATATCTTGGAGAACCTGGAGTACAAGGTGATGGGCTGATTGCAAATCTCATCACCGGAATTTGCAGAAGCAATCTTCCGAGTGCGACAGAGAAGGCAGCGGAAGCGGTTGAAGCGCTTAAACAGCATCAGCAAACGGACAAACGAGAGAAGGAATCCATCGCTCAAGCCGCAAAAGAAGAGCGGCGTAGACAAGAAGAGGAAACAGGCGAACGCCGAGCTACGACACTCCAGTTATCGAGAGAAAAGTTGAAAAATAACTTCTTCACTCTTTATGGGCAGGATGACGCTCAGGCGAGAGGTTATGCCCTAGAGAAATTCTTGAACGAGGTTTTCGAACTGGAGGGCTTGAAACCTCGCAATGCTTTCAAGTTGGTGGGAGAGCAAATTGACGGTTCGTTTTTTTTGGAACGGGCAAACTCATCTCGTAGAGGCCCGCTGGGTGAAGGATGCCGTCTCAGGAAGTGGCTTCTCATCACTCATGTACAAGATAGGTGGCAAGACAGCGAACACTCGAGGGTTGTTCGTGTCCATCAATGGATATTCTCCGGAGGCAGTGAAAGGGCTCGCTGGAAAAGGTGAGCTTCGATTTGTGTGTATCGATGGCTCGCATCTAGTGCGGTGTTTGACACCGGGCTTTACCCTTCAAGCTTTGCTCCAAGAAGTCTGGCGGCATGCGGATGAGACGGGAGAGCCATACCTTCCGCCTACTAGGATGCGCGTTACATAGGCCACCTCGCGGGCAGCGGCATCCACGTGACGCGCGGCATCATCAGTAAGCCGGAGAAGGGGACAATCCGCCGCAACGCGGTGATCGCGCGGTGGCTTGCGTTGCCGCCTCTTTCCAGCCACCACCCACCCCATGATTCGTCTCGATAACATCAGCAAGCAGAACGGCCATCAGATCCTGTTCATCGACGCGTCGATGGGCCTCCAGAAGGGCGAGAAGGCGGGGCTTGTCGGGCCCAATGGCGCCGGCAAGACGACGCTGTTCCGCATGATCGCGGGCCAGGAGCAGCCCGACGACGGCCAGGTGACGATCGAAGCCGGCATGACGATCGGCTATTTCAGCCAGGACGTCGGCGAGATGTCGGGCCAGAGCGCGGTTGCGGCGGTGATGGACGGCGTCGGGCCGGTGAGCGCGCTCGCCACCGAGATGGCCGGGCTCGAGGCCGCGATGGCCGATCCGGATCAGGCTGACCGAATGGACGCGCTGGTGGAGCGCTATGGCGAGGTGCAAGCGCGCTTCGGCGAGCTCGACGGCTATGCGCTCGAGGCGCGCGCGAGGGAGGTGCTCGCGGGACTGAGCTTCAGCCAGGAACGCATGGACGGCGACGTCGGTCTTCTCTCCGGCGGCTGGAAGATGCGAGTGGCGCTCGCCCGCATCCTGCTGATGCGGCCCGACGCCATGCTGCTCGACGAGCCCAGCAACCATCTCGATCTCGAAAGCCTGATCTGGCTGGAGGACTTCCTCAAGAACTACGAGGGCGCGCTGCTGATGACCTCGCACGACCGCGAGTTCATGAACCGCATCGTCGGCAAGATCATCGAGATCGACGGCGGCACGCTCATCACCTATTCGGGCAACTTCGATTTCTACGAGGTTCAGCGCAGCGTCGGCGAGAAGCAGCGCCAGGCGCAGTTCGAGCGCCAGCAGGCGATGCTGGCCAAGGAGATGAAGTTCATCGAGCGCTTCAAGGCGCGGGCGTCCCATGCCGCCCAGGTCCAGAGCCGGGTGAAGAAGCTCGACAAGATCGAAAAGGTGGAGCCGCCCCGGCGCCGCCAGTCGGTGCAGTTCGAGTTCCGCAGTCCGCCGCGCTCGGGCGACGACGTCGTGAGTTTTAGGGGCGTCCACAAGGGCTATGGCAGGCAGCCGATTTATACGGGGTTCGATTTCCGGCTGCGTCGCCAGGAACGCTGGTGCGTTCTGGGCGTCAACGGTGCGGGCAAGTCCACGCTGCTGAAACTGGTGGCGGGCGAGGCCGAGCCGGACGAGGGCACCGTCACCCTGGGCGCCAGCGTCAGGATGGGCTATTTCGCCCAGCACTCCATGGACCTGTTGGATGGCGACGATACGGTTTTCGAATCGCTGGACGAGTCGTTCCCGCAGGCGGGCACGGGCGCGCTGAAGTCGCTGGCCGGCTGCTTCGGCTTCTCCGGCGACGATGTCGAAAAACCCTGCCGCGTGCTGTCGGGCGGCGAGAAGGCCCGCCTGGTCATGGCCAAGATGCTGTTCGATCCGCCCAACTTCCTGGTGCTCGACGAGCCGACCAACCATCTCGACATGGCGACGAAGGAGATGCTGGTCGCGGCGCTGGCGGACTTCGAGGGCACCATGCTGTTCGTCAGCCACGACCGCCACTTCCTGGCCGCGCTCTCGAATCGGGTGCTGGAACTGACGCCCGACGGCGTCCACCAGTACGGCGGCGGCTACACGGAATATGTCGCCCGCACAGGCCAAGAGGCCCCGGGTCTCCACCCGGGGTCGTAGAAGGGCTCATGAAGCTGGTCTCGCCATCCGCCCGGCACGATCGAGGGGGAGTGAAGGGGCGCCGGCGCTCGTCGCGCGTGGACTTCTGATGACCAGCGTTCGCCATCTCATCCTGGTCCTGGGCGATCAACTGACACACACGCTCACCAGCCTTGCCGCCGGCGACCCCGCGCGCGATCGCATTCTCATGGCTGAGCTTCATGACGAGGCGACCTATGTGCGCCATCACAAGAAGAAGATTGCCTTCGTCTTTTCCGCCATGCGCCATTTCGTCCAGGAACTGCGGGCCCTCGGCTGGACGGTCGACTATGTGACGCTGGATGCGCCCGACAATCGGGGCAGCTTCACAGAACAACTGGGTCAGGCCATCGTCCGCCACCGGCCGGAACGCGTTGTCGTCACCGAGGCCGGAGAATGGCGCGTCACGCAGATGCAGGAGAGCTGGCAGGCGCGCTTTTCGGTTCCGGTCGACATCCTGCCGGATGACCGCTTCCTGTGTTCGCCCGCGGCGTTCGAGAAATGGGCCGCGGGCCGCAAGCAGCTTCGCATGGAGTATTTCTACCGCGACATGCGGCGCAGGACGGGGCTGCTGATGGACGGCGATCAGCCGGTGGGCGGCAAATGGAACTTCGACGCGGAGAACAGAAAGGCGGTTGAAACCGATCTGTTCATGCCGCGCCCCGGCGGGTACGCGCCCGATGCCGTCACCCGGGAGGTGCTGGCGCTGGTCGAGGCCCGCTACGGCAGCCACTTCGGAGATCTTGCGCCGTTCTGGTTCGCCGTCACCCGTGTCGATGCCGAAGCGGCGTTTGCGGCCTTCGTGAAGAGCGCGCTGCCGAACTTCGGCGACTACCAGGACGCGATGCTGGCGGGCGAACCCTTCCTCTATCATGCCGTCATCGCGCAATATCTGAACTGCGGCCTGCTCGATCCTCTGCGCGTCTGCAGGCAGGTCGAGGCCGCCTGGCGAGCGGGCACAGTGCCGCTGAACGCGGCGGAAGGCTTCATCCGCCAGATCATCGGCTGGCGTGAGTATGTACGCGGCATCTACTGGCTGAAAATGCCCGGCTACGATCGCGATAATTTCTTTGATCACACGCGCTCGCTTCCGGATTTCTACTGGACGGGCGAAACCAGCATGGCCTGTGTGAAGGCGGCGGTGACGCAGACCAAGGAGCAGGCTTACGCCCATCATATCCAGCGGCTGATGGTCACCGGCAATTTCGCGATGCTGGCCGGGATCGATCCGCACGCGCTGCATGAATGGTATCTGAGCGTCTATGCCGACGCCTATGAATGGGTGGAATTGCCGAACACGGTCGGCATGAGCCAGTTCGCCGATGGCGGCCTGCTCGCTTCGAAACCCTATGCGGCCAGCGGCGCCTATATCAATCGCATGTCGAACTACTGTGGAACGTGCCGCCACGATGTGAAGCGGAGGACAGGCGTGGAAGCCTGTCCTTTCAACGCGCTATATTGGGATTTCATCGCCCGGCATCGCGGCAAGATCAGCCGCAATCCCCGGATGGCCCAGATGGTCCGCACCTACGAGAATTTCCCGGTCGACGAGCAACAACGGATCGCCGAGAGCGCCGCGACCTTTCTGGCGAGCCTGTGATCGCCAAGAAATATACGAAAGCCAACTTGCCCCAGAAAATCTGTGGGGCCTGCGGCAGACCGTTTGCCTGGCGCAGGAAATGGGCGCGCGATTGGGACGACGTCAAAACCTGTTCGGAACGCTGCAAAGGTGATCTGCGCCGAAAGAACAACAAGGCATCGCAATAGATCGCGAGGCTTCTGTTGGCAGAAATCCGTCCGGGCTTGGCATTCTGTGGAAGGCCGTGGCGGTTCAGACGGGCATCTCGCTGGATTAGGCCGCGTCGAGGAAACGCCGTCCGTGCAATGGCCGCCTGAGCGTCGCCTCTTCGACCAGGTATTCATCCTTCCTGCCGCCCGCTAAGGTCGGGTGATGGGCGCGGGACATTCACACGGGCCACCGCCGGGAACGACGGCGGGGGGACGGCACAAGTCGAGCCTCCGGTGGGCGCTTGCCCTCACGGCGTCGTTCGTCGGCGTCGAGGTCGCGGGCGGCCTGCTGACGGGCAGCCTGGCGCTGCTGGCGGACGCGGCCCACATGCTGACCGACGTCGGCGGTCTCGCGTTGGCGCTGCTCGCCATCCGCTTCGCCGAGCGGCCAGCGACGCCCGGCAAGACCTACGGCTATGTGCGCATGGAGGTGTTGTCGGCGCTGGCCAATGCGACGGTCCTGCTGCTGCTCACCGTCTACATTCTCTACGAGGCCTTCGAGCGCTTCCGCAATCCGCCCGAGATCCTGAGCGGGCCGATGCTGGCGGTGGCGGTAGCCGGCCTCGTCGTCAATCTCATCAGCATGAAGCTCCTGATGGCGGGCGCGTCGGAGAGCCTGAACGTTAAGGGCGCCTATTTCGAGGCGCTGGGCGACATGCTGGGGTCGCTGGGCGTCATCGCCGCTGCGCTGATCGTGATGTTCACCGGCTGGACGCTGGCCGATCCGGTGGTCGGCGCCGGCATCGGGCTCTTCATCGTACCCCGGACATGGATGCTCCTGAAGCAGGTGGTCCACATCCTGATGGAGGGTACGCCGCCCGAGGTCGATCTCGGGCTGCTCGAGAAGAAGCTGCTCGAGATCGAAGGCGTGACCGCGGTCCACGATCTCCACGTCTGGACCATCACCTCCGGCCTCGATGCCATGAGCTGCCATCTCGTGGTGGACGACATGGCCCGGGCCGGGGCGACGCTCGCCAGCGCCTGTGAGGCGATGAGGTCCGAGTTCGGGCTCACCCACACCACCATCCAGATCGAGGACCAGGCCTTGCGTGACAACGAGCCGGCGACGCCGGTATGACGAAATCCGTGACGCCCCCAGTGACCATCTACGGCATCAAGAATTGCGACACGATGAAGAAGGCGCGTGCCTGGCTCGACGCGCACGACGTCGCCTATGCCTTTCACGATTACAAGATTGCCGGCGTCGAGCGCGATCTCCTCCTGATGTGGATGAAGGAAATTGGCTGGGAGACGTTGCTCAACCGCGCCGGCACGACCTTTCGCAAGCTGCCCGAAGCCGACAAGAACGGCCTCACCGAAGCCAAGGCCATTGCCCTGATGCTGGCCCAGCCCGCGATGATCAAGCGGCCGGTGCTGGACGTCGGCGGCCGGCTGCTGGTGGGCTTCAAGCCCGAGGTCTACGCCCGTGTTTTGGCTTAATTTCCCAACTTATGTCATAATTTTATTGATAAATATCATATACTTATATGATTTTGTTGACGTTGATTGGTAATTCGGCGAAAATGCCGCCAAACGCCCTCCCTTGGGCGACCAAGAATATTCGAGCGGCCAATTCCCCCTCAGAGGTTCGCACCATGTCCACCAAGTTCGCGTCCATCCTCCTGATTCCCCTGGCTCTGTCCGTGTCCGCCTGTGGCGACACCTGGGGCGAGCGTGCGGTTACCGGTGGCGGCATCGGCGCCGGTGCCGGCCTTGCGGTCGGCGCGATTGCCGGCTGGCCTCTGCTCGGCCCGGCCCTCGTGGGCGCGGCGCTGGGTGCCGGCATTGGCGCGGCGACGGCGCCGGAAAAGGGCAGCAGCCACTAGAACGCGCCGCGGTGGTCGTCGGGCAGCGTGCCTGACGACCCCCTGACATCCCGGCGTTATCCCAGCAGAAGCCGAAGTTTGCGGTCGAAGACGGCGAGCACGTCCTCGAGCGATTCGCCATGCGCGAGCTTGCGCGGCCCGTTGTAAACCACATAGCCGCCCTGGGCCCCGTTCGGCACCTTGGCGATGGCGAACAGCGGCTGCTCCGAGGTGTGGCGGAAGATCGAGAAGATCGCCATGCCGGGCCGGAAGTCGATGGCATAGTCCCGCCACTCTCCCGATGCCACCCGCATGCTGTAGAGGCCGAGCAGGCGGGACAATTCCCGACGATCGAATGAGACAATCCGACGCCGGGCCCGTTGGTCGGCCAAACGGTAGAGATTGGTCATGCGATGGCGGCTCGAACCATGTCGTTGGGTCCAATTGTTACAGATGGACAAGGGCCGGTAAAGCACTCGAAACGCAGCCCAAAATCACCCTGGGCCGAGGTTTGCCAAAACCAGGGTAGGGGGCTATGAACCGCCGCTGAAGCTGTTGATATTTCGCGATAATTCCGAGGGTACCACCGTGTCCGATTCCGCCGCCTTTCAGGAAGTCGACGAGGCCGTCCGCAAGGACGAACTCAGGGAATGGTGGGACCGCTGGGGCACCTGGGTGGTGGCCGGCGCCGTCGCCGTGGTGGTCGCGGTGGCAGGCACCGTCGGCTGGCGCCAGTACGACGCAGGCCAACGTGCCGCCGCCAGCATCGCCTACTCGACCGCGCTCGCCAAGATCGCGACCGACCCCGCCGCCGCCCGCGCCGACCTCGAGAAGCAGGCGGCAGAGGCGCGCGCACCCTACCGCTCGCTGGCCGCGCTGATTGTCGCTCAACTGCAGCCCACGCTGGAGGAGCAGGTCACGGCCCTTGCGGCCGTCGGGCCCAAGCTGTCGGGCGCTGAACTCGCCGATCTCGCCACCGTGATCGCGGCCCTGAAGAGCGTCGACACGTCCAAGGCCGACGAGATGGCGGCCCGGCTGGAGCCGCTGGCCGGTCCCGACCGGCCGTTCCGGATCAGCGTTCGCGAGGTCCAGGCGCTTGCGGCTGCCCGCAAGGGCGACGCCAAGCGGGCCCGCGAACTGTGGGGCGAGATCGCCAAGGATCCGGGCACGCCCCAGGGCGCCGCGCAACGTGCGTCGGCGATGCTCAATCTCTATGCCGCCGCCGAAGCGAAGTAGAATGGGGCAAAGTAGCATCATGTCGGGCGTATCGCGCGTGAGCGGTCTGCGGCGGATCCTTCTTGTCGGTGGCATGCTCGCCGTCTCGTTGACCGGATGTGAATCGGTGTCCGAGACCTTCGACAACGTCTTCGGCAGCTCCAAGGTGCCGCTGACGGGCGAGCGCATCGCGGTCTTCGGCGATCGCGGCGAACTCGAGCCCGACAAGGATATGGCGAACGTGCAGATCGTGCTGCCGGCGCCGGTGGTCAACGACTCGTGGCCGCAATCCGGCGGCTTCGCCAACTACGCCATGCAGCATCTCGCGGTCAGCGACTCGCCGCAGATCATCTGGACGGCCGATGTCGGTGCCGGGTCGTCGTCGTCGCGCATTCTCACGGCCCCACCGATCATGGCCGAGGGCAAGGTCTTCGCCAAAGATGCCCAAAGCACCGTCTCGGCGTTCGACGCCGACACCGGCAAGCTGATCTGGCGGGTCACCCTGGCGCCCGACAAGGCGCGCGATACCGACGAGTTCGGCGGCGGCCTTGCCTACTACGGCGGCCGGCTGTTCGTGACCACGGGGTTTGCCAGCGTCTTCTCGCTCGATCCGAACGACGGCAAGGAACTCTGGACCTCGTCGGTCAGCGCGCCGGTGCGCGGCGCACCGCTGGTGTTCGGCGACCGCGTCTTTGCCATCAGCATCGACAACAGGATCCAGGCGCTGGCCGCCGTCGACGGCTCGGACCTCTGGCAATACACCGCCCTGCAGGAAATCGCGGGCTTCGTCGGCGGCACCAGCCCGGCCGGTTCGGGCGAGTATGTCGTGGCGCCCTTCAGCTCCGGCGAGCTGGTCGGCCTGCGTCTCGACAATGGCCGGCCGCTCTGGAACGAATCGCTGATCGGCGCGCGCGGCGAGTCGCGCGCCTTCGGCAATCTCGCCGACATCCGCGGTCGTCCCGTGATCGACCGCGGCGTCGTGATTGCCATGGGTTCGGGCGGCCTCCTGACCGCGGTCCAACTGCGCAGCGGCCAGCGCCTCTGGGAGCGGCCCATCGGCGGCAGCCAGACACCATGGCCCGCGGGCCGCTTTCTGTTCGTCGTCACCGGCAGCGCCGACATCGCAGCCTTCGGCCGCGACGACGGCAAGATCAAATGGGTGACACCGCTCACGCAGTATATGGACGACAAGCGCCGCAAGCCCGTGCAGTGGGCGGGGCCGGTGCTGGCCGGCGACCGCCTGCTCGTCGTCGGCACGCTGGGCGAGATGCTCGCCGTCTCGCCCTATACGGGTGAAATCCTGGGCAAGCTCGATGTGCGCGATCCGGTCCGCCTTGCGCCGATCATCGCCAATCGCACCATCTACGTCTTGACCGACTCGGGCCGGCTCATTGCCCTCCGCTGACGACAAGCGCCTCCCGCGGGTCGCCCCCGCCCGAGTAGCCATCGTCGGCCGGCCGAACGTTGGCAAGTCGACCATGTTCAACCGGCTGGTCGGGCGCGGGCATGCGCTCGTCGACGACCAGCCCGGCGTGACGCGCGACATCCGCGAGGCGCCGGCGCAGCTGGGCGACCTTGCCTTCACGCTGCTCGACACCGCCGGCTGGGAAACCGCGGGCGGCGAGGTGCTGGAGGCGCGCATGCGGCGCTTCACCGAGCGCGCCGTCGAGGCTTCCGATGTCGTACTGTTCCTGATCGACGCCCGCGCCGGCGTCCTGCCGCTCGACGAGGCCTTCGCGAACTGGCTGCGCAAGCGCGCCGCCAAGGTGATCCTGGTCGCCAACAAGTGCGAAGGCCGCGCCGGCCAGAACGGCCTGGCGGAAGCGCACGGCTGGGGCTGGGCGAGCCGATCCCGGTCTCGGCCGAGCACGGCGAGGGCTTGAGCGACCTGCACGAGGCGCTGGCGCGGCATGTGACGCCAATGCCCGACGACGATGAGGCCGAGGAGGTCGAGCCCACCAAGCGGCCGTTGCTTCTCACCATCGTCGGGCGGCCAAACGTCGGCAAGTCGACGTTGCTCAACCGCCTGGTCGGCGAGGAGCGCGTGCTCACCGGGCCCGAGGCCGGCATCACGCGCGACGCCATCCGCGTCGAATGGCAGTGGCGTGGCCGCGCCATCCGCCTGGTCGACACCGCCGGCATGCGCCGGCGCAGCCGCATCGACAAGCGCCTGGAATCGGCCTCCGTTGCCGACACGCTCGACGCCATTCGCCTGGCCGACGTCGTGGTCGTGGTGCTCGACGCCGCCGACATGCTGGAGAAGCAGGATCTCGCCGTCGCCGGCCGCGTGATCGACGAGGGCCGCGCGCTGGTGATCGCCGTCAACAAGACCGACCTCCTGGCCGATGATCAGGCCAAGTCGACCAAGGCGTGGAAGAAGCTGCGCGACCGGCTCGAAGCCTCGTTCGCCCAGGTGAAGGACGTGCCGATTGTCGGCTTCTCCGCGCTCACCGGGCGCGGCGTCGAACGTCTGATGCCCAAGGTGTTCGAGACCTACGACATCTGGAACAAGCGCCTC
>ENA-ORBV01013801-ORBV01013801.1-microbial-mat-metagenome-genome-assembly--contig:-NODE-13801-length-12208-cov-4.855989_pt1 | contig 12208 bp, 12 predicted proteins | sample MGYA00237777_ERZ505514 | MGnify/ENA primary metagenome ERZ505514 (study PRJEB26160, sample SAMN06269048) | microbial mat metagenome | isolation source: Oligotrophic lake microbial mat | place... | reverse complement strand
GCAGCGTCAGACGTGTATAAGAGACAGCGAGGAGATCGAACGGCTGCACAAATGGGACAGCGTGATCCTGAGCAGCGAGGAAACGATCAATGGCGAAATCGTCGATGAAAACGACCAGGCCGTGACGATCGTGCCGCACGATTCCAAAGAGAAACAAACGATCGAGCGCAAGAAGATCGTCGAGACGCAACGCCGCGGGCGGCCGATTCTGGTCGGCACCGTGTCGATCGAAAAAAGCGAAAGGCTCAGCAGTCAGCTCGAACGGCGCGGCGTCAAGCACGAGGTGCTCAATGCCAAGCATCACCAGCGCGAAGCCGAGATCGTCGCGCAGGCCGGCCGCCAGGGCGCGGTGACCATCGCCACCAACATGGCCGGCCGCGGCACCGACATCATTCTCGGCGGCAATCCTGACACGATGGCCTGGGCAGTGCTGCAAGATAAGTACCCGACGCGCCTCGAAGTGCCCAAAGAAGAATGGGAAGCGCTGGTCAAGGAAATCGACGAACGCGAAGGGATGAAGCCCGAGGGCGTCGTCGTTAAGGGGCTCGGCGGATTGCACATCATCGGCACCGAACGGCACGAAGCCCGGCGCATCGATTTGCAGTTGCGCGGCCGGTGCGGTCGCCAAGGCGATCCCGGCAGCAGCCGCTTCTTCCTGTCGTTGGAAGACGACTTGATGCGGATCTTCGCCGGCGAGTGGGTGAAGAACGTGCTCACGCGACTCGGCATGCAGGAAGGCGAGGCGATCGTCAGCAAGCTGGTCACGCGGCGTATTGAGGGCGCGCAGAAAAAGGTCGAGGAGCGCAACTTCGATATCCGCAAGAACCTCCTCGAATACGACGAGGTGATGGACGAGCAGCGCAAACGCGTCTACGGCTTCCGTCAGCGGATTCTCGGCGGCGCGAACTGCAAAGAGATCATCATGGAGATGATCGACAAGCAGATCGACGAACACATGGGCCTGATGCTTTCCAAGGATTATGGCCCCGAATCCTACGCGAAAGCGGTCGGCGAACGGCTGTCGACGGAACTCGAAGCCCGCGACTTCCGCGGCCTCGACGCCGGCATGGCCGAGTCGTATGCCAAAGAGCAAGCCGAGCGCGGCGCCGAAGGGCACCTGCACGACGCCATCGAAGAAAACCTGCCGAAAGAAGAAGATCAGGCCGATTGGAATTGGGAAGCGCTGACCAAATGGGTCAACAACCGCTGGGGGCTGAATCTCCGCGACCGCGAGTTGCGAAGCATCGAGCGCGATCAACTTGACGAGATGATTCTGGAAAAAGCCCGGGCGGCGATTCGTGAAGTCGATCTTTCCGATTTCGCCAAGTGCCTCGATCCGGATTTCAGCTACCGCGTGGCCTGCGGCTGGGTGCAGCACAAGTTTGGCATGCCGTTGGGGCTCGATGAAGTCAAGGACCTGGAGCCGGCCGGTTTCGAGGCCCTGGTGCGTCAACGCGCGGCGGAAGCCTATCGCGAGCGGGAAATCGAATACCCGGTGATGGTCGGCCTTTACTACTTCACGAAGCGCGATGCGCAAGGCCAGAAGCGCTATGATCGCGATCAACTCGTGGTCTGGGCGAAGCAGCAGTTCGAGGCCGACGTCGATCCCGCCACATTGCAAGGGCACGGACATCAGGAATTGATGCCGGCGTTGATCGACCTGAGCCGCAAGTACATCGCCGGCTACGAACCGGCCATCGCCGCCGTGCGGGAACGTGTGGAGCGACTGTTCGGCCGCCAGAGCGGCAACACGACCGCACAGGCCGCCAGCGGCGGCAACGGGGCGCTCGATTCGCTTACGCATTGGCTGGAAGAGTCGCTGGCGTGCAAGCTATCCCGCGAAGAGATCGCCGGGCTCACGCGCGACGAACTCGAAGCGCGGCTGTTGCTCGCGGTCGACGACCGTTTCCGCCCGCAGATGCAGAAGATGGAACGAGCGCTCGTACTGAGCATCCTCGACCAGGCCTGGAAGGAACATTTGCTGTCGATGGACCATTTACGGTCCAGCGTGGGCCTGCGCGGTTACGCCCAGGTCGATCCGAAAGTGGAATTCAAGCGCGAAGGCATGCGGGTCTTCGAGCAGATGTGGAAGGGCGTCGCGACGCGCGTGACCGACCTCGTGTTCCGCATGGAGCAACTCGACGAGAACTTCGTCAGTTCCACCTGGACCGGCGGCAAGGCGATCCACCAGGCGGCGCAATCGACGACCGAATTGGCCAAGCAAGAACAGCAGAACAACTCGAGCAACAATGCTGCCGATGCTGGCGAACCAGCCAAGTCGGAGCCGATCCGCAACCGCGCGCAAACCGTGGGCCGCAACGACCCCTGCCCGTGCGGCAGCGGGAAGAAGTTTAAGAACTGCTGCATGCATAAGGGGCAGAATGTGGCGTAACGAGGTGCCTGAATAGCGGAAATTTGTAGTCTCGCACGTCACGGGATTTGCTGACTTCGATGACTGCGCCTTACATAGATGCGACTCGGCAGGAACGGCCACACCCCGCTTGGCGGTGGTATGTCTGGGCACATCTTATCATTGCCGCATCTCCGATGGTCTGGGATGCGATCTCATCATCATGGAATGAACGCGTTGCAGGAATCGGTTTTAGCTACATTGCGGCGACAGGCTTTCTCTCGGTCTTGCCGGCCACTGTCATCGCTATGTGGCTGGGCTGTAAGAGCTTCGTGGACGGCAACTACCGATATCTGCTGCTGTTCGTCATCGAGCTCGCCCTGGTACTCGTGCAGATCGGCATTCTGCTGCCTTCAATAATGTAGTACTGGGCCGGATTTGAGCGATGGGGAAGTACTGAGTAAATTGTAGGGGGGGGACAGTTCGGACTACTTTTCGTGCAGGTGGCAGATGGACATTGCACTTCATTTGACGGAAGAACAAACGCAACGGGCGAATGAACTGGCCGCGTCACTTGGAATGGACGCCAGCGAGTTTGTTCGTGCCGCGCTGGTCGACGTACTGAACGGTCCGTCAGAGCAGGTAAAGGAATCGGTTCAGCGCATTCTGCGCGAAGATGCGGAACTTTATCGGCGGTTGGCATAATGAAGTACCTAGGCCTTGTCGACGTTGTGTATTTGCATGGCCGGTTGATCGTCCAATCCGGGGGCTCAGCCGGACTCCGTGATCAAAGCGGGCTAGAATCCGCGTTAGCGCAACCGCGTATGACGTTTGGCGGTGTCGACCTTTATCCGGACATCGCGACCAAGGCGTCCGCGCTTTGTTTTTCGCTGGTGCTGAACCATCCGTTTATTGATGGCAACAAACGCGTGAGCTATGCCGCGATGCGTCTGTTTCTGCTGTTGAACGATTGGACGATTATCGCGGACGTGGATGATGCGGAACAGACGGTGCTACGATTGGCCGCCGGCGAATTAGAGCGGGATGAACTGATTGCGTGGATACGATCGCGCATAGCGCCGCTTGTTCGCGAGTCAAACTAGTCGTCGACGATGAATCACGCCGCTATCGCTATTCTCGGCTCCATTTTCTTCGTGGGCGTGACCTGGCTGGTGACGTTGAACTTCCTGGCCTGGGCCGGCGGTTGGCAGCGCCTGGCGCGCGCATACCCGGCGCCGACGAATTGGAATGGCCGACAACTTCGCGCGTTTTGGATCAAAGTCGGCTGGGTCGACTACAACGGGTGCCTGAACTACGGCGTCGATGCGGAAGGTCTACGTATCGCCCTATGGCCGATCTTCAGCACCGGGCATGCCCCGCTGTACATCCCCTGGTCGGAAATGCGCGTCGAAGCGGTCAAGAAGCAATTCGGCCGGCGCGGCCAGGTGGTGCGTCTGGCGATCGGCGATCCTGTCATCGCAACCATTTGCGTTCCGGAAGCGGTGTTCGAGATGGGCAAAGCGGCATTGGGGCAAGCGTCGGCGGAGGCTTCAACGTAGCGGAACTTGACGTCGCCAAATGACTGTCCGCGCGCTATACGGAATCACCAGCCGTCCACAAAGGAGCTCGACGAGGCAAATGAGCTTCAACGCGTTAGTGTTGGGCTCCGGAACGAAACGGAATTTGGACAAGAACTGATTGGCTCCGCCGTTACCGAAACCATCGCCGGTGCTAGCGGTGAAACCGACGTAAGCCGTCGACCCTGGTAGTGTCCTAACAGCGTGTTGCTGGCTACTGTCGCTCGGTGATCGTGACTTTTGCATCGATCGGAAGTTGGAGTGCCGATAGTGTCTCCGCGTCTCCCAAAAGGATCATCCGGCATGAACCGCCGCCCGGCGCGACGTCCGCAAAGATTGCCACGCCAGGGACCGCTGTTAGGGGTTCGGCAACGACGCTGATTAGCTTATCCGAGTCGACCTGCTTCTGTAGCTTCCACGAGAATGTCAGCGGGTCATCGGAGATTTTGTTGTCAGCAGTGAATCGTCCCTGCTGAACAATCGTGTTTCGGTACTGTAGTTCTTCCCGAAGAACAGCCCTGGAGATTTCGCGAATCTTCGATTCGCCCGCCCACCAGATACCACCAATGACGGCAAGCAGAAGGAGTCCGATGACTCCACCGCCGATCATGCCCCCGCCCTTGATGAAGCCAACATCCACCTTCAGTTGCTCTACGTCGGCGGCAACCTTGTCTAGCTTGGCGGCAAGTTGCGAACCTGCTTCGTTATTCTGCTGCTTTCCCATGCTGCCTCCCGGTGGTTGAAGGCAGCGGCATTATACGATTGAGCGCGGACTATTTCACGCCAGCACGGCATCGAAAAGTTTGTCAAAGCTCCAGACGTGGCCGGCCAGTCCTGCCATCATAGCAGCCGTCGAGCGTTTCTTCCCTGACTTGCCGGGCTTCCGGGTCTGCCAGCAATAGTTGTAGTGGGCCGCGAACATGGCGAACGCGGCCTGGAGGTTTTTCAGCTTCTTGGAGAAGCAGTACGTCAGCCGGTTGAGCCGCTTCATGAACAGCCGCTGAGTGCCGTTCAGGCGCTCGACATGCGACGTGCATATTGTCCGCGACTCCCGGCCGCTTATCCCACGGATGCCCGTCCGTTTGGTGCCGACCATTTCGCTGGGCGTGTAAATGATCTTGGCGTTGCGGTATTCCTTCTGGATGGTCCCAAAGCGGACATAGGGACCGAAAGCCAGGTCCACCGCCTCTGGGTAGGCCGCAAAACCATCGGTGGAGAGTTGTAGCAGCATCTTGTACCCGCCGGCCTGAAAGGCGTGGGCGTCGCTCGCGTGCGGCTTGGGGAACGTGACGCGGCCAGCAATGTCCATCATGAAGCGACGGGCATTGCCGGCGCTCCGCTTGCCGATCAAGAAGCAGGGCACCGACAAGTGCCTAGAACAGTCGCCGGCAAACGTTATGCGACGGCGGCCGCTGCGCTGGGCCTTTGCATCCGGGATCGCCGCCGCCGTCCTCGTCGGCGGCTTGTTTCCCGCTCAGCAACAACAACCGCTTTCCTCGCCACCGCGCGAGGGCCTGTCCGGGGAGGCGACCGGCCATAAACTGGTCGACCCGCGCAGCGCATATGACCGAGCGATTCAACTGGCGGCGGAGGCGCTGCGACTAGGAAAACGTCAAGAGGTGTTGCAGTTGTTGCGCCAGGCCCGAGAAGCGGTCGGCGGCGGCGCGGCTTGCGGCCTCGAATGGCGTTTGCTTGCACGCCTCGTCCACGAATACGAGCGCAGTCAAATCGCTCACACCTCGGGCGTCTGCCGATTGCGGTTCTCACCAGACGGCCGGCGACTTTACTCGGCCGGGAAAGACGGGCGCGTGCTCTGTTGGGACGCGCAAACATGGGTTGTCGAACAATCCTTGGATGTCGGCCATGGCGAAGTCCATTTCGCTGAGCCTTCCGGCGATGGCGCGTTGCTCGCCGTCGCCTGTGAGCTAGGTCGTTTGGTCATTTACCGCACGGACGACTGGACGAAAGTGTACGAGGCGGACGCGATTGAAAACGGCCGCATCTTCGCCGCGACCTGGCTGGGCGACGGCGAATCGAGGCTGGCCGTTGGCGGCAAGGGGTCTGTCGTGCATGTTATCGACGTGACCACGGGCGAACATCGGATCTCCGAACCGCTCGGCGTACCGGCGGACGTGGCAGGGGGCGGCGTTGATTACGCCAAGGAAGTCGACTCCCTCGCCTTCGATCCCGACCACTCACGGCTGTTCGCCAGCGGCTACCAGAATATGCAATTCTGTATCGATGCGCACTCGCTGAAAGTGCTGGAGGCGCGACGAACGAACGGGATTTCCATGGGTGCGATTTGCTGTATCCCCTATGAATCCGGTTACGTCGCCGAATCGTGCCTCGACGCGATCGGCATCTGGGATCCGACACTGGGGCGACTCGCGGGACAGGTCCCCGCCCTCACGCGCGTGCGCTCGCTGATTTGCACGGCCGACGGCAACGATCTCATCGCGGCGTATGACCATGGCGCCATTGAATGTTGGAGCGTACCTCACATTTTGGCCGGCAACGCAGGTACTCCTCGGCGCCTGCTCGGGAGCAATGCGGCGACGCTGAGCCTCGCCTTGTCGCCGGACGAGTCCTTGTTGGTTTCCGGCGCTGACGACGGCAGCATCTGTTGGTGGCCGTCGCCAACCTATCGCGCGCCCTTCGACGAGGCGTTCACCGGCGTGATCGAGGCCGTCCGTTTTTCCGATTGCGGAAAATGGTTGGCCGTTGTCGAACGACAACCAGACGGCCTGCTGCAGCTAGCGATGTATGACGCCGGCGCGCGGGAGGAACTTTGGCGCGAGTCGCTGGGGAGTCTGTCCGACAAGGCTACCAGCGGAGCGCCGTTCTTCGTGGGCTGGCCAATCGCCTTTTGTCCGCAGTCCCGCGCTATCGCCGTGGCGGATAGCGACTTAAAGGTGCGCACGCGACTGGTTGCCTCTGGTCAGACAACGGGCGAACCGGAGTTGGCGATGGAGCAACTCGGCGTCCGCCTACAGTTTTCGACGGACGGCAAGTTCTTGATCCAACGCCAGGTTCATCGAGATGGGCTGCTGAGATGCTGGTGGACGAATCGCACGACTGGAGCTGAAGCGACATCGCTTTCCGGCGGCAGCCACGAAGGCTGGCTGGGATCATTTCGCACCAGCCAGGGGGACATATGGCTCGATCAAAGGCCGTCGCGGGAAATCCTTGTGCATGGGGCGGATGCCGCCATGGCGCAGCCCGTCCTCCGCGGCGCAACTGACGTCGTATTCGCCGCGACTTGTTCGCCGGACGGCAGCCTGGTCGCCGCGGGCGGCATTGAAGGAGTCGTCTATTGCTGGGACCTGAGTAAAAGCGGTCGACTTATCGAGTGTATTGGACATCACGCGCCGATCCTCGACGTGCGAATCGCGCCGGACAACCGCACGCTCGTAAGTCTCGGCAACAATGGAGTCCTGCGCTTGTGGGATATCGACACCGGCGCTGCCTTGCTGACTCTCGGCGGAGACGCGGAACGCATTGTCTCCTTCGCGCTCCATCCCCTCGGGGATTGCCTCGTTTTGGCGGTCGAACGGGACGACCAATTCGGCCTGCGCACGCTACGCGTACGGCCGGACAAAACCGCGCTGTCGCCTATATCTTCCCTGCTGCGAACGCCTGCGCAGGCGCGCCGCGATGTGAGGAAGTTCATCGCGCACGCGCCCGCCGCAGTTCGGCGTTCTCATCCTCGGCCGACGCACCGCCGCTTGCGCTTCAGCAGCAGTCCCACGGCGGCGAATACCGCCAGTGCGAGACTAGCTGGCTCGGGCACGGGATTGTTGTAGTCGTTGCCGAAATTGTTGCGGACGTTGTTGAGATCGGTGATGTCGACGTCGAAATCGCCGTCGGTGTCGCCGGAACCGAACGCTCCGAAGTTGTCCCGGACTGCGTTCAGGTCCTCAATGTCCACGTCGCCGTCGCCATCCGCATCGCCGGGGCCGTTGGGTAACGGTTGCTCGACCAATTCGAGGCCAGCTTCGCGCTCCACCACGACGGTCTCGCTCGTCGTGGACAGAATCCGGAACAAGGCTGGATCCAACTCTGTCAACGCTCCACTGGTCGCGAACACTTCGGCAAAGGCGCCGCCTCCCAACTCCCACATCACAAACTCAATCGGATACTCGCCGGGCTCCAGATGGGTCACGGCCGTGGTTAAGCTCGAGGCGGTCAGAAAATCCGCCGTCAACGACTGTCCACCGTTGGTGATGAGCACGCCCGAAGGGCTATTGATCGAGGTAAAGCTGGCGCCAACGATCGTGAGTTCGCCACCGTCGTCGCTGTTGAAGCCGATCGTATAGTCGCCGGCCGTCTCAATCACCAGCGACGCCGTGGCGCGCATGGCGAACCGATCTTCGTCGAGAAACAAGCCACGATCGTTGAGGAACGGCAGATCGCCGTCAAACGTGTCGAGGTGATTGAAGGCCGTATCCGGATCGGCAAGATCAAGTCGTTCGACTGAACCTTCGAAAACCAAGTCGTCATTGTCCGGATTGTCGAGCAGCGAACGCGCCTCGGCCAGCGTAAAAATGTCGTGACTGAATTCCGGGCGCGAAAGCACTTCGCGAATTTCCCACGCCGATCCAACGCGTGGCGTGGTCCCGGAATAAGTTTGACCTGGCGCGCCAACGAGCTGAAAATCAGAGACATCCAAAGGCGGAACATCCAACAGCACACCTTGCGCCGCGGCCAATTCCACCTGTGCACCTCCGCCGTATTCGTTGTACACCAATTCGAAGTCCCAATCGCCGGCAGGAAGGTTGATCACGCCCAACGACGTCGCTGGCGCGCGATCGTTGAAGTAAGTCATGGAGCCATAGGCCGTAACTTCGGTGCCAATTCCTGAAACCGTGTTGAAGCTGCGTTGCGGAAACCAGAGTTCAAACGCGTCGTCACTGTTGACCAGGAATGTGTAGTCGCCGGCTTGTTCTTCGCTGATGCGAACCCGGCCATGCGCCACGAGGGCCAGGTTGTCGACGCCGCCGGGGAACGTATCGCCTTGGCGGACGACTTCGAAGTTGACGGCGCCCGGGAAATTGTCCGGCTCGCCGGTGTCGAAAATGTTGATTTGGGAGGCCTGATAGTCGCGCACGGTCGCCGTCGGCGAGATATTGCGCAACGACTCATAAGCGCCCGTCACTTGCGACACAAATCCGTTGTTAAACACCTCGCGCACGCCCATCGTACCGGCTCCGCCAAGGGGACCTGGCAGGCGCGTTCTTTGGCCGGAGGCCAATGCGACGGGGCCGAGTAGCCCGCAAACCATCAGCAGCGACACGTTGAGGATTCGCATTCGACACCTCTCGCTTCGAGGAACTGGCGCGTCAGAATTCACGCGATGGGAAAAGAATCGGCGGCGGGCGTGGCGACAAGCCCCGCATTGCACACGCGTCGTACCAACACGACGGTGTCAATCGGACCTGCCTTCGCCAACCGCTCTGTAGAGAATAGCGGTTCGAATTCCCCAAACGAGCGCGAACTGCGGCGATTTTTTTTCGTGCGTGGCAAACGATCGTTTGCGCGGTCGCCAGGCGCGTGGCGAGATCTATTCGCTACAATTCCGGTAGAGAATCACTGTCCGCATGACGCCCTTTCCGCAGCGCTCCGTGACGGACACGGAATGACCGCTCAGGTACTCACGGGAAGAGACGTTCCGGTCCACGGATTCTGGTCCGTCAGCGTTTACAACAAGGACGGCTTCTTCAAGAAAAACGCCAAGAACGCCTACACGCTGAACAACATCACCGCGAAGCCCAACGCTGACGGCTCGTTCACGATCCAGTTCGGCGGCGACGATACGGCCACGAACTGGCTCCCCACGATGCCAGGTTGGAATTATGTGCTCCGCTTGTATCGCCCGCGGCAAGAACTGTTCGACGGCGCGTGGAAAGCGCCGGTAGCCGAGCCGGTCAACTAATTCAATCGCCTATCGCGACCTCAAGCCGCGCGAAGTGCGCATAAAAAAGCCCCGGTCTTGCCGGGGCTGACGACATCGCGCGATGTACTGCAAGCGTGTTCAGTGCCCCCTGTAGGAATCGAACCTACAACCCTCTGATTAAGAGTCAGATGCTCTAACCGATTGAGCTAAGGAGGCGTGTGCCGCGCCCGAGGGCTCGACGGACCTAATATCATAGCGGAGTTCAATGACTTCTCAAGGGGCGGCGGGCGAAGTTTGTGATGCCATTTGTCCGGCGCTTCTGGTGGGCGAAAAGGCGGGCGCGGCGTGTATATTGGTTCTGTTCCGTTATTGCCAGCGAATGATGGTCACCGAATGCGGTGCAAACGCGGCCTTCGTTTTGCCATGCTTCCATTCGTGCATCCAATCGTGTGATTGTGGCGTTACCGTGTACGTGGCGTCGGCGGTATTCACCGTTTCGAGAGGCGCCGCGAGCTCGGTCACTTTGGCTGCCGGTGCGCGCGGCGCGAAGCCCGTTAGCTCGACCACCGCTTCGACTTGCTGCGCCGACGCGTTCACGACTTGCATCACTAGCGTGCCGCCGTCGTCGCTGAGCTTCGCGTTGATATCAAGCGGTTGCTTGACCGGCGACACTTCACACTGCACCAGCCGCGGCTGAAAGTGTTGCGATATCATGCGCGTTACGTGACCTGGCGGCTGCAACCAGGTTTTCGCTGGATTGAAAAACAGCAGTCCCTGATCCCAGCCGTTGTCGTTCTGTCCGTCCGGCTGCAGGCCATTCGCCGAGATGGCGATGGGAATCCGGCCGTTCCGTTCGATAGCATTGATGGCGAGGGCGTTGCCCAATGCTCGGCGTTGTCCATGGCTATTGGCGTTGAACTCAAACACGACAACTTGGAACGGTGCGCCGTCCGCGAGCTTCGTCAAAGCCTCTTGAAACGTGAGCATCGCCTGGAACGACTCGTCCAGTTCCGCGGCGTCGGTCCAGTCGTGCAGATCGAACCAGACTTCGCGATTCGCCGCCTTGGCCACCTGCAAGATCCGCTGCTGACCCGCGAGGCTCGTGATCCCGGACGCGGCGCCGGAGAATTGAATCGGGTCGACGATCGGTTTGCTGTACACGAAGTCGCCGACGACGAGCGTGATCTCCGGGTCTGCGGCCCAAATCGCCTTGGCAAGCGCGGTGAAGCGTTCGGCGAATTCCAGATCGACGCGTTCCTCGTTGCCAAGCTGTAAGTACTTCAGCTGGTACGGCGCGGGATGGCCGTCGCGCACGCGGGCTTGTCCCCACGCGGTGTCCGCCGCTCCCTTGGCGTACTCGATAAAGTCCGCCATGTCCTGCGGCGATTCGCCCATGTGGAACGTGGGAATGTACTCGAAGCCGGCCGCTTCGCAGAAGTCCATGAAGTCGACAATTCCTCAGCCGTTCGTCGAATACGGATACCAGTGCCCTTCGTAAGGCGGCCGTAGGTCGCGCGGGCCGATCATGTGCTTCCAGCGATAGCGCGGGTTGTTGACCATGGAACCGCCATTTCTTGGGTGAGCCCATCCCCTGAGTCTAGCAGGCGGCGGGGCGGCGTGCGGTTCCCCGGTGGGAATGGAGCGTCGGCCGACCGCCGACGAAATGGCAGTCCATCGGCGGCAGTACTTCGCCGTCGATGCGGAAATCAAGGCGCTCACGAGCGAGGCGTTTTCGCTATGAGCAATCCGGCCTGGCTCGCCGGCGGGAGCGTATCGCCTCCACGTACTTCCCGTTGGCGGTCAGGTCAACGAAATGCGGCATCGGGGTTTTGAGACTTCCTCGATGCATGCGGCGGCAAGGCCATGATGGCTGAACCGCCGCATCGTGGCGGGTTGAGTCGTTCAGGTTCGTTTTCCCTTGCCTGACGCGATTTCTCGCCGCGCCGCTGAATCTCAGTTCTTTGGCAGTTCGGTTATCTGCGCCGGCGGCGGCTCGCGACCGCGCCGGCGATAGCTGCAGCGAGTAGTACGAGCGTTGATGGTTCAGGAACTGCGAACCCGGTAATCGTCTCTCCTCCCGCGATTTCCCCTAAGTCCTGGGCAAATCCGGTTTGAAGGTTAGCGGAAAGCGAATGATGGTATTGTTTTCGGTGAGGCCATAGAAACCGCCGTCGGCATTCGCCGCTTCAGCAATGAAACACAACACCAACGCGGACAATGACAGGCGAAACATGGCTGCCTCCTCAACAGGTGTACGTGGGTGATGGGCGGCAGTCTGTCCGGCAGTCTGCTCCGATCACCAATTGAGCAAAGGGAAATCGCCCCCGAAACACCCTAGCAACGGAAACTGCCGCTCGTCGAACATTCGGTGTCAATCTGGCGCAATGC
>ENA-ORBV01013800-ORBV01013800.1-microbial-mat-metagenome-genome-assembly--contig:-NODE-13800-length-12208-cov-12.167340_pt1 | contig 12208 bp, 7 predicted proteins | sample MGYA00237777_ERZ505514 | MGnify/ENA primary metagenome ERZ505514 (study PRJEB26160, sample SAMN06269048) | microbial mat metagenome | isolation source: Oligotrophic lake microbial mat | place... | reverse complement strand
GTGCTCACCCATCCATCCGAAGAGACCTGCGAGCTGCGCAATGACGATGTTCGCCTGGTCGTCGAGGTGAAAAGCCACGTTACCGCCGACGATCTCGTCCAGTACCTGCACGACCCAGAATGCACCCACGAACCCATCCCCGCACTCGGCGGCAACGCACGCGTCGTATGGGACTGCCCTCGCCTCTTCACCATCGAAGTCATGCACGCCGAGGGCAATCGCGTCGTGACCTACACGCTGAGGGGAAAGCCCGAAGCCACGCCGGCGCTGCGGGCACGGCTCGTGGAGATCGCGGTCGCAATGCGGGATGCGCGGGCGCGTTGACTCCACGCGAGCGTCTATAGCCGCCGTAAGGGGTCCCTTATCGGCTCCCGCCTCTGCTGCCAGCCTCGGCCAAGCCGCTACTTCAAGTCCTCCTGAATTGGCTGATCACTGGTGACGGCCTTTTCCGCATCCATTGTTCGAATGGCAGCTCGAAGTTCCGCAACCTCTGCGGCGACAAGTAGGTTGACTGAGGGGGCTTTGGAGCACTGCAGTGCTGTCCGCCGCAACGACGCCCAACCCCTCGCGCCTTTACTCCCGGTCAACCTCCGACCGCCGCCCTTCCCCCCAACTCGACGAGGACACACGGACGCATGTCGCTCGATCTATTTTTCGTTAGTCGAAAGCCAGCCTTTTCCGAATTGCGCGAAACCGACTTCGCGCCGACCCCGGCGATGCTGCGCGCGCGGGAAAAGCTGTTCAAGGAATTGATCGACGCATTTCCTGGCTCGCGGCTAGAGGGCAACGAAACGCGTGGCTACTTTGCGGATTTTCCGCACGGCGAGTTGACCGTGATGCCGGGTCACCTTAACTAGTGTGGTCTCGGCGTGACCGACGAGGCACCGTTGCACGAAATGGTTTCGTGGTTTCTGAAGAATGGGCTGGTCTGCGAGGACCCGCAAGACGCGGGCTTTGGCAATCGCGATCTCAAGCGCGGCGAAGAGCGCACCACGCTTGACTCGTTCGAAGACTTGGTGGGCGCGGCATTAGTGGACGTGCGCTTCATGCGCGAATGGGGCAATGGCCTCGGCTTCGACTGGGAGCTTGCCGACGGTAGTGCGGCTTCGGTGCAGTTCGTGCATTTCCAAAGCTGTCGAATTCCCGAACTGGGGCAGTTGGTGAAACAACGCGTGATGGGCGTTTATTTTGAAACCGGCCACTTCGACACCCTTCGCGTGTTTTTCCCCAACGAGGAGGAAATATTGTTGGAAGGCGCGGTTTTTCAGAGGTCTGTGGTGGTGCGAAAGGTGGCTGCGCGAGGTCAGCCCGATACTGACCAAGCCGACACCGTTGCCGCTTAGCCGAATGGAAAGAGCTTGACTACTTGTCGCACCGGCTAGCGTTGAACGGACGGTCCAGGCCAAAAACGGGCAGTCCGGATTGCGCCCACTTGAGATGGCTTGCAGAACCTTGCCTAAGCCTTGCCCCGTTCCACCAAGGTCTGCGCCACCTTGTCCCGCAAATATGCAGGCTCGAGTTGATCCGCAGTGATTGTCTCTCCGCGCGCCATGGCGGCAAGACCCAATCGAGCGACTGCACGGGCGTGCGGCAGCGCTTCGGGGTCGCAGCTCAACAAGCGACTCGCTAATTTGATTCGAAGCGCGCCATCCACGGCGGCAAACCCGCTGCCGACGGCTAGCCAGTCGTCGCCGGCAGGCAAGGTCAGAGATTGCGAGGGAATGTGCAGCCGTTCGCTGTTGAGCGCAGTTGGCAGGCCATCTGCGTCAATGCGAAAAGCACCCGCATACACCTCGCCCATGCGCGCATCGATGGCAGCCAGCACCTTTTGGTCGGGCGTGGCCTTGGCCTCGACGGCCAACGCAGCCAGGGTGGAGATCGACACTACCGGTCTATCCAAGGCCATCGCGATTCCCTGTCCTACCGCCACCGCGAGTCGTACGCCGGTAAATGCACCGGGTCCACGCCCTACTGCGATTGCATCGATCTGGCGCTTGTTGATACCGGCGGTGGCGAGCAGTTCGTCGATCCAAGGCAGCACCAGTTCGGCGTGCCGGCGCGGGGCGATCTCGAAGCGTTCGATGAGGCGTCCGTCGATGCTGAGTGCGACGCTGCAGGCTTCGGTGGCGGTTTCAATGGCGAGCAGGTTCACGGCTGGATTTCGCCTTGCATTGGCATCGATGCGTCGCTTGGCGCATGCAGAAATGCGACGACCTCGCTCAACTCGCGGGTACGCTTGAACGGCGGCAGGCTGTCGATGAAAACTCGGCCATAGGGCTTGCTGACCAGCCGCGTATCACAAAGCACCAGCACGCCGCGGTCGGCATGAGTGCGGATCAAGCGCCCTGCCCCTTGCTTGAGCGCAATCACTGCACTCGGCAACTGCCAATCAAAAAATGGATTGCCGCCGCGCCGCCTTAGGGCATCCAAGCGCGCCTCTAATACCGGATCGTCCGGCGCGGCGAATGGCAGCTTGTCGATGGCCACCACCGTGAGTGCTTCACCGGCGACGTCCACGCCTTCCCAAAAACTGGCCGCGCCAAGCAGCACGCCATTGCCCGATTGCCGAAACGCATCCAGCAGGGCCGAGCGTGGCAGGGTGCCTTGCACAAACAATGGAAACGGCGTGCGGCCGGCGAGATCGGCGGCGGCTTGGCGCAAGGCGCGATGCGAGGTGAACAACAAAAACGCACGGCCGGCCGAGGCTTCCAGCACCGGCAATAACACGTCGATGAGTGCTTGGCCGAAGTCGCGACTGGCCGGCTCGGGCAGGCCTTTAGGCAGATAGGCCAGGGCCTGATGCGGGAAGTCGAAGGGACTGGGTTCCAGCACCGTGGCCGGATCAGTCAGCCCCATTTGCTCGGCAAAGTGATCGAAGCGGCCGCCAACCGCCAAAGTCGCCGAAGTAAATATCCAGGCCGCACCGGACTGCTCGCGGTAGGCACGCAACTGGGTGGCGACGTCGAGTGGGGTTTCACTCAAGACGAAGCCGCGACCACTTAGCTCATACCAACGAACGGCCGCCATGTCGTCGCGACTGTCGTCATTCAAACCGGCGGGCTTGGCGTCATCGGCAAATTGGCGCAAGCGCCGCAGCGATTCGGTAGCACGCTCTGCACACGCCTTGAAGCCAGGACTGCGCTCGGCATTGGCCGCCAATACGCGGCCGAGCTCGGCCAGTGCTTCTACCAATGGACCCAGCGCGGTGGCGGCATCGGCATTGGCTAATAGCCGACTCAGCGCGGCGCGACCGGGCAAATTATCCATTGCCAAACGGAACTCGCGTAGACGTTGCTCAAGCATCTGCGCGGGCGCTTGTACAGAGGCCAACGCACCGGCCACCCCAGCGCATTCGGAAAGTGCATCGCGTCCCAAATCACTAAGTTGCCGGCCCGACACGCTGACGCTGAAAAACTGCGAGGCCAACTCGGGCAATTGATGCGCTTCGTCCAACACGAAGGCATGCGCGCCCGGCAGGATTTCGCCAAAACCTTCCTGCCGCAGCGCCATGTCGGCGAAAAGCAGGTGATGGTTGACGATGACCACGTCTGCTTCTTGCGCGGCTTGCCGAGCACGCACGACAAAGCAGTCGGCGTACATCGGGCAATCGCTGCCCAAGCAATTCTCAGCGGTGGAAGTGACGTGTGGCCACAGCATGGAATCTTCAGCAATCGCGTCCAATTCGCTGATGTCGCCGCGCTCTGATCGCCCTGCCCAGGCGCGAATCCGGGTCAATTCGGCCAGGTGATAGCGGGCAGTGAAGCGGCCCTCTGCAATCGTCTGCTCCAGCCGATAGCGGCACAGATAATTGGAGCGCCCTTTCAACAAGGCGGTGGAGAGACGCGCGCCGAGGGCTTCGCGAACGCGCGGCAGATCGCGGTGAAACAGCTGATCCTGCAGCGCGCGCGTGCCGGTTGACAGGATCACGCGCTGTCCCGACAACAACGCGGGGACCAAATAAGCATAGGTCTTGCCGGTGCCAGTGCCGGCCTCGGCGATCAGATGTTCATTGGAACTCATCGCGGTCGCGACTGCCGCCGCCATGCGCGACTGCGCCGGCCGTGGCGCGAAGCCGCTGATCGACTGTGCCAAGGCACCGGCGTCCGCCAAGGCGGCGGTACTTTTGCTGGCTAATGACATGCGGGCGAGCGCGTTGAACGGGCGATGGCTTCAGTTGGCCATCGCACAAGCACCCATCACATCCGCACCGGCGGCGGCGTGGCGCAGCGCTGCGCTTGCTCGTTCGCGGTGCTGGCCGCAGACGCATTACCCCGCAACTCGCGCGCCAAACGCACGGTCGCCCAACTGCGTCGGCACAGTGGCCCCAGCTTTGGCCCCAATTCGTAGGCGCGCGCGGCGTTGCTTTCGGCGCTGTCCAACTTACCCAACACCAGCAACATTTCGGCATGCGCTTGCAGCAATCCTGGCGATTCTGGCAACAGGCCGAGTGCCTTCGAATACGCAAGCTCAGCCGCGGCAAAGTCGCCGCGTGCTTCGGCCATTTCGGCTTGCACTCGCAGGTCAGCGACTGCGGAATCGTCCAGCGGCTGCACTTCCAAGGCATCGTTGCCTTCGAGTTCAGCCGTACGGATTTCGAACAGCAAATCGGTAGCCGATTTCTTGGCAACGCGCGGCGGCTCAGTCAGTTCAGGCGCGCCGGCACAGGCCGCTAATAGCAAAGATGACAAGCAAAGCAGTAGTAATCGATGAGTCATTGGGTAGGTCCTTCTTGCAGCCAATCGACAAAGCGGTCCAGCGTACAGCCTCTAAACTCCTGCGGCGCGAAGCCGGCCACAAATGCCAACTCACGCGCGCCCTCGCAGGCGGGATCAGTGCGGGTGGTGCCAGACCGATCCACCGTCGCCCACTCCAAGCCGCCCGGATCAACTTGCAGAGGTAAACTGGGCATACGTTTGAAGAGTGCTGACCACACCCGCATTGCGCCGGTCGCGCCCAGCAAGCCAGTCGGCTGATTGTCGTCATTGCCGACCCACACCACCGCCAGATGGCGACCCGTCCAGCCGGCAAACCAGCTGTCGCGACCATCATTGCTGGTGCCGGTTTTGCCGGCCGGTGCCAAGCGGCCGAGGCCATCCCTGTTGAGTTGGCGAGCGGTGCCGTTGACCGCCGCCTCCTGCAGCGCAAGTGTAATCAAACGAGTGGCAATGGCGTCGCCCGGCTCCGCACGCGGCACCTCGACGTCATAACGATGCAGGCGATTGCCATTGGCATCGAGTACGCCGCGCACGCTGCGCAGCCGCTGCAACTGACCACCAGAAGCAAGAAACTGGTAAAGGCTGGTCATCTGCAACGGGCTCAAGTCGACCGCGCCCAACAGCAGCGAGGGATGCGCGGGAGGCTCGACGCCGCCTAGCACTCCCAGCAATCGGCTGAGCCGATCCACGCCGACCTCGATGCCCAGACGCACAGTGGCCTGATTGTAGGAGCGCGCCAAGGCATCAATCAGGGCGACCCAGCCGTGGCTTTGTTTGTCGGCATTGTCGGGTGACCAGCTTTGGCTTCCACTGATGCGGACGGTAATCGGCGCATCTTCGATCTCTGATGCCAACGACCAGCGCCCCGGCTGCGCCAAGGCCAGCAAGTACACAAAAGGCTTGATCAGCGAGCCCACCGGTCGTTGCGCCTCAAGCGCACGATTGAAGCCCAGTTGGCGGCTGTCGCGCCCGCCCACCATCGCCACCACTTCGCCGTTGCTGGTGTCGCTCACGACCAGTCCAGCTTGCAGCGGCGCATCCGGCTTGGCCTTGATCGCCGCCAATTGCTCGGACACGGCACGCTCAGCGTCGGCTTGGACAGCCGGCGCCAACGTCGTCAGCACCAACAAGCCGGCCCCGCGCAGGCGCTCGGGCGGATAGTCGCTGGCCAACTGCTCGCGCACCAGATCAACAAATGCGGGATAGCGATTGGCGGCCAGACTGCCAGCGGCAGTCACTCCCAATGGTCGCGCCTTGGCGCGTGTGCGCTCGGCTTCATCGATCACACCGGTATCCACCATGGCTTGCAGAACCAAGCCACGGCGAGCCAAGGCGCGCTCTGGAAAGCGGCGCGGATCGTGATAGGACGGGCCCTGGATCATGCCCACCAGCAAGGCGATGTCGGCGCTGTCCAATTGCTGCAGATCGCGCCCGAACCAGAAGCGCGAAGCTGCCGCAAAACCATGCACCGCTTGCCCGCCCTGTTGGCCGAGGTAGATCTGATTGAGGTAAGCCTCCAAGATCCGCCGCTTGTCGAAACGCATTTCGATGACGACCGCATACAAGGCTTCACGCAGCTTGCGAGTGAGCGTCTGTTGGCGGTTCAAGTACAAACTGCGCACCAGCTGCTGGGTCAAGGTGCTGCCGCCTTGAGTGACTTCGCCCGCGCGCGCATTTGCCCACGAGGCGCGCGCGATGCCCTTCCAGTCGATCCCGACGTGATGGAGGAAATTGCGATCCTCCACGGCTTGCAGGGTCATGATCAGCAACGCCGGCACTTCGTCGACGCGGACCAGCTGGCGTTCTTCTTGGGCGGCTCCGTACAAGCTGGCGATTCGCGCCGGGTCGAGCTGCGCGCGCGTGAGGCGCTCGCCGTTTGCGTCGAGCAGGCGCGCTAGATTTTGCCCGGCGATGCTGAGTTCCAGCCGCTGCGCAGTCACCTGACCGTCGACATCCCGAAAGCCGCGGCTGGAAATCCGAAACCGCGCACCGTCGCGCTGGTAGCTGCCAGCCGCGCGACCTTCGCCATCGTCGCGATAATTGGCTGCGGCGAGTTCGGCAAGCAGGCTGTCGATGCTGATCGGCTCGCCGACGGCCAAAAGCAGCGGCCGAGCCATCACCCGCGTCGGGATTTGCCACGCCAGCCGGCCGAACTCGTGTTGCAGGTAACGATCCACCACCCACCACGTGGGCAGTAGAAATCCCACTCCGAGAGCAAACCCGAAAAGCACCGCAAGCAGCATCCAATGCCGCCATCGAGGTGGGCTGGCGACGGCTTTATTTGCGGCGGGTTTGGGCACGATTGAGAACGCGTTGGCGGAATGGTGAGGCCGGACAAAAGCCAGCATGAATGCGGTACAGATCGCCCCACCTGCGCGCAACGCCCTTAGACGATGCGAAAACGCAAACTGAGCTGCCCCAAAGGCGCAGCGGAGCAAGCTCCGCTCTGCGAAGCCAAGCTCCGCTCTACGAAGCAATGCATGTTCCACTTGCTCGACTTAAGCCGAGCTTGCTCGGCTGTGCTTTTTTGAGCACGCCGCCGCGCTTGCTCGGCGGTTTTTGTGGAGGTGGAGCGCACCGACATCTGGCTGACTGCCACAGCTGTGGTCAGCAACCAAAGCAAACAGCGATAATCCAGCCCCGCAAGTTTAGCCGGTACCGCCGTTGCGGTAACCCGAATTCAACAGCGCGGCACAGGCGGCCCGCCAGTGCCCGCCCGCAAGGAATCAGCGTCCCCCACGTGAGCAACCCTGACGTACTGAACGCATCAGCGCCAACCATTGCCTGTCTGTTTGCTGGCGACAGCCAAGCGGCCATCCGCGTACGCGCCGTATTGCCGGACGAGCTGTTGCTGGTTGAGAGCAGCCACGGTACAGCTAGCGCAGCGCTTGCAGCCATGGCGCAAGAGCATCCTGGCCGTGATGTGTTGCTGATCCATGCGGACGCCGAGCTGACGTTGCATATTTGGCAACGCTTGCAGCTTGCGCGCGACACCTATCTGGATGCACAGGTGTGGACGCCTCTGTGCGCACGGGTAAATGCGTTGGACCCGCGTCCGCGCGCCGCAACGCTTTCCAGCGAGGCCGTCGACCGCTGGTGTTGGCTGCTGGCGGACCGCAGTTATCCGCAATCCGATCATTGCTCGCCTTTGCTCAGCCTGTGGCGCGCGGCGACCTTGCAGCTTTGCCTGGATCGCGGCGGTCGCCTCGATATGAAGTCAGCAGCGATCACCTGTATACGCCTCTGCGACAGCGTGTTCGTTGCTGCGAATGGCGCTGACCTGAAGCTCGACAGTGGGGTGCCACATCCGGCCGCTGCGGTGCTGCGCGAGCGCATCCAAGCCGTGCATGCGCAGACTTTGCCCAATGCGATTGGCCTCGATGGCCGGCCCGTCGTGTTGCACGTACTGCATGGCTGGGGCGGCGGCGCGGAGCGCTTCGCGACTGACCTGATCGAAGCCGATCAGACCCATCGACACCTGGTCCTGATGGCGCTGGGCAATCCGCAACGACGTGTGCATGGTGAAGTGATCGTGCTGCGCGCAACGCCCGGTGGAGCGAATCTTCGGCAGTGGCCGATGGCGGCGGCGGCGGTTGGCACGCGCATGGAATCGGCCGAATATCGCGCTTTGCTCGACAGCATCATCGGCGACTTTGCGGTCGCGGGAGTTGTGGTTTCATCGCTGATCGGGCACAGCCTCGATGCGCTCAAGTCTGGCCTGCCAACCGCCGTGGTCTGTCACGACTACTACCCGGCATGGCCGATTCTGCATGCCGACTTTGGCGACGCAAGTGTCGATTTCAGCAGCGCCGCAATTCCCCAGGCACTGCAACTTGCCGCCGCCAACTTCGAGTTCAGCGAGCCACGAGCTGCCTACTGGCAAGCCCTGCGGATGGCCTACATCGAGACGCTGACCCGCAGCGACGCGTTACTGATTGCGCCGAGTCGAAGTGTGCGCGACAACCTGTGCCGGATCGTGCCCGCGCTCAAGCAGCGACGTTGGCAGCAGATCGGGCACGGCTTGGCCGAGTGGTTGCAACCACTGCCGACGATTGCGCCTGACCCCAAACGCGCCGCCCTACGCATCGTCGTGCCGGGTCGCATCAAGGGCGGCAAGGGTGAAACCTTGTTGGCCGAGCTACTGCCGCGGCTGCCGACCGATGTCGAGTTGATTTTGCTCGGCTGCGGCGCAGCAGGCATGCGCTTCTTTGGACACCCACAAGTGCATGTGCAGCTCGACTATGAGCGCCAGCAGTTGCCAGATTTGCTGGCCCGCCTGATGCCCGACGCGGCCTTGCTGCCGGCGAGCGTCGCCGAGACCTTCAGCTACACCTTGTCCGAGTTGCGCGCACTTGGCGTGCCCGTGATTGCCACCGCGCTGGGCAGCTTTGTTGAGCGGATTGCAGATGGGCGCAACGGCCTCCTGGTAAGCCCCAATGCCGAGTCCGTCGCCAAGCTGTTGCAGGCCTTGAGCGACGACAGCGGACCACTGACACTGTTGCGTCAGCGCTGGCCCAACGACTCGCTGCAGAGCATGTGCCAGGCCTATGCTGACGTGCTCGGATTGGCACCCGCCAGCCTCGGCGCGCGCTGGTCCACCGACACGCTGACCACCTTGCAGCGGCAGACATTTGAGATTGCACTGACTGTTGAGAAGCGACAACGGACAACACTCGCCAAGCAGCTGGTGAGTCAGCAAAGCGAACTGGAACGTCGCGCCGAGTGGGCCAACAGCGAGCACCGCCAAGCCGAACGCCGACTGGAGTGGGCGCAGTCCTTGCAGGCGCAGGTCGCGTCGACCTCGTCCTTGCTGCTGGATACCCAAGCCCTCTTGGAGGCCACCGATAGCGAGCTGCGCGAGCGCGGCCAGCACGCCATAGTCCTTGCGGAGCAGTTGGACACCCTGCAGCAACAATCCAAAGCCGAATTGGACGCGGCAGCGAGTCAACTCATTGAGTCGCAATCCCTTATCGAATCGCTGGTCGAGCATCGCGATCACTTTCAAGCGGCGCGCGATGAAATGCTCGCCAGCATTTCATGGCGCATCACCAAGCCGATGCGTTATGCCCGCCGCCTCATCAGGCACTTTTTTGGCGGTATCGCCACACGCTTGCGCTTTCGGATTTCACGCGCAACAGCCACCCGCAAACGGGTAGCCAGCAGCCTGCGCGTGCGCGGCATCTCCGGCACTTGGCGTCGGCTAAGGCAGGAAGTCGCCCCGCCGCCGTCAGCAGTCGTGTACGACATCCCGACGATGCCCACGGTCAGCAACGACATTCCCGACGTCGACGACATCGTCCTGGTGCGTCCCGCAGCGCCGCGCGTGAGCATCATCGTGCCGGTTCACAACCACTTGGCACACACCATTACTTGCCTGCGCGCGCTGTCCCAGCAGCGGCAAAAAACCACCTTCGAAGTGATCGTGGTAGACGACTGTTCCAGCGACGCCAGCGCCGACCTGCTACCGAAAATGCGCGGCCTGCACTACCTGCGCAATCGCGAGAACCTCGGCTTCATCGGTGCCTGCAACGCTGGCGCCGCGGTCGCAAGAGGCGAGTATCTGGTTTTTCTCAACAACGACACCGCCGTGCAAGCCGGCTGGCTGGATGCGCTGATCGACACCTTCAGCCTGCGCCCGGATGCCGGCCTGGTCGGTGCCAAACTGGTGTATCCCGATGGCCGCTTGCAGGAAGCCGGTGGCATCGTCTTCAACGATGGCTCGGGCTGGAATTATGGTCGTTTCGATGACCCGGCCGACCCGCGCTACAACTTTGTGCGCGAGGTGGATTACTGCTCAGGTGCGGCGATTGTGCTGCCGGCTGAGCTGTTTCACTCGCTGGGCGGCTTCGACAGCCACTATGCGCCGGCTTACTACGAAGACACCGACCTGGCTATGAAAGTGCGTGCAGCGGGCCTGAGCGTGCTTTATCAGCCAGCGTCGGTAGTGATTCACTTTGAAGGCATCAGCTCGGGCACCGACACGGCCAGCGGCATCAAGGCGTTTCAGCTGGTCAATCAACAGAAGTTTCTGGCCCGCTGGCAAAACACGCTTGCCGCGCATGCCGCGCCGCCCCCGCACACACCCATTGAAATCTCACGCCAGCATCGGGCGCGCCGACACGTGCTGGTGATCGATGCCACGGTGCCGCAGCCGGATCAGGACTCGGGTTCATTGCGGCTGGTCAATCTGCTCCGCCTGCTGGTTGACGAAGGCTGTGCGGTGACTTTTTTCGCCGACAACCGCGCCTACATCGCCGATTACTGCGAAGTGCTGCAACAGCTGGGTATCGAAGTGCTTTGGCATCCCTGGTTGGGCGATCCGGTAGGTTGGTTTGCCGAGCACGGCAAGCGCTTTCACAGCGTGTTGGTGAGCCGTCATTACATCGCCTGCAGTTACATCGATCTGGTCCGCCGTCACGCGCCGAAAGCACGTTTCATTTTCGATACGGTCGATTTGCATTACCTGCGCGAGCAACGTGCCGCCGAACTGGCCGGACGCAGCGATCTGGCGAAAACGGCTGAGCAAACCCGCAAGCTGGAACTCGATGTGATCCAACGCAGCGATGTCAGCTTGGTGGTCAGTCCGGTGGAAGCGGCCTTGCTGGCCATCGACGCACCCGCCGCACGCGTGGAAATCCTGTCCAATGTTCATGAGGTCCTCGGCTGCCGGAAAGGATTTGCCGAGCGCAGCGATCTGATGTTCATCGGTGGCTATCAGCATCCGCCCAATGTGGATGCGGCAGTCTGGTTTGTGGGCGAAGTCTGGCCGTTGATTCGAGCCGCCGCGCCTGAACTCAAATTCCATCTGATCGGCAGCAAGGCCAACGAGCAGGTCAAAGCCTTGGGCGCTGAAAAGGGCGTGGTGTTTCATGGCCATGTCGAGAACATCGAGCCGTTTCTGGATGGCTGCCGACTCGCCGTCGCACCGCTGCGCTACGGCGCCGGAGTAAAGGGCAAGGTCAACATGAGCATGAGCTACGGCCAACCCGTGGTCGCCACACCCGCCGCCGTCGAAGGCATGCATCTACGCGCGGATGAAGATGTGCTGGTCGCCAGTACGCCACGCGAATTTGCCGATGCCGTGTTGCGTCTGTACGCGGATGAAGCGCTATGGCAGACGCTGTCTGCCAACGGCTTGCACAACGTGCGCGAGCATTTCGGCTTTGATGCAGCGCGGGCGGTGATTCGACGGCTGTTGGAGTAAGGCGCTCCCGGCATTGTCGGCATCGGCGATCAAATTTTGGTGGGGCGCGCGAACGTGGAGCGCAAACGCGGACACCAGGCACGCGAACGTGCACGCGCTAGGAAAAATCCTACACGCCAGACCGCCTTCTGCCGATAGTCCAGAACCCCGCGTCGCGTCACCCTCTGTCCATGGGCTATCCGCGCCAACTCTTGGTTGTTCCCGACGTTGCAGGCACCTTTCACTGTGTCTCGCGCTGCGTGCGGCGGGCGTTTTTGTGCGGCGACGATGCGTACTCGGGCCGCAACTT
>ENA-ORBV01013798-ORBV01013798.1-microbial-mat-metagenome-genome-assembly--contig:-NODE-13798-length-12210-cov-4.527734_pt1 | contig 12210 bp, 10 predicted proteins | sample MGYA00237777_ERZ505514 | MGnify/ENA primary metagenome ERZ505514 (study PRJEB26160, sample SAMN06269048) | microbial mat metagenome | isolation source: Oligotrophic lake microbial mat | place... | reverse complement strand
GTTCTCGCCCGACGGGACCGAGGTCTGGACCTCGCAGATGACCGCACCGGGTGCCGTGCTAGTTCTGGACGCTGAGTCGCTCGACGACAAGCAAACGATCGAGGTCGGTGAGCAACCCGCGGAGGTCACATTTTCCGCTGATGGCGTCTACGCATTCGTGGCGAATGGCGCCTCGGACTCTGTGACGGTCATCGACGCCAGCACCAAAGAGCTCGTGAAGACTATTCCGACGGGAGACGGCCCGGTAGGCGCCTGGCAAGGCTCCAACGGCGTCGCCTACGTAGACAACGAACCGGGGCAGTCGCTGACTGCGGTGGATACTTCCTCGCTAGAAGTCTTGCTCACCTACGAGCTCGGTTTCATGCCGGGCATGGCCGCATTCGGACCAGACCGCCAGGTTTGGGTGACCGATGCCGAAAACGGAAAGGTGGTCTTCTACTCCACCTCGATGGACGGGGCGACCGGGGAGATTGCAACCGGCCCCGGCGCCCATGCGATTGCGTTCAACGGAAGTGGTTCGATGGCATACATCTCGAACCAGCTGGGCGATACGGTGTCGGTCATCGAGCTCGAGTCGGGCAGAGTCGTCTCCACGATACCGGTCGGCTCCAAACCGAACGGACTGGCGTGGCGTTCGCGTTGACACGTATACTCTGTCGGGCGACTAGCGTGCGTTTCGCGGTTCAGTACGATCCGCCCGGCGTGTGGATGTTCCACTGCCACATTCTCGAGCACGCAGAGCTCGGCATGATGGGCGAGCTCATGATCATGCCGTGAGCTCCCCACATCCGACCGCTTTTGGGCAGGGGCTCTAGCAAGATCTTAGCTCCGTGAGAGCGCGAGCTCTGGGTACATTTTCGCCCCGTTCCGCTGGCCCTACTGGCGTCCTCAACCGCGCCCGGGTAGAAGTAGGTTGAAATGCGTCGGTTTCGGGCTCGCCTACTAGCGCTTCTCGCGCTCCTCTTGGTGGCACTGCCGCTCGGAGCCACGGGCCCCAATCAGTACCTCTGTCGCGCGATGGGACGCGTGATGGACAAGTGTTGTTGCCCAGCGGCGCGCGCCGGCCAGACGGCGAAGCACGGACCCGATGTAACCAAAGTCAAGGCGCCAAACTGTTGCCAGCTCCTGGAGCGCAGCGGCCACGATGGCATTCCTGCCCTGCGCGAAGGGGCCATGCGTGTGCCAGCACCCGAGCTCGCGACCGCCGCACAAGTCGTTGTCGTGGTCCTGGAGCCTGAGCTTCTGCTGCTGCCGGCCGAGGTCGCGCAGGCGCGTGCACCACCGCCCAGACCCGGTCCGCCCCTTTTTCTTAAGAACTGCTCGCTTCTGACCTGAGCGCTGCTCTCTCGTGACGCGCACGCGAGCGTGGTTGAGTCCGTGCTCGCGGCGATGACGGCGGACGTGTGCGCGCAAGGCGCGCCGTACGCTTTGTTCTCCGCAGTCAGAACGAGGAGCTCTTCATGGTCGTCCATTCTTTCAGTCGATATTTTGTTGTCTCGGCGCGTCCTTCTGCCGCGATCGCTTTGGGAGTCGTGGCTGCGCTGAACGGCGGCTGCGCGGCCACCCCAACCAGCGCGGTTAGTGGTGAGGCTCGAGCGCCTGTGACCTCGCCCACACGCTCGGGCTCGAGCCCCGAGAGCGTGCCGAGCAGCGTGCAGCGGGGCTCCGCCGCCCCGGCATCAGCAGGCGAGGTTGCCGAAGCCGAGCGCCAGCTCTCCGAGCAAGCCACCCTTCGTCGCATTCTCCGGATTGCTCTCTCGAGGAGTCCCGAGCTCGCCGAGGCACGCGACCGAGTCCGCGCCCAGCGCGAGCTTGCCCCGGCAGCATCCCGGCTTCCCGATCCGGAATTCGAGTATCAGCTTTGGGCCGCGCCTCTCGACCGCCCCTATGCGCTCGATGATGCTGAAATGCATATGTTTGGCATTCGGCAGAGCTTTCCTGCACCGGGCACTCTCGGGGCGCGGTCGGAAGCAGCGTCTGCCCAAGCAGACGTAGCGTCTCAATCTCGTCGCGCCCGAGAGCAGGAGCTCATCGCGCGCGTGCGTCGAGCCTACGCCGAGTACTATCGGGCCGACCGAGAGTATCGGATTTACCTCGAGCACACGGCGCTGGCGCAGCAGGCGTTAGACATGACGCGCGCTGCCTACCAGGGCGGACGCGGAGCGCAACAGGACGTGCTCCGCGCCGCTGTCGCCCTGTCGCGGCTTCACAACGACGTGGCCAGGATTGATGCTGAGCGTCACACCACGCGCGGCCTCTTGAATACGCTGATGGCCCGTCCGACGCAGGCGCGACTCGGCCCTCCAGCCCCCATCGAGCCCGCGAAGGTGCAGCTGCACGTCGACGAGCTGATGCGCGAAGTCGAGCACCGCCCCGAAATAGCCGCGGCCGAGAGCGCTATCCGAGCCCGCAGCAGCGAGGTCGATGCCGCCCGGGCCGCGGGCATTTGGCCCAGCTTCATGGTGGGCGTCCAGTACATGTACATGCCGATGGTCCAGGCGCACAACTACGGTGTGATGTTCTCGATGAGCCTGCCGTGGTTCAACTCGCGCTATGGCGAGGAGGTTCGTGCCGCGGAAGCGCAAGTCTCTGCGGAGCGCAACGCACTCTCGAACGTGCGTTACGCGGCTCGCTACGAGCTATTCGAGGCGACGGAGCGTCTGAAGGCGGCCCGCGAATCCTTGACCATCATCGAACGCGATCTGGCGCCTCAGGCCCAGCAGAGCTTCGAGGCGGCGCAGGCGGCGTATCGCGGCGGCCAAAGTGACTCGCTGGCGCTGTTCGACGCTCTCCGGTCCTTGCTCGACGTGCGCATCGAACAGGAGCGAGCGCTCGTTCGCGTCGAGATAGCTCTCGCCGACGTGGAGCGCGCCCTGGGCCGACCGATCCCCAACTCGAGCAGGATGGAGGGTAAGTGAAAATGACCGACAAGGAAGTACACCCAACCTCGGAGGCGGAGCGCGTGACCGGTAGCGGCGACCTGCATCACGGGGGCGCAGCCGAGGGTCCACCGCGCGGAGCACACGCCATGGGCATAGTTCGCTGGATCCTGATTGCGATCATGGCGGCTATTGCCGTGGCGTCCGTTGTCTACTCGTTCGGCCTCGTCTCGCCCGGCTCGGCCAGCGCCGCCGAGACTCGGTACTACTGCCCGATGCACCCCCAGGTCGTTCAGGACCACCCCGGCGAATGTCCGATCTGCAGCATGAGCCTGGTCCCGAAGGAGATCAAGGGTCAGAAAGGGCTCGAAAGCCGCGCCCCCGGCACGGCAGGGTCGGCGCCGCCGCCGAGCCCCAGCGGCGCGCACGCAGGGCATCGCCACAACCCCGCTGATCCTTACTTCTGCCCGATGCACTTGGAAGAGACCGGCACAGATGCCGGCGAGCGCTGCCCGATTTGCGAAATGAAGTTGGAGAAGCGTCCGGCTCCGGCGATGGCTCCGGCACCAGGAATGCCGGGCGACGTCGCTCAGCCGCAGGGCGTGCCCGGGCTCGTTCCGGTCGAGCTCAGCATGGACCGCATCCAGCTGATCGGGGTTCGCACCGCCGTCGCCAGCAGCGAGTCACTGGTTCCCGAGCTTCGAACCGTTGGGTACGTCACTGCGGACGAGTCGAGGCTGGCGCGCGTCCATGCTCGCTTCTCGGGCTGGATAGAGCAGATGGCCGTCAAGACCACCGGCCAAAAGGTCAAGCGCGGACAAGTCCTGGCCGGCGTCTTCAACCTCGAGCTCTTGCCGGCGCAGCAGGAGTTTCTCGCTGCTCAGCGCTGGAGCCCTGCGCCGCTACCGAGCTCGCCTAGCGGGAGCACTGCACCACTCGTCAATCGGCTCGAACAAGACGCTCGCGCGCGGCTCGAGCTCTTCGGCCTATCGCCGGCTGAGATCAACAGCGTCGCCAAGACGGGCAAACCCGTGCGCACCGTGGCGGTGACGGCTCCCATTGCCGGCCACGTTGTCCGGAGGAACGTCGTTCAAGGGAGCTACGTTCAGCCCGGCACTGAGCTGTTCGAAATCGCGGACCTCTCAAAGGTGTGGGTGATTGCCAACGTCTACGAATACGAAATCGGGCGCGTGAGCGTCGGGCAGGCTGCGACGGTGGTGGTGGGCGCTTACCCTGAGCAGCCGCTGTCCGGCAAAGTAACCTTCATCTATCCAACCGTCGATGCTGCGACCCGTACGCTCAGCGTTCGCATCGAGCTCGACAACCAGGACTTCAAGCTGCATCCAGGGATGTACGGCGACGTCGTCATCCAGCTGACGTCCGCGCAAGGCGTCGTCGTGCCTTGGGAGGCGCTGGTCGATACCGGAGAGTATCAGTACGTGTTCCTGGCCAAGGAGGGAGGCCATTTCGAACCGAGGCGCGTCAGCGCCGGCGCTCGCTCGGGCGAGAAGGTGCAGATCCTGCAGGGTCTGTCCGCGGGGGAAACCGTCGTGACCACCGCGAACTTCTTGATCGATTCCGAGAGCCGGCTTCGCGCTGCCATCGAAGGGACAGCAGATCCGGGCGGCGCACCCGCGCCAAGCGGCACACCATCCGCCTGCGACGCCGACTTCGACAAGCTCAAGTTCTCTGGCAAACACGCACAGTGTCGCCAGTGCGAGCTGGTCCATCGCGGCATGGGCAGTATGGAACAAGACTGCAAGAACGCAATCCCACGACCGTGGCGCTGAGAGGAATCAACCGTGGTCTCACACATTATCGAGTTCTGCGCCAAGAACCGCTTCCTCGTCATCCTCGGTGTCGCCTTCGCGACCATCGCCGCTCTGTATTCCATCAAGCACACCAAGCTGGATGCGATCCCGGACCTGTCCGACCCTCAGGTGATCGTCTTCACCGATTGGATGGGCCGAAGCCCGACGCTGGTCGAGGATCAGGTCACCTACCCGATCGTTTCCTCGCTGGTTTCAGCACCACACGTAACCGACGTGCGCGGCTTCTCCATGTTCGGGATGAGCTTCGTCCACGTCATCTTCGAAGAGGGCACTGACGTCTATTGGGCTCGAAGTCGCGTGCTCGAATACCTGAGCACCATTCGCGACAAGCTACCGGAAGGCGCACGCTCGGGCATTGGTCCGGACGCCACCGGCATCGGTTGGGTTTTCCAGTATGCGCTGGTCGACAAGACCGGGAAACACGGCTTGGATGAGCTGCGGACGTTCCAAGACTTTACGTTGCGCTACGCGCTCGGCAGCGTTCAAGGCGTTGCCGAGGTCGCTAGCCTTGGCGGTTATCAGAAGCAGTATCAGGTCACGGTCGATCCCAATAAGCTGCGTGCCTATGGCGTGACGCTCCAAGAAGTCAGCGCGGCCATCCGAGATTCGAACAACGACGTCGGCGGTCGCATCCTCGAGATGTCGAGCCGCGAATACTACGTGCGAGGACGCGGCTACATTCAAGATCTGGGCGCCATCGAGCGCATTGCCCTCCGCGCCAGCGGTCCCAACGGGGTACCGGTGCTGGTGAAGGACGTGGGAAGCGTGCGCTTCGGTCCGGACATCCGGCGTGGCCTGCTCGAATGGAACGGAGAGGGAGAGGCGGTAGGTGGGATCGTTGTCATGCGCTACGGCGAGAATGCGCTCGACGTGATCGAACGGGTCAAGAAGAAGGTGAGCGAGCTTGAGCCCAGCTTTCCCGAAGGCGTCAAGCTCGAGATCGCGTACGACCGCTCGGGGCTGATCGAGCGCTCCATCGGCACGCTAAAGCACGCGCTGATCGAGGAAGCGATCGTCGTCAGCGTCGTGATCATCCTATTTCTGCTGCACCTGCGCAGCGCGCTGCTGCCCATTCTCAGTTTGCCGGTCAGCGTCGCGCTCGCCTTCATTCCTATGTACTTGCTCGACATTCCATCGACCATCATGAGCCTCGGTGGCATCGCGATCGCGATCGGCGCCACGGTCGACGCCGAGATCGTTATGATCGAGGCTTCTCACAAGAAGCTGGAGAATGCACCACCTGGAGCGGATCGACACAAGTTGCTCGCCGAGGCCGCGCGCGAGGTCACGCCCGCGATCTTCTTTTCGCTCTTGATCATTGCGGTTGCGTTCCTGCCGGTCTTCGGGCTGACCGGACAGGCAGGGCGTCTGTTCAAGCCGCTTGCCTACACCAAGACCTTCGTGATGTTGGCCGCGGCCGTGCTCTCGATCACCTTCGCGCCCGCCCTGCGAGACTTCCTGATCCGCGGCAAGATTTTCCCGGAAGCCAAGCACCCCGTTTCGCGATTCCTGATCGCGCTCTACAAGCCGTTCGTCTACGTTGCCCTGCGGCGACCCATCTCGACCGTCGCGATAGGGGTGCTGGCCGTCGTTTCGGCCGTGTCCCTGTCGAGGAAGCTCGGACACGAGTTCATGCCGCCCTTGAACGAGGGCGACATTCTCTACATGCCGATCACGTTCCCCAACATCTCGATCGAGGAGGCCAAGAGGCAGCTGCAGATTCAAAATCGAGTACTAAAGAGCTTTCCCGAGGTGGAGACGGTGTTCGGCAAGGTCGGTCGCGCCGAAACGCCCACCGATCCAGCCCCGCTGACGATGGTGGAAACGACGGTGCGCTTGAAACCGCAAGAGCAGTGGCCGCGCATGAGGCAAGACCGCTGGTACTCAGCCTGGGCTCCGAATGCGCTGAAGCTCGTTTTGCGGCCAATTTGGCCCGAAGAGCGCCAGAAGACCTGGGACGAGCTGACCTCCGAAATGAACCAGAAGATGCAGCTACCAGGCTGGACCAACGCCTGGACGATGCCCATCAAGACTCGGGTGGACATGCTGACGACCGGCATCCGAACCCCGATCGGTATCAAAGTCTTCGGCACCGATCTGAACGAGATCGAGAAAGTAGGAACGTCGCTCGAGCGCCTGCTCACCCCAATCCCCGGCACGCGCAGCGTTCTCTACGAGCGAAGCTTGGGCGGGCTCTACGTGGACATCATTCCGAACCGCGAGGCCCTGGCGCGCTACGGCCTGCGTGTCGGCGACGTGCAGCGGACGATCGAAGCGGCTATCGGAGGCACGCCGATCAGCGTCACCGTCGAGGGCCGCAATCGCTTCACCATCAACGTGCGCTACCCGCAGGACCTGAGGAGCGACTTGGACAAGCTCCGGCGCGTGCTCGTCCCGATTGGAGGCGGGCCGGGTGGCGTGCCTTCAGTGGGCGGGATGCCAGCGAGCGGCGCTGCGATGGCTGGAGCGACCAGCGACCGCACCTCGGACGCGCCGGCAGGGTCGAGTCAAAAATTCGTACCGCTCGGTGAGGTCGCCGAGATCAAGATCGTAGGTGGTCCGCCCATGGTGCGGGACGAGGACGGCCTGCTCGTTGGTTACGTTTACGTCGATATCGACCAGAAACAGCGTGATATCGGCGGCTACGTGAACGACGCCAAGGCAGTGGTGGAGCAAGCGACCCAGCGCGGGGAAGTGAAGCTCCCGGCCGGCTACTTCCTCAAGTGGACCGGTCAGTACGAGCAGCTCGAAGAAATGGTGGGCCGGATGAAAATACTCATCCCGATCACGCTGATGATCATCTTCATCCTGCTTTTCCTGTACTTCAAAAACTTGGTCGAGGTGCTGATCGTTCTGCTCTCCATACCGTTCGCCCTGGTGGGAACGGTGTGGCTGTTGTGGCTGCTGGACTACCGCCTTTCGACAGCGGTGTGGATCGGCGTCATCGCGCTCGCCGGGCTCGCCGCGCAGACGGGCATCATTATGATCGTCTACATCGATCACGCGATCGAGGAGCGTCGTCGCGCGGGCAAGCTCAAGAATATGGACGACGTGATCGCAGCGCACATGGAAGGCACGGTGCAGCGTGTTCGGCCCAAGCTCATGACCGTCAGCACCATGCTTTTGGGCCTCATTCCGCTGCTCTGGGCAACGGGCTCCGGGGCGGACGTCATGAAACGCATCGCCGCGCCGATGGTCGGCGGCCTCTTGACCAGCGCCTTCTTGACGCTCGAAGTCATCCCGGTGATTTCGGCATACTGGCGCCAAGAGCAATTACTGTGGGAGCAGCTCGCCCCCCTCGACGCGTCACGACTGTCTCGGCTCAAGCTCGCGACCGCGGCGCTCGGCGTTGGTTGGGCGCTGCTCGCAATGGCCGGAGTTTCCACCATTTACGTCGCCTTGTCGCCCACCTTGTTTTCGCTCGGCCTCGCCATGTCGGTCGCGCTCATAGCAGGCGGCACGGCCGCGTACCTGCTGCAGAGGCCTTCTGCGCGGCGCTTGGTATGGCCTCCTCAAGAAAAGGTTCAGGCAGCCGCAACGTGACCAAGAGACATTCGCACACCTGCTCTCACGATTCGCCGGAAGACCTCTCCGGCTCGCTTTCCTAGGGTCTTGGCGCTCGTCGTCGAGCACACAGAGCTTGGTCATGCCGTGCTCCCCACGTCCCCCAGTGATGTCGCGCTATTTGCCTTCGCCGTGCTGACCGTTGGGCATCTTGGTTCCGTCAGGCATCGTGTGCTCACCTGAAGCGGGTGTATCGCTTTCAGGCGCCGGAGATGCCGCGGGTTCCTCGGCCGCCGGCGGCTCGGGTGCGGCTTCCGGTTGCTCCGCAGGTGGACTGCTGCCGCCGCACGCCGCTAAGAGCGTTGAGCTCACGAAAAAAATGAGTGCCGATGAAGTGAGGTTCTTGGATTGCATCTTTAGCCTTTGGGGTGCGTAGCTGGACGATATTGTGAGGCAAGAAATAGGCCACCTTTGGCGCGACATCGTCGAAGACGGGCGGATCTACCCGCTCGCGATGAGGCCCACGAGCCAGATGGCGGCCACGACGTTCGTCGCCTCGGGTAACGTAAGCTTCCCCCAATCGGCGACGCTCGTCTGAAGCTCGCCGAACAACGGGAAGCCGATCACGAACGCAAACGCCCCCGCGAGCATGCCGAGCAGGCCGGCGACAGCATCTAGCCTGCCCTCACCCACGGCCGCGATCGTGGTGCCGGGGCAGTAGCCAAGTACGGCGAGGCCCGAACCGAAAAGCAGCCCGCCGACGAGAATGCCACCCATCTGCGCGGGCTTGATCTCCGCGTGGGTCGCCCCGATCGCGACAAGCACCCAGTACCCGACGCCCCCAACAGCAATCGCGGTGAGCATGATCTTGAGGACGGTGAAACCGCGGAGCACGAGCTGCCCAATGATCACGCCATGCTTCGCGACGCGACCCTTCTGGAGGAGGACTCCGAAGACTACGCCCGTCACTAGGCCGAGGGCGAGCCGCAGCGGAGAATCGCTCATGACTCATCCCTCCAGACGCGCGCATCTCTAGGCTCGGGACGCCCGTATATGGCCAGCGCAGTCGCGATCGCGGCAACGAAGGCGATCACAATGAAGATCCAGCTCGAGACCGCGAGCTGCAAAGCGCCGGTGATCCCGTGGCCACTGGTGCAACCACGCGCAAGGCGCGCACCGAGCATCATGACAACGCCGCCTGAAAGCGCGAGCGCCATGCGAAGCCCGACGGATCCACCGAACCGACGCCGCCATGCGATAGGCACCGTCGCATGCTCGCGGTCACCGGAGAGCTTGGAGCTCACCAAGCTGCCGATGAAGACGCCGACCACGACCATCACTTCCCAGCCGAGTTTGGGGGTGTGATCGCGAAAGTACGCTTCGTTACTGGACCCGAGCGCCCGCTGCACGAGAGCCGCGCCGTACTCAAACGGCGTGGTGATCCCGAGACCATGGTCCGCGGTCGCGAAGGCAAACCAGCTCAGTAGCCCGATGGCTAGGCCGACCGCAAAGGGCGACCAGCTCTTTGCGCGGAGACCTCTCATGAACACTCCCATCACCATGGTGTATCTGAGTGAGGTCGGGTCCCGCGTGATGCGCGTTGTCGCCGCGGAAAGCGCGTCCATGACTCTACTCGGCGGCGAGCTGCCAGGGCTTGTGGAGGCTCGCGCGTTGTCGAAGGCCGCCATGAAGAACATCCGCCAGAATCTGCTGCGTGTGACCCGCTTGTAGCCTCGCTTCGCGCTCATCGACCCGCGGGCCGCGCTCTTTACTGGCTCAGCATTTGCAGGGCGAGCGACGCCAACCTACTGGAGGACCTACCGATGAGCCACGAACAATTCTCCGATTGCATCGAAGCGTGTAGCGACTGCGCAGCCGCTTGCGAGCACTGCGCCACCGCCTGTTTGAGCGAAGCCGACGTGAAGATGATGGCCGAATGCATTCGGCTGGACCGCGATTGCGCGGATATCTGCCGGCTCGCAGCTGCGCTGATGGAGCGAGATAGCCGATTCGCCAAGCAGCTCTGCGCGCTGTGCGCGACCATCTGCGAAGCTTGCGGCTCGGAATGCGGCAAGCACCAGTCGGCCCACTGCAAAGCCTGTGCAGAGGCTTGCCGCCGCTGTGCGGAGGCCTGTCGCAAGATGGCCCAGGGCTAAGATGAATCCCCCGGCATCAAGCCACGCCTGTGGCCAAATGGTTGCAAGCCGCCCCCGGTGTAGCGTCGCGCGGCTCTCAAGGGCGGCATCGACCTGGTTCTCGAACGTAAGGAGTTCTTGATCGGCGGCCGCGCAGGCCAGGCGATTGCGATCAAGGGTTCACAATCGATTGAGGGAGGCCTACGGCTCCGCTACGAATTCAAGCGCGAGTTCGCACCCTATCTCGGTGTCCGATATCAGGCCAAGGTGTTCGAGTCGGCCGACCGCGCAAGGGCCGCGGGTGAGGAGCCGGCGCGCTTCTTTATTCTCGCTGGGGTCCGAGTCACGTTCCTTTGAGCGCCTAACCGCGGCCGAAGTGACGGGAATAGACCTGGGTGAGCTCCGCGCCGAACAGAAACATCTGAGCCGAGAAGTACAGCCAGAGCAAGACGACCATGACCGAACCGGCCGCGCCGTAGGCTTGTCCTACCGCCGCGTGCGAGAGGTATAACCCCACCAGCCAATTGCCGATATTGAACAACAAAGAGGTCAAGAGCGCTCCGCGACTCGCCGCTCGCCACCCCACGCAGGTGTCGGGGACTACCTTGAACACCACCGCTGATACGAGCGCTACTGACGCCAATGAAAACGCCAGCTGGCTCAGATCCACCAGCGGGGCCATCCACGGGGCATCGGGGAATATTGCCCGTTTTAGCCAGGCAATCAGGGTCCGCGAAGCGAACACCGCGAGCAGGAGGGGGCCCGACGCCAACACCAACACGAACGCGAACACGCGCCGCCTCACGTAGCCGGTCACGCTGGCTTTGAAGCCTTCCGCCTGACGCTCATCGACGTTCCACACTTGATTGAGCGCGACGCGCAGCTGGGTGGTCAGGCGCGACGCCGTGTACAGCGCTAGTGCGAACCCTACAAGCGAAGCGGCCATTCCCGAGTCAGAGGCTTGAGTGACCCACCTCTCCACGGCCTCGGCTGCACCACTTCCCATCGTTTCTTGAACCATGAGCAAGGCTTGCCCCAGCGCCGCGCTTTGACCCAACACGGCACCGGCGATGGCGACGGCGATGATCATGAGCGGCGCGATGGACAGCAGCGTGAAGAACGCCAAGCCGGCTGCAAACATTTCCGCCCGGTCCTTGACGAACTCGTCCCAGGTCTCGTGGAAAATTTGGTAAACTTGCTTGGCCCGGGCTGGCAAGCGCCGGCGGTGGATGAACTCGAACATTGTACGGCTCTCCTGCGAAGGCCGTGCCGCCCCGTGCCGTTCCAACTCGTGCTGCTTCCACGGCGGCGTGTGTCGCGCAGCGCCTCAACGGGGCAGCTTGCCACGCGGCTTCAACGGGCCAGACGTCTGAACCACTGTCGGAGGAATTGCCGCCAGCGCGCTTTAGGCGTCTTTTCGGGCGGACCAGGCGGGCTGCTTCCATCAGCAACAGCGGTGGGAACACCCGGAATTTGACCGCCTTCTCCCTCCCAGTCCGCGACGGGCGTCTTTGGTTCGGGCTCGGCTGGCTCCACCGAGCCGGGACTTTTCACTAGTTGCAGGGGCATGCTCGTACCTTAGTCTGGGAGACGGCTTCGCAACTTTCGCGCCACTCACCCCGACGCCGCGCCGAGTTAATCATTCAGCGTTGAACGACCTGGTTCGTTCCTTGCAGCCGTCTCGAAGGATGAACCTGCACACGAACCACGGGCCTAATGTCCCAGATCCCTATCCCCACCCCGGCGGACCGAATCCAGAACCCGATCCCCTTCCGGATCACGCGCCCCCGGATCCCAAGCCCTTCCCCCAGTACGACGATACGCCGCCGGTTCAGCCGGTCGCTTGATTACTGATACCCG
>ENA-ORBV01013796-ORBV01013796.1-microbial-mat-metagenome-genome-assembly--contig:-NODE-13796-length-12210-cov-10.748455_pt1 | contig 12210 bp, 9 predicted proteins | sample MGYA00237777_ERZ505514 | MGnify/ENA primary metagenome ERZ505514 (study PRJEB26160, sample SAMN06269048) | microbial mat metagenome | isolation source: Oligotrophic lake microbial mat | place... | reverse complement strand
TTCGGTAAAGTGGAATTGTCGAACATTCCTCCAACGTGTATACCAAAATGTCCACGATTAATTGTTTTTGAAACGCCACCAAAGGTTACTAAAATATCATTTGGGCCGGCAGTAAAAATGTCCCGCATAAATTCACTCAAACTATCTTCGGTAAAAGTGGATTCATCAAACTCAATGATGGTATCTAAACCATCTGCAAAAATGATAGTATCATCAATAAATTCGTCTTCGTAAACTGTTGAATCCGGTGGTACCGTATCAGCGCGATAAAATACTTCATTTACAAAATATGATATGATATTATTATTTGTTTTACTGTTTCCGGTTATGTAAGTAAATAGAAACAGTGCACTGGTAAAGTAAAGAAACTTCCAAAAATGTTTATTATGGTAATTAGAGTTTTTCATTTCAGTAGATTTAAAGCTAAGTAAAAAAAACAAAATAGGTCTAAATTCTGATGCTCATACTTTAAATAACCTTGCCGTCGCCTGCGTTTATTCTGTCGGTCAACCGACCAAATTGTGAACTTGCCGCTTTGCCTTTTGGAATCGTGAATTTGATAGACCATATCCTATAACGGTTTGGCGCTTGGCGAAGGTGGCGATTTATACCACAAATGTTGATGCGGAGAACCAAAGTTTGATTAACCACAAAACTGTCTGCGGAGCACTGAACCGCCACTTTTGCCAAACGCCTGTTAGGTGCTGGCGTTCTTGTCCACGGAGCTTGTAAACCATTGTCAGTATTGAGTTTCTGTGTCATTGTCGTGTAGGCTTTGGGTGGCGTTTTTTATTTTTTTTTGAAGCGTTGGAAATTTTTTAAAAACAATTTTGTCCTGCGTTGGCTTTGCAAGCTCTATTAAAAACTTTGGTCGTGTGTTGGCTTGTGCGGTTTTTAATTGTGCTTGCAAAATGCGGTGGCTATCTATCATATTTCTACATTAAATTCCTTTTCTTTAAACCAATTTATGCTTATTTCATTATTGTCGCTCTTAGGTTTTGGGTCTGCTTCATTTACTTTAAATGTTGTCGGCAAATTAACTGCGTGTCCAAATATTAAAGCGTGTTGGGTCGGTATAGATGGCATTCGTCTTAAAATCGATTCTGATATATGAGGGGTAATTTGTCTGATATGCGATAAATCCTCTGGATTTTGAATTCTGTGTACAATAAAATTGCTACACTGCGATAAAACTGTTTTTGAAAGTTCACTTGGTCTTTGAGAAGAAACAAGTAAAAACATTCCGTACTTTCTACCTTCTTTAGCAATACGCTCAAAGATTTTATTAGCGTCTCCAAATACCTTACCTGAATCTGTTGAGATATATCTGTGTGCTTCTTCCAAGACAAGGTTTACAGGGAATTTATTTCGATTTTTTGCAGCCCTTAATTTCTCAAATATCATTCTTGATAAAACACAAGATACAACCTCTACTGCTTCATCGTTGGCAGAATTAAGGTCAATAGTAGAAATTTGAGATTCCTTTTTCTTTTCGCTAATTCCTATGAATTGATTTATAAAGTCGGAATATTCTTTGCCTGAATCGTTTTTAGTAAGAAAATTAAAATCGCCTCTATCTTTTACACTCTTAAATCGTGTCATCAGAGAGGAACAATAATCTCTTATTTGTCTGTTTCCGTAAGATTCTTCAAAAAGTATAGCAATATCTAACGCTTCTTCTAATTTGCTGAAAGAAAATATTTGATTTGGTTGGTATGGGGGTAAACTGAAATCAGTTGCTAAAAATACAAGATTACCGTCATTATCTTTTTGTTCTAAATAATCGTGAATATGCTGTATGCCCTTCATTTCTCCGTAATGAATAAAAAGGCAATTTTCTATCGTACAATCAACATTAGATATACCATTATGAAATTGAGTTGTTGTGCATTTAATTGATAAATTAATTTTATCTGTATTAAATTTTTGAAGTATAGATTTGATGCGGTCTTTTTTTGAGGGACTACTCGTTTCATCTCGTAAGATTTGAGTAATACAAATTGCTAAAATGTGGTTTTTCGTCTTTATTATTTCTTCACTTCCGTTTTCGTCTTTACTTAATAAAACAGCCAATGCCAAAGCATTACGTAAAATAGGTAATTGTGTTCTTTCGCTCGCTTGTAATAACAAGGCCCATTCATCAATATTAAGAAACCAATGAGGGAGAATAAATTTATTTAATGTACCCTTATCTTTTTCTGCAATTTCATCAATAGTAAAATTCTTTATTTCAATGTTACTATTGTGTTCGTTGATTTTTTCAAACGCCTGACGATATTCTCCATTTACGTCAAAGAATATGAATGTGCTACCTGTTGCACTATAATCATCAAACTTGTAAAGCGTTTGTAGCATGGATGCTATAGTACAGGATTTTCCACTTCCTGTATTGCCCAGAATAGCAGAATGACTGCCAAAAAATTTGTCAATATCAATTTTTACGTCATAGTCAGGAAAAATGGTAGATTTCCCAATTGGAAGTGATACATACCTGTTTTTACATAGGCATTTCTCATCTTTACATTCATCTTTGTTTTGACAGCTTTTTTCTTTTGTTGTGTTCGTTTTGAATATTGTATCTAATTCTTGTTCCTTGATGTATAACACATCAGAATAGAGTGTTGGGTAAACACTTACGCCAAACTCGAAATTTACAACTCCTTCTTTGGTTGTTTTGATAGTGCCAATTGGTAATACTTCTAAAAATTTACCCGCTTGTATTTTACTTAAAATTTGGTCGGTCGGATTTGAAAATGGAACATTTAAGTCTTTCTCCCTAACCGCTGAAACTTCTGCTACAATGTAGTAATTCTGATAAGGAACAATAACGTAACTATTTAATTGGGCGAAATAATGAATATCATCAAACCCACTTACATTAAAGTTCTCTAAACCACTTAATAACTCAACAGAAAATCGGTCGGAGTTTATGGCTACAACTTTTCCAATAACCCTTTGTTTATCTTCTTTCGTCATGATAACAGATTTTTAAGGTTTTGGATAGTTTTTTCCATTTTGTTGTCCAAGTCCTCTGCTGTCAAATCTGGCAGTATTTCTTCAACGAACCTTTTGAAAAAATGTAATGGAACATACGTGTCATTATTTTTCGGCCACTTTTCACCAATAATCCATATTCTTGAATCGTGTAACTCCATAAGTTTACCGATAGCACTTTTTTCAGTAGGTTCTCCAATTACAATTAAACGAAATGAAGGTATTGTGAAGGCTTGGAAAATCAGGTTATTTATATGTTCATCGCTAAAACTATATCCAATTGTAACTAAGATATTATTGTTTTGCATAAGTTTCTTTTGAAACTCACGGAATAAATCAGAGTAAGGACTGCCTAGGCTTGCATTATATTTTAATGGGGTTGGATGTATCATTATCGTGGCTTCATTCTCCAATTGCCCAAATGTTGGTTCTTGAATTTCCTTAACCTTGAACAACTTATTTTCTCCTTCTGCTTCTATCCAATTCACAGAGCCATGAATTTTATACAGATAAAAGAAGTTGTCAATTACACTCCACTTAGATTGTGATAAATCCATTTTTTCGGCAAGGGCATAATTGAAAATTGCAGGGTTGAAGAACTTACTTATTCCACCTGTAAATCCATTAACGTAGTGGATGCCTAACAAGTCCATAGCACGTTCAGAGTACAAGTCATAATTTGTAGTGAAAATATTGAGTCTTGGTAAGGTCGAGTTTCTTGACAACAGTTTTCTGTAAAACTGTTTATACAATTCTATCAATGGTAAATCAACACTTGGCTTTCCCTTTTTGACTTTAGTGTTTTCTTCATTGAGACATTTCTGTAAAAGAAAATTTCTCGCTTTAAGTATTATGGATTCAATTTTTTCTGATTCCTCCAAAACTTTAAACTCTTTAGGGTTCGGTTCTTCGACAGTATTTTCAGATTTTGTTTCTTCAACGATTGCTTTTGTTTTCTTCGAATGATAAAAGGACAGGCTATGTAAAGTTGATAAGAAAACTTCAAGATTTGTCGCAAATATTGAATCTGCTACATCTATGCCTAAGGATGTTTTCAGCCATTCTTTTTCTTCCTTGAAATTCACAGAATTATAAAACTCTTTAGCCATAGGAGCCATTACTGGTATCCCAATTTGAGATGGATTAGAACTTTCAGTAGATTCTATTCCACTTTTTTCCGTCTCTTTCTTTACCAATTCTTGAGCATCCGATTCAGACGAAACATTGTTTTCAATTACTTCAAATGAAGAACAACCGCTGCCCAAAAGAAATGACAGATTTTTGTTATCAAGCACTTTCAGAAAAGCATCCTGTATTTTTTTTAGGTTCGATTCTGCTAAAATTTCAGTGCCTTGTTCCTTTTTTGAATCAAGTATATTTTCGTTGCCTTTGTAAAAGAATATTTCCATAATCTTGTGTTTTATTTTCCTGTCATTCCGTTAATAAATGTCTCCACAAAGCCTAAAATTTTGCTCAAAATTCTGTCCCCAACTTTTTTGCGTTCTAACACCGTTGGTTTGTCGCCTTCAATCAATTCAAGCACTTCGTCACGGAGTGGCTCACGTTCGGCAAACAAATAATCTTCTATAATCTTTTCAGTTCTTTCGGCTGATAAATTTTCTTCTTTTACCAATTCACGAAATGCCTTTTGTTGTTCTTGGTTCCAGAATTTGTCAAACGCTTCGGGAATGTCGTCTGTGTCTTCTAATACTGGCAAATTCTCTTGAATGAATTTCTCTATCAACTCTCGTTTGCTACGCAATTGTGCATCGCTGTTGAGCAAATTGAAAATTTCATTTTCTGTTTTTGTAACGTCTTTCTGTACGCTTGCTTTCAGTTTTATGAGCAATTGAATAATATAATTCACATTGATTTCATCACGGTGAATTAATTCCAGTTCAAAATCTACATCTTCCAAAATAGAAACTTTCTCTTTTTGATGATTGCTTTTTACTTTGTCGTATAAGTCAAGGTATTTGCTTTTGTAATCTTCAAAAAGTTGTTCAGGCATTGCCAAATCTTCCCATTTAAAATCTGCGAAGGCAGTTAGAATATTTTTTATTCGCATCAGTTCTCTGAATGCTTTGATAAATTCTAATTCATCGTCTTCGCTTTTTAAATCGTTTACGCTGTTTACCGTTGGCGTTATTTTTATCAATTCTATAAATGCCTCATTGAATTTCTTCACATAATCTTCATAAGGCTTCATTATGATTACCTCAATCGCTTCTTTGTTACTGAATAGGGTAATGGCTTGGTCGGTGGCGTTTTTGAGGTTGCGGAAAACAATAATGTTTCCTTGCGATTTCTGTTCGTTTAAAATTCTATTAGTTCTTGAATAGGCTTGAATTAGTCCGTGGTATTTAAGGTTTTTGTCCACGTACATTGTGTTCAATGTTTGGCTGTCAAAACCAGTGAGGAACATATTTACCACCAACAAAATATCAATCTTTCGTTCTTTTACTTTCTTTGAAATATCGTTGTAATAGTTGTAAAAACTTTCGCTGTCTTTGGTCGAAAATTTCGTTTCAAACATTTGATTGTAATGCCCGATAAACTCGTCCAACTTTTCACGGCTGTGAGCTTGCAAACCATACAAGGCTCTTGGGTCTTCTATTACCGAAAGTTCTTCGGGTAAAAATCCGTTTGCATCTGCATCGTCTTCGTTTGTTGCGTAGCTGAATATGGTGGCAATTCGTAAATTGTGTTTGCTCTCTTCTTTCCGCTTTTGAAAAATGTCGTAATACTTTATCAGCGTTTCAGCGCTACTTACACAAAACATTGCTGTAAAATCCCGATTGTGGGTTTTGCGGTTATGATTGGCAATAATATAATCTGCAATTTTTTCTAATCGCTTTGGCGATTCCATTAACTCTTTTGTGTCAATGTCTTCAACCTCAATATCTATTTCGGTGGCGGTTTCTTTGCGTTTGTATCTGCCAACATATTCAACTGAAAACTTCAAAACGTTTTCGTCTTTGATGGCATCGGTAATTACATATTTGTGCAAACATTCGCCAAACAGTTCAGTAGTGGTGCGTTTGCCCAATTCATTTTTAACGGCATTGTCGGCAAAAATGGGTGTGCCTGTAAAACCGAATAATTGAATGTTGTTGAAAAATGCTTTGATGCGATTATGTGTTTCGCCAAACTGACTGCGGTGGCATTCGTCAAAAATAAAAACAATGCGTTCGTCTTGCAGTTTTTCCATTTTGCTCAAATACTGTTTTTTGCTGATGGCGGTATTGAGTTTTTGAATGGTGGTAACAATCAGTTTGGTATCGTCTGCAAATTGCTGAACCAATTGTTTGGTATTGTCTGTGCCGTCTATGCAACCTTTGCTAAAGCTGTTGAACTCTTTGTTGGTTTGGTAATCCAAATCTTTTCTGTCCACCACAAACACCACTTTTTTTACTTGTGGCAAGTTCATAATAATCTGACTGGCTTTAAACGAAGTCAAAGTTTTGCCCGAACCTGTGGTATGCCAAATATATCCGTTCTTGTTGCTGTTCTTTACTCTATCAATCAATGCTTCTACTGCGTAGAATTGATAAGGACGAAGTACCATCAATATTTTATTGGTTTCGTTCAGCACAATGTATTTACATATCATTTTGCTGATGTGGCAAGGTTCTAAAAACTCACTCGTAAAACCGTTAAGAATATTGGTAAGGCGTTTGTTCTCTTTGTCTGTCCAGTAAAAAGTTTGTTTGAATGATTGATGCCTGTTGTTGGCGTAATACTTCGTATTTACTCCGTTACTGATTACGAAAATTTGCAAGTATTGAAAGAGGGCAGAATTTGCCCCGAACGAATGTCGCTGATAGCGGTTGATTTGGTTGAATGCTTCTTTCAGTTCAAGTCCCCTGCGTTTCAGTTCTATTTGCACCAAAGGCAAACCGTTCACCAATAACGTAACATCGTAACGGTTTTTGTAAGTGCCTTCTATTGTTACTTGATGCGTAACCTGAAACTGATTTTGACACCAATGTTCTGAGTTGATAAATTCAAAATACAGATTGTCGCCATTATCTTTTACAATGTGCTGTTTTTGTCTAAGCGTTTTGGCTTTTTCAAATACTGAACCTTTGCTCAAAATATTCAGTACTTTTTCAAATTCCGCTTTGCTGAATTGTATGTTGTTGTGTTTCTCTAATTGCTGTTTAAGGTTACCAATTAAATCTTTCTCGTCTTTCAATTGCATCAAGCCGTAACCCAACCTTTGCAGTTGTGCCACCAATTGTTCTTCTAATATTTGTTCGGGTTGCTTAGCCATTTATTTCCAAAGGGGTTCGTTTTGCCAGTCAGTTTTCATTCCCAATGCGTTGGGGTCAACAGAAGGATATTTTGATAATAGTTTTTGGAGGTTAATGGAAAATGAATTTTCCGGTGCAATAATATTTACCAAATATCTCAAAACACATAAATGCAAATACAATTTTGAAGTATCAGTAGGTACATCAGATACCCATCTGAATGGTGGCTTTGGTAATATTTTAGGTGTTCCTGGTAAATTTTTATTCCATAATCGACTGTGGTGAGCACAATAATTTCTGATTTGAGCAATTGATTGCAACCAGCTTGGCAGAAAGGTGTGATTTACTGCCCCCAATTCCGAAGCAATGGTATCTTTTGAATTAATTGTGTTTTTAAGATTTCCGTATAGTTTGGATAATGAGCCGAAACTAGTTAATTCTAGGGTTTTCCATGCTGGGGGAAATCGCATATCGTCCTTATATTTTTTCTTATGTTCCTTTATGAATGTGTCTTTTGATCGATCAACTTCTTCTTTGATACTGGCTAAGGTTTCTACCAATGCTCCTGTATCTTTAAATAGGTTGGTATTTTGAAACCACCAAGGGTCAAATTCATGTGATAGGTGATATATTAATTTTGTTCGAAGGCTAATTTCAACTTTTTCAATGATGTCAAAAAGTAAGATTCTTAATTCTCTGTCGAAATTGTATAACGAAACCACATCTTCAAATTTGCTGTTAGGCTTAAACTTATGATTTTCCTTATCAATTTGCATAGACCACCAATAGCCGGCTAGTCTATAATAACTCACATGTGATAAATAATGTCTTGCAAGCTCTTCATCATTGATGCCTAGTCCTCTGTCTCGAAGCTGCTGTATATGCTCAGCTATGGTAAAGGTATTCTTGGTATAAAGCATTATAGATGGAATTTATATAAAAGAAAAGACCCCCTAAGTGTGCATTCTGAAAAATTCAAAAGAGGCATAGGAGGTTTATTAATTAATAGAAAAAACCCTATAAAAGCAAAAGACCCGCCCTGGTACGCAGCTCTTTCGAACTTAAGCGTGGCGAGTACTGTTGTTGCAAAGGTAATACCTTTTTTGAATTCTGTAAACATTTTCAAAGTTAAATTTTTAATACAATTGATTTTCAATGAGTTAAAGAGGTTCAAAACACCAAAACGTGAGACTTTGCCTTGTGCCACCAATTGTTCTTCTACTAGTTGTTCGGATTGCTTAGCCATTTGTCTGGATTAGGATTCGTTGAATTTTTGGATTAAAGGATTATTTCTTTTGTAATCTTTATTTTCAGGATGATTAAGGTTATACACTCTTTTAAATTCTAAACTTTTTGAGCCAAAATTAATAAGCAGACCAATAGGTAAATTATATGCCTGGCAATAATTCATTGCTTGGGCAAGATGAACATCTTCTAGTTTGATTATTGCTTTCAATTCGACCATAATATTTTCTTCTACAAAAAAATCAACTCGTCTTGTGCCAATATCAATGCCTTCATAAAAAATGGTCATTTCCATTTCTCTTTTATAACCCAAGCCTTGTTTCTCCATTTCAATAGCTAATGCTCTTTGATAAATTACTTCCTGAAAGCCATTTCCCAATGTGCTATGAACTTTCATTGCACAACCAATTGTTTTCCGTGTTACTTCCTCGTGTTTCATTTTTACCCTTTAATTCTTTTATCTTTTGTCTGGATTAAGATTCGTTGGATTTTAAGATTATACAAGTCATTTCGATCCTATTATCCTTTAATCTTAAAAATCCTAATTCCGACAATTTACACAAACATTTTTTGCAACAACCCTTTTTTCCAAACACCCATTTTTTCTATTTGTACATCGGTGTGTTTTATTTTATCGTCTAGCGCAGATATGAAATTGGCGATGCGGGTTTGTTCTTTTTCGCAAGGAATATCAAGAGTGCAATTTGATAATCTTGTTGCCGAAATGCTCAACACTTTAGAACCCTGTGCAATAGTTCTTATTTGCAAACGAATATTTTCTGATTTCATTAAATGTCCATTGAAACCTAAAGACATTTTGTGTTTGTTTGGTCTTGCAAGTATAGTGTGTAATCCTGCCAATACTTTTTCGCCCTTCAAGTTTACTATTTCAATACATTTTCCAACATCAGCATAATCTTCCGAAGCGTCTGCAATTATCAAATCACCTTCCTTGCAATAATTATCTTCTGCAATTCTTTTCAATTCAATTTCAGAATTGATAAATGGAACATACTCTTTGGTTATATCAAAATGAGAATTGAATTTGGTATGAATATCACCATAGTGAATATTTTTAATTTCTCCAGCATTGAAATTCAAATTTTCTCTTGAATAAGAATTTGTAACTCTGAATGAAAAAATGTCTCCAAATCTTTTCTTCTCCCACTTCGGAAACTTCTTTCCATTTTCATCTTTAAATCTCAACTCCTGCGAAAAGAGTTTTTGCATCACGCCTTTTTTGTATTGCTCCAAAAGATTTTTCTTTTGTTTAAGTTCATCAATTTTTTTATCTACAACAGAAAAGAAAGAAGCAATGCGTTTTTGTTCGGGTAGGGAAGGGATTGAAAATGAAATTGACGAAAAATTTTCATAAAAGAGATAAATCCTTACGCCTCCTTCTCCATTGGTTAATACAGAATTATTGAACTTTGATGTAGTAAAAAAATGAGATAGAAAGTTAGCGTTTATATTTTCCTTTGTTTGAAAACACACATACAACGAACTAACTATTACTCTTCCTAAATTTTCATTATACCCAATTGAGCCAACATTTATTCTTGCAGGATTGTATGCAAAAGTATTGTTCTCAATAATTTTATAGAGTGAAGTATCGTATCCTCTTTCAATACTATCAATTCCGTCAAATTGTTCTGATTGTGGTATAAAACCAAACTTGTTGCTAATGGAATAAACTGGAAGAATTTCTTTCTGCTTGTTTTTTTTATCTGTCTTGAAAGTAATGTCGCCTAATTTTTTCCTTTCCCACTCTCCTATAAATTCAGGAAATCGCAATTGCGGTATGTTATTTTGCTTCTGCATTTCAAAATGGGGTTGAGATTTTTAATTCTTTACAAAATACTTCAATAGCTTTATCTGTTGCTCCCATTTGTTTATCCAATGCTTTTAGTTCTTTGGCAATAGCATTTACATCAATGTTTGTTGCTGCTTCAAATGTGTCAACATATCGTGGTATGTTTAGATTGTATTCGTTCTCTACAATTTCTTTCAGCAAAACTTTCCTGCTGTATTTGTTTTCTTCTTTTCTGTTTCGGTAAGTAGAAATTATTTTTTCAATGTCGCTGTTGCGTAGCATATTTTGAGTTTTCACTTTCTCAAAATCATTGCTTGCATCAATAAACAAAATATCTTCGGGCTGCTCTCTGCATTTTTTCAAAACCAATATGCAAGTTGGAATTCCCGTTCCGTAAAAAATATTTGCAGGTAAACCAATTACAGCATCTAAATAATTTCGGTCTTCAATTAAGTATTTACGAATGTGCTGTTCAGCTCCACCTCTAAACAAAGCACCGTGAGGCAATACAATTGCCATTGTTCCATTTTCAGCTAAATGATGAATCATATGTTGCACAAATGCAAAATCTGCTTTGCTTTTTGGGGCTAATTTTCCGTATTGGCTAAAACGGTCATCGCTTGTAAATAATTGGTTTGCACTCCACTCAGCAGAAAATGGAGGATTTGCTACAATGGCTTCAAATGTTTTTCCTAAGTGTTGTGGGTGTTCTAAAGTATCTTCTTGTTTGATGTCGAACTTGCGGTAATGCACACCGTGCAAAATCATATTCATTCGGGCAAGGTTGTAAGTAGTACGGTTCATTTCTTGTCCGTAAAAGTTGCTTACTTCTTTTACTTCCTTCGCCACACGAAGCAACAACGAACCCGAACCACAAGTAGGGTCGTAAACCGATTTTAGTTTGGTTTTTCCTGTGGTTACAATTTTTGCCAATACTTTACTTACTTCCTGCGGAGTATAAAATTCACCTGCTTTTTTTCCTGCACCACTGGCAAACTGTCCAATAAGGTATTCGTAGGCATCGCCCAATACATCAAGTTCGGTTTGCTCCAATTTGAAATCAATTTTGTCAAGGTGCGATAGCACCTTTGCAATAATTTCATTTCTTGCTTCTGGTGTTTTACCAAGTTTGGTGCTGTTCAAATCCATATCCTCAAACAAGTGGTCAAAATCTTCTTCGCTATCCGTTCCCATTGTCGAGAGTTGGATATTGTTCAGGATTTTTTGAAGGTCTTCGAGTATAAAATTATTTTCGCCTTCCACGTCACTGTTGCCGCGTTTGGCAACTTCACTAAACAGTTCAGAAGGTTTTAAGAAGTAGCCCAATTTCTCCAAAGATTCCTCTTTTATAGCTTCAATATATTCTTTGCCTTGTTTGGTGTTTTCCTTTATGGTTTTGTATTTAATCTTGTCGGCTTTTAAAATGGTGTTTGCATAAATTTCCATTTTCTCGGCAAGGTATTTATAGAAAATAAAGCCCAAAATATAATCACGAAACTCGTCCGCATTCATTTTACCTCTAAGCGTATTGGCAATATTCCAAAGCTGTTGTTCAAGTTGTTTCTTTTGGTCTTCTGACATTTAAAATTCTTGTTATTTATTCGGTTGCTAAATTACATTATTAAGTCGGTGCGTTGGCTAAAAAACGGCTCTTTTGGTTTTGCCTGTGTGTCGGCTTGTGCGGTTGGGGCAAAACCAAATGTGCCGTTTGTGCGGCTGGCAAAAATTGTTTTTAAAAAAGTGCGGTGGGAAAAAAATAAAAAACATAGGGTCGTCAATGAGTGTCGGCTTACTCGCTGTCCAATTGTAATATCGTTTCTATGTTTGACTCGTCCTAAAAAAAGTTTACACATTATTACTAAAAATCCTACTACAAGTTTACACTTTTTATTTAATACTGAA
>ENA-ORBV01013794-ORBV01013794.1-microbial-mat-metagenome-genome-assembly--contig:-NODE-13794-length-12211-cov-4.733971_pt1 | contig 12211 bp, 8 predicted proteins | sample MGYA00237777_ERZ505514 | MGnify/ENA primary metagenome ERZ505514 (study PRJEB26160, sample SAMN06269048) | microbial mat metagenome | isolation source: Oligotrophic lake microbial mat | place... | reverse complement strand
CTGTTCCGCGGTTTGCCGAGCATGTCGTCGGCGGACCTGTTCGCCAAGCTCGGCGACGCCTTCGCCTGCCGTGTGGCCGGCGAAGGGTTTGACCTGGCCCAAAGTGTTTGGGATTCCATCGAAAGCGAAGGCGAACAGGGAACGATCGGCCTGTTCACCCAACAAGACGAGCGCTGGGTCGTGGCGAAGATCACGCCGGCCGGCGAGGCCAAAATGGCCGAAATCGCCGCTGACCACAGCGAGGACTGGCAAGGCCTGGGCGTCGCTATCCTGCACCGGCTGCTGATCGAAAACCTGCTGGACGGGAAGGATCTGCCGAAGCCGCACTACGTCCATCTGGTCGACGAAGTCGTCTCCAGCCTTGAATCCGGTGAGTTCCCCCTCGCCGCCCTGGTCATGCCCGCGACAGTCGACCACGTCCGAACCATCAGCGAACACGCCGAACGCATGCCCGCCAAAAGCACGTACTTCTACCCGAAACTCCTCAGCGGCCTGGTCATCAACCCGCTGGAATAGCGTCGCGTTTCACGTGGAACCGCGAAAAACGCGAAAGGGCGCGAAAAGGAGGACGGAAGAGAAGTCCACGGTACACACGGAATTACGCGGAAAAGGAATTCGGGCAGGTTTCCCGAACACTGAATTCTGTCGTCAGGGCGCTGTGCGAGTTCGCGTCTGCCGTCCGTTCGTCGGTCCCCTTTCCGTGTCCTTCCGCGTATTCCGTGGACAAATCCTTGCCATCCTCCCTTTCGCGCCATTTCGCGTTTTTCGCGGTTCCACGTGAAACGTCCCGCTGCACGCCCAATCTGACATTCCGCGGGTTTGGCGGCTGACTTAGAATTGCCGCCGTCGAATCAATCCCGGGCAAGGGAGTGCCCCAGGTGGCGCGGGTGTTGTGCGTGGCGAATCAGAAAGGCGGCGTCGGGAAGACGACGACCGCCATTAACCTGGCCGTCGGCCTGGCCAAGAGCGGCGCGCACACACTGCTGGTTGATCTCGATCCGCAGTGCAACGCCACGAGCGGATTGGGCGCCAAGCCGCTCAATCGCCACCCCCTCGTCCGCAATACGCCGCTGGTCGAGGCCATCGTCCCGACCGCAACTCCTGGCCTTGAGTTGCTCGCCGGCTGCCGGAACTTCGAGGATATCGAGGCCCTGGCCCATGGCGACCCGGCCCACGCCACGCAGCTACGCCAACAATTGGTGAACGGCGCCGCGGGCTACGACTATGTCCTGCTGGACTGTCCGCCGTCGCTGGGGAAGCTGACGCGGACGGCCTTGGCGGCCTCGACTGAGGTGATTATGCCGATCCAATGCGAGTACTACGCCATGGAGGGGCTCGCGCAGATGATCCAGGTGGTCCGCGACGTCATCCAGGCCTACCCCAATCGGCTGGCCTTTGGCGGCATTATCCTCACCATGTACGATCACACGCTGGAACTGACGCGTGAAGTGGATGAAGAGGTTCGGGAGTTTTTCGGGGAAATCGTGTTCGAAACGGTAATTCCGCGGGATCCGTGGGTCTGCGAGGCCCCGAGCCACGGGAAGTCGGTCCTCGACCACGCCCCCCGCTCGCGAGGGGCACGCGCCTACGCGGAACTATGTCGAGAGTTGCTCGAGCAAAACTGAACTCAAGGAGGGATTGCGATATGGCCAAGGAACGACGACTGGGACGCGGCCTGGAAGCTCTGCTGGCGCTGCCCAACGAGGACGGAGGCGACATGCAAATCGCCACGGCGCCGCTGGAATCCGCGCGGGTCAGCGTGTTCGAGATCGACCCGAATCCCTACCAACCCCGGCAGGATTTCGACCAGGCCGAGATTGACTCGCTGGCCGAGAGTATTCGCGAGCATGGGCTGATTCAGCCCATCGTCGTGCGCCGACTTGGTGAGCGTTATCAACTCGTGGCCGGCGATCGCCGCTTGCGCGCGTCGATCAAGGCCGGATTGTCCGACGTCCCGGTGCATCTCCTGGAACTCGACGACCGGCGCCTGGCAGAGCTGGCGATCGTCGAGAACTTGCAGCGCAAAGATCTCAACGCCATCGAAAAGGCGGCGTCGTTTCAGAGCTATCTGAAAAAGTTCGGCTGCACGCAGGAAGACCTGGCCGGCCGCTTGCAGCTCGATCGCTCGACTGTGGCGAACCTGATTCGCTTGCTCGAACTTCCTGACGAGGTGCAACAAGCCGTGCGCCGCGGCGAGGTCACGCCCGGCCACGCGCGGGCGCTCTTGCCACTGGAAGAGCGCGAGCAAATCAACTTCTGCCGTCGCATTCAGGCCGAACAACTGAGCGTGCGCAGCGTCGAAAGCCTGGTGAATACGGCGATCCATGAGGCGAACGAAGGAGACGCGACGGCATCTCCCAAAGCGACCGCCGCGGCGAAACGCACGCGAACCCGAACGCCGCATCGGGCGTCGTTAGAACAGGAGCTACGCAGCGCGCTCGGCGCCAAAGTGGACATCATCTCCAACGCCCGAGGTCGCGGCCGGATCGTCATTCACTTCGGCGGGCACGAAGAGTTCGAGCGGCTGTTCGCGCAGCTGCGCGGCGGCGAGGGGACGCAGCGGCAGGCGGGGTAACGGAATCACTGCGACTGCGGACCGATGCGATGCTATCGACGTCGTGGACGCTTCATTTCTTCGTCGTGATAGGTGAGCTTCGTGACCAACAGTAAATCGAAGATGGAAGTCTCATCCCCTTCCGTATTGACAAAGGCTGTCCGTCCACCTTGCGTCACCAGCATCAATTCCGGGTGTTTGACAGGAATCGACGTGCCGTCCGCCAAATGAACTAGGAACGGGCGAAACGGCCTAGCTTGATGCAAGGCTTTTAGCTGTTGAGTGGTCATAACGTCATTATATCCCCAGCCAGAAAATGATCGAATCAGCGACTGGAACAGTGACAAAAATTAGCGACGAGACAGTAAGTATACATTTATACACTCACCCCAATTGAATCGCAAGCCGCGATGCGGTAGTATTGTTGGCTCGGGCTTTCCGCCGCGGTAGGAAGGCGCCGATCGACCTCGGGGCGTAGCGCAGCCTGGCTAGCGCACCTGCTTTGGGAGCAGGGGGTCGGAGGTTCGAATCCTCTCGCCCCGACTCAACAAAAACGAGAAGCCCTTCGATCAATCGGTCGGAGGGTTTTTTTGCGTTAATTCCCGGACATTTTCGGTTTTCGGACCGAGTTCAGACCGAATCGCCTTGGGGTAGGGTGTTTTTCTCGGAGATGCTGCAACCCTATACGGTGGTTGCTATTCCAACGGTTCAAACGGGTAGCTGGCAAAGATTATCGGGCCAGATACAATTGAACGGATTGAAGTCCGAGTAACCTGCTCTTCGTGTCGCGCTCAGCAGAACAAGCCGCGACCGCGTGATGAAAGTGACGCGTGCCGCATGAGATCAAAGTCCTTCCTGATCCTTTCAATCGCTATCGGAAGTTCACTGGGCTGGTTAGTTGCGAGCGACCGGCTTGGCTCGCTGCGACAAGTCAGTGGCGCACCACCGGCAGCGACGACCGCCAGCAGCCGAGCCGTCGATGCGGAGCCCGCTCAGCCGGAACGACAGGAAGACGTTCGCGGAACCCCCTGGCCGAAGTTACCCGTCCAGGCAGAGCTGCCATTTCCGCCGACGCCCTCGGCTAGCATCGCGGGGCGCACGATGCAGGATTCGGTTTACAAGCAGCGGGTCGAGCCGGGCCGTCTGCCGCCCGACGCACCCAACATTCTGATCGTACAAATCGACGATGCCGGTCCGGCCCTACCGACCACCTTCGGCGGCGAGATCAATACGCCGACGCTCGATCGCATTTACAAGGGCGGCATCGGTTACAACCGGTTCCATACCACCGCCATGTGCTCATGCACTCGGGCCTCGTTACTGTGCGGGAGGAATCATCACCGCATTGCCAATGGCCAGATCACGGAGTTGGCCAATGACTGGGATGGCTACGCGGGCACCATTCCCAAGAGCAGCGCCACGACCGCCGAGGTACTGAAGAACTACGGTTACAGCACGTCCGCTTTCGGCAAATGGCACAACACGCCCGCCGAACAGACGAGTGCGGCCGGTCCGTTTCAATACTGGCCCACCGGCTACGGCTTCGAACACTTCTACGGGTTCCTGGCGGGCGAAGCGTCGCAATACGAGCCGAATCTCATATGGAACACGACGGGCGTCCATCCGCCCAAGACTTCGGGTGGTAACAACCACTACCATCTCAGCGAAGACTTGGCCGACAACGCCATCGGCTGGCTGCGGAACCACAAATCGCTCCAACCGAATAAGCCGTTTTACATGTACTGGGCCAGCGGCGCGGTCCACGGCCCCCATCACATTATGAACGAATGGGCCGCCAAGTATAAAGGCAAGTTCGACGACGGCTGGGACAAGTACCGGGAGCGTGCATTCAAGAATGCCAAGGCAAAGGGCTGGATTCCGGCCAATGCGCAGTTGACCCCGCGGCCCGAGACTCTGGCGTCGTGGGACAGCATTCCCGAAGACCAGAAACCCTTTCAACGCCGGCTGATGGAAGTGTTCGCCGGCTTCGGTGAACACGTAGACCATGAAGTCGGCCGGCTCGTGGATGAGGTCGATAAGCTGGGCTACGGCGACAACACCCTCGTCGTTTATATTTGGGGCGACAACGGTTCGTCCTCCGAAGGTCAGAACGGGTCCATCAGCGAATTGCTGGCGCAAAACGGTATTAACCTCCCTGTCGCGCAGCACATCAAGGCGGTCGATGCCCTCGGCGGCCTCAAGGTTCTTGGCACGCCCAAAGCGGACAATATGTACCACGCGGGCTGGGCCTGGGCGGGCAGCACACCCTACCAGGCGACCAAACTCGTGGCGTCGCACTTTGGCGGCACCCGCAATCCGATGGCCGTACGCTGGCCCGCAAAGATCAAGCCGGACCCCACACCACGCTCGCAATTCCACCATGTCAACGACGTTTCACCAACCATTTACGAAGTGGTCGGCATCACCCCTCCGCGCGTGGTGAACGGTATCCCTCAGGATCCCATCGATGGCGTCAGCTTCGCATACACGTTCAACGACGCCAAGGCGAAAGACCGCCTGCTCACCCAGTATTTCGAGATCATGGGTAGCCGCGCCATCTATCACGACGGCTGGATCGCTTCCGCGTTCGGCCCTCGCATTCCGTGGGTTCCGGGGTTGCCGAAAGGTATCAACGAGTGGACCCCAGATAAGGATAAATGGGAACTCTACAATTTGGCAGAAGACTGGTCACAGGCCAACGACCTTGCCGACAAGATGCCCGAGAAGCTTGCACAGATGAAGGATCTTTTCTCGATTGAGTTCGCCAAGAACCAGGGCTTCCCCGTTGGCGGTGGCCTGTGGATTCCCGTGCTCCACCCCGAATTGCGAGCGTCTCCGCCCTATAAGGAATGGAACTTTAGCGGAGACTTCACACGTATGCCGGAGTTCGTTGCCCCAGCCCTGGGCAACAAGCCCAACAATGTCACGATCGAGGCTGACATCCCCAAGGAGGCCAACGGTGTTCTTTACGCTCTGGGAGCCTTTTCCGGTGGCCTCACCTGCTACGTGAAGGACGGATCTCTCTGCTATGAATACAACCTGTTCGAGGTCATGCGCACGCAGATCAAGGCGAAGGATAAGCTTCCCATCGGCAAGGTGACGATCGAAGTGGAAACGAGCTACGTGGTCCCCAAACCCGGTGGTCCCGTCAAGATCGTCATGAAGGTCAACGGCAAGGAAGTGGACGTGGTCACAACGGTTAACGGGAAAGAAGTGGACCGCGCGGCCAAGGTCGGCGACCTGGAAGTCGCACCCCGAGTCGTGCCGGTGAGCGCCCCGCTCGTCTTCACTGCCAACGACTGTCTGGACATCGGCACCGACCTCGGCTCGCCAGTGTCGCTGGATTACTTCGACAAGGCACCGTTCAAGTTTAACGGCAAAATCGAGAAGGTGAATGTGAAGTACACGAAGTAGCGATACCTCAACGGCAGCAACAGGCAGCGAGCCGGGCGGGATGAACTCGTCCGGCTCGTGGCCGTTGTCATGTTGAACTGGAACTCCCTTTCTTGTGACACGGCTTCTCGATCACACATAAAACGACGTAACTTCATCCCTGCAAACGAGTTTTGCCGACGAATTGCCTTCTCAAATCGCTGTCCCAGCACCTCACCCCGGCCAGGAAAAGTTCAATAGCCGTCCTGTCGCCCCGACTTGAATTGTCAACGGCTCTTCGCCCTTACTCGGCGAAGAGCCGTTTCTTGTTTACGGTCGGGCAGGGCACGCTGTCCACCGTGAAAGTCGCCGGCACGCTCTTCGACCGCCACATCCTCGACCACTACCGCCAAGGCCTGAACGAAATCGGCGCGAAGGGGATGTACGCAACGCTGCGCGAATCCAGCGGGCCGTACATCGAAGCCGTCTGGACGAATTTCTCCGGCGACAAGAGCACGCTGACCGAGGAGTTGTTCACCGGGAGATTGCTGGCGAAAGGCTGGGGGCTCGTCCGTGGCGTGATGGGTGGCGGATCAAGCCCGTAGGTCAGGCTTTCCAGCCTGACGGGCAACGCGATAACGGCGCTGTACTACTGAACTGTCAGGCTGGAAAGCCTGACCTACGAAACGGCGAGCGGCGGCTGCGGCGTGTCGTCGTAGATGCCGACCCATTCGGCAGCCAGGTCGCTGTCGAAAAATTGTATCCACGACCGCTTAGGTACATTGCCGGCTTGAAGTCGCCGCTTGATCGCTGCTATGCCCTTGTCGACATCCGTCAATGCGAGATCGATGTACGAATAGCGTCGTCCTGTTCCACCGCCGATTGTACAGCCCAATACCGCTGGCCTTAATACTTCATCCAAAGCATCTTCGATTTCTGATTTGTCGGCGAAATGATCTTCATCGAGGCCTTCGGAGCCGTCAAGTTTTACGTAACAGAATGTCTCATCGCAGCGGCTGAATCGCTCAGAGCAGAACGTTCGACTACTTCGTGCGGCCATCCACATTGCCGGACTCACTGACCTGCCCACAAACATGTCTTGCTGCTCTGCATAATCGTCCGCTTCATTCGGCGTGAGTTTCCATACGGTCCCTTTCGCGCCCTCAATTGACTCATAGAGTGGCTTTCGCGGAAGTTGGTCGCGAATGCTGCCGATGAGCGCATGTACTGTCTCACGCAACCGACCAAGTTCGACGAAATGACGCTGCTTGTTCGCAGTTCGCACGAAGAATCGACCAAATCCCCTCGTGGGCGGCGTTGGAGTGGCTTCGACTAATCCGGTCCAATTGTCCAAGCAGGCTTCACCCAGCAGTGTTTCGGTTGCTACAAACGCAGCGCTTGATGCGGAACGGGCGTCAGCGTCGACGATGCTAGGAGCGGTGTATGTCAAATCGATGAGATGGTCATCGCCACGCGTCACTCGTACCTTAAAGTCGCCGACGTCGCGCTGGGTCCGTGCGCGCACGGTCGAGATTGCCGAAGCAACAGCTTCGGGGAGTCGATGCTCGTAGAATTCCCAGCCGTCAATGACGGGGGCCCGCTCCAAAATGGTGCGAACCATCGGACGTAGGTGATGCGCCGATTCCGGCGTGATGACGAGGCGATCGCCCTTTTGGTGAATCGCTGGGCCGTATTCCCACATCAAGTCCGGATGGATCGACTCCAAGTGCCTGTTCATCCATCCGACCAAATCGAACTCGATGAATCGCGTGAATGATCCGGCGATCGCCCTTTGCTCAGCCTGAAATTCCTGCCACCAATCATCAATCTTTGTGAGCATCGCGTTGCGTTCGCTCACCTCCTGAAGATTGTGCGGGTCAATGAATCGCCACCGCATCAACGAAACCGTTGCCAAACGGCCTCCTATACTCCTTTACATCTCTTCTCCATTACTCCTCTACCTCATCGCTTCGGCTTCAACACCACCGTCGCCAGCGGCGGGAGCGTTACCTGCAGCGACGCTGGTCGCCCGTGGCTCGGCTTGGCTTCCGCCATGATGCCTGGGAAATTGCCGAGGTTGCTGCCGGCGTAGAATTGGCTGTCGCTGTTGAAGATTTCGTCGTACCAGCAGGCTTCCGGCACGCCGATGTTGTAGACCGGGCGCGGGACCGGTGTGAAGTTCACGCAAACGACGACGTAATCCTGCGGGTCCTTCGCCTTGCGAATGTAGACCAGGATGCTGTCGTTGTAGTTGTGACAGTCGATCCACTCGAAGCCGGTGTATTCGAAATCGACTTCATGCAGCGAGCGTTCGCGGCGCACCAGTTGGTTCAAATCCGCGACCATCTTTTTCAGGCCGCGGTGCGAATCCCACTGCAACAGATCCCATTGCAAATTGGTGTCGTAGTTCCATTCCAGCCATTGGCCCCACTCGCCGCCCATGAAGAGCAACTTCTTGCCGGGGTGGGTCCACATGTAGGAATACAGCACGCGCAAGTTCGCGAACTTTTGCCAGAGATCGCCCGGCATCTGGTCGAGCATCGAGCCTTTGCCGTGGACGACTTCGTCGTGCGACAGCGGCGAGACGAAGTTTTCCGAGAAGGCGTAGATCAGGCTAAACGTCAGCTCGTCGTGATGATATTTGCGGTGAATCGACTCGTGGTGCATGTAGCGGATGGTGTCGTTCATCCAGCCCATGTTCCATTTGAGGCTAAAACCGAGCCCGCCCAGATACGTTGGGCGCGAGACGCCGCCCCACGACGTGCTCTCCTCGGCGATGGTCAACACGCCGGGATGCTGCAAGTGGACCTGCTCGTTGAATTCCTTCACGAATTCAATCGCTTCCAGGTTCTCGCGACCGCCGTACATGTTGGGGATCCATTCCCCTTCGTTGCGGCTGTAGTCGAGGTACAGCATCGAGGCCACGGCGTCGACGCGTAGCCCGTCGATGTGATATTTGTCCAGCCAGAACAGTGCGTTCGCCAACAGGAAGTTGCGGACTTCGTTGCGGCCATAGTTGAAGATCAGCGTGCCCCAGTCCGGGTGCGCGCCCTGCCGCGGGTCGGCGTGCTCATAGAGATGCGTGCCGTCGAAATAGGCCAGCCCATGCGCATCGCGCGGGAAGTGCGCGGGCACCCAATCCAGCACCACGCCGATGCCGTTCTGGTGGCAATGATCGACGAAGTACATGAAATCCTGCGGCGAACCATAGCGGCTGGTGACCGCGTAATGGCCGACCGTCTGATAGCCCCAGCTTCCGCTGAACGGATGCTCGCTGACCGGCATCAGTTCGATATGCGTGAAGCCCATCTCCAGCACGTATTCAACCAACTGATGCGCCAGCTCGCGATAGCTCATCCAGCGTTGGGGATCGTCGCCGGGACGGCGCCAACTCCCCAGATGCACTTCGTAGAAAGTCATCGGGGAATCGAGCGAATTGCGTTTAGGGCGCTCGGACACCCAAGTCGCGTCGTGCCATTCGTAGGAATCGAGATTCGCGACCTTCGACGCCGTGCGCGGCGGCACCTCCGCGGCAAAGCCAAACGGGTCGGTCTTCTCGTACGACATCCCGCCGTTGCGAATGTTGAACTTGTAGATCGCGCCTTCGGTGAGCCCGGGCACGAACAGTTCCCAGACGCCGCTCGGCACGCGCTTCCGCATCGGGTGGCGGAGGGGATCCCAGCCGTTGAAATCGCCGGTCACGCTGACGCCGGTCGCGTTCGGCGCCCAAACGGCGAAGTTCACGCCGTCGACGCCATGCACCGAACGCAGATGCGCGCCGAGTTTGCGGTAGCTGTCCCAGTGCCGCCCCTCGCCGAGCAAATACAGGTCGTAGTCAGTCAGGTAGCTCGGGAAAGCGTACGGGTCATGCATGGTCGTAGTCCGGCCTTGTTCGTCGGCAACTTGCAGCAGGTATTGCGGCGCGCCATTCTGCTCGACCATCGGACAGATCGCTTCGAACAATCCGGCCGGATGGATCCGACGCATCGGCCGCGGCGCATCGCCGTGCTGTTGATCAATCACCCAGGCTTGCGTCGATTGGGGGAGGAACGCGCGCACCGCCAACGCCGGGCGGCCTCGATCGTCGACCTGGTGCGGTCCCAACAAGTCGAACGGATTCTCGGCCGAACCTGACAGCAAACGTCCCACGGTATCCAAACCGACACTGGTGCGCACGTGATTCCTCCACGTTGTCGATGCAAAGATTGTGAATGGTTCCGATTGGCGAGTCTAGGCGCTTTGCGCAGAACAAGCCCGGCGATATATCTGTAGGAGGCGTCTCCTGACGCCGATTTCTTGGCGCCACGCCCGATCGAGAGCACATTCGATGCCTCACACGACCTGACGCTCCCGGCTGGCGGACTTGCGACGTCGCGGCGCGGCCGATGGCCAGTCGCCCGTGCTTGGCAGGTGAATTCTGCGAATTCGCCGGGCGACACGCGGTTGCTCCAGCTCGATCGGCTCATCCGGCACGAACGTTGTGACGTTCGCGATCTGAGCCGACGGGATCGCCCGGCAGCTCACGTCGTGGATGTTGCGAAGCCGTTCCACGCGCTGCCAGAGATCGAGATATTTGATGGGGACCAACCCGCCGAACGAATCCCACTGCCAGCCGTTTTCACGCCACTCGTCCAGGCCTTCGGAAAGGCCCTGCCAGATGTAGCGATTAGGCGTTAGCACCAGGACGTCCGCCGGTTGGTCGATCGCTTCGAGACCAAGTACGAGCGCCAGCAGCGCCAAATGATCCGCATGGGCGCCGGGTTCTTCGTCTTCCGCATCGATGCGCACCTGGCCGTCGAACGATTCCAGGCGGAAATTCCAACGCCCAGAACCGTCCGGTCCCGCCCCGCACATTAGCCAGTAATGGCCCCGTTCCAACGCGCGAATCATGGCTCAACCAACCTTTTCGAGGGTCGACGAGGGTGCCACTGGCGGCTCGTCCGCCAGTTTTAGTGTGAACACGATGCTTGCACCGGCAGTCAGCACCCAAAACCGGTAGCGCCACCCAAGGCGCCTCGCCCGAGTTGTTTCAGTTATCGACAAGGTCTCGTTACCTTCGCTAGCTTAACAAACCCCGATTTGCCAACCGAGTTGGCCCGCGCGGCGTCCCAGCCCGCCACTCGCGTCATCACCGCGCCGGCCGGTACATTCAATAGAAGTCGGCGTGACCGAAATCATCTTCCCGCGCGGTGCATGATTCCCGCTGCGAAATCAATCAATCGAGAATTCCACCATGCAATCGAAACAACTGTTGATGCTGGTCGGCGACTACGTTGAGGACTACGAGGTGATGGTCCCGTTCCAAATGTTGTTAATGGTCGGGCATCGCGTCGACGCGGTCTGCCCGGGCAAGAAAGCCGGCGAGACAATCGCCACGGCGATCCACGATTTCGAGGGGGATCAAACCTACAGCGAAAAGCGCGGCCACAACTTCCGTTTGAACGCCGACTTCGATCAAATCCGTCGCGAAAAGTACGACGGACTGTTGATCCCCGGCGGGCGCGCGCCGGAGTATCTGCGATTGAACCCTCTGGTGCTGGAACTGGTGCGGTACTTCGCGGAAGCCAAGAAGCCGCTGGCGGCGCTCTGCCATGGCCCGCAATTGCTCACCGCCGCGGGGGTCGTCCGCGGCCGCGCGTGCACCGCGTATCCGGCCGTTCGCCCCGAACTCGAAGCCGCCGGCGCGAGTTGGGTCGAACCCAGCGGCAACCTGGACAGCGCCCACGTCGACGGCAACCTGGTCACCGCCCCGGCCTGGCCAGCGCACCCGGCCTGGATCCGGGCATTTCTGCAAGTGCTTGGCACGCCGGTGGGGTAGTGGAGCGGATTTCGCTGGAAAATATTGGAGCGCCGCGGCGAATACCTTATGATGAGGCCGTACGGCGGGACGCTGGCTTTGCGTCCGGTCCCTCCGCGCCTCTGCGTCTTCGCGGTTCAAAAAACGGAACAAACCCGAGGGTCGACGCCATGAAGTTCCATCGTCGCGACGTGCTACGGGCTGGGTTGTTGAGCGCCCTCGGCGCAAGCGCCAGTGGCTGGTTCCCGGTGCTAGCCGATCAGGCGGCGCTCGATCCGAAACGCCGCCGGCATTGCGTGCTGCTGTGGATGAACGGCGGCCCGTCGCAGACCGATACGTTCGACATGAAGCCCGGCCACGAGCACGGCGGGAGCTTCAAAGAGATTGAGACGAGCGCTGCCGGATTGCGGTTCAGCGAGCACCTGCCGACGCTAGCCAAACAGGCGGACCGGTTAGCGGTCATTCGCGGGCTGAGTACCAAAGAAGGG
>ENA-ORBV01013792-ORBV01013792.1-microbial-mat-metagenome-genome-assembly--contig:-NODE-13792-length-12213-cov-4.118078_pt1 | contig 12213 bp, 10 predicted proteins | sample MGYA00237777_ERZ505514 | MGnify/ENA primary metagenome ERZ505514 (study PRJEB26160, sample SAMN06269048) | microbial mat metagenome | isolation source: Oligotrophic lake microbial mat | place... | reverse complement strand
TTTTCAAGCAGAAGACGGCATACGAGATTCGCCTTAGTCTCGTGGGCTCGGAGATGTGTATAAGAGACAGGATGAGACGTCAGAATGACGGGATCGTCGCAAGCACTGCGATCAACTGCGCTTACGCAATTCGCTCGACTTTGGTGTGTTCGTCCAGACTAATCGAAGCCAGTTCGCCGTTCTCTTTCGTGAAGTGCAGCGTCGGCACGATGATGTCGTCCTCCGGCACTCGATCCGTCGTGAGGCCGGTGGCGAGGTAGTTCATACCGCGGAACGTCCCCGCCACGACGGCGGGCCAAGTCCGCGAACCGACTCTCACCGTGTGCGTCAGGCGCACCTTGTCGCCGGGCTTCAGCGACTGAATCACGCTAATGACCGCGTCGGCGAGATGCCGTGTCGGCAGTGCGATTCCATCCACGGCTATTCCTCCGTCTTCGCCGGGGTGCCGCGGACGAGCGCGATCCGCCCGGTGCGGGCCAGTTCGATGATGCCGTAAGGCCGCATCAGGTCGATGAAGCTCTCGACTTTCCCCTCGGTGCCGCTGACTTCCATCATCAGATTGTCGTGCTGGATATCGACGACCCGACCGCGGAAGGCCTCCACGAGCAATGAAAGCTCCGGCCGCTTCTCCGCGGGGCAGGTCACCTTGATCAGCATCAGGTCGCGTTCGACGAAGTTCTCGACGCTGATGTCGTCCACGCGCAGCGTACCGGGTCCGGACAGGAGCGCGCCCAGTGTGATGGCAATGGCGCTCTCCGGTACGTCGAGCACGACTGAGTACGCCGCCCAATCGCGCGAACCAAGGATGCCACGGCCGAAGCTGATCATGTTGTCGAAGCCCAGCGTTCGCGTTGGCCCGTCCACGCGCATCCACAGGCCGGCGCCCGCCTCGCTCACACTGTCGACCTTCACCATGCCGGTCAGGCGCACGCGCCTGCCGCGGTACGGGATCGCCGACACCGACTGTCCGATAGTGGCGAATGCTGCGCCGCCGATGGGGCTGGTCCGCGAGCGCAGGTAGGCGGCGGCCAACCCGCTGCGACGGATGCCCCGGTCGATGCCGACCTCAAACAGATCTGCTCGCGACGATCCGCCAAACCACGGAGCGGGCGGACCGGGTCGAAAGTCCGCGAGGGGTCCGAGGGGCGCGGTGGGCGGCAGCGGCGGTGCCGTACTCTCGCCGGAGGAGCAAGCTGCGGCGAGGAGTGTCATGATGAGCACAGCGGCAACAGCGCGAGGCGTTCTACAGGATGACGACATGGGCACATTCTCACAGGACACAAGGGGAACGGCATCGGCTACTGACTGGCTGATAACAGTCGAGTCCGAAAAGGTTCCGGGTCGCCATTGTTTCTGCCCGGTGAGGTCCCCCGAGATTTCGCGCGGTGTGGCATGCCGTGCCAATCGCGATGCTGCCCGCCATGCGCATCTGGTGTTCCACCGGGCTGTGATGTACGACATGCTCGCGCGGCAGCCGATCTCGATGCACCCGCACCCGATGCACGGCGAAACCGCGAAGGAAGCGGCACTGAGTGCCTTGGCGCGCGATTCACATGCACCTGATTGACACGTACCTTTCCCGCACTTCGCATGCCCCACGCCTGACACTCCGGAGGATGTAATGTGGTCTCCCCCGCTCTTCGTCTCCGCCGCCGTGCTGAGCGCCGGCCTTCTCGCGACACCGACTCAGTCGGGCAAGTGGTTCGCGACCGTCAACCAACTGCGCAACGGCGGCTCCGCCGACCTGACGATCGAACCCCGGAACGACAAGCAGTCGCGCGCGAAGCTCGCCTTTCGCAACGGCAGTCGCGACATGCGTATCGCCTGGGATATCGTCGCCGGCAATTGCAACGACCAAGGGGCGCCGATTGCGCCGCAGGCGGCCTTTACGCAGGCGCAAACCCAGATGGATGGGGGTGGCTCGGTCACGGCCGTGATCCCCAAGCTCGAAAGCGGCAAGCGATACTATGTGCGCGTGTTCGATCCGCAGGTGGCGCCGAACGATCAGAACGTGTGGGGCTGCGCCAATATCAGCGAGAAGCCGTAAGCAACGCCCTGGAGGCAGGGCCGCTGGTAAACGACCGAGGGGGCCGTGCATCGTGCGCACGGCCCCCTCGTTGCTTAGAACCGGAACGGTCTTTACGGAGCCGTGCCCGGTGAACCGACGCCGCCAAATGTGTAGAAAGGCAAGCCGAGCGAGATCAGCTCACGACCGGACACGGGGTTATGGAACGGCGTGCCCGAAACCAGCTTGCCCCAGCCACGCGCATCGAACCACGGGATATCGCCTTCGGTGGGATACAGTTCGATGCGCTTTTCGTACTGGATGGCGTCGAACAGATCGCCGCAGGCGCCGTTGTCCTTGCGCGGCACACAGTCGCGTCCGGCAGGTGGTCCGTTCGCGTCCACCGGACGCAGTCCCGCCGCCACCCGCGTTGGGTTGATCAACGCCGCGGCGTCGGTGAAGCGCCCAACCCGGAACAGCGCCTCGGCGCGGATGAACTTCATCTCGTCCAGCGAGATGACCTGAATGAAGGCACGATTGCCGGAATCGGCCGCCGGATTCAGGTAGCGGGTGGAGCGGTACCACGACGTGAGATAGGCACCGTTCGACGCGCTGGCCATGGTCGTTGTCAGTCGCGTAAAGCGCGTACCGGCAACGTTATTGGTCGCCCCATGAATCCGACGGTCCGGCGTCGTGATGATGAACGCGGTCCGATTGGCAATCGGCGCGGCGACCCACGCCTGGTAGTTGCCGGAGGTATCCGCGGGGCCAAGGAGCCGGTTGTGGATCCGGACCGTACTCTGCGCGAATGAGTTGTTGATGTACGTCGATCCAGTGCCGGCCACTGCCGGATCAGCCTGGAAACCGAAATCCCGCGTGATCCCGGAGTCCAGGCGCGCGAGCACCGCGCCCCAGTTCACGGCGGACCGTGCGGCGGGCGTGCGCGGCGAGTACACATCGGCCCGCACCAGGAACGAGTACATCACCCGCACCAACTCGTCGCGCGTGATCGGCCGGGCGTTGATGAACAGCGCCGGCCAGGTGAAGTTCGGTGCGGCCTTCGCTTCCGCGATCGCCACGTTCAACTGCGCCTTCGCGTTGGCCAGGACATCCTGCCACGGTACCAGCGTGACGTTCGTCTGGTTCAACCCGGGCGAGATCGTATCCGTGATGTACGCCTGGTCGCTGGTGAGGGCGACCTTGAGCTGCGAAATGGCAATGATGAACTTCGCGAACAGTCGGCGACTGGGCGTGTCGGCTCCATTCGGCGTGGCGGCATTGATGATGCCGAACTTGAGCTCGTTATCCCGGATTCCGATAAAGGCTTCACGGGCACCCGCCGACGCCTCGTAGGGGGTCCAGTACGAGTTGCGAGTGGCGCAGTTCACGTTGTCGCGGTTGTTGATGGGCAGCCGCGGCTCGGTGGCGAAGTCGAGGTACGTGACGCTGGTGGTCGTGATGTCGTGACCCCAGAGGCTGTAGATCAACGTGGGGCAGGTACCGCGATTGACCTGGGTATAGGCCTTCCAGGAACCAATCAGCGCGGCTTCGGTATTGGCCGCGTTGTTGAAGACGGTGGCGATACTGAGGTTGTTGGGATCGGTGACGGCGAGATCCACGCAGCCCGCGACGGAGGCAGCAGCAATGGTACCAATCAAAACAGCGGCGCGGCGGCGGACGGCGACCGGGCGGGACACAGGACTATGCATGGATGCGGCCTCGGTCAGAAGGTGAGCGTGACGACGCCGGTCAGCGTGCGGGTCATCGGATAGGTGGCATCGTCGAAGCGCACGGTGGGCGAGCCCGCCATGACATTGAGCCCTGTGTAGTTCGTGAAGGTGCGCATGTTGCGCCCGATCAGATCGACCTGCGCGCGGGACACGCCCACCTTCGACAGGAAAGGCCACCGCTTCGCATCCGCGGTGTAGCCCAGCATGAGCTCCGAGATGGTCAGATGCGTGGCGCTCTCGACGAACTGCGCGAGGAACAGGTTGTTGTTGTTCGACACGCGATTGTAATACGCCACTGGCTTCTTGAGCTCATCGGGGCGACCGAACTGGTCGACCACCGGATGGTCACCCGAGGCGTAGTAGGTCTGGTTGCTGTTGGCGTACACATCGCCGCCGAACTGCCCCGTGGTTTGTACGAAGAGGCGGAAGTTGCGGAATCGGAAATTGTTCTGGAAGCCAAAGCGCATGAGGGGCTGACTGTCCCCGATGCGGTCGTACCAGAGTTGGCCGGTCGAATCGCGTCGCTGGATCGGCAGCCCCCAACCATAGGACGTACCATCGATGTTCACGGAGGTGCCCCAAAGGTTCTTGGCAACACCGTCGCGCCACGTGTTGCCAACACCCACCGGCACCACCCAGCCGTCGTCGTTCACGTCGAACTGCGTCTGCGAGTTCGCGTGCCTGGCCTCCAAGTGCGATTTGTCCCTGATGTTCTGGTTGCCCCACATCTCGCTGAGCGGGATGCCGTCGCACTTGTACTGAAGGCCGTCATCGAAGCAGGTACGCCCGAAGCTGCGCGTGAACTGCGACTGGTTGTCGGCCGTCACGAGAATGTCCCAGCGCAGCCCCTTTTGGTTGGTCAGCACCGCGCCCTGGAGGGTCATTTCGAGCACGTTGCCGCCGATATAGGCGGGATTGGTACGTACCAACTGGTACCCGGATACGGCCGGCGCCGGCACGTTCACGAAGACATCCTTGCTGTCGTTCCGCACGTAGGTGACCGTCGCCGACAGGCGTGACTTGTACGCCAGGTCGATGCCGATTTCCTGTTCCTTCGTAAACGTCGGCGTGATGTTCACGTTGCCGAGGTTGCTGCGGCGAATAGCGCCGGTCCCATCGTTGGTCATCGCCTCGTACTGATCGCTGAAATTCGGGCTCACGCCAGTCACGCCATAGCTGTAGCGCAACTTGAACTGATTGAATGCAGGCATGGGGAACCAGCTTTCCTCACTCAGAATCCAGGCGGCCGAGGCGCGGCCGAAGGTATTCCAGCGGTTGGCAGCGCCGAACAGCGAGTTCCCTTCACGACGCCAGAGGAAGTCGCCGATGTAACGCTCCTTGAAGCTGAGCCCAAGGTTGGTGATAGCGCCCAGCACCCGAAAGTCGTTGATAAGGTTGGCGGTGGTACGGGTACGCGCCTGCGACATGGCCTTGAGCCCTTCGGTGCCGAAGTCGGTACCGGTGGTCGTGAGGCTTGGCGCGTACTCGCGCCGCGTCTCGCCGCGCTGCGACAGGCGCGCGGTGAGGTCGCCGATGGCCTTGGTGGCCGAGACGGTGCCGGTGATGATGTAGCCGTCGGTGACCTCGCTGATCTCCCGCAGGCTGCCGGTGCTCTGGCTGAGCGTGCCCAGATTCGACGCGGCCGTCGACACGACCGGGGTGCCGCGCGCCGTGTACGTCGTCCGAGCATAATCGCCGCGATCGTAGTTGGCATCACCCGCGAGTGAGAGCCAGCTGAAAGGGCGATAGCTGGCGTTCGCGTTGAGCAACGTGCGCGCGCGACGGATGACATCGTCGGCGATGAACTGCTGGTACAGCGGATTCGCGTACAGCGATACCGAATCCGGAACAATCTTGTACGGAAAGCCGACCTGAGGAAACGGTTCGGGTTCCTTCAGGTTCACGTCGGTATCGATGCGATAGAAGTTGTTGAAGCTCGGGCTCGATGCGTCGTCCTGGCCACGCGTGTGGTTTGCCGACACGCCCACGTTGAGCTTTTCATTCAACCGCGAGTCGAGGTTGACGCGGAGCGTTTGCCGGCGATACCCCTCGTTGTTCTCCATCACGCCGCCGAACACGTTGCGGGTGTACGCCAGGTTGTAGTTGGTCGCAGCCGCGTTGCCCTGCACCTGTAAGCTCTGAATGGTGGTGCTGCCCGGACTGAAGAACAGACTGGGGTGATCGTACGTCTGCGACGTAAACGGGGCGTCCATGATGCCCAGCGGCTTGAGCGCACGCTGGGCCCGCGGCACGATCTGATCCTGCGCGTTCAGCCAGTTGCCGTTGGCGTCCTGGCGGAAGGCATGGTGCTGGTTTTTGGGAAGGTTCGTTTGGAACTGATCAGTGCCGGTTTCCGAGCGCGCCTGAAACTGCGTCGTGCCGAGGGCAAGGCCCTTACCGCGCCTGGTGGTGATGGCAATGACGCCAGCCGCCGCGCGCGATCCGTACAGCGACGCCGCCGCCGCTCCCTTGATCACCTCGATCGACTCGATGTCCATCGACTCGATATCCTGTGTGGTGGTCGCTTGCGCCTGATTGAGGAACACGCCGTCGACCACGAATAGCGGTGACGGTGGGACACCATCCTGGGTGATGCCGGAAATCGGCGTGCGCAGCACGATATTGACGCCGCTGCCCGGCTTGCCGCTCGGGCGGGTGATCGCGACACCCGCCACCTTGCCGGCGATCAGGCCCGCGGCCGAACCGGTGGGCATCACCGGGATATTCTCGGAGGTGATCTTGTCGACCGTGATGGTGGACTTGGCCACCGACTGGGCATCCATGCTGCCGGACACCGTCACTTCGTCGAGGCGCGTGGAGGTCACGCTGAGCATGACGTTCACCGTGATCAGGCTGTCGGCGATCAGCCGGACGCTGTTGATCCGTTGCGGGCCATAGCCGAGCCGCCGCGCATCGATATTGTAGATACCCGCCGGGGCGCTGGGAATGATGAAGCGACCGTCAGGCCCGGTGGTCGCCGTGATGGGGGTGCCGACCAGGAAAATGTTGACGCCGGCCAGCGGTTGCTTCGTGGCGACATCGGTGACCAGCCCGACGACGCGCGCGCGCCGGGTCGGTTGCGCGGCCTCGGCGGCCGCTTGGGCAGAGAGCGCCGCGAGCGGCGTCGCGCACCAGGTAAGCATTGCTGCGAAGGTCGCGACGCGCGACCGACAAGTCATGCACCACGCGAGGCGGGTGAATGGTTTGGACATTTTCGACAGGGGCGGGGGGATCCGTGGAGCGACGGGTATTGGCGGGTGCCGCCGATCATACGGCGCGATGCGCCGCGACGCCAGAACCTCACCTGCGGATGTCGACCGAAAAACCGACGATCAGCGTCGAAACGAATTGATTACGATGGCGCCGCACCGATCGCCACGTTGCGGCAATCCCGGGATGACCACGTTCATCGGATACACCTCGACGCTCCGGAACATGGAGGGGTCGAGGCGTCCCACCTGATCGCCTTCGATCGGGGAGGTATCGAGAAAGAACTGCATCGGGCAGGGATTGGAGAACCCATCGTTCCCCACGCCCTGGGTGCCGCTCGCGCCACCGCGGTTCCGGGAAATCGTGGCCACGACCTCCCCATCGGTACCATTGCCGCGGAGCCGCTGAATGGTCATGCCGGGCACGCCCTGCACCAGCTCGGCGATGGAATACGGGCGCGTTTCCAGGATGTAATCGCGGGTGTACAGACGGCCCGCACCCACGCGCATCTGGATGAGACGCTCACCCTGGGCCACTGCGCTGGCCGTGGCGGCGTTCGCGCGGGCGGTGACCTCCACGGTCGACAGCGTACGCGGATAGCGGCGCAGCAGCAGCGTGAGGGTGTCGTTCGTCGCGCGCCCCATGATCACTTCCCGCGCGTACGGCACGTACCCGATCTCACGCGCCAGCACGACGTGCGGGCCGGTCGGCGGATTGGTAAAGCGCCAGACGCCTCGCGCATCGCTGCGGGTCGATCGCGGCGTGCCGGCGATCAGCACTTCCGCGTCGCCTATCGGCTTGCCGACCGCGTCCACGACCCACCCCACGATCTCGGAAGCCGCGCGAGTCGGCGGGGTCGCACTCTGAGCCCACAGCGCAGACGGTGCCATCAGCATCGCCAGCAGGCTGCCTCGTCGTTGTACGCCGATCATGCGGTTCTCCTTCATGCCACGGTCCTTTGGACGTCCACCATCGCCGCATTCTGATCCTGCGCATGTTGCAGCAACAGCGCCCGAAATGCAACGAGGGCGGGCCGGCATCTGCGCTACGACAACGAAGCGGGAACGGGTGATCATCGACATCACGGCAACGCTGAGCGAGCGTATCGCTTCGCCACGCCGGAGCAGCTGCTCGCCGATTTCCAGGCTGATATCCTGTACTACGTCATGCCTGTTGTTGACGTCGAGCCGTTGCGCGACCGGCTCACGCGCGAGTGGCAGCGGCCTGGCAGCAACGCGCTCTCGCTGAACACTCACAACCTACGGCTCACCACAGCGAAAAGCCGTCGCTCGCCAATCGCGATGACTCCCGCCATGCGCATGTCGTGATCCACCGGGACATCAAGCCGAGCACCAAGCCGCCCGAAGGCGGGCATGCGATGGTCGCCGACTTCGGAATCCCGCGCTGTGAATGCGCCGGCGGCGAGACGCGGTGTACGAAGCGTGAAGGCGTCGACGTCCCACAGCGGGGACAGTGTAACTGCGACGCGCATCACAGGTTCGCATGGAAGTGCAAGCGACCGAACCACTTGAGCGAGCGCCGCACTTCGGCGCGGTAGATGCACCTCCTGCCGTCGAACCCCTCACGGAGGATGCATGCGTTTTTCTGTCCGGACCGCGCTCGCCACCACGGCCGCGCTTCTCGCCGCCCATTCCGCCAACGCGCAGGTCGGTGTTGGTGCGTCGCTCACTCCCTACGCGGGCTATTTCGTTGCCGGTAACTGGTATGACGGCCCCGTCGGTACGAGCCTCTCCACCACCAACGCGCCGATGGTCGGAGCTCAGGCCAGCTTCCCGCTCACCAGGGGCGTTGCGCTCGTGGGTAATTTGGCGTATGCCTCCGGCGATCTTCGCGTAGGGTTACCGCTCATCGGCGGTGTCAACATCGGGACGGCCAAAACGTGGCTCTACGACGCGGCGGTCGAGATCGGTGGGCTTGGCGGTCGAAGCGCTGGACTTGCCCCCTTTGTGTCGGGCGGGATCGGTGGGATGACCAATGACATCAAGAACTCGCTCTTCAGCACGCGCGCCACGAACATCGCGTACACGGCGGCCATCGGCGTCGATCTCGGATTGACACCGGGCCTGGGATTGCGGGTACAAGCCAAGGATTGGATCGGGCGATTCAACTCGGAGGACGCGGTTGGCTTTCGCGCGGAAGGCAACCTGGCGCATAACTGGGCGCTGACCGCCGGTGCGAGAATCTCGTTCTGACCGCCGTCCGGGTCGACGCCGATGCCGTACACACGACGTGGCGTTAGTCTTCCAGTTGTCGTTTCCCCTCGGAGAATCATTGGTGTCGACCCTGCGGCTGGTCCTGTTCGCTCTCCTCACGCTCGCAACGACGGTTGCGGCGCCCGGCGCAGTCAGCGCGCAAGGCACTCCGCCGACGGACACGGCGCGCAGCGGCGCGCCACCAGCCATGACGCAGGGCGATCCGCTGAAAGGCTCGGCGTCCCGACTCTCGCCGCTATCGTCGCAGGCGCGCTCGCAGCAGGACAACTTCGAACGCAATCATCGGCTGGGACTGCGCTTTTACAACGGCGGCGCGGACGCGTCGTGCGAAGTGCCGCTTGGTCGGATCTGCTACTGGAACAACAACGGTGATGTACCGCCGCCGGCGGAACGCAACGATGCAAAGCTGGAGCGCGATCAGCTGCTGGACATTCTTGCGCAGGCGCAGGCCGCCGATCCGAGCGATGATTGGGCCAGCGGAATGCGGGTGCGATACGCCGTAGAGGGTGAGAAGCCCGACCTCGCCATCGCCGCCGCGCGAGCCTGTGCGGGTACGGCCTGGTGGTGTTCGGCGCTCCAGGGACTCGCGCTGCACAACGCCAGCCGACATGTGGACGCTGCCGCAGCTTTCGATCGCGCACTTGGCATAATGCCGGTGGCGCAGAAGTGTGCGTGGACCGACGTGACGATGTGGCTCGAACCCGCATCCCAGGAGGCATACAAGGCTATTCCGTGCGCCACGCGCGACGCCGAGAACGCCAAGATCTTCAGGCTCGCCCAGCCACTCTGGTCGCTGCCCGCGAACGACATCCGCAACGAACTCTTTGCGCGTCGCACGATTTCGCGCGTGCAATCGCTCGGCCGCATTCCGTACGACCTCACGTGGGGCGACGATCTGCTCGAATCGCAGGTGCGCTACGGCTGGCCAACCAACTGGTCGGTGCAGAATGGTGGCGTCGCCGATCCGCGTCCGCCGTCGATCATCGGACATGAGCCGACGCCGAGCTTCGACTTCATGGCCTCGGCGAAAGCGGTGGCGACGCCCGTTGGTGCGGGATCGGGTGATTGGTCGGTGCGTCGCGCGAAGGCGCGCATGCGGTATGCGCCGCGCTACGCGGGCGGTTTTGCGGAAGTGCCGCATCAGATTGCGCGATTCCGTCGTGGCGACACGACGTGGGTCGCCGGCGGCTATCGACTCGTGCGGGAACTCGAGATGGGCCGCGCGCCGTACAACGCGGCGATGGTGCTCGATCGCCTCGACGGCGCGGCGCCGATCGTGGTGAAGCGCGACAGCGCGGGCGCGTCCGGTGCGCTGTTGGCACCGCTGCTCGGTACGCCGATGCTGGCGAGCATCGAAGTGCTGGCACCCACCGGCAAGCGCGCGACGCGGGTGCGCACGACGGTGCAGCCGCTTCCTGCCGAAACGCGTCTGTCCGACTACTTGCTACTGCAGCGAGGTGACGCCACGGCCACGCCGTCGCTCGAGCGCAACGCACTGCAAGCGTACGGCTCGCTCGAGATCGAGCGAGGCGCCACGGTGGGGCTGTATTGGGAGATCTATCGCCCGGCCACACCCGCTGCGCCGCTGCAGGTGGCGGTTCGAGCGACGCGAGTCGGCGCCAGTTTCTTCCAACGCTTCGGCAGCTCGATCGGACTGTCGAAGTCGGTTACGCCCGTATCGATTCGCTACAACGACAACGGTCGCCCCGATGGGCTCCCTGGCCGAAGTCTGACGCTGACGTTCCCCCCTGTCGCACCGGGCGAGTATCAGCTCACCCTGATCGTGTCCGGCGCGGGCGTGACGGACAGCACGACGCAGAAGGTCAAGATCCGCGGTGATCGCTGAGGGGCGAACCGCGAACAGTAAAAGCACGCTGCAAAAGCAACTGACTAACCCGGATCAGAACAGATCAACAGCTCTGATTTTCGCCGATGCAGCCAACACCTTTTCGTGTTGGTTCGTCGAATCCCCGGATATCCGTGCGTTTCCGTTGCTATCCGTGATAGTCAGTCGCTGTTCGCGGTATGCGCGAAATCTGCGTCGTTTCCGCGTTCATCCGCGTCAGTCAGCTGTTGCTATTGCGGCGCTCGACGTGATCCAGTCGGCGCGTCCCCAGCCTGACCCGCGATGCGCAGTCGCTTACTTCGTGCCCTTTACCACGATCATGCCGACTGGGCTGCCGTAGTTGTCGTTGCCGATGGGGAGTCCCGGCGGGGCAATCCACGAGCCGCCGTCGGCGCGCACGGTCACGCGATGCACACCCGGCGCGAGTTTGAGTTCGGCGCGCCACTTGCCGCTCTTGTTGCGCGTCATCTGCGTCACGAGCCACTGCGTCGCGTCTCCCATGAGCTCTACCTTCTCGGCGCGCGGTGCGTCGATGAGCAGCACCACGCGCAGTGTGTCCGCCTCGGCGCGTTCGGCCGTGACATCAACGGCGGCCGAGTCTATCGCCCCGATCGTGCGTGTCTCGAACGAGAGGATGCCGCCCGGCGTATCGTCGCCGCGGCCGCGGAAGGGAAGTCGCGCGATGCGCACGCCCAACGCAACAACGGGCGCGAAGTTGCGACCGCGGCCCTCGCCAATGTCATCGCGCAGCGCCGTCGTGCCCACCGATGACGAGTTGGTGCTTGCGGCGCCAACGACCGACAGCCATGCCGTTACCGGCTGCACGACCGCCAGGGACGCGATCGTCGGCGACGTGCGCGGCTTGGCCGACAGCGCGTCGGTCGTAATCCACGTGGCGACCGGCGCGGTGACTGATACCAGCCACGTGGTCGGACCTGTGTTGAACCCTGCGGACGCCACACCCGTGGCAATGTCGCGGCGCTGCAGCGCGCGCAAGGTGCGCGTGGTGGTGGTGCGATCGGCCATCGGCAACAAAGGCAGCGACGTGTTGGACTCGTCGATGCGAAGCGTCTGCGTCGTCACGCGCGTCGCGCGCTCGACCGAGAAACCGAACGACCTGTCTCTTATACACATCTGACGCTGCCGACGAATAGAGAGGTGTAGATCTCGGTGGTCGCCGTATCATTA
>ENA-ORBV01013791-ORBV01013791.1-microbial-mat-metagenome-genome-assembly--contig:-NODE-13791-length-12213-cov-5.255768_pt1 | contig 12213 bp, 6 predicted proteins | sample MGYA00237777_ERZ505514 | MGnify/ENA primary metagenome ERZ505514 (study PRJEB26160, sample SAMN06269048) | microbial mat metagenome | isolation source: Oligotrophic lake microbial mat | place... | reverse complement strand
TCCACACCGTCGCGTAGTTGGTCGAGGGCGCGTGTGCCTTGATCCTCGGCAACTTTCATCCACTTTTCCAGCCAGCAGTCGGACGGCTTCGCGCCCTCCACCCGCGATTGGTGGCACAGCAGCCACAGCAGCACGAAATCGCTGTAGACCTCGCCCTCCATCAGGGCTTCGAGGTCAAATTCGACGTATGCTTGCCGCGTCAGGCTGGCGTTGTCGCGCAGGATTCGCAGTTTGTAACCGTTGCTCAGGAAGCCCCACAGGTTATCATCGCTGCGATTGAGGAAGACTTGCAGCAGGCTGTGCGGGCTGGCGGTCGCCGCCCCTGCTACGCCGCGCGTGCGCGTGTCGAGATCAACCTTGTAGCTCACCAGATGGATCGGCACCTGCTCCCATGTATGCGAGATCGGGTACGTGCGCCCGTCAATTTCATAGGCGGGGGCAGACTGCAAGCGCCCATAGTCGAGTTCGCGGAACAGGGGCAGCAGCCAACGTTCGCGGTGCTGGTGAATCGCCGCCCGTCGACCGAGCGCGAGCAGCAGAAGGCCGTCGCGGCCGGTGGCGGCACCGTCGCGGCGCAGACGCTCATCATGGTCACCGGGCAAGGGATCAACGCCGCCGGCGGAGCGGCAGCACCGGCGGGCGGCGCGCCGGCGGACAAGGGGAACGCCGACGACGAGTTCCGGACTATCGGCGAGATCAACAACATCAACTACTCTCTGGAAACGAACGTCTACAACATGCTCGGCACCGAGTTGCTCAACTTCAACCGTCGAGTCGACGGCGGGGTGGCGCGGGCAGCCCTGGCGGAGAAAGTGCAGAGCCAGAAGTCGATTTTCTCCGATGACGAGCTGACGAACCTGCTTAGGCAATCCAATATCGCGGATTTCTATATCACGGCGACGGGCACCATCCTGCCCAACCCGGAAGTGCCGGACGTGTACGACCTTCGATATAGCTTCCGCATGTTGGGGCGTAACGGTCAGCTGGTCGCTAGCGCGCCAGACGTGATCGGCTTCGCCTCCCGCAGCACAGCCCGTGACGCCAACGTGCGTTTGGCGATCAAGAACGCACCCAAGATCGCCGGTCTCCCGGCGCTCACCGTGGAGGAGATGGCCCAGCAGGCCGTCGCCAAGATGGCCTGTGAGCTGCTCAACGAATGGCAGCGGAATGTCCAGGTCAACGTGACCCTCAAGGGCGTTACCGACAACCGCGACTACTTGGCGATCGACGACGTCTTCAAGAAGGAAGCCAAGGATCTCTCGCTCGTCGGCGACGCGACCGACCTCAACATCGGCGGCAACCAGGGGACGCTGCGTTTCACGATCTCCTACCCCAGCCGACTGTCGTTCACCGACATGCAACGCGAGATTGATCGGCTCAATCCCATGCTGCCCTTTGACCTGGTTTTCGAGGCGGGCGACGCCAACCAGGGTGTGACGATGAGCATCAAGCGTCGCTGATGGCTTGCGGCCACTTCGGCCCGCTCATGGATCTTCCTGAACGCTGACCAGATCCGGGTTGACGAAGTAGCCGCGCACGAGCGTGACAACTTGATCGCGTGTCACAGCGTTGGCGGCCTTCGTATCGCGTCGATAGCGGACCACCACACTCGTCACCGCTCCGTCGGGCCGAAGCCAGCGGGTGCCGACATCTACGCGCTCGAGTCCGAGCCCAGTAACGGCCCCTCGGACGAGCCGCTCTACCGCGGCGATGGCGGCGGGATCGCCGATGGCCTCGATGCTCGCTGAAGGATCAGTGGCCTCGATGCGGGCGCGCAGAGCTCGCAGCTCACCGGGTCCGGCGACGACGCCGCGCACGGCGAAGCGGCCGCCGCTGAGCGGCTCGACCTTGAGCTGACGGGGCAACTTCGCGGCCAGCGTTTGGATCAACGGCGAAGGCGCGGAGGGCGGCGGTGGCGCAGCCGCCGACTTGGGCACTTTTGCGCCGGTCGGTTCCATGCTCGGGACCGCCAAGCGCGGCGTGGCTGCGTTCTCTCGGCCGGAGCGGCTGATCCAAACAACGACGGCGGAGACCGCGATGATCGCAACCACCAGCAGGATGGCGATCGGGCGGCTCGGGCGGCGGGTCGATGCAAGCACTTTGGGTGGCCCGTTTGGCACGAGCGCCAGCAGCCGCCGGGCCACGTCACCGGCGGACCCGGGCCGCCGCGAGGGCTCGCGGTCAACGCAGGCGGCGATCAGGGCACGCAGCGGTCCTTCGGGAATGTCGCGCTCCCAGCCACTGGCGAGTGCCCGCCCGAGATCGCCCGCGACCACCTGGTAGATGACGACGCCAAGGGAAAAGATGTCGGCGCGGCGCGAGACGGGCTTGCCCTCGAACAGCTCTGGGGCGACGTACATGGGCGTGCCGAGGGCGGTGAAGGCCGAGGGCGTGGCTTTCGGGGACTGGAGCGGAGTTTGGCCCGACCTGAGTGCGGCGGTCTCTTCCGGGTCATCGGTGAGGAGCCCGACGCCGAAGTCGGCCAACTGAGCCCTTACTACGCCGTCGCGGCCTTTGGTGAGGAGGATGTTCTGAGGCTTGACGTCCTTGTGGCAGACGTCGGCAGCATGGGCAGCATCGAGCCCATGGGCGACCTGCGCGAGGAGTGTCAGCCGCTGGCCCAGAGGTACGGCGGCCGCGCCGCCTTGAGTGAGGAGCCAGGACGCGAAGTCACCGAGTTCGCACCACGGCATTTCGAGGAAGACCGGGTCGCCGTCGAGGCTCCAATCGAGGAGCCGGACGATGTCATCGCGGGTGCCAAGGCGTTGTTTGAGGAGTGTCAGGAGCTTGGCCTCGCGGCGGAGTCCGCGGACGCGTGCGTGGTTGATGCAGAACTTGAAGACGCGCTTCTCGCCGGTGGTGGCGTGTTCACCGAGCCAGACGTCGCCGAACGCGCCGCCGCCGAGGCGTCTGGTGAGCTTCCAGCTTTGCCGACCGGGCACGGGCTTGTCCACCGCTGGGAGCCAGTTGAGGCTGAAAGCCTGGGCCGCTGCGGGGTCGGAATGGGGGGCACGCCAAGCCTTGTCGGAGTCGGCGGGCGGGTGGATCACGATGTTGGCGGCCCGCGCGACTTCGATCACTTCGAGCGCGGAGTCCTCGCCTTTGAACATGAACAGGTCATGTGACGTCCACCGGAGTTCGGAGGACGCGCCTTGCTCGTCGTGGAGCTCGCGGAGGTATTGGCGAGCGCTGTCGGCGGCGGTGCGGCTCATGAGGATCTGCCCGCCGCGAGCGAGGCTCATGATCCGGGCGGCGACGTCGACGGCGAGCCCGCTGACGTGGGCGCGACCGCCGGTGCCGTGCTCGATCAGGAGGCTTTCGCCGACGTGCACTCCGACGCGAACGGCGACCGGCGCGGGCCACGCTTGGGCGGCGATCGCGTCTTGAAACTCGAGGGTCGCGCCGACGGCCTCGGCGGGTGAGGCGCACATCACCAGAAACGAGTCTCCGGCGCGCTCCCAGAATGTGCCACGCTGGGCCAGCACGCGGTGGGCGATGGCGTCGTGCGGGCTGAGCACCTCGCGCTGGTAGCGCTCGTCTCCAAGGCTCTTCTTGAGGTTGACCGAGCCTTCGATGTCGGTGAACACGATGGCCGCGAGTTGCCGGCGCGGGCTGTGCGGGCCGCCGGGGGGCGGTTGGTTTCCGGGCTTCTCCATGCCGCCAGTCTAACGCGACCTTGGGCGGGACGTCATCAGGCGGGTCGAACGCCCATGTAGAGCTGCCGCATGCGCTCGGTCTGCTGCTTGCGGACCATGTCGAGCACGGGCTTGGGGATGCGGAACGAGGCCTGGTCACTGGTGGTGTTGGAGCAGTGCTCGCTCATGCACTGATACAGCAACTTGAACACGTCGCGCGGCTGGTGCATCTGGTCGAGCGTGTCGACCAGATCCTCGCGGGTGACGTCTTCCCCGAACAGATCCTTGAGCGACACCGGCTGGGCCCCTGCTGGCCGGCAGGCGTTGAGCCGGGCGGTGCAGAGGTCGTAGAGCATGGCGCCGGTCCAGGCGAGGCGTTCGATGAGGTTCTGCTTATCGAGGCGGGCTTCCTGAAAGAACGCCGACGACTCGCGGAAGAGCAGGTGGCGCAGCTCGATGGGCAGCAGCAGCTTGACGCCGATGGCCTCTTGCTGGAGGAACTTGTTGTTGAGCAGGGGCCAGGCGACCGAGCGCATTCGTTCGGGATCGCCGGCGATGGAGGTGGGCTCGTCGAGGCGGTCGACGACGACTACCGCGCCGGAATAGCCGAACGGCGCGAGCACGCGCTTGAGGCGATCGATCATGGCGTAGCGGCGGTCGTCGCTGGAGGTGAGCGGGAGGATCTGGTGCCCGCGGCATGAAGCCGGGAGCTGGTCGAGCGTGTCGAGGTACGAGGCTTCGGAGCGATCCAGGGTGCGCAGCTGCTTGCGGAGCCTGCGGGCGGCCAGCCCCAGCACGAAGCGGCTGATCCAGATACGCCGCAGCATAAAGAACAGCCAGATGCCCAGTGCGATGAAGAAACTGGTGTACCACACCGGCTCGGGCTCGCGGTTGGTATAGAGCCAGAAGAGGGCGGCGACGCCCAGGGGCATGAGCCAGCCGAAGTAGGCGAGGGCCGCGTCGACGTACACGAGCCACGAGCGGCGGAGCCCGAGCCGACGCCGCAACGCGATGGTCCGCTCCTCGGCGGTGGCATCGCGGTCGTAGACGGCCTGGAGGATCAGCAGATCACGCTTGAGCCCGCGGTCGAGCGCGCGGAGCTTCCTTTTGAGCCCTTCCGGGCCTGGGCGGAGCTCGATCAGCGACGCCTTGTCGGCCGGGCGAGCGGGCACCTCGAGCACCGCGTCGATCAGGTGCGGAACCACCTGGCCCAGCATGCCGTCTAGGTGGTCGACTAGACGGATCGTTTTGAGCGCGTCGGCGGGCGTGGCCTTCTTGTCCTTCATCGTGGGCAACACGCGCGCGATGTAGCGGTCGAGCAGTTCGTTGAGGCTGTCGTAGGGGACCAGCAATATCTGGGCCTTGGGATGCTCGGCGTTGTAGGCGGCCAGGTGCTCGGCGAGCTGCAGGCGGATGGCCGTCTTGCCGCTGCCTTTTTCGCCGAAGACAATGGCGGTGGCGGGGCGCGAGAAGTCGCCGACGATCTTCTCGAAATCGGGGTGCTGCACGCGTGAGCCGGGCCTGGGGATGCCGGCAACAGGGCGGGCGACGGGCGTGCCGTCGGGGATCGCCGAGAGCCGCGTGAGGACGGGGTCCTGGCGGGCCTCCTCGCCCTTGAACGGGTTCTCGAACATCGACCAGTGCTCAAGGAACGCCGCGAGTGTCATGGGCCTCCCGCTTTGATGAACCCGGAACGACGGCGGACTGACGCGACCGACCGCAGCACTCTATACGCGGTACGGACCGATCAGTGATCGACGCGGTGGCCCAGCATGGGGCTGATGCGGGCGAGCATGTCGTCGAGGCGCTTCTTGTCCTTGGCCTCGAGGTTGAGGCGGAGCAGCGGCTCGGTGTTGCTCTTGCGGACGTTGCACCACCACCCGTCCTTGGCGAAGCAGTCGATGGTGACGCCGTCGAGTTCGTCGATCTGGCAGCCGACGGTCTTGGCGAAGGTGTCGTTGAGCTTGGCGAGGGCGCCGTCCTTGTCCTCGATCTGGTAGTTGATCTCGCCCGACTGGCTGTAGCGGGCGATGGGCTTGATCAGCTCCGAGAGCGACTTGCCCGCCGACGCCAGCACCGTGAGGATGGTGCACATGGCGATCGCGCCCGAGTCGGCGTTGTAGTTGTCGCGGAAGTAGAAGTGGCCCGAGAGTTCACCCCCGAACACGGCCTGGTTCTCCGCCAGGGCGGCCTTGAGGAAGACGTGCCCAACCCGCCCGCGCACGGGCCGACCGCCGGCCTTGGTCACGTCTTCAGCGACGGCCTTGGTCGAACGCAGGTCGTAGACGATGGCCGCGCCGGGGCTCTTCTCGAGGAAGTGCTTGGCGAGCAGGGCCGTGAGGTGATCGCACCCGACGATGTGGCCCTTTTCGTCAACAGCCACACAGCGGTCGGCGTCGCCGTCGTAGCAGAAGCCGACATCGGCCTTGTGCTGGAGCACGGCGTCCTGGGTCATCTTGACGTTCGACGCCACCAGCGGGTTGGGCTCGTGGACGAACTCTCCCTTGCTGTTGTCGAAGTTGATCTCGATGATCTCGAGTCCCTCGACGACGTTCTTCCCGCGGCCGAAGACCTTGGGGATCATCGTGCCCGCCATGCCGTTGGAGGCATCGATGACGCACTTGATCGCCTTGCGGCCCTTGAGGCGGGACAGGTCGAGGAACGAGAGGACGTGCCGCCTGTACGCGTCCCAGAGATCGCGCGTCTCGCTCCGGCCTTGGGCGGAGACGAAGTTGTTCTGAAAATCGACCGTCGCGGCATACTTGCGGATCTCGGCCAGGCCCATGGCCTCGCCGACCGGCTTGGCCTTGCGCTTGGAGATCTTGAAGCCGTTGTACTGCGGCGGGTTGTGGCTGGCGGTACACATGACGCCGCCGGCGCAGTCGAGGTGGTTGATGGCGAAGTAAATGAAGGACGTGTCGACCATGCCCAGGTCGAGGACGTTCCCTCCTTGGTCGGTGATCCCGCGGATCAGCGCCTCGGTGAGTGACGGCGAGCTCTTCCGCATGTCGCGCCCGACCACGACGTTTTTCATCATGGGCGAACCTTCGCCCGCCGCGGCCGCGTCTTGCAGGAGGTACTTCGACGAGCCGTACCCGATGTGACGGGCCATGTTCTCGTTGAGAGGGTCGGGATAGGTGCTGCGGATGTCGTAAGCCTTGAAGACCTTGCCGAGCATGGTTGGATCCCGTTCGGTTGAGGGGCGGACCAGAAGTGGGCGAAGGGTAGGCTTCGCGGCCGCCGCTGCAACCGGCCCGAGTTGCGGGGAGCTGTTCCCCTTTTAGATCAACGGCCCAGCCTCAGGCGGCGGCGCTGCCGCGGCCCTCCGCGGGCTCCTCATCCAAGCGGTCGGCCGTCGCCATGATCTCTGGCTCGCAGGCGAGGAAGGCCTCGATCACGTCGGGGTCGAAGTGCCGGCCGCTGGCTTCGACGATGATCGAGCGGGCGGCCAGGTGAGTCGATGGGCCCTTGTAGACCCGCCGCGAGCGGAGCGCGTCGTAGACGTCGGCCGCGGCCATGATCCGCCCGGCCAGCGGGATCTCGGTGCTGCGGAGACGGTTGGGGTAGCCTTGGCCGTCCCAGCGCTCGTGGTGCGTGGCGGCGATGTCACGGGCCATCTGCAGGAACTTGACCTTGGGGTACTGGCTCAGGGCGGCATCGAGCGTTCGCGCGCCGAGCGCCGCGTGGGTCTTCATAATCGCAAACTCGCGATCATCGAGCCGGCCCGGCTTGAGCAGCACGAAGTCGGGGATCCCGACCTTGCCGATGTCGTGCAGCGGGCTGGTGATGTACATCAGCCGGGCGAACTCGGGCGTGACGGTGGCCGCGTGCTTGGGCTGCTTGGCCATGTTCAGCGCGAGCAGGCGGCAATAAGCCCGCACTCGCTCCAGGTGCGCCCCCGTCTCAGGGTCGCGCGATTCGGCCAGCTTGGCCAAGGCGAAGATCGTCAGATCGCGCGTCTCCAGGCTGGTCACCCGCTCGGCGACCGCGAGCCGCACGCGCAGTTCCTCGGGCTTGAACGGCTTGGTCAGGAACTCGTCGGCCCCCGCGCTCATGCCCGCCAACAGGTCCGCGGCGGAGTCGCGGGCCGTCAACAGGATGGTGAAGACGTAACGGTCCACCGCACCCGCGCGGATGCGGCGGCAGAGTTCCAGGCCGTCCATCCCCGGCATCTCCCAATCGCTGATGATCACGCTGATTGCTTCGCGGTCCAGGATGGCCAGCGCGGCCTGCCCGTCGCCCGCAATGAACGGCTGGTGGCCCTGCGCTCTGAGAAAGTTGGCGAGCAGTTCCTGGGCCAAGTTGTCGTCGTCGACGATGAGCACTCGCATCACTGACCTCCTCGAATCTGAGTTCGGCCGTCGGTCGCGACCAACGCCGGGTACACCCATACCAGCTCTTGCACGGCTGCCTTGAGCTCATTGATCGCCAAGCGAACCGATTCTCCATCCGCGGCCTTCCCCGCCGACTCCAGAAGCTTCGCGGCGGCCTGCACCCGCGACGCCGAGACCGTCGCCGCTGTCCCTTTGAGCCGGTGCGCCAGCGAACCCACTCGGGACCAATCCCCGGCACCCGCTGCGTCGATGAGCTCCGCCTGGCTGGGGCCGAGCGACTGAGAAAACTTGTTGACCAGCTTCTCAGCCAGGTCGCGCTGCCCCACGCAGCGCGGCAATAGCGAGTCCCAATCCACCGGATCGTTCGCGAGCGATCGGAGCGGTGCCAGCGAGGATGGGTTCGTCGGCACGACTTGCGGTGCTTCTGTCTTGATCTGGAACTCTTCAACGCGCGGCACGACGCCCGCGAGCAGCTCGTGCAGCCGCTCGATCTGCACGGGCTTGGTGAGGAAGCGATCCATGCCCGCCGCGAGGCAGCGATCTCGATCGGCGGACGTCACATTGGCGGTCAGCGCGACGATCAGCGTCCGCTGGCCGGTGCCCATCGGGCCTGCGCCCTCGGCCTCCAGCTGCCGGATGCGCCGCGTCGCCTCCAGTCCGTCCATCACCGGCATCTGGCAGTCCATGAGCACCAAATCGAACGCCGACTCCCGCCATTGCTGCACGGCAGCGACCCCGTCGTGAGCCAGTACACACGTCGCTCCCAGCGCCTCGAGCAGCTCACGCCCGATCATCTGGTTCACCTCGTGGTCATCAACCAGAAGCACACGAGCGATGGCTCCCACATTCCGGTCCGGCTCGCTTCGCGGCTTGACGGCGGCTTCGCCAGTGCTCCCCGGTTCGCCGTGCGCCGCCGCGTGATCCGCGTGGCTCCCCGCCCACACGCTGATCTCCACCAGTGTGTCCAGGAGTTCGCCGGCGGCCACAGGAGATTCGAGCCGGCCCGCGAAGCCGAATGTTCGCAGCGCGGACGTCCATTCGTCGCCCACCTTCGGGCCTACGGCCACGAGCGCAAGCGGACGCGGCAAGCCCAGCTCATGGAGCCACCTCGCGGCGGACTGGGCCGCCGCTTCATCGGCACAGGGTGCCAGCACGACGCCGAAGCCGCGCTCGTCGGTGAGCAGCGCCGCTTCGGCCGCCTCGCGATCCGCGACCGCGACGCCGTCCATCGACCACTCGGCGAGCATGCCCAGAATCCGCTGACGCTGTTGGACCGAAGGCTCGATGAGCAGCACGCGAGTCGCCCGCACATCCGTTGGTCGCAACGTTGGCGTGCCCTGGGGCGGCACGGCAAAGTCCAGCGTTAGCCAGAACGTCGAGCCGCGGCCGGGCTCGCTCTCCACGCCGATATGGCCGCCCATGAGTTCGACGAGCTTGCGGACAATGGCCAGTCCGAGTCCGGTCCCTCCGTAACGCCGCGTGGTCGATGCGTCGCCTTGGGAGAACGGCTTGAAGAGCCTCTGGCACGCCTCGGGCTCGATGCCGATGCCGGTGTCGCTGACCGACAAGCGCAGCGTGGCGGAGCTGGGGACTCGGTTCTCCAGCACAGCCATCACCGTGATCTCGCCCCGCTCGGTGAACTTGATGGCATTGCCCACGAGATTGAGCAACACCTGGCGCAGCCTGTGCGAATCGCCCACGACCCTGACGGGCACACCCTCGGCGACTCGCAGACGTACGCCCAGGTCCTTCTCGATCGCCCGCGGGGAAAGGATCACACGCACCTGCTCCAAGAGCGCGCGGAGATCGAACTCCGTCCGCTCGATCTCGACCGCGCCCGCTTCGATCTTGGAGAAATCCAGGATGTCGTTCACCAGCGCCAGGAGCGCCTCGGCGGCCGAGCGCGAGATCGAAACGATGGACCGCTGCTTCGCGTCAAGGTCGCTGCGGTCGAGGATGGCCAGCGCACCGATCACGCCGTTGAGCGGAGTGCGGATCTCGTGGCTCATCGTGGCGAGGAACTGTCCGCGCGCCTCCGCGTCGGCCTCGGACTTGAGCCGCTGCGATTCGGCCCGCGCGGCATCTTCGGCCGCGCGATCGCCGCGGCGTAGCATCCACAAGCCCAAAGAGAACGTCGCCACGAAGATCCCCAGCCCGAGGAAACTCCCGATCGACAGCAGGAGATTCCGCCGAGCAACCTCGGCCTCAAGCTGCGTCACCGTCGTGGCGACGCGGGCGGCGATCGCATCGAGCCCGGTGGAATAGATCGCCTTGAACCGCTCATACTCCGGGTCGGCCAAGGTCTGCGCCGCGGCCGCTCGATCGCCGGTTTGAACCAGCTCGAACGCGCGGTTCTCAATCGCCACCAGGGCCGTGTTGGCGACCGCCGTTTGCTCCGCGGCTCCACCCCCGGGCTCCTGGTCTGGACCGAGCAGAAGCGAAGTCTCGCTCAGGGCCGCGTCGAGCAACGGCTCGGCTCGGCGATAGCGAGATTCCCACTCGGGCGCGCCCGTCGCGGCGGCCATACGGGCCGACATCGTCAGCACCTCGTCAAAGTATTTGATCTGACCCGCCAATCCCTCCAGCCGCATCGCCTGCCGCGAGACGCGCGCGAACGATTGCTCCACGCCCAACTGACCCAACAGTGTGAGCGCGTACACCAGCACGCCGACCACACCGATCAAGCGCAGCACGATCGCGCCGCTGGATCGCCTCGCTTTGTGAGTTGACGGAACGGTGGTCAAGCCGGAGCCTCCGAGCCCGGCTTATCGGTCGACCCGAGCAGAGTCTCAAGCCGGATGCCCGGGACCACACCTGGGTCGGGGGTTGTCCGGTCCGAATCGTCCGAGAACTACGTGACTTGTAAGCCGCCGATCTCTTCCGTCAGGTCGCACTCAGAACTGATCGTCGCTCGGTTGGTCATCCTGGCCCTCAACTCGCACGCGGATGCCCGGCGGCAAGGCGTCCATGAAGCGGCGGCCATAACTCTTGCGGACAACGCGCGCGTCGAGCACCACCACTTGGCCGAAGTCCGTGGCCGAGCGGATGAGCCGCCCGAATCCCTGCTTGAACCGCAGCACTGCCCGCGGCAAGGCATCCTCCGCAAACGGGTTCCCGCCGCGGGCCTGAATCAACTCGCCGCGCGCTTCCACCAGCGGGCGATCGGGCGGGTCGAAGGGCAGCTTGGTGATGATCACGTTGCGGAGCCCGCGCCCCTTCACATCCACGCCCTGCCAGAACGACGCCGCACCGAGCAGCACGGCGCGGTCCTCATTGCGGAATCGTTCGAGCAGGCCAGCGGGCGGCCCGTCGCGCCCGTGAACGAGCATTGGCATGTCGCGCGTGGCTAGCACCGGGGCGAGCCAGTCGGCCACCGCGTTGAGCGTCGCAAAGGACGTGAAGAGCACGAACGCGCCGCCGTCGGTCGCCTCGACATGGTGCCGAACACGATCGGCGAGGGCCTTGTGATAGTGCGCCAGCGCGATCGGCCCCGCCCGGCCGCCGCCGCTTTGGTCGCGTCCTCCGCCGCCCGCCTCGGGCACACTGAGGTCGACGATCACCTGGGCCTGACGGGCATAGTCAAAGGTTGATCCGAGCTGGAGCGTGCGCGCCGTGTCGATGCCGAGGCGCGTAGCGATGTGGGCAAACGCTGGCGCGATCCGCGCGGGCTCGGGCCCTTCGTCGGTCGTCTCAGCCTCGTCGACGTCCGCCTGGACTCGACGCTTCACGGGAGATCGTTTGGCCGCTCCAGCCTGCCCCGTGGCCAGTGTGGCGCTGGTCAAGATCACGCCCAACTCCTTGCCGAACAGGTGCTCGCGGAGCATCGGGCCCACGTCGACCGGTGCGCACTGCAGCTTGATCCGCGTGGCCCCTCGAAACGCCCGCACGCCCGTGCGACGGGCGCCCGAGTCGCCCGCGGATGTGTCGGCGCCGCCGGAGCCGTCTTCGATCCAATACGCATAACCCTCGTGCTTCTGCGACAGCAGCGCCTGCGCATCGAGCGCGATGGCCCCGGCCCGCACCGCGTAGGACTCCAGTTCGAAGCGGTCTTGCTCCTCCGTCACGCGGTCCTTGAGGTTCTTCAGCCGAAGAGCCAGCGAGCTCATCGCCGGTGACAGCGGGTTGTCAATCAACTGCGGCTCACGCATGCGCCCGCCGCGCAGGCGACCCGACCGAACAAGCTGCGAGAGCCCCTCAAAGAACGCCCGCGACGCGTCCAGCGCGCCCAGCACCGCGTGCAACGC
>ENA-ORBV01013789-ORBV01013789.1-microbial-mat-metagenome-genome-assembly--contig:-NODE-13789-length-12214-cov-5.481256_pt1 | contig 12214 bp, 5 predicted proteins | sample MGYA00237777_ERZ505514 | MGnify/ENA primary metagenome ERZ505514 (study PRJEB26160, sample SAMN06269048) | microbial mat metagenome | isolation source: Oligotrophic lake microbial mat | place... | reverse complement strand
CAGTCTGGGTGGTTGGACTGCCAAAGGATCCGGAAAGCGCACACCAAATGCATGTCAACAGTTTGGTCCCAAAGACCGTAGCAACACATTGCATCTCCGCAATCCTGCACCACCTAACTCAGACAGCGACTCCGGATCAGCAGGCAGTGACAATGGCAACAGATGTGCTGTGCTCCAAGACGACGAGGAAGAAGAAGTCAGCAATGCAACAACTGACATCTTGCCCATTGAAGAGATTCCTGTGTCAGTCCGAGAAGGTGCTGTTTTGGCACAACCAGATTTCAATAAAACACCGGACAACATTCAAGTGGAAGTTGCAAAACCAGCAGTTGAAGGAGGTGTCACACCTCAAGAAGAAGATCCGCAACCAGACGGGGTTGCATCCTCCAAGGAAGCGGATTTTGTCAAGGCCGAATCAGAGCAAGTTCTTCCTTTGATTCGAAGGCCAATGATTTTGTTGAAGACACAGAAATGGGGTTCCGGGTGTCAGATCCTGCCGAAACAGACAAGTCGGTGGTGCCTTCGGACACAACGGATCTGCGTTCCAATGACAAGTTGGAATGCAACGTTGGCAGAGTTGTCATGCAATGTCAAGGCAGACAACATGTCCATGGTCAGGAACAGCAGCGTCCCAGAGTCGCAGCTGAAGAAGAAGGGCAATTCGATTGCCTGCCATTGTGTTCGTGAGTGAGCAGCGGCGGGCGCAGTCACAATCAAGTGTGAACCCACTGGCTGGAATCTCGCAGACATGTTGACCAAAACCCAGTCGGGCGCCGTGTGGACGCGCCTGATTGGCTTTGTTTTGTGCTGACAACTTTTGAGATTGTCATGTTTCATGTTTTTGCACAGGACAACCCATGAGGGACAAGAGGATCTGGACCCCTGCAAGCAGGGGAGGTCAAGCCAGTCAGCTGGGGAGACCTCAAACCAGAAATTTGTGTGTGATTGAGAAAAGGGCTTTGTGGCGAAGTCGCGATGGGCAACAAAAGGGTCCACAGAGCGCGGAATCGAAGTCAACGCTTCTTGGTCAAACTGACCACTGAGCCGTGTGCATGATTTCGTTTCTAGCTCCAGTGCAAGTCCAGAGCATGACGCATGCTAAGGACTTGAGGGGACCGCAAAGAGCTGTCGCTGTGGAGAGCAAATGTGCTGCTCTGGCTAAAGAAGCACAGTCTAACTGTGAGCCCACAATTGTGAGAATTCTCTGTGCGATTCAGCGGCAGAATGTTGCGCTAGCATCTGAGGGGCCAGCAACGACTTGCAACAAAAATGTGAGGGATAAAAATGCACCGTCTCGGCTTGCTTTGTTAACTGCTGCAGTTAGCCTTTGTGTTAACCGGCATGATTCCATAACCGGGGTTCTTACTATTATTTTTCATCGTTAACTTTCTTGCCAAGCAAAAGTTTCACATCGAGTCTCGTGGCATTGTAGGTGCCAGTGCCGCTGGTGCTGAAATTCATCCCTCAGTTGCACCCCCATAATAAGAACTTGACCACATTTTGTATGTGTGCTGTCAGTGCCACTAGCGACACTCCAAAACATCATTCATCATAAGCTCGAGCTTGTCCACCCAGGAATTGAACTCTTCCAGCCGAACCTTTGTCTTTGGAAGCTTGCCCGTCTTGTCCAGGCAACACATGGACTCACCAAATCGTTTGGCTTCTTCTTTCAGATCGTTGCACGCCTGCAGCATTTTCGAACCGAGGTCCTCAGTGTTTGGCGCCCACATAAGAATGTATAGGAAAGACGCCAGCAGCTGCACTTTGGTGTATCGGTTGGCGTCCTCCACAAAAAAGTTGGGATACCGAAGGGCTTGGTACCAATCGTCCTCCCCTTCGGTGTACTCATTTTTTCTTGACGGGAGCGATGTTCGATTGAACACTCCTTCGTCAATGTCAATAAGGCTGATCTCTTCCTTCTCATCATCGTAAACAAGGTTGTGGGGGAGCACGTCACCGTGGGGAAGGTGTTGGCTAAGGAATGTAGCAGTTTGCACTATCTTCTTGAATTGAGGAAGAAGCGCACTCGCCGCAAAAGATTCAATGACAGTGGCAATAGGTACTCCGCGATCTTTCATGAGCGCCACTCCGAAGTTGGCACCCGAAAAAGGTTTGACAGGGTACGTCCCGGAGATGGAATCACTTTGTAAGAGCACTGCCCAGGCATCGAACATGCACTCCATTGGATTGGACTGCAACGAGGTGTCTTTCGATCGAATTTTGAGGTAGTACTTTGTTTCACCACTCTCATTGCAGTTCTCTGAAACGAACTCATTTACTTGCCGACGAAACTCAACCCAGTCCATTTTTCCCTCGAGAGCAGAAAAATGCTCCGATAGCAGCTGTTTCAAGCCAGTAACCGAGATGAGAAACACAATAGAGAGCGTTCTGTGAATAACAAGCTGTCGGTCTTCCTGCTCATCTTCCCACAGGCTTGTGGGCAAAGTGAAAAGAGATGGGATCCGTTTTTCGGGTGCCACAACTCCGCCCGCCACAGATTCTCTAGAAACAGACCAACCCTTTCCATTTCTCAAGAAGTGAATCAGAGCATTCATGGGCCCATTGCTGTCGACATGGTCTGTGGTTTCATATCCTTCTAGCTTGAGGCTTTCCCCCAGCATAGACGGGGCAGAGAGCTTGATGAAACCAACCGAATAGGAATTGTCTTCGTCCTCGCATCTGCGCCCGCAAAAATAAAACCCATAAACCGCTTCAACAGGTTTGCCAAGCTCCGTGCGGAGCCAATACAAGAGAGCAAGGAGATACATGGCGCACTGTGTGCTGGCGATCTTTTTGTTGTAATTCTTTGCATTCTTGAATTCCCCAAATCGGATCTGGATATCGTGCCCATCCCTGGAATCAAGCGGAGCCAAGTCTGGTCTGGAAGTTGGCGTGACAGGCAACCCCTTCATAATCCTTTCCATACTCTTTGAGGTATGGCCCACCAATTCCCCATACTCCACCATAAGTGCGGCAAGATCTGCCTCTTTGTAGACCTGATTGGGAAGGCCCGCTGCGGAGCGCAAGATTTTGCTCACTCCCTTGAGTTTCTGTGCACTTGAATCTGGAAATGTGATACCGTGGTCCTCGATGAGATTGGTGTAAACCGCATTGCGCAGTGATTCCTCGGAAGTTAATCGTCCTTTGAGGGCGGCTTTCACCTGCTTCGGCATCGGGTGATCCGGAATTTCCTTCTCATCCTTGATGCCGTCAAAAAAAAGCCCTACATCTGCGTGGTTAATGATTATGTCGATCTTACGTCCACCATCGAACACTGGAGTTTTGCTGGCGGATATCACACCATTTTGTACGGCGGGGATGTCTTCAAAATGATCGAGCTTCATTCTCTTCGAATTCCTGCCTTGCGAGGCATTAACTTGCAGCGATCGTCGGCGCCCCTTAGAGAGCTTGGGAAACCCGCCTCTGATACCAACTTCGCCGCTACTGGCGTCGTTGTTTGCGCGTGACGCGGCTGGGAATAGCATCACGCGGCTGGGAATAGCATCACGCTCATTGTGAACAGTTTCAATCGTTAGCTAATGCAAGTTCCTCGCTGCTTCCAACGGTTAGGCGGAGTGCATCACAGTCATTGTCAATTGTCAAGTTGTTTTCTTGCCGGTTAACACTACTGTAATCTTCACGTCTATCAGTGAGGGGGGAGGCGTGTACCCGGTGGTGTTGCCAGCAAGTGCCATCAGAACCGTTGAACGGCCAGCAGACTTCGGGTTGTAAGGCCGAACCGGTGAGCCTGCATGTCCGTTTGGCTGACGATCGAAGTCCGGGACTGATTCAGTCCTGCTAGTCCAGGATCCAGCAAAACCGAACCATGATTTTCTTCGTGACAACAATAACACCAGCCATCACCCTCATTTTTGCACCAGCCATGCATGCATGCAGCTAGCTAGCTAGCTAGCTATTATTAATTATTGGACTGGAGTAAAATAATGAATGGTACTATTATTAATTTTAGACCAACCAAGCTCTGCCTATTCATTGACAATCACCCCTCCCCTGCTACATAGCTAGTCTCTCTCTTGAAAGCCAAACATTGAAAGCACTCCTTTGTCGTTATTAGCCATGAAATTATCCAGTCTCATTTCGTTTGGGGGTTGTCTCTCCCTTTTGGTGAGTCGGTGGATTTATTAGTTGGTGACGATCATTTGATTGTGCTTTTTGTATGTAACACCATGCCAGTTCGTGTGCGAAGAGAATGCGTAATGGGTGCTCCTACTCCTTCTAACATTTATACGATAATTATGATCATAACAATACTGTAGGTACAATCCACACACGCTCAATTTGGTCTTGGCAAGAAAAAGACAGAGGATTCTGCTGCTCCTACTGTCGACGCCGACGCCAACAACGAGGATGAGCCACTGGACTTGGAACATGATCCAGAATTATTGGCGGCCATGGAAATCTTTGCCGCCATGAATCCCGAGGAAATGGAAGAAACCATGGAAGAATTGAAAAAAATGTTGGGCGACGATCCGGAAACGTTGGAGGCCATTCAACACGTCATGAACGAACTGCCCAAGATGAAATCGGAGGATGTACAATCATCGCTCAACGATATGATTGCGGACGATGAAATTGCCGCTGCCACCAACGACGCTTTGAAATTACTCGGGCATTCCCATTGGGATCAAATTTGGGAACAACAAGACGTCATTTTACAAGCGGTCATTCAGTCGGGTCAAATCAGTGAGGAGGATACGGCCTTGTTCACTTCCGACAATGCCGCGTGGGAAAAGGAATTGCGATTTATATGGAATGAATTGCAACGACAAGCGGCCGCCGTCAAAGAAGAGTTATGACGGATACCACCAGTATTCTTAGGGAGAAGAAAAAAAGGTGGGACCGGTTGTTTCTACGACGGTCGATGCGGATCCTCCAAAACGATAACGACTGGCTGCGCAGACTTTGTGGCAGCATGGCTTCATTGCGGTGGTGATCTGTCTTAAGGAAGAACACGCTGAGAATGTTGACTGACTCCTGGGGAACACAAGATTCAGATTCTAAACAGGGAGTACAGTACTGTACTGTACTCTTCGCTTCAACATCACACAATGAATCGGCTCCACCATCCATACATTGCTACTCTAGTAGCTACTTGTACTTCTCGTTCCAATGGAAACATAAGCTGATTTTCTAGTCCGTTGTGGTGCCCAAAACTCCTGGCTGGTAGTTGTCGGCACTGCAATGTGTTTCAAGTAGAAAGCGAACTTTAGCCAGTCTCGTCGATACGGCCAACGGAACGAGAAAGCTATGTCTCTCGTTGCTAATAATGTGCCGCCTGGGATACAAAGAGAAAAGTGAATCACCATGCATATTTATAGGCACACGACATGCTCGTTCACTTCGTTCGCTGCTCGGCATCACTCCAATGAATCGCCTGGAAATTATCCTTGCGCTCTTCGAATGCCTGCCTGAATACTACTACGAGAATTTAAAAGCGCACGCGATTTCGAGTCATGTTGTAAAAGAAACTATTTCATGTTTAAAAAGTTCTGCAATAAAGAAACCAATTCATGGCGAGACCTTCTACCTACGACGGCACCAGCCTATCCATGGAATATTCTCCTTTGCGCGTTGCCATGGCCTGTAAACTAACCAGTGCGGGACGTTCACGTCGTTGTGGACCGCGCCATAACCGGGGAGGCCAGACCTGGGCTCATACGTGGGCCCAGAATCCATGGGGGACTGCTGGACGCGACACCAATCCCACCATTCGAGCCTAACAGATGGTACGTTGGACCTTTTCTTTCGGCTGCCAGGCAAAAAGTTAGAATCGGCCTGGACATCGTTTTGCTGGCAGGCATCGGTCCACAAACTAAGCGAGTTCTGAAGAATGCCAAACGTCATGCCGACTCGATCCCTAGGATAGCGGAGTCGTGTTTGGTCATTTTCAATGGCTGCCAACATTTCCACTATGTCCGAAACAGTTGTGTTTGTATTCCTGGTCCTTGCGCGCCCAAAGTGATTGAGGTTCAAGTAGCACTTTACTTTCAAATACGACAGGACAGGTAGCTGGCAATCTATTCGTACATTCGATAGCGTAGTGTTGTCCTGCAAAATTTCCAGAAGGTCCAAAACCCGTTCACGAGTATTGATGAGATCGGGAATATCAAGTGTGTGCAAGTTTGGATGTCCCTTTCTCAGAGCATCGAGAGCATTCCTTCTGTCGATGTTGTCAACCCCCTCGTGACTTTCAAGGAACCTTTGATGGCCGTTCAGGCGCAAAACACGTAAATTTCGGAGCCTCAGGAAATAACTCGTATCCCAATGCGCCACGTGGTCTCTATGCCATTCCGCTTCCAGGTCGACTTTCTGAAGGGTGGAATTTTTTGTGCAAAGGTCACGTATGCATTGATTCAATTTCCTACTGGGATGCAAAAGGCTGGATTCAAATTTTAGGCATATGCTGGAAATGGACGTATTCTCCTTGAGACAGCCAAGCAAATATACCCAGAATTCCTCTCCTTCCCCCTGTGTGTGGATCGAAGAAGAATATGGCCAACACTCAAAGGATTGCAGCTGGGGCAAGAGTCTGGCGACCATCGTTGCTCTTTTCATCGTGGGACTGAGATCCGTTATGGTCAAGTGCCGCACAGTTGGAGGGGCATGAAGCAACATATGCTCATTGATGGCAGAATCTTTGCGGGTCAAGCCACCGAGGGACAACTTTTCACCAGGATAGTTCTCAAAAACTGCTTTGATGGACTGAAGGGTCGTATCATACCCACGTTTATTATACGGACATCTTTTTTTTCTGGTGAGTATCTGTAGCGGTAAACGCCCCTTTGCGCAAGGGATGCCGGTACTGGGTGGATACTTTTGCGCCAAAAAGTCAATAACGTTTGGTGATTCTGCATCCTGTTCACATGCGATATGAAGGGGTAAGGAACCACTGCAGTCCCGCTTAGCCAGGCTCTCAGGGTGTATGTCCACCAGTGTTTCTGTAAATTGAAGAAGGTTTGCTGACCTCCCCCTGAGCAGATAATGCCACCTTTCGCAAGGGACGCTTCCCTTGAGCAGATAGTGCAGTGGCAAATTCCCGTTTGCACAAGGGATGCTGGCAGCAGGCGGATACTTCTGTGCCAAGAATTTGAGAGTGTCATCAAGTCGGCCGGACACACATGCCATGTGCAGCGGAAGCAGCCCCGGTCCAGATTTGATGGACAAGCTCGCCGGGTACAGTTCAACCAGGGTCTTTGCGGTTTTCACAGATTGCAGCTGTGGCCTCTTAAGAAAAATGTGAATTGGCAACTCGCTATTGTCCAGGGTCTTGGCTCGGACTGCTTTAGGATACCGCAGAGCAATATACGCAATTTCTTTTCCGCAAAAAAAGACTCTGTTGCAAGCATGATGCAGCGGAAACCAACCAGCCCCGTCTTGGATAGCCAACGATCCAGGTTGGTCATCAATTAACGCCTTCAAAATTTCGAAATGCATTTTCGGCATTTTGAGGGCTGTGTTGATAGCCAACTTTTTGTTTTCCTCTCTAGCAAGCAGAGATCCCGCAACTTGTCGTACAAGATATCGCACGACATCCGCAAAATTTTCCTTTTGCTTGCATGCAGCTTCAACGGCTGTGACGCCAAATTTCACATCTTCTTCCAACATTGCCAACTCGCTGCAAAGCTGAATATGTTCGAGGGGCGCTCTGTCGGCTATCAGTTGCAATAGGAGCTGCCTGTTTAACGGCAACACCCCGGGAAGCGGGTGTGTCCCACCCTCCAACGAGTGTTGAATCTTCTCTAGTGCAACTCCTCCACGAATGTCATGGATTAGTCGCACCTTGTACAGCTCTGCGTCTGTGATCGCTTCGGGGAATTTGCTGGCGAGGTACAGCGTCACATCCGAGTAGCAGTTCTTTTTTCCCATAGCCATCTGCACTAGGCTTTGTCCCAGGACATCGTTGACCGAGATGCCGCAGTCAAACATGCCTTGAACAAACGCGAGAGAAGCTCCTTCTTGGATCACGTGGGTTATCACTCGATGATGGCTGCGGCCTGCTACGAATTCCGTAGCTAGACAAGGAAAGGTTTTCACCAACCGAAGAATAGTCGGGTAGTCCCTCCACTTTTCTAGAGGAGCTGAATAGCCGAGACGCTGAGCATGTTCGGCCATGCAGCTTCGAACCTCACCCAATAAGTGATATAGCTCTTCTCTAGCGTAGTCGATGGGATCGCTCATGTTTGTTGTTTGGAAGGTACTGTACGCAACTGTAGTATGGTTGTGTTAATGTTTTATGAAGTCAGACACGCGGCTCGCCACCACATGCACTTGGAAGCGAGATTTGGTGCTGTACCATGTTACAGCGAGTTAGTTAAGTAAGTAGATCTTTCTCAGTCGGGCTGCGAACGTGCATCGTGTCGTGGATACTGAACTCGGTAAATGAGTGTACTGTGGTTGGTACGTACGTCGTACGGTAGCGGTACTGGCGCGACCTTCTCACTTCAGCTTTATGTAGTAGTATGGTACGACTTAGTAGTGGTATAGTGGGGTTGTATTTCGTAGTACTGAGGTATGGGCCATATCGTACCGAAGAAATGTACTGTGCATTGCCAGTACTCCTCGGCTATGCCAACCTGCGGGAGCCCAGTAGCTCCAGAATGACCATACCAGCAAACTCTCTTCGGGCTCAACAACATACCTTATCTTGCACGAGCGATGTCACTATCCCGTCCCTACCGGATACCATGCCAAGAATTGGTCTAGTTTGCTTGTGACATCTTGACAAAGACGTTTGAATTCTGGACTGCTTGTTCTTGCTATGAAAAAGTGTTTGAAGAAGGCGGAACGGAATGCTTGAAGGAATGAAGTTGCCTCATTGATTCATTCATTCATGCACCACCCGCCCAGTAGTCATCATCATCATCGTTGTCGTTATCATTCAAAAATAGTTTCAACACTTCTCGTCGTTTGGGGTCTTGTCCATCGGTCCAGCCCACAAAATCCCATGCCAAATCTGCCGCAACCGTATCTTCCTGATCACTGTCATTGACAATATCTCGTCGCAACCATTCGACCACATCGACTCGTCCAAAGGCCACGGCATGCGTCAAGGGAGTATTCCCACCATGATTGGCTTGTTGGAAATTGACACCGACAATCTTGGCCAAGTATTGGCAAACTTCCACATTGCCACCACTGGCGGCCCAATGTGCCACGGTACAACCATTGCGATTGGCCATGGTGGCGTCGGCACGATTGCGAATCAAAAATTGCACCGTCTCCAACGTGCCGGACCATGCGGCCCACATGAGTGCGGAATTTCCGTCCTTGGTCAAGTGTTGGACCAAAGCTTTGCGTTGGGAGGCAAACGGGAGTTGGGACAAAATGTAGTGGCAAATGTCGGCGTGTCCTCCGACCCCGAATTCCCGCGCATTGCTTCCTGCCGCGGCCCAATGCAAGGGAGTGGCTCCATCTCGTTCGGCTTGTGTAAAAAAGCCATGATTATTGTCCTTATTGTCTTCTTGTTGTTGTTGTGTAGTATCATCCTGAGGACTGCTACTAAAATAGGGTTGTAAGGCCTGTACCCCCTGCAAATTGCCCGTTCCAGCAGCCCAATGCAACAGCGATACTCCTCGATTGTCCCGTTCCAAGGGATTGGCTCCATGGTCCATCAACAATTCCATGAGTTCTCCGGCAGTGATATTCAAGTACAACAATGGCCACGTATTGTTGTGTTGACACAATTCGTCGCGAGCCGCCGCCATGAGGCCTCGTGCAAACAAGGCATCAAAGGCTTCCATGTGTTTGGGGGTTATCCGCAGTGGTGCCGTGGCAGAACTTGAATTATTAGTGATTGGCCGTAACAATTTATCGGCGGGCAATTCCATATTACCGCAAGAAGCGGCCCAAGTGTTGCAAAGGGAAGCAAATTGTTTGGTATTCCGACAGGATTTCAAAAAGTCTTGCCAACGACCATGATTTTGATGATTGTCGTCGTCGTCCTTCTCCATCAACAACTCGCGTCCATGGGGCAAACCACAAAATTTCAAAAAGGCGTGTCGCGGTGCCACCAATCGTTCCAGTCGGGCTCCATAATAAAAGGGCGGCAATGACTCGCGAAGAGATGCGGGGAGGATATCGTCGTCGTCGTTCTGCAAAGTCATGCCCAACATGGTTTCCTTGAGAAATCTCATTTTGGGATGCAAGTGTCGCCGGACGTCCAATTCCAACAAGACGGGAAAACTGGCAGTCATGGATTGAATTTGTTCGAGAGAATAACCCCCATATGTTTGCAAGTATTCTGTGCTAGATAAATTTGCAAGGTTTTCCGCGCCGTTGTCGTGTCGATAGAGATACCGAAAGGCATGATTGAGACGTCGGGCCTTGCGCGCTTCTTTGGCTCGATGATCGTGAGGACGAGTGTCGACCATGACAGATGATGTCCTTTCTGTTGCAGGAGTGTCATTATAATTATGATTATTATTGTTTTCAAATTCCGAAAGGATGAATGACGTGGAATTTCGTTGTCGCTTCATGACAGTATCTGTGGAGCTACTTGTTGCTGCTGCTGTGGATGATGCAAAGGTCTTCCTTAAAACAAATCTCCCTTCTTGTGTGGTTCCAACAGTAGACACGCCATTGTGATTCGTTCGTCGTCCCGCGGGTGGTATAAGAGGAGGAGCAACCAAGAATCCACTGGTTATTGGTAGTATTGTTATTGTGGATGTTATCATAACGAAAAACACCAAAATGGACGAATAGAAATAATCATGGCAATCATACCACCATGCTGCTGACGGTGGTTTTGTAACATTGGATCTTCGCGACGGCATCATCATCGTCATTGCACTAGCTACTGTACAGTAGTACTTGAGACCTCTTTGGATCGCCACAGCCTTGTTCAGATCACGATAGATGGATCATCAAAAGCAAAAATAATTAAACCATTCGTTAACAGTCAAGAGAAGTAACATCTCTCAATGATTTTGGATGATGATTGGAGGATCCAAACTAAAAGTTAATCAGGATGGCCATGTATGATGGAGTGGCCATGGTGTTATCATAGCATGGTCAACGTACCATGAACTTAGCGCGGATCCATGGTGCGATCTGTGTTGAAGGAAGAATACACGTGGAAGTTAATAATGAAGTCGCACAATGTTTCCTAACAAGTGGCAATGGAATGGAGAAGGCGACCACAAGATCCCTCTCTAGCTAGTGGCATCCTGTTGGACAGGTTTTTGTTGGAAGTGCCTCAACATTGCAACTCAACAACAACAATGACAATGATGCGTTGTTTCAGCATGTCGTGGTGAATTTCGTTGCAACAAACGCCGTTGCATTCAAAGGGGCAGGTTGTTGATGTGATCTTCCGAAACTTTGCTTCGCCAAAGATCAATGGTGACAATTGTCTCGTGGTTGTCTTTGGAACTTGTGCAAGCTTTCATGTGTCAGAATCACACTTGCATGTTCATTCTGCGAGTGTTCATCAGCTTGCAAAGACAGAAACACAAGGATGAAAAACGCATGTGGGCTGTCCTCAATGAGTCGGATGGTTGATTCACAAAGGTTTCTTCCCAAACAAGCTGCATCCCATTCACACAGTTTGGAAACTTTTTTTTGCTATGAACACAAATGGAATTGATGAATGAACACATCAATCTGCAACATGAAAAAGTCATTTGTGTTTCTTCAACATGTGCAAGTTGGTGGTCTCATTCAAAAGATTCAACAGTGACAAGTTGCAATTGTTCCTAATTGACAAAAATCATGTTGTCTGTGGAAGGAGAACCACACAGGACCATCCACAAACATTGTGAGGGATGACATGTTGATTGTGGATTCTCACTTTGACTCTGCTTTGTTCAGCTCTGCAGCCACTGTGCAAGGTGCTGACCACAATTGCTTGTGACCAGCAGCAATTTGTTCTGCAAACCAACAAAGTGGGACCTGCGCCAACTCGTGCGTAAAAGAGTCGATTATCACTATCAACCTCCGACGACTGCCACTCGTAACCGTAAGTCAGTCCGAGCATAAAGAAACTGCTCCCATTTGCCTGCAAACCCTGACCGTTAAAATCGAATCCAAACCCTCTGCGTCCGTTCCGATTGGCCGTCATTGGCCCGATATTGTAAGCAATGATCGAATCGCTGAAAATATCCTTCATCAACGAGTTTGTCGGGAAGAATAGTCCCGCACCGACTCCTATCTGCAAACCTTTAAACGGGTTTCTCTGATCAGCCGCCGATAATCC
>ENA-ORBV01013788-ORBV01013788.1-microbial-mat-metagenome-genome-assembly--contig:-NODE-13788-length-12215-cov-10.182320_pt1 | contig 12215 bp, 10 predicted proteins | sample MGYA00237777_ERZ505514 | MGnify/ENA primary metagenome ERZ505514 (study PRJEB26160, sample SAMN06269048) | microbial mat metagenome | isolation source: Oligotrophic lake microbial mat | place... | reverse complement strand
ATCGTATTTCTGATGGCAACCTGGGTGCCCCGCAACTGGGGGCTGCTGACCTCCACGCCGTGGCAGACGTACGTTGTGGCGATCGGTCTCGGACTCTTCGGCATTGCGATCGCCTATGTGGTCTCGCGCGCCATCCGACTACACCCGATGAACGCCCGCACGATCGCCCTCGAAACGGGCATTCAGAACGGCCCTCTCGCGATCGCGATCGTACTGCTCACCTTCAGTGGCAACCCGGATATCGGGCTGATCCTGATCGTGCCGGCGCTCTACTCGCTGTTCATTGTTATTGTCTCGACCTTCGTGACGTTTGGCTTCCGTCGCGCGAACATCGCTGCAGAGCAGAAGATTCCGAGCCTGCTGTAGTCCTCGCCGGTCGTGCGGTTGAGCGATGGTACGAAGCCGTACCGCACGACCGCGCGACGGCGAGCATGTGTGCTGGAACCGTCGGTGACGGGAACCTGAGTCTGATGCTCGACGGGCTCGCAGCTGGCGGCGAATTGAACGACCCAACGCGTGACCAGCTTGAGCGCGCTGGCACCGCGCGGCTAAAACAGGGAGCATCCCAACATTAAGCTCCGGCCTCACGTACTGTGCTGCGTTCCTCACTCAGTCCCGCCAGGCTGCACACAACGTCGGTGAGAGGAACACCTAGCCGCCCATTCCGCCGATGCCTGGCATCCCGGTCATCGGTGGCATGCTTCTCATCTGCGAGCTGTCGACCTCGCCGTGGAAGCAGCGCATCGAGGAGGTTTCGTCACTCGTGCCAGGAAGCACGTAGTGGTAGATGCCGTCGGGAAACTCGGGCGTCGGGCTTGTGATGCCGTTGCAGTCATCGAGGGTACTGACCTCAACCGGGTTGCCATCGATGTCGTTCGCCCCGTAGATCGGGAAGCCATCAAGAGCGAGCCCAATGATGTGCGAGGGCTCCGACTCCGTATCGACCTCGGACGCGACGCAGCTCGAGAGGCCGTGATAGTGGTACTCGCCGCTCATTGGTGTTGGATGTCCGGTGCAGGAGTCGACGAACCAGACAGCGGTGCCATCGTTGGCCGTGACCGAGAAGTTGTTGGCCATCGCGACGGTCGTTCCGTCGCCCTCGTACGGGTTGAACAACACAGAACCCGAAATCATGATGCCGATGGCCCCGAGCGACGCTGCAGTCACCTCATCGACATAGGTCGGGGTTGTCGTGATCGTGAAGTCGTAGTCCTGCTCTTGCGTCGGGTCGTCGACGACCTGCGCGGTCGAGGCATCCGGCACAGCGCCGCCCCCGCCGGGTACGGCATAGTGTTCGTCTCGCTCGTGGTTCGGGATACCGTTCGCGATCACCTCGGCGCTGCCTTCGTCGACCGTCACGGTCATGCTGTCGGCCCACGCGATGTCACCGACGACAGCGGAGGTGTCGAACGAGGTCGTCGGCGACTCGGCCGACATGTCGGTCGGCGGGGTGTCGCCCGTGGAAGCTGCAGGAGTGGAAGTGACAGCGGCGCAGCCGCTGAGGGTAAGGGCGACGGCAAGAATGGCGGGGGCGATAGCGCGAAAATTAGTCATGACACCACCGTGGCGACTGCGTCTATGGCTGGGCTGTGAGTGCCCTATGCCTCACCTAAGAGCCGGAATCGGCCCGCCGGACGTCCTTCCGGCTGGGTGCCCGTTCACCCCGAGGGGGTAGTGTCCGAGCATCCGCTCGCTTTGCCTTTGAGAAAGACGGGTCACGCAATCATGGAGTACCCCGCGATGATCGCTGAGAAGAACCTCATCCAAACGGCGCCTCGGCGAGTTCGAGGCTTTTTCGCTGGCGAGTTGATGTTCGACACCACACACGCGCTGTACGTGTGGGAATGGCCGAACTACCCGCAGTACTACATCCCGATCGACGATGTGAATGACGACCTACTCGTGGACGAGATGTACGAGAAGCACCAGTCGCTCGGCACCTACATGGGCTACGGATTCAAGGTCGGTGATCGCGAGGTGCCCAAGGCCGCAAAGATGTACACCGATGACTCGCTCGAGGGTTTGGCCGGGATGGTGCGCTTCGAGTGGACCGCGCTCGACGCGTGGTTCGAGGAGGACGAACAGATTTTTGTGCATCCGCGTAGCCCGTACACACGGGTCGATGCGCTGCGTTCGACCCGAACGGTGCGCGTTGAGCTTGGGGGGGTGGTGTTGGCCGAGTCGTCCTCGCCGGTGATGGTGTTCGAGACGGGATTGCCGACCAGGTATTACCTCAACCGCACCGACGTGAACTTCGAGCATCTGGTGCACACCGACACCGTTTCGGAGTGCCCGTACAAGGGCACAACCGGCGATTACTGGTCGGTCAAGGTCGGCGAAGCGGTGCACGAGGATCTGGCGTGGTCGTATGTGTTCCCCACTCGCCAACTCTTGCCGATCACCGGTTTGATCGCGTTCTACAACGAGAAGGTCGAAACCTTAATCGACGGCGCTCCGCTCGACCGAGCGGTGACGCACTTCTTTCCAGCAAAGGCGACGACCAATGGATGACTCGACGTTCGACTTCAGTGACCTGACGGCCGTCTACATCAACTGCACGCTCAAGCGCAGCCCCGAGCTGAGTCACACGCAGGGACTGATGGATCGCAGCATCCAGCTCATGCGCTTGCAGGGTGTCACGGTCGATTCCCTTCGTCTGATCGATCAGGATGTTGCCACTGGCATCTATCCCGACATGCGTGAGCACGGGTGGGAGACCGATGGGTGGCCGGAGGTGGTGTGGCCGCTGGTCGAGACGGCGGACATCCTCGTGATTGGTGGTCCGCTGTGGTTGGGCGACAATGCCTCGGTGACCCGCCAGCTCATCGAACGGCTCTACGCGATGAGCGGGCTGTTCAACGAAAAGGGGCAGTACGTCTTCTACGGCAAGACCGCTGGCGCGCTGCTTACCGGCAACGAAGACGGCATCAAACATGCCGCGATGTCGACGCTCTACAGCCTGCAACACATCGGGTACACGATTCCGCCGGCCGCTGACGCTGGCTGGATCGGCGAAGTCGGCCCGGGCCCGAGCTATCTCGATGAGGGCTCTGGCGGACCCGAGAACGACTTCACCAACCGCAACACCACCTTCATGACCTGGAATCTGATGCACATGGCCAGAATGCTGAAGGATGCCGGTGGCATTCCCGCGTACGGCAACCTGCGCAAGGAATGGGACTCCGGCGAGCGGTTCGGCTTCAACCCCGAGTACCGCTAGGGGCGGCGATGGCATCTGCGACAACTGACCGCGTAACATTCACTGGCTCTCAAGGCGACGTGCTCGCCGCCCGACTTGAGTTGCCGGTCGGCGCGCCGCGCGCGTTCGCCCTGTTTGCGCACTGCTTCACCTGCAGCAAGGATGCGGTCGCCGCCAGCCGTATCGCGCGCGGGTTGACCAGCTCAGGGATCGCCGTGCTCCGGTTCGATTTCACCGGTCTGGGACAGTCCGACGGAGACTTCGCTAACTCCAACTTCAGCTCCAACATCGGCGACCTGATTCGGGCGGCCGACTTCCTTCGATCGAGCTACCGGGCGCCGAGCATCCTGATCGGTCACTCGCTCGGCGGATCTGCCGTGCTGGCTGCGGCACGTCAGATCCCTGAGACGGCCGCAGTGGTCACGATCGGAGCACCGGCCGACCCGCAGCATGTCGTGCATTTGCTCGGCGACGACCTCACCGCCATCGAGCGCGACGGAGAGGCCGAGCTGGATCTGGGCGGCCGGCCGTTCCGCATCCAGTTGCAGTTTTTGCGCGATCTTGAGATGCAACCGCAGACCGAGCGGATCGCCAATCTCGGGGCCGCGCTTCTCGTCATGCATTCCCCCGTGGATGACACGGTCTCGGTCGACAACGCGCGCGTCATTTTCGAGGCGGCGCGGCACCCGAAGTCGTTCGTTGCGATCGATGGCGCGAACCACCTGCTCACTGACAAGGATGACGCGGCGTACGTTGCCGGGATCATCGGACAGTGGGCGGGTCGGTATGCGCTGGCACCGGCGGCCGAGGCGCACATCCCCAACGACTCGGCGCTTGCAGACGGAAATGTGCGGGTGGCCGAAGTGGCCGCTGACGGCTTCGCGCAAACCATCACCGCAGGTCGCCATGAGCTCATTGCTGACGAGCCGGTGGGGATAGGTGCCGACGCCGGTCCGAACCCGTACGACTATCTTCTCGCGGGCTTGGGCGCGTGCACCTCGATGACGATTCGCATGTACGCCAACCGCAAGAAGTGGCCGCTCGAGCACGTCAGTGTGGAGCTCTCACACTCACGTTCTCACGCGAACGACTGCGAGACGTGCGACGAGACCACCGCCGGGCTCGAGCACGTCGACCGCACCATCACCCTCACCGGCGAGCTTGACGATGAGCAGCGAGCGGCCTTTCTTGTGATCGCGGATAAGTGCCCTGTGCATCGAACGCTGCATGCCGGAGTGGTCGTTTCGACACGACTCGGTTGACTCGGCAGTGAGCGCCGTTCGTAGCTGAACTTGCGCTGGTGGAACCTTGGCTAACGCGCGATGTCATGCAGGGTCCCATTCTCTAAAGCCGGCCGGACCGTGGGCCCTATTTTGTGGTACTCTTTTTTTCGCGGGCGTCGTTTGGACAGAGTCTTCCGCGAAGCACGAGATACCGCGTGAGGACATCCTGTGGGCAATTGAGAATGCTGCCGGGTCAGAAGAATTAGGCGGACGCCCGGGATGGGTGACTCGGGTGTGGGTCGGCCACCCGCACGCGCAAACCGACCGATACATCGAAGTGATCGCCTCGGCGAGAGGTTCGGAGTTCGTCATCTTCCACGCAATGTCTCTCTCCAGTAGCTACGACCACCTGATCCTCTAGGAAGGGCATCATCATGAACGACAACTACGACTGGAACGCCGCGGCCGCGCAGGCGGAAGGAAACCAGCTTGCCCCTGTCAAGGGAACCGTGCTGCGCGGGGATGACGCCGCCCGAGTTGGCGTCATCGCGCTGCTGACGGCGACCGGTACGGATTCGATCGAAGAAGCGAAGTACATAGCTCTTGGGCGGCCACGCCTTGCTGCTGAGGGCGACGAGAGCGTCACCTGGAAGGTCCGCGCGTCTACAAAACTCGACAGCATGGTGGCAGAGATCGCCCAACGCGAGGGCCGAACACGAAGCGCTCTCATCCGCGATGCTGTCGCCGAGTACGCCCGCACGCGCCAAGTTGGGCGACGCACGCATGCCTAGGCTGATCGTTTAGGCAACCTCGTCAGCTGGGCAAGCCTCTCAGGCCAACCGACTGAACTCATATCGAATGTCGATGTCGCGGCTACTCGCCGAACGCGAGGCGCGGGTTGTCCCAGAGAAGTTGGCGCCACAAGGTCTGAGGAAGCGACGGCAGGAAGTCGGTGTAGATGAAGTCGTAGCCATTGAACTCGCCACCGCCGGGTTCGCCGGTGTGCCACCATCCAGAATCCTGGCTGATGAGCACGTTGTCGAGGAGGTTCTCCTTCTGCATAAACTCGACGCATTCGCGGTGCCACTCGCTGCTTTCAGCGTTGACATGGTCGAACTCGACCCAAGCGCCGGCGCGCGCGACCTCGGCGTGCACGGAGTGGTCGACCTCAAGCTGTGCGTGCACCCAGACGAACTTGTTCAACGGAAAATTCAGTCCGGAAAGCAATTCGAGCTGTTCGATGGCCGCCCCGAAACCGGAGTGCGACGCAATAGTCAGCCCAGTTTCGGCGGATGTGATGGCTGCGGACTCGACGAGCTTGCGATCCCATTCGCCAAGCGGCGCACTGTTGACACCGATCTTAATGAAGCGGGGTTTGGTTCCCTCAATGCCGTTGCGCCACTCGGCGATCCAGCGTTTTGCCAACTCTTGGGCTGACTCGGTCTTCGCGAAATCAGGCAGATGGCGGTACTCGTTTGCCGCATAGAGGCCGGTGTTGGTCCAGATATCAATCCCGGAGGCTTGGGCGAGCCGGTCAAGAAGAATGGGATCTCGACCGAGAAAGTTTGGCGTGCACTCTTGGAGCCGCACGCAGCCGAGTTTCGCGATCGCCTCGAGCTTCGGAAGCGCAACAGCGATGACCTCGTCGCGGGAGTACCGGGAGCGTGAGACCAAGTCGGCGCCGATGAAATCGGTCAGGATGTGCTCGTGCACGAGGATGGATCTCGGTAGCGCACCGAGTAGATCGGCTGGGGCGGCGTTCATTGCCGCGTGCCAACAGTGTCGAGAAGGTCTGCGTCACAAGCGTCCACAGAAGCATCATATTGCTCGGCCCCTTTTCTAGCGCGTGCGTGGCAAGTCTGCGAGTGTACGCTGTGCATGACAACCTTTGGAATGTAATATAGAAGCGACACAATCAGAATGTCGTTTTTGTGTTACTTTTGGCGAGTGATGCGAATTCGTGTAGTTGAGGACTTTGGGGCGGTCGCGAGGCAACGCCGACGCGATCTTGGTCTTTCGCAAGACGCTTTGGCCAAGCGCGCAGGCGTGACGCGACAGTGGCTGGTGCGGTTTGAACAAGGAAACCCAGACGTCTCGCTATCCAAGGTGTTCGCGGTGGTGGTTGAGCTCGGACTCACGCTGCGCACGGATCCAAGCGAATCTCGTAGTCGCACCACCGACATGCCGAGCTTCAGTTTCACCATACCGAGGATCGAGCTATCTCAAATCGGCATGGATGCGCTCCGGGCCACTCTCGACGCCGCACGCGACATCCCAACACAGCAGACGCTGGCCGGGCTTCGCGAAACGATCACGTTGATGAGTGCAGCGCGCTCCGACGTTGGCAAGGCTGGCGATGACGGAAGTCCTTGACGTCTACCTCCACGGATACCAAATGGCCACTCTGCGACGTTTGGCAGTCGAGGACTACGTGCTCGAATACGACGAAACTTGGTCGAACGCTGATGAGGCAATACCGCTTTCTCTTTCGCTCCCGCTCAGAAAAAGGGAACACCGCGGCAGTGCAGTCGCAAACTTCGTCGACAATTTGCTGCCAGACAATCCTGCCGTGCGTCAACGCTGGGCTACCGATGTCGGGTTGGCGAGTGCTGAGCCATTCTTCCTGCTTGAGCACTTCGGCCAAGACGTCGCTGGCGCAGCTTCTTTTCGCCCGGCCGGCGCACCGGAGACAACAAGTCGCAGGCCGATGGCGGAGCGGGAAATCGCCGATCGCATCCGTGCCGTTCGAGAGGATGACACGGCCTGGCACGACGATTCGATGCCGGCGCCTGGACAGTTTTCGCTCGGCGGTGCGCAGACGAAGTTCTCGCTCGCGCGCCACGGCGGCAGGTGGTTTGAGACGGCCGGCGCCGATGGCTCGACGCACCTGTTCAAGCCCCAGGTGAACGGAGTGCGAGATGGAGAGCTCATTGAGTACCTTGTGATGCGCACCGCCTACCTTCTCGGCATCCCAGCAGCTGCCGTCGAGCTTCTTGAGTTTGACGATCAACGTTCGCTGGTTGTTGAGCGGTTTGATCGGAGGGTCGAAGGCCGTCAAGTGGTGCGTCTTCACCAAGAAGACATGCTCCAAGCACTTGGCCAGCCAAGGCTTTTGAAGTTCGAGAAGCACGGCGGGCCCAGTATCGGCAGCATCTCCAAATTGCTGGTTCGTGTGGCGGATGAGGACTCATGCCGCCGGTACGCTGCGATGCTCTTCTTCTCTTGGATCGTGCTGTCGACGGATGCGCATGCCAAAAACTACTCGATCTTCATCGAGGCAGATGGGGCGAAACTGACTCCGCTGTATGACGCATCTTCAGTCTTGCCGTATCTCGGGAAGGACTCTGGGCTTGATATCCAATCCATCTTGAAACGAGCCGGGCAAAGTGAACTCCCGGTGCGATATGGGGCGAGCTATCTCGCGCACGATGTCGCACGATTCGAACTTGGCGTAGTCGCCCGGGGTCTCGGGATGGACGAGGATGATCTGCTCGCGCTTGTCGCGCTGCAGCTCATCCAGATCGCAGATGTCATGTCGGCTATTGCTGCTGATATGCCATCGGGACTTCAAACTGACACTGTCGCCCGCGCAGTCGCTTGGATGCCCGTTCGCGCCAAACAAGCGGCCGAGTCGCTCGGAATCGGTGGCCTGATCTCATAGTTCTCTAGCATCGAATGCGACTGACCCGCACCTCTACTGGTGGCTCCGACGGGCGTCGATCCCGTGACCTCACGATTTTCAGTCGTGCGCTCTACCAACTGAGCTACAGAGCCGTATAAGTAAGGCACGGCTATCTGGCGAGAGATGAACCGTGCCTTGCGACCCTGACCGGACTTGAACCGGCGACCTCCGCCGTGACAGGGCGGCGCGCTAACCAACTGCGCTACAGGGCCTAGCTATTAAATTCTGTGTTTGGTGACCCCAACGGGATTCGAACCCGTGTTAACGCCGTGAAAGGGCGCCGTCCTAGGCCACTAAACGATGGGGCCGCGAGATCACAGAACCTCTTAGCTACCGAGGAACAAGCATAGAGCCGCGCAAGCGAATTGCCAAACGACCGACGAGACTTATAGGTAACGCCCGCGTAGTGACGGCCGTGCCTCAGAAGTAGATGCCCGCCACTGGTGAACGCTTCAGGGTATGGGAATCGAGTTGTCAGTGTCGGCCAGAACTGAGATCACGGCGAAGTTCGCGCGGGCATATCGGACAGCATCCAGAAGGGTGAAGTCGCAACTGTTGGACGAGGTCGTGGCGGTCACGGGGTGGTCTAGGGACAACGCCAGGCGGCGGCTGGGGCAGGCCGTGAAGCCTCGAGGGGTGCGGCCTCGGTCGGGCAGGCCGAAGAAGTTTTCCCCTGAGGCGATCGGTTTCCTTGAGCGTGTGTGGGCGATCAGCGGCGGATCATGCGGGGAGTATTTGGCGGTGGCCATGCCTGTCCTGCTGGATGCGTTGGAGGCCCATGGGGAGCTGGTGTCCGGCAAACGCCGCTATTGCCGTGAGGTGCGCGGTGAACTGTTGGCGATGACGGCGGCAAGCATCGACCGATATCTTGCTGCGGCCAAAGCCCGCGGAGCACTGCGGGGGATCTCCACTACGAAGCCGGGCACGCTGCTGCGCACCTCGATCACTATCCGCAAAGCTGGCGACGAAGTCGAGGGTGACCCTGGCTTTTTCGAGGCCGACACGGTCGCGCATTGCGGGCCAACGTTGAAGGGCGAGTCCGCGCGCACGGTGAACTTGACCGACATGGTCACCGGATGGGTGTTCACCACCGCGATCCGCAACAATGCCCGCGTTCACATCATCGCCGCCCTGGATCGGGCAGTGGCAACGATCCCGTTCCCGATCGTCGGTTTGGATTGTGATAACGGTAGCGAGTTCATCAATCACGACGTGGTCGTCTGGGCTGGGCAGCGTGAGATCTTCGTCACCCGCTCTCGCCCCTATCGCAAGAACGATCAGGCCACGATCGAGTCCAAGAACAATCACCTAGTGCGCCGTTATGGATTCCATTGGCGATACGACACCGTTGAGGCATTGACCTTGTTGAACCGGCTCTGGCCGTTAGTCAATGACCGCTTCAACTACTTCACCCCGACGAAGAAACCCACCGGCTGGGCCACACCACCGCGACCGGGCGTCGCAAGCGCCTCTATGACGCCCCTCGGACTCCCTTGGAGCGGCTGCTGGACGCCGGCGTGCTCTCGACCGGGCAGGCCAAGCAACTCATCGCCCGCCGTGCTGCGATTAACCCTGCAGAGCTTGCCCGCGACATTCAACGCGTGCAGGACCAACTCACCGGCCTGGCGAAACACCCCACTCTTGACCTGGTGGCTGCGACCACGAAACCGCTGCCCGACACGACTCGTGGCGTGAAGCTGCGCTCCACTGCGTGAGCCACTTTGGCGGGCAGTCACTTCTGAGGCACGACCCAGATCAGCCGGGCAGTTTGACATGAGCATTCCCGCGCGCTGGTGGCGCGCGTTCTTGGTGGAGCGAAGATTGCTCCCGCGAACCTCAGGTTGTCGACATGGCTGGCTTGGGCGGAAACTTAGAAAGTGGGGCGGTGGCCGTGGCACCACGGCCGTTATTGCCTTGGAGCCGTAGAGCCCGAACATGAGCCTGGTCGGGTGGGACAGACGTAGGGATTCGTGGAATGTTGCCTTCGGAGCACGTGCGTCAGACTCCACTTTTGTTGCCCAGTCCCACCAGCCACGGCCGCCGTCCCTTCCTCAACAAATCTGGAAGGAAAACGATCATGGAAGTCATGCACGAGCGTTGCGCGGGGATGGATATCTCCAAACGGGACGTGAAGGTCTGCGTCCGAAGTCCCGGCACCCGACCGGGAACCTCCACCAAACAGGTCACGGTGCATGGGGCGATGCACCACGACATCGTCGCGTTGGCCGATCACCTGCGCATCGAGCAGGTCACCTTGGTGGTGATGGAAGCAACCGGCGACTACTGGAAACCGTTCTATGACGGCCTGGAAGAGCATCTGAACGTGATGCTGGTCAACGCCCGCCATGCCAAGAACCTCCCGGGACGCAAAACCGATGTCTCGGATGCGCAATGGTTGGCCGAGCTGGGAGCACACGGACTGGTGCGCGGGTTATTCATCCCGCCCTAGCCAATCCGCCAACTCAGGGATCTGACCCGGCAGCGCACGCTGCTGACTGGGCAGCGATCCCGGGAGATTCAGCAACTGGAGAAGCTGATCGAGTCCACCGGGATCAAATACACCTCCGTCGCCACCCGAACCTTGGGCGTGTCCGGGCGAGCGTTCTTGGAGGCACTCATCGGCGGGGTCACCGACCCTGTTGTTTTGGCAGGCCTAGCCCGAGGCCGACTGCGCGCCAAAGATGAGCAACTCCACCTGACATCACGTCATCGCCTGATGCCGCTCCCCGTCATTCCGGCCGTCGACTCGATCACCGGGCTCATTTTCTTGGCGAGGGCCTCGTAGAACATCGACAGCGGAAACTCGTCGTCAAGCACCAGGTCTGTATAGCCCTTGAGGGGGCCAGCGAGCACCTCGTCACTGAGAGCGACGACGACGTCGGGTACGGGGCATCCCAGTCAATGGTGAGCTGGGTGTCTGTCCAGTGCAGAACACCCTTCTGGTGCATCCGCGCGAAGAGAAGTTGGCCGTCGATGGCGTCGTAATTGCGTACGCGGGTGCCGGTGATCGCGAAGCGGAAGATGCGGTCGAAGATGACGGCGCGCTGCACAAGCCACGCGCGTTCACACGTCAGCCCGTTGGTGCCCTCGGCTCGCCACAGCTCCACTGCTTCGCGGAACGCCGGCCAGGTGCAGCACACCATCGGTGCTCGACCGCCGCTCGCGCAGCTCGACCGCCCACTCGGCGACGGCCACCGGATCGGCAAGGTCGACGACCGCGGTTTCGGCCGCATCCACGCCGATTCCGTCAGCACCAGAAAGCGGCTCGGCACGGGAGCCCACCGCCACGACGTGCGCGCGAGCGCTCGTGATGCCGTGGGTGAGACGAGTTACGGCCGTCGCGCCACGCGTTGCGCCATCGTACGCGAGCCGAGAACCGTGATTCCTCCGAGCAGCAGGACGAGGGCAAGTACGCTCAGCGTCGTTGTGGGATCGCCTAGCCCCGTTGCCGCAAGTGCCGGCGCGGCAACCGTAACCGTGGTGAACGACGAAACCTGGATGCGGTCGTTGCTGCCGTCGGAGCCTCGCCAAGTGGCGGTGATGGTGGTGCCGTTGGTGACCAGTTGCGGGGTGAAGGCGTTTAGGCCGGCGGTGGAGAGGTCGGCGGGTGGGCTCCAGGTGGTGCCGCCGTTGGTGGAGGAGGAGGCTTGGATGCGGAAGTTGCTGCCGTCGAAGCGACCCCAGATGGCGGTGATGGTGGTGCCGTTGGTGACCAGTTGCGGGGCGGTGGCGTTTTGGCCGGCGGTGGAGAGGTCGGCGGGTGGGCTCCAGGTGGCGCCGCCGTTGGCGGAGGAGGAGGCTTGGATGCGGTTGTGGGTGCCGTCGGAGCGAAGCCAGGTGGCGGTGATGGTGGTGCCGTTGGTGACCAGTTGCGGAACTTGGGCGTCTTGGCCGGCGGTGGAGAGATCGGCGGGTGGGCTCCAGGTGGCGCCGCCGTTGGCGGAGGAGGAGGCTTGGATGCGGAAGTTGCCGCCGTCGGAGCGTGCCCAGGTGGCGGTGATGGTGGTGCCGTTGGTGACCAGTTCAGGGGATAAGGCGTTTTGGCCGGCGGTGGAGAGGTCGGCGGGTGGGCTCCAGGTGGCGCCGCCGTTGGCGGAGGAGGAGGCTTGGA
>ENA-ORBV01013786-ORBV01013786.1-microbial-mat-metagenome-genome-assembly--contig:-NODE-13786-length-12217-cov-4.672735_pt1 | contig 12217 bp, 10 predicted proteins | sample MGYA00237777_ERZ505514 | MGnify/ENA primary metagenome ERZ505514 (study PRJEB26160, sample SAMN06269048) | microbial mat metagenome | isolation source: Oligotrophic lake microbial mat | place... | reverse complement strand
AACGAATACAACTTCCAGGCCGCGTTCGCGGTCGCCTCCCTGCTCTCCCTGCTCGGCCTCCTCACCCTGGTCCTCAAGACCCTGGTCGAATGGCAACAGACGCGCAAACGCGAGGGCGGGTGACGTGGCACCAATCTAGCAGCCTGTCGGACTTTCCTCGCGAGTGCGCCGAAAGTCGCTTTTGGAGCATGGCAAAGTCTGTCGATTTGGAAGCTCTCTGAGGGAAACCAGTGCGTTCTGACTCGACAATGCCCCAAAACCGCCTCCGGTCCTCCGGATTGCGTGTCTGGACGGCGTCTGCTGCGTTGCGACGCTTAGCCTATGGAAGAGCCATTGGCTGCGCGCCGCGCCTTGCATCCATCCGCCCAGCCACACAACCCATCTCACGCTGAAAGCCCGACAGGCTGCTAGCGGCCCGGCCGCCTTGCTCGAACGCCAGCCAACGCTTGCAGTTACCAAGTTGGCGAAATACCCGACGCGCCGGGGGGCTTCCTGCAAATTGCCCGATGCAGCGACGTACGTCAACGTGCCATGCAACAACAACTGCCCTGCGGCTATAGGCCGAGCGCGCGCGGTGAAGCGCCCGTTAAGCATTTGATTCATAAAGCAGGTGCCGCCGTCCAACCGGTGGCAAGCTGGCACGCTTTAGCGGGCAGCGTGTGAACGCTCAAATTCACGTCGACTGGCATGAAACGTGAAGACGCTACTGTTGAGATCGCATTCGCACGGCGAACCGCTCTCCCGGCCAGCATCGATGCTGGCCGGCGCCCACTAAAGGAGCTGCAACCATGTCTCTCGGTCTGATTCTTCTCATCATCGTCGTCCTCCTGCTCGTCGGTGCCATTCCGGCTTGGCCACACAGCCGCAGCTGGGGCTATGCACCTTCCGGCGGACTCGGTCTGGTGCTGGTGATCCTCATTGTCCTGCTGGTCCTCGGCCGCATCTGATCTGGAGTCGACCGTGTCCAATCTCACATCGCTATTCTGGTTACTGACGTCGTCCGCCGCGGCCGCGGCAACGCCCAATATCGTGGTTCCGCAAGGCGGTGTCGGACGCTGGGATGCGATGGCGGCTGAATCCTGCGGGATCTTCGGCAAGAAGTACCCGGCGGTCGATTCAGACTGCTATTACGCGGTCGACATGAAGGCCAAGGTCGGTTCCCACCAGATCGTGCTTTATGATCAGGATGGAAAGCAGCACAAAGCCGCGTTGACGGTGGCGAAGGTCGAATTCCCGAAGATCGACATCACGCTGGAAGACGACACCTACATCAACCTGAGCCCGGAAAACGCCAAGCGCCACACGGAAGAACGCAAGCGCGTGTTGGCCTTGTTCAAGGCAGAGGCAGGCCCGCCGAAATTCTCTTTGCCACTGTCGCCGGCGGCACGCCGCGTGCCCAAGAGCGAAGATGATTTCGGTAGCCTGCGTACTTTCAATGGCACGCGCACGAGTCAGCACACGGGTCGCGATTTCCCGGTTGGTGCCGGCAATCCGGTAGTGGCTGTGGCCAACGGTACGGTGCTGCTCGCCGAAGAGCAGTTCTTCACCGGCAACACCGTTTTCATCGATCACGGCGGCGGCCTGATCAGCATGAACTTCCACCTGGGCGAGTACAGCGTTGCCGCCGGTGACGAGGTCAAGCGCGGGCAGACGATCGGAAAAATCGGTTCTACCGGTCGCTCCACTGGCCCGCATATGCATCTGGGCTTCCGCTGGGCGAATGCGCGCATCGATCCGCTGTTGCTGCTGGAATCGCCGAATGCCTTGCCGACCGTGGGCGACACGCGCGCGGAAGTTATTCAGAAGAATCTCAGGGCAGAGGCCAAAGAGCCGGCGGAATCTGGCCCGGAGTCGGAAGATACGTTGGTGACTGAGGACGACGACGAATAAGGCCGAGGGCTTCCTGGGCGCGCTTCAGAAGGAACTGAAGCGCGCCCAGCTGTTGTGGGTGGGTCTGCGCTGCGCGCGGACTCTTTTGACGTTGCAGCGGCGGAAAGCGTCGCGCGCAGCGCAGGCTCACCAAGCCCAAGCCCAAGCCCAACCGCGATCAGAAGCGATCGGTTTCCTTGAGCACCGCCCCCGAGGAGCGCACGCTGAATTCAGCCATGCGTCGGACTGCGTCGGCGCTGCTGTCGTCGTCGGTGTGGACGCGTATATCGAATACCCCAGCATTCTCATTTTCAGCGAGGCCGGCGGAGCTGGAATCCTCGTCATCCATATGCGGCATCAGCCCGGCGACTTCCTCGATGCTGTGGATCAGCTCGCTATCCGCGAGGTGTGCGATCACGCGCTCGCACGCGGCGACCGGTCCGGTAACACGAAAGTTCAAGGTGGTCATACGCTGACTGCTCCTGGCGGGTCCGGCGCTGATATGGCCGCCGCCATTGATATGAAAGACTTGGTCGGTGATGTAAGACGCGTCGCTGCTGGCCAGGATGGCTGCGCTGGGTGATCCGCCGAATTGACCGCCTTTTTGATTTCCTTCGCCATCGCCGTGTTCCGCCGCTTATGCCGCGCGAAGGAACGGTGCTTCTCCCGCGGAACAAGCGCTGTGCAACAAATGAGACGGCTCCAGCCGGAGAATTAGGGATTCACCGGGCTGGAGCCGTGTGCCGTGTTTGACGGCAGTCACAGTCACGCATGCAGCGTGCCAGCCGGCACTCAGCAATTTTCGTCTTGTAATTCAATGACGTGTACAAATCGTAGGGTTGACTTGTTGGCGTTCTGCAGGATTGCGGCGCGCGCGGGCTGGCAAGCTGCACAGCTCACCCATAACGCAGCGAGAGGATTCATTCCACGTATTCTCGCCAGGGTATTGGAAAGAAGCTGCGGCGAATGTCCCCGATCCTGATCATCGCCGGCACCCGTCCTGAGTGCCTGAAGCTGGTGGCGCTGGTCCGCGCCCTGCGCGCCTACGAATCACCACCGACCCATCTGGTCAGCTCGGGCCAGCATCCGCAGATGGTGCGCGACACCCTCGCGCCGTGGGGGTTGGCGCCGGATTTCGAGCTGGCGCCGGTCAGTCCGGGATCGCTGTCGGGGCAGGTGCGCTGGATGCGTGATCGAGTGCGCATGCTCTGCGAGGAGCTGCGGCCGGTGTTGCTGGTGGTCCAGGGCGATACGTCGAGCGCCTATGCGGGTGCGCTCGCGGCACGCGCCGCCGGCGTCGAGCTGGTGCATGTGGAAGCCGGCTTGCGCACCAGCGATCCGATGCGGCCGTTTCCGGAAGAACCCTTCCGCCGTCGTATCGGCGCGCTCGCTGACTGGCACTTCGCGCCGACACCGAGTGCCGCACGCAATCTGCTCGACGAAGGCGTCGCCGCGGCGCGCATCCACACGTCGGGCAACACCGGTGTGGATGCCTTGCGCCTGGCGTTGGCGGAGCCGGCGCCGGGGCATGCGTTGCGATGGCAGGAACGTTTCGCGCACCTGCTGGTCCTGACTCTGCACCGGCGCGAAAATTATGGCCCCAAGCTCGAACAGATCTGCCTCGGCGTGCGCGAGTTGTTGAATCTCAATCCGCAACTCGGCGTGGTCTGTCCGGTGCACCCGAATCCCGCGGTCGGCACGCGCGTGCGCCGTATCCTCGGTGGCCACCCGCGCATCTTGCTGACCGCACCGCTCGACTATCGGCCGTTCGTGCAACTGCTCAGCGAGGCGCGTCTGGTGATCACGGATTCCGGTGGCATCCAGGAGGAGGCGCCGTACCTGGGGGTGCCAGTGGTGGTGGTGCGCGAGAACACCGAGCGCCCGGAGGCGCTGGCCTGTGGCAACACCCATCTGGTCGCGGCCGAGTCGAATGCACTGATCGTCGCCGCGCAAGAGTGGCTCGCAGCAGCGCCGCCTCCGGCGCATGTGTTCGCATCCGGCGCGCCTTTCGGCGATGGGCGCGCAGCCGACCGCATCGCGCAGGTCCTGATGACGCTCGCCGAACACTTAACGGCGGCCGTCTGATGGCGCTCGTGGATGATCGCGCACGCGCAGCACGCGCGGCTACCGTGGCCAAGGCGCTCGCCGGCTGGCTGCTCGCCGGCCCGGCGCAGATTGCCGATGGCCCCGAGGCCGGCGCAATCGCCGGCACCGTGGACGCGCACGGGCATGCCGACTACGCCTACGCCGAGATCACCGGCTATTACCTGCACTGGTTGGCGTCCCCACACCTGGGTCGCGATGTCGACGAGCCGCGCCTGATCGCCAACGCCACCGCGGCCGCGCGCTGGTGCGAACGCCGCGTGCTCGATCTCAGCCTGGTGCCGACGCGCATCAGCCTGCGTCCGCAGGAGGCGCCGGACTGGCGCAACCAGGCGTTGTTCTGTTTCGATCTCGGCATGCTCGTCGGTGGTCTCAGCGCCGCACGTCGGCGTAATCTGATCGCGGCGCCGCAGCGTGTGCTCGCGCGCCTGCTGCAACAGCTCGGCGATTTTGCCAACGACCATGGCTTGTCGCCACTGCGGGTGCTCGACCGCGCGCGCGAGTTGCCGGACCGCTGGTCGACGCGTTCCGGTCCCTTCCTGGTCAAGGCGGCGGCGCGAATTCTGTCCGCACAGGCGCTGATCGAAGTTCCGCCGGCGCTGGAAGCGGCATGTCAGGCTCATCTCGAACGTTTCGCCGTACAAGCGCCCGGTGCGCGCGATGATCCGGCCCACGCGACGCTGTATTTCCTCGAAGGCGAGCTCGCGCTTGCGTGCGAGCGCAATGCGCGCAGCGCCACTCTGCTCAAATCGCTGCTCAAATCGATGGATCCCGCCGGCAATCTGCCCGAGAGCAGTGACAGCCCGGTGCTGCGTGCCGACATCGTCGCCCAGGCGCTGCGCATCGGCGTGCTCCTGCGCGCCTGCGGCGAGCGCCGCGCACCGGCCGATGGCGTGCTCGATCAGCTCGCCGACAACCTGGTCGCGCGCGTGCGCGGCGACGGCGGGATCGCTTTTCGCGAAGGCCAGGAGGCGCCGCAACTGAATGTCTGGTGCGCCATGTTCGCCGAACAGGCGCTCAGCTGGTACGCCCAGTGGCGCGGTCTGCGCACGCTCAATGCCAACGCCTGGGATATCGTCTGATGATCCTAGTAACCTCAGTTGACCGCTTCTCAATACCCAAAGCACCATGATTCTTCCGGCTATTCAGCCGCTTGACTCGTTCACCGAATGGGTGAGTGTGCTACGGGGCAGATTGCACGGTTATGGCGGCGCATGGCGGCGTTGCAACTGGTTGGAATGGAACAACCATTCCGCCTCATTGCGCCTTGCCCTGCACCCCCATAACCGCACACTCTACCCCGTCCAACTGAAGTTTCTAGGATAATGTGGTATTGGTGCATGGCAACACGGGTAAACCCGCCGACTTCAACAACACCTATAACGAGCTGCTGGCGCGCGGTTATGCGGCGAACCAGATTTTCCGCCCGAGCTGGGGCAGCAGTATTTGCGCTGCATGCAATGATCACTACGGCAGCGAGGAAACGCCGGTAGCGAATGCGCTAACGCAGGCGAAAGCCGCTTCCTGTACTGGCAAAATTGACGTGATTGGCCATTCCATGGGTGCCACCTTAGCTGCCCGACAGATTAGCAAGCTGGGATTGTCTGCATCGGTCCATACTTTTGTCGGTATTGCCGGTGCCTTTCGTGGTTTGTGGAGTTGTGGAACCTATCCATTCAATGTTTTCAGCAGCACCTGCGGGGCCTGGGGCTTGTCCGTCAGCAGCCCGTTCTTGAACGGACTGCAGGGACAAATTTTCGGCGCACGGCGCTACTCGATCAAATCGTGGAGTGACCAGATCGTTTGCTCCACCGGCATCTGCACGGTCGGTGGTATTCATTCTTCGACGATCCCGAACGAAACCGCCACCTATACATTGGTGACGGGCCACTTCGGATTACTGACCAATACGGCCGTGACACAAGCCAATTTGATTCAGTAGGCGATCAATCAAACGCCAAACGACGAACCGCAACCGCAGGTGGTTTTGGCATTTGGATTGCGGATTACAAACTGCGCGCCGTGCAGGCTTTCTGAATAGTCCACCTCAGCGCCGCTCAGATATTGCAAACTGACCGGGTCCACGATGAGTGTGACCCCGTCGGTTTCGATTGCCAAATCATCCTCTTGCGGCGCTTCGTCGAAGCTGAAACCGTACTGGAAACCAGAACATCCGCCGCCCTGGATGTAAACGCGCAGCTTGAGTGCCAGATTGCCCTCTTCGACCATGAGTTCTCGCACCTTGCGCGCGGCGGCGCTGGTGAAGAGCATGCTTTCGTCGTTGCTTAAGGTGGTCATCAATCTCTATCCGTAAATGCAGCTTGTCATCATGCGCGCCTAGCGGCGTGCATGTTGTCAAGGCTGCGGAAAATCAAGCCGGTTCCGGTTTAGCCAACTGCTTGCGTGGTTCTTCCTGGTGCACCATCTGGCCGTTGACCTGGGCGCCGGCAGCCATTTCAAGGACACGATAGTAAACGTTGCCGCGCACGCGCGCGGTGGCGCCAAGCAGCAGTTTTTCAGCCACCACGTCGCCGAGCATTTCACCATGGATTTCAGCTGTAGGTACTTGCACCTGACCTTCAATCTGACCACGTTCGAATAGTTTCAAAACCGCGTCACCAGAGTCGTCGGCGATGACCGTGCCTTTGATGCGGCCCTCAATAATGAAACTGCCGGCAAACTTGACGTCGCCGGTGATACTCATGCGCTCACCCACCAAGCATTCAATTGCGCCGCTGGGCATGGACTTGCTCACCTTCTTGTCTCCAAACATCACGTATCCCCTTGAATAACAACGTCTTTCCACATAAATTCTTTTTCAACTGCAGCGCTGCCTTCAGGAAGCACGCGCAAGCGAACAGCTGTGGGCCGAAAGGCTTCAGGCAGCATGATCAAGCCGGGCAAAGTTTGAAAGTATTTGAACGAAAAATCGACATTGGAACCACTGCCACCCAATTCACTCCAGCCCAGCCGCACACTCTTTTGACCATTCGCACCGGTAATGCTGATTTCCACTTTGCCAGATGCTTGCCGGTTTCGCTTTAGATTCTGACTCAAGGTCAGCGCAAACTGAAAGGCCCGCGGATCGTCGGTAGGGCGCACCACCAAGCCATGCACGGAAACGCCTGCCTGTTGCGCACCGCCCTCCATAAGCCGCTGATAAAATCCCAGATCGTTTCGTAGCGACGCAATTTCTTCCTGCCGCGCCGCGAGCGCTGACTGCAGCTCTTGATTGGCTCGCTCAGCAACTTGTTCGCCGCGCTGGTGTTGCGACAATTCTCGCTGCAGCTGTTCTTTTTCGGCACCTGCAGTGCGCAAAGCCTGGCGCATTTGCGCTACCTCGTGCGATAAATCGGCGAACTGCGGTGCAATCATGGATCGCAAGACAAAGTAGGTGGCACCCAAGCTCGCCAGCCACAGACTGATCCACAGCAGTCGCTGCCGCCAAACTTTGCCGGGATCGTCGTTAACGACTAGCACACGTCGAATTGGGGCATTAGCCCGCATACGTCACCGGCATACCCAGTCGTTGCGCGCTTCCAATCTTGCTGCACTGCGCGGTCATCCTGCCTTTTCTCCATGGCGGTTTCGATTACGTGGAGCAATCGGAGCGCGTATCAGCAGCGGCTGCGCTGGCGCGCGGGAACCGGCTTATAAAGGCCGATCTGCAAATCGCACAAGCCGACCAGAAAAGTCATTCATCCAGACCTCGCAAACAAAGGAGATGTAAACGACGATAAGCCTCTGTCGCGACGACCCGCTGGTATAGTCGAGTCTACCCCTCGCGTGCTCAGAGCTTGCCGTGCTGCCTAAGGATGAATCACAGCAAAACGCCGAGCTTCGACAGGCCTTCCTGAAACACTTGCCGCGACGTGTTGATGCCGTTCGCAAGCGTGGTCAGCGCTTGTGCCGCACTGTTTGGGATGTCAACACCCTCACTTTGCTGTACCAGGATGTGCAAGGCCTCGCAGGGGCTTCTGGGCGCTATGGTTTGGTAGACGCGAGCGAGCGCTTGTTTCAGATCGAACGACTGCTTGAGCCTCTGATTCGCCAATTGCGCATGCCCAATGCAGACGATCGCGCGGCAATCGAGGCGCAGTTGGAAGCGCTGGTGGTGATCAGTGAACCACCAGCGCCCAAAGTGCGGACCGCGCGTGATTTTGTGATTGCGCCGCCGGAACGTACTGGCTTGGCCGCCATATCGAACCTGTTGACACCGCCCGAGGAGTATTGGCGGCGATTTAGCCACCGTGATATGGCGATGCTGGACAGCGCAACACACGGCGAACCACCCGCACGCTTGGCTCTCGGTCGGGCTTGGGCCTTTGGTGATCCGGTGACCGGCACCGGCGCCGCACCCCAACTGGTTAACGCCGGTTCGGTATTCGCGTTGGATGCCGCGCATTCGGTGGAACGCACGCAAATTGTTGAAGTCGCGCAGCCCGTTCGTGCCGTTGCCGCGGAGCCCAATGCGCCTGAAAAGACGGCGGTTAGTTCGCGTACTGGGCGCATTTTTTATCTATCTGATATTGCGCCGTATGGGCGGGAACTGTCGCAGGCCCTAGGGCAACTTGGATACGCTGTCGACCGGCTAGAAAGCCCGGAAGAACTCAAAGAGATGCTGGGTTCTTTGGCGCCCGATTTGATTGTCATTGATGCTGGTTTTTTCGATCAAATCGAACACTTGGGCGAATTCATTAAACGCGTACGCCAGCGATTGACCGGTAAATTACCGCTCTTGGCCTTTGCCGAGCAAAATGATCTCAATGCGCGCCTCATCGCAATGCGCGCTGGCGTTGACGCTTTTGTGCCGCTGCCAATGCCCGCGCATGAAGCGTCCTTGCGGGTACGAGACTTAGTCGAAGTTGATACTGGCGACCCGTTCCGCGTCATGATTGTCGAGGATGATCGCTCGCAGGCCATGTTTGCGGAGTCAGTATTGCGTAAGGCAGGCATGGAAACGCTTGCGGTTACCGAGCCATTGAATACCCTAGAACGGCTGGAGCACTTCCGGCCCGATTTGGTTTTGATGGATTTATATATGCCCAATATCTCGGGCATGGAACTCACTGCGATTATTCGCGAACGAGATCAATTCATTAATATTCCGATTGTCTTTCTTTCCGGTGAGCAAGATACGGAGAAACATTTCGAAGCGCTATCGGCGGGCGGAGATGACTTTCTTTCTAAACCAATTCGCCCCAAATTCCTCATTTCTGCGGTCACGAATCGAGCTCGGCGTGCTCGGCAACTTGCCCGCAAGCGCGTATTGGATCCCAAAGATTCGTCCACGGGCTTGTATCACCGCACCTATGTCATCGACCGCCTCAACGAGTTACTAGGTCAGGAAGATCGCAATCAGCAAAACGGCGGCGTTTTGTTTATTGAGGTTGACGGCGCTCAGGAATTGCGTGAGCAAAAAGGTTTGGTTGTCTATGAGCCCGTCATGCGCCAGATCGGCGCGACCATCGCCAGCTTTTCGCGGCCCGACGAACTGGCGGCGCGCTATGGCGACTCAACCTTCCTATTGCTAAGTCCAAATCGCGAAGTTCGCGAACTGGAAGCTTTGGCACGACAGATCGTCGAACGCATTACCAATGAACTGGTGGAAGTAGACAAACATAGCGTGCCAGTGGCCGCGCGTATTGGTATCGCCGGATTTACCCCGCAGGTTGCCGATGCCGCAGACATGCTGAACGCCGCTGAGCGCGCTTGCGCAAGCGCGCGCAAAGGCGGCTCAAAGGTCATCGTCTTCCGCCCAGAGGTGATTTCAGTCGGCGGAGGCTTGGTTGATGCCATCAAGCGCGCCCTGGAAGAAGACGGATTCCAACTGCTCTTTCAACCCATTGTTTCTTTGCAATCGACCGGCGAGGAGCAATATGAAGTTCTGCTGCGTCTGCGCGGTGATGCTGGCGAAATCATCGGTGCGCAACAGATCATTGATGCGGCACGCGGGGCCAATTTGGTGAGTGCGGTTGATCGCTGGTGCCTGGGCAAATGCCTACGTGTCATCGAAGATCGCAAACGGCAAGGCCGACCGGTGCGTTTGTTCGTCAATCAGTCGGTGGAAAGCACGCTAGATAGCGAGCGCGTGCCATGGCTCAAACAATTATTGGAAACACGCCGAGTTGCGCCTGAAATGCTCGCGTTGGAGCTTAAATTGAGCGATGTAATGGCGCGTATGGGAGAAGCGCTGGCGTTCTTCGATGCGGTGCGCAAACTGGGTGTGCGGGTGGTGATCGATGAATACGACGGCAGCCTGACGTCTTTACAACTATTGAGTGTGGTTAGCGCTGATTATTTGAAAGTCGCCGACCGCTACACCCGCGGCAATAGCGCATATACCGATGAGCTCCGCACCCTGGTGCGTGCAGCGCACCAGGGGGGGCGATATGTCATCGCTTCCAAGGTTGAAACCGCGCAAAGCGCGGCATCACTTTGGACGCTGGGCGTGGACCTCATTCAGGGAAATTTCGTACAACAACCAGGCGCTGAGCTTGGCTTTGACTTCAGCGCTTCGGCGCTGTAGCCGTGTGGGTTGATTTTTCAATTTAGGGTGAGGGGGACGCATGGGTAGTGTGGGACAGACCGGCGCATTGGAATGGCGTCGACAGACCGGCGTTGAGGCGGTGTTGTACTGGTGTGCCGGTTGTCTGGTCTTTGCGCTGCTGACCGCATTATCGGCTCGCAGTTGGGCGCCGACAGACACCTTATTGGTGTGGTTTGGCCTGCAGGTCTTACTGTTCGCGGCTTCACTCGCATCATGGGGTTGGTTAAGTCGCGATAGCGAGCGCGCTTTCCAAATTGTTCAGGTTGTATTGATCCTGAGTGCGTTGAGTTGGGGCGTTGGCGGTGTGTTGTTGGGCACAGCCGCCAAGGGCGACTACAACATGCCTTTATTGTTGACCATTGTTGGACTGGCGACCGCTGCGGTGTGGTTGTTTGCGGCCGAGTTTTTCTTGTTGGTTGGCGTTTTAGTGGTATTACTGGCGCCGATTATCTTTCTGCTGCTGGGTGGGCGCGAAGCCGAATGGGCGGCGGCCATATCGTCGGTGTTGTTGGTTATCCTAAATTTACTGATTGGTCGTCGTTTGGCCGTGCTTGCGGAATTGCAGGAGCAATCCAAGCAACCCTTCGTTGCGGAGTTTGCGGCGGCGCGCTTAGAGCGCGAGCACAACCGAGCACAAGGGCCAACGGTGGATGCCGCAGAACTAACCCATTTGCGCGTAGAGTTGGAGCGACACCGTAATCTAGAAAAAGAAATGGTGACTGCAAAACAAGCCTCGGAAGCGGCAAATATGGCGAAGGGCGAGTTTCTCGCCACCATGAGTCACGAGATTCGGACGCCGCTGAACGGTATTATCCCGCTTTTAGAAATCTTGCGTGATACCAAGCTGGATCCAGATCAGCGCGAGTACTTGAATACCTCGTATCAGTCTGCGCGCCATCTACTGCGCATCATCGACGATATTCTCGATTATTCAAAAATCGAGGCAAACAAACTTGAGCTGGAATCGGTTGGTCTCAACTTGCGGGAAGTTGTCGATTCTGTAGTCCGTCTGATGGATAAGCCAGCCGAAGCCAAGGGACTCAAGCTCTCAGTCAGTTTCGATCCGAATGTACGTTTAGCCTGCCGCGGCGATCCGGTTCGATTGCGTCAACTGCTGACTAATTTGGTTAGCAATGCCATCAAGTTCACCGACAAAGGTTCGGTGCAAATTCAAATCAGTAAGCGCGGCGAAACACGCACGCATACCGAGTTGATGTTTGCCGTGCGTGACACGGGTGTGGGTATTTCGCCAGACAAAGCAGATAAATTGTTCCAGCCGTTTTCGCAGGCAGATACCTCCACCACACGTAACTACGGCGGCACCGGTTTGGGCCTGGTGATTTGCAAGCGCATCGTTGAATTGATGGGTGGCAAAGTGGGCCTGAAGAGCGAAGTCGGCAAGGGTTCGGTGTTTTGGTTTAGCGTGCCGCTGTTGAAAGCAATCGGTGATGTCAGCAGCAATCGCCGTGATCTTTCCGGGTCGCGCTTGCTGATTGTCGGCAGTGATCAACGCCTCACGCAGCGACTGCAAGGTTATTGCCAGTCATGGGGTATGAGTCAGATTTCTACCAATACCACCGCTGATGCGTTAAGCAAGCTGAAATCATCGGCGACTCTAGGCGAGAACTGGGCTTTTGATGCTGTGGTGGTTGATTTGGGCAGCATGCGTAGCACGGCACCGGCTTTGGCGCGCAA
>ENA-ORBV01013785-ORBV01013785.1-microbial-mat-metagenome-genome-assembly--contig:-NODE-13785-length-12217-cov-9.793493_pt1 | contig 12217 bp, 10 predicted proteins | sample MGYA00237777_ERZ505514 | MGnify/ENA primary metagenome ERZ505514 (study PRJEB26160, sample SAMN06269048) | microbial mat metagenome | isolation source: Oligotrophic lake microbial mat | place... | reverse complement strand
ACCTGCTTTCACGCGGCGGAAGAAGGCATCAAACGCCTTGGCGAGATCCTGCACCACGGTTTGCAAGACGTGGCTATGCACATCCTTCGCCCACGGGTTTGTGGCCTTGCGTTCCTTCACCCGCCGCAACTGTGCAACCTTGCCGATAGTGACGCCGCGCGCCTGATACGCGGTCTTGCGCTCGGCAAGACAATCGTTGTAGAAAAAGCGGCAGGTTTCCAGGATTGCAGCAAGCCGCCGCGCCTGGACGCGGGAGGGGTACAGGCGCTACAGAAAGGCTTTGCGTTGCATCGTGCTCAATGGCGTGCTTATCCTATTACGTTTACACGTATAGCATAAAGCGCACAGATGAGCAAGTGATATCCGATAGACTTTTCCGACGTGGAACATAAGGCGTTAAAACGTGCTGCGGTCGAAGCGGTCCTCGTGACCGACGCCGGATGCGAGTCCCGCATCACGCCGCCGGCCTGATCGTCCCTACATGCGCCATGATCGTGTCGTGAAGGTTGTTACCCGCCTGAACGTTCGCGGCGACGCCCGCCAAGCGCCGTCCGATGCTGATCAGGTGCTAGGGCGTTAGGCCCGCAGGTGTAAAGCTTTTGCCGATTGAGGGAGTTAGAGCATGGTGGAGTTGAGCGTTGCGCACGGGCTGGCCTGAGGCTATACTGGTACCAGAGGTGGCCACACGAGAGGGGTACGGGCTATGGCAATCGACACACGCCAGGCAATCCTGCGCATGAGCTGGGAAGAAGAGGATGACTTCGTGGTGAGCCTTGACCCACTCCAGGGGCATTGGACTGAAGAGCAGTATCTGCTGCTCTCCAACCAGACCAATCGGCTGCTGGAGTACGCCGATGGCGTTATCGAGGGTTTGCCGATGCCCACGCAGGAACATCAGGACATCTCGCAGTTTCTCTTTCTCGCCTTGCTTGGGTTTCTCCAACGGATCGGCGGTAAGGTCTACTACGCCCCGTTACGGGTACGCATCCGCGCCCGCAAGTTCCGTGAGCCGGATCTGCTCCTTGTGCGTGACGCGAATGACCCGCGGCGCCAAAATCGCTTCTGGCTCGGCGCCGATCTGGTGGTGGAAGTCGTTAGTGAGGATGACCCTGAGCGTGACACGAGGGTCAAACGAGCTGATTATGCCCTCGCTGGGATTCCCGAATACTGGATCGTCAACCCGCTCGACGAGACGATTACCGTGCTCGTGCTTGCGGGCGAGGAGTATGCCGAGCATGGCGTCTTTCAGCGCGGTGATCGGGCGGTGTCAAAGCTGCTTGAAGGCTTCGGCGTGAGTGTGGACGAGGTGCTCGAAGCTAAGTAGGCACATCGCCAAAATCCAAAATGCTAGCTCCCGCCCGCCAGCGCTGCCGCCACCAGGGGCGCCACCTGCTTCTTGCGTGAGACGACGCCCGGCAGCGTGATTCTGCCGCCCACGAAGGGCGCCCCGAAAGCCGCCCGCCCCAGGCTCTCGCCCGCTGCGTTGGCGGCCAGCAGCACGCTGCCCCCCTCCAGAATATCGGTGAGCATCAGGAAAGCCGTGAGCAGGCCCTCGCGCTCCACGGCGGCTGTGAGCTCGCGGCGCAGCTCCTCGGCGGGCGGCAGCACCGCCTCGACGTCCACCAGCTCGACCTGCGCGATGCCGACCCGCTGCGCGCCGACGTTGTAGACTTTCCAATCTCGACTTATCCACCAGTTCGCTGGCGGCGACGGGTCGGGCAGGCGTGCGCGGAAGAGCCGCCGGGCCAGGGTGTCGATCTGCTCGCCGCTGAGGGCCGCGAGCCACTCGGCGGCCGCCCGGTCGCGCGGGGTGGTAGTGGGCGAGCGAAATTGCACCGTATCGGACAGGATGGCGCCGAGCATGGCGCCAGCCAGCTTCGCGTCAGGCTCCAGCCCTGCCGCTTGGTACTGCTCGGCGATCAGCGTGCAGGTGCAGCCCACCGGCTCGATCTGGATTGTGAGCGGCTGGAGTGTCTGGAGCCCGCCGAGGTTATGGTGGTCGATGATCGCGAGCACGGCGCTCTCACCTACGCCGGGCGCGGCCTGGCCGGGGTGGTTGTGGTCGGTGAGGATCACCTTGCGGCGGCCCTGGGGCACCAGGTGGCGGCGCAGCAGCAGCCCCAGGTAGCGCCCGTTGGGCGCGAGCACCGGCAGGCAGGCCAGGTTGCCCTCGCGCAGCTGAACCTGCGCCTCGCTCAGCACATCGTCTGGCTGCACTGTTGCCGGCGCGCGCTCGATCGCCTCGGCCACAGGGAAGCTTTGCTCCAGCAGCGCCGCGCAGGTGAGCGAGCCGTGATGGCTGCGCAGCAGCAGCATGCCGTGGGCGCGGGCGGCGTCGATCAGGCCGTCGGCGAGCGGGGCGCTGCGGGCCACGATCAGGCAGCCCGCCGCCGAATCCAGGGCGGCCAGCTGTAGCTCCGCGTCGTCCTCGATGATCACCAGGTCGCCCGGCCCCACCAGGCCGCGCAGGGCCATGGGCGAGAAGGTGCCAAGCCAGAGCTTGCCGTTCAGGATGGCGGCGGGGTTGCCCACAAGCAGCTCGGCCTCCAGGGCGGCCAGCACGGCGGCCAGGGGGCGCCGGATCTGATCACCCAGCCGCAGCAGCTCCAGGTAGCGGTCGGCCAGCAGATCGCGGGGGAGCATACCGATCAGGTGGTCGTCGGCGTCGAGCACGGGCAGCGCGCTCAGCTCGTGGTCGTGCATCAGGATGCCGGCGCGGCGCACGCTGTCGTCGGGGCGCAGCTGCGGCGTGTCGCGCACCATCACGTCGGCGACGCGCAGGTAGACATCGCTGATTGCACGCGGCGGCTCCAGGCCCAGGTGGTTGAGCAGCCAGCTGGTCTCGGGGCCGAGCTCATCCAGGTGGCAGGCCACGGCGCCAGCGCCATGCAGGCGGGTGTAGAGGTCGGCGTAGGCCATGGCCGAGCAGATGGCGTCGGTGTCGGGGTTGCGGTGGCCGATGACGAGAATTTCAGCCGTTGGCGTTGGCATACGCTTATAATGCCCCGTGAAACAGTAGACGGTAGACGGTAGATGGTAGATGGTGGACGGTGGACGGTAGACGGTGGCGGCGAAGAAACGAGAGGTGGGCGATGAGCGTGGATCAGCCAGTGAAGTTTGGGCCGTTCGAGGAGCGCATGCGCCACGTGGGCCTTGAGCCGATTGTAATCGAGAATTTTCATCACTACTATACCGCACTGGCGGGCGGCAGCAGCGGCCTGGTGCCCGAGGCCACGCTTGTGCCGGTGGACGAGCTGCCCCGCCTGGATGGTCTGGGCGCCTTCGAGGCCGTCGGGCGCGCGGCCCTCGGCCAGGTGGCGCTGCTGAAGCTGAACGGTGGCCTTGGCACCAGCATGGGCCTGGAGCGGGCAAAGTCGCTGCTGGTGGCCCGTGAGGGGCGCTCGTTCCTGGAGCTGATTGTGCGCCAGAATCTGGCCGCCCGCGCCCGCTACGGCCACGCCATCCCCCTGATCTTCATGAATAGCTTCAACACCGACGCCGATACCCTGGCTGTGCTGGAGCGCTTCCCCGAGCTGCGCGGCCCGATCAGCCAGAGCATGCTCCAGCACAAGGTGCCCAAGGTGCTCCAGGATAACCTGGCGCCCGCCGAGTGGCCCGCCGAGCCGGAGCTGGAGTGGTGCCCGCCGGGGCACGGCGAGGTCTACATAACGCTGGTGACATCGGGGCTGCTGCCCACGCTGCTGGAGCAGGGCTACCAGTATCTCTTCATCTCTAATGCCGACAACCTGGGCGCCACGCTGGATCTCGCGCTGCTGGGCTACTTCGCGCAGCACGAGCTGCCCTTCCTGATGGAGGTCGCCGACCGCACGGAATCCGACAAGAAGGGCGGCCACCTGGCCCGCCTGCGCGCGAGCGGCCAGCTGACCCTACGCGAGGTTGCCCAGTGCCCAAGCGACGACCTCGACAGCTTTCAGGATGTGACGCGCCACCGCTACTTTAACACCAATAACATCTGGGTGAGTCTGCCGCGCCTGAAGGCCACGCTCGACGCCCACGCCAACGTGCTGCCGCTGCCGATGATTCGCAACAGCAAGATGCTCGACCCACGCGACTCTAGCTCGCCCAAAGTCTACCAGCTGGAGACAGCGATGGGCGCCGCGATCGAGATCTTCCCCGGCGCCGGGGCCGTGCAGGTGCCGCGCAGCCGCTTTGTGCCCGTGAAGACATGCGCCGATCTGCTGGCCCTGCGCTCCGACATGTACACGCTGGACGAGGACGCGCAGCTGCGGCGCAGCCCGGAGCGCACCCTGGGCGAGCTGCTGATCCGGCTCGACGACGCGCACTACAAGCTGATCGACGCCTTCGAGGCGCGCTTCCCCGAGCCGGTGCCCTCGCTACTTGGCTGCGCGCAGCTAACGGTTGAGGGCGATGTGCGCTTTGCGCCGGGCTCGGTGTTTCGGGGCGCCGTGCGCGTGGTGAACCGCGCCGACGAGCAGCGCACGCTGCCGCCGACGACGCTGGAGGACGAGACGCGGGAAGTGTAAGACCAGGCGGAATAGCAGCCATCGCCTGTCACCCCGAGCACAGCGAGGGGTCTTTCGTAGTCGGAACGCGCCGATCCCTCGCTGCGCTCGGAATGACACGGGCATAGGTTTCACTGCGGAGGCGGGAGCGATGGACGAGACACTACGCCGCGCGATTGCGGGCGGCCTTACCTGCGACATTACCACCTACGGGCGCAAGAGCGGGGCGCCGCGCCGGATCGAGATCTGGTACTTTGTGGTGGACGGTGCGGTCTACATTACAGGCACGCCCGGCCCGCGCGACTGGTACGCCAACCTGGTGGGCGACCCGCGCATGATTTTCCATGTCAAGCAGGGTGCGCAGGCGGATCTCCCTGCGCTGGCCGTGCCGATCCTGGAGGCTGCGGAGCGCCGCCGCGTGATGGGCGCGGTGATCGCCGCAAACAGCTGGTTCGCGGCCCAGCGCTACGATCTCGACGCCTGGGTGGCGGGCAGCCCGCTCGTGGCGGTGCGCTTCGCGGGCGTAGCCTGACGAGCTGATCCACCGTGGCACGGCGCGTGCTATGTATGGGGGCAGAGTACAACAAGATGATGATTGCGGTGGTCATCATCACGGCAAGAGGAATAAGCCGGAAGTCTACACGCCGCCCCCTTAGACCCCCGTGAAGACCCCAGCCCGCCGTAAGGCGGGCTTGCTTCATGTGGCATTGTAGTATTAGTTGCGCGGGGCGAGCCGCGCCATCAGATCGTGAACGATGCCCCTGATCTCCAGCAGGTCGCTGGCGGCAGGGTTCTCGCGGGCGTAGCGCTCTAGATCCTCGACGGCGGCGTGGATGCGCCCGATGCGCAGGCGCAGCAGCCCCCGATCGCGCAGCTCACCGGGGTCACTTAGCTCGAGCAGCATCAGGCGCTCGACGGCGGCCAGCGTAAGCGGGGCATCGTCGCGGGCCAGATGGGTCTGCTTGAGGTTACGCAGGATGCGGGCGAGGATGGCGGCCCGCGTTGGTGGTGCCATGAGCATGGTGCTAAACTCGGGGCTGAGCTCGCCATAGAAGCTGGCGATCAGGCGCTCGCAGTCGGCGAGGCTCCAGAGCACGCCGCCACCGAACGGGTCGATGTAGAGCTCGCCGTTCTCGTCGGCGAGCCGCACCAGGAAGTGGCCAGGCAAAGCCAGCCCAAGAAGTGGGAGCCCAAGGCGCCAGCCAACCTCCAGGTAGATCAGCGAGAGCAGGATCGGCAGGCCGGTCCGCCGCTCGATGGCCCGGTCGAGGTAGCTGTTGGCGGGATCGGGCTGCTGGTAGCAGCGCGGGTCGCCGTGAAAGCCAAGCTGCTCAAAGAGCATAGCGTTGAGGGCCGCGACGCGGGCCTGGGGGCTTGTTGCGGCCCGCACGGTGGGGCTCGCTGCGGCTGCGAGGCTGTCAAGCTGGGCCAGGGCTGCGCGCGGATCTGGGCCGCCCTGATCCTCCCAGGCGATAGCGAGGGCCGCCTCGGCCAGGGGGAGCTGAGAGTCGGGCCTGCGGATCAGCTCGGCGAAGAGGCGCCGCGCCTGCGAGAGCTGCTGCATGGCCTCGATTGTACGCCACAACGCGCCTCGGCGCAAAAATGCGCGAACTGTCTGGACCACGAACAGTACGAAGGAGCACGAACGGCGCGAACGCCAAACCGCACGCGCGTGGCCGGGTTCGCGGTGGTTCGCAGCCGTTCGCGCCGTTCGTGGTAAGGAGCACGAACGGCGCGAACGCGAAACCGCACGCGCGTGGCCGGGTTCGCGGTGGTTCGCAGCCGGTCGCGCCGTTCGTGCTCCAGATGGTCTGGGGTTCGCCACAACGCGCCTCGGCGCAAAAGCTACTCCATCATGGCGAAGGCTGCCGCGCCGTAGAGCCCAGTCTTGGTGTTGAGGATAACATGCACCGGCGTGCGCTCCATCAGCTCGCGGAAGCGACCCTTGTTCTGCATGGCGCTCAGGAAGCGCTCGCCGCGCAGCTGGGGTAGCAGCCGGGGCGGGATGCCGCCGCCAAGGTAGACGCCGCCGGTGGCCAGCACCTTGAGCGCCAGGTTGCCCGCCTCGCTGCCCAAGATGCCAAGGAAGCAGTCGAGCGTGGCCGCGCACACGGGGCATGGCGACGATGGGTTGAGCGCGCCCGCCACGATCACGGGCGTTGGGTCATCGGCGACGGCGAGCTGCGCGGCCACGCTGGGCGTCTCGCGCTTAAGCACGCGGTCGCGGAAGAAGGCGTAGATGTTAGGGATGCCGAGGCCGGAGCAGACGCGCTCGTAGCTCACGTGGTTGTGCTGCTCCAGCATGTATTGCAGCAGATCGGCCTCGGTGGGCGTGGTGGGCGCGAAGCTAGAGTGGCCGCCCTCGGAGGGGTGGGCGAGGTAGCGGCCCCGGTCGTAGGTAAGGAAGGCCTCGCCGAGGCCGGTGCCGGGCGCGATCACACCGATGGCGCCGCCCGCCACCGGGTCGCCAGCATTGAGCGTCTCCAAGTCGTCGGCGTCCAGGTAGGGCACGGCCTGGGCCACAGCCTTCAGATCGTTGATCAGGTAGACCGTGGGGATGCCGAGGTCGGCGGCGATAGTGGCGGTGTCGATCACCCAGGGCAGGTTGGTGATCTCGGCGCGGCCCTCCACGACGGGCCCGGCTACGCCGAAGCATGCCACCTGGAGTGGGCCGGGGTGAGCGGCCAGGAACTCGTGCAGGATCGCCTCAAGGCTGGGGTACTTCGTGCTGGGAAAGCTTTGCTCCACCAGGGGCATGTGTGGCCCAGACTCTGGGGAGAAGAGGGCCACGGCGGTCTTCGTGCCGCCAATGTCGCCTGCAAGGATCATAGAGGTCTCGCCTTCTTATGCGTCGGGCATGTTTTACCCACAGATGACACAGCTTTCCGACCCATTTCTGGCCACCGTCCACCGTCTATCGTCCACCGTCCAGCGCCGCCTGAAGCTCGGCGATGGCGGAGGCCACCGGCCTGCCGGGGGCGTAGATCGCGGAGCCGACCACGGCCACCGTCGCGCCGGCGTCGCGGGCGGCGGCAATGGTCTGCGCGTTCACCCCGCCGTCCACCTGGAGCGCCACATTGGGCAGTCCGCGCGCGTCGAGCTCGTGGCGCAGCTGCGCCAGCTTCGCCAGGCTACCGGGGATGAACGACTGTCCGCCGAAGCCGGGGTTGACGCTCATCACCAGAACCAGATCCAGATCGGGGAGGATCGCCTCAAGGGCGCCCACAGGCGTGGCCGGGTTGAGCGCGGCGCCCGCCTGCTTGCCCAGCGCTTTGATCGCCTGCACGGTGCGGTGCAGGTGCGGGCTGGCCTCTACGTGGATCGTCATGCGGTCGCAGCCGGCGGCGGCGTACTCCTCCAGGTAGCGCTCGGGCTCCACGATCATCAGGTGGGCATCGATAATGGCGCCGTAGCGATCGGCGAGCGGGCGCAGGGCGCGCACTACCAGCGGCCCGAAGCTGAGGTTGGGCACAAAGCGGCCGTCCATCACATCGAGGTGCAGCCAGCGAATGCCTGCGGCAAAGGCGGCCTCCACCTCGGCGCCAAGGCGCGTGAAGTCGGCGGTGAGGATCGAGGGTGCGATTTTCATGATGCCTTGATATGCCGTATGCCATCTGCGCTCGCGACGAACAGATCCGTGGCGAGGCCAAGGAAGAGGCCGTGCTCGACGATGCCGGCCCGACGTTCGAGGCGAGCGGCCAGGGCCTCGGGGTCGGCGATCGGGCCAAAGGCGCAGTCGAGAATAAAGTTGCCCTGGTCGGTGAGGTAGGGGGCGCCGTCGGGGGCGCGGCGCAGGCTCACCGTGGCGCCAAGGCTGGCAAGGAAGCGGGCGGTGGCGCCCCAGCCAAACTGCACGCTCTCCACGGGCAGGGCGAAGCTGCTGCCGAGGGCCGGCGAGAGCTTGGCGGCGTCTACCACGATCACCTCGCGGCGGCTGGCCTGGGCCACCATCTTCTCGCGCAGCAGGGCGCCGCCGCCGCCCTTGATCAAATTCATGTGTGGGTCTACCTCGTCGGCGCCGTCGATCGTCAGATCCAGCTCGGGCCGCTCGTCCAGGGTGGCGAGCGGGATACCGAGGCGGAGCGCCTCTGCCTCGACGCGGGCGGCGCAGGGCACGCCGACGATAGTGTGCAGGGCGCCATTCTGGAGCAGCGCGCCCAGGCGGCGCACGGCGTAGATCGCGGTGCTGCCCACGCCGAGGCCCACCACCATCCCCGGCTCGATCAGCTCCACCGCCCGCTCGGCGGCCAGCCGCTTCAGCTCCTCACGCTCGCTGGCGGTCACACAATGCTCGCTTTTTTATCCACAGATTACGCAGATTGCGCAGATTTTCGACCCAATTCCGGCCCATTTGTTGGTTCGGTCGGATGCGCTCAAATCTGCGTAATCTGCGTAATCTGCGGATAGTTCTTCCGCTCAGGTGGCCACTGGCGCAGGCACATGCAGCGTGGGCGCCAGGCCGCTCACCTGGAGGATGCGGGCCTGGTCGAGCGTCTCCTCGGCGAGCAGGGCCTTGGTGAGCGACTCGAGGCGGGGGCGCTCCTCGCTGAGCAGGCGGATCGCCTTCTGGTAGGCCTCGTCGACGATCTTGCGCATAGCCTTGTCGGCGGCCTGGGCCGTGGCCTCGCTGTAGGGCCGCTGCGTGACGCCCGATCCTAGATAGTTACCACGGCTGCTGTCGAGCAGCTGCACCTGGCCCACCTCGCTGCTCATGCCGAAGCGCATCACCATCGACTGGGCCAGATTCGTCACCTGCTGGAGGTCGTTCTCGGCGCCGGTGGTGATGTTGCCGTACACGATCAGCTCGGACGCGCGACCGCCGAGCGTCGTCACGATGCGCGAGCGCAGGTACTCCTCGGTGTAGTTCCAGCGGTCGTCATCGGGGATGGAGAGCGTCACGCCGAGCGCATGCGCGCGGGGCACGATCGTCACGCGGCGCACGGGGTCGCTCTCGGGCTGAAGCAGGCCGAGCAGGGCGTGGCCGGCCTCGTGGTAAGCCACGCGCTCGCGGTCCTCGGCGCGCATCAGCACGCGCCGCTCGGCGCCGAGGAACAGCTTCTCCATGGCGTCAGAGAAGTCGCGCATCGTCACCTGAGCGTTGCCACGGCGGGCGGCGGTCAGGCTGGCCTCATTCACCAGGTTACGCAGCTCGGCGCCGGTGGCGCCCGGCATGGTGGCGGCGATCTGGTCGATCTTCACATCTGGGGCCAGGGGCACATCGCGGGTGTGGATGGAGAGGATCTCGGCGCGGCCCTGGCGATCGGGCGGCTGCACCACCACGCGGCGGTCGAAGCGGCCGGGGCGCAGCAAGGCGGGGTCGAGCACATCGGCGCGATTGGTGGCGCCCAGCACCACCACGCGCGTCTCAGCGCCAAAGCCGTCCATCTCGGTGAGGATCTGGTTCAGCGTCTGCTCGCGCTCATCGTTGCCGCCGAGCTCGTTGCCGCCGCGGCGGCGTCCGATCGCGTCGATCTCGTCGATGAAGATAATGGCGGGGGCGGCGGCGCGCGCCTCCTTGAACAGCTCGCGCACGCGCGAGGCGCCAACGCCCACCACCATCTCGATGAACTCCGAGCCGCTCATGCTAAAAAAGGGCACGTCGGCCTCGCCGGCCACAGCGCGGGCCAGCAGCGTCTTGCCGGTTCCGGGCGCGCCCTCCAGCAGCACGCCGCGCGGGATGCGGGCGCCGAGCTTCTGATACTTCTCCGGGTTCTTGAGAAAGTCTACTAGCTCCACCAGCTCGTTCTCCACCTCGTCGATGCCGGCGACATCCTCGAAGGTTACCTTGGTGGCGGTGGCGGCGTCGTAGCGGCGCGCGCGTGAGCGGCCGAGGCCGAGGGGGCCACCGGCGCCGCCGCCTGCTAGCTGAGTGGCGCGCGAGCTGAGCCAGAGAAAGCCGCCGATCAGCAGCAGCGTGGGGCCAAAGGCGAGCAGCAGGTTCCAGAGCGGCGAGCGCGCCTGCTCCAGAGGCTCCGCCGTGATCACCACGTTGCTCGCCTCCAGCAGATTGATCAGCTCCGGGTCAGGGATCAGGGCCGGCTTCACGGTGGCGAAGCGCTCGTAAGCGCGTGTGCCCTCGGGGAGCTCGGCAGGGGCGGGGGTGAGCGTCACCATACCGTCCTCGGCCTCGGTCGCCGTCTGGGGCTGGCGAAAGGCGCCCTGAATATCCTCGCCCCGGCTGGTGATCGCGGCGACGTTGCCGTCCGTCACCTGGGCCTTGAACACCGTGTAGGGGATGGTGACGAAATCGGGCTCGTTCGGAAAGATCCAGTTGATCAGGACATAGTTCAGCAGCAGCAGGCCGGCGAAGGTGAGCCAGAAGCTGCCGCGGCGGGCCGGCTGCCAGATTGGCGACGGGCCGGGCGGGTCCTGGCGGCCTGGGGGCTGCGGGGGTGTGGCGGAGCCTTGCGGAAGGGCCATGAGCAACCTCAGGGGTGTAGGGCTTCGGGTGGCGCGATGCGGCGGGGATGCATGGCTTATTATAGCGGAGGTTGTGCTCCCACGGTTGCGAAAGAGCGCTATCATGAGCAGTACACCGACGTTCCCAAGGAGATTGTATGCGCATCATGTTCCGCCTCAGCCTGCTCTGCGCCCTCGCGCTGCTTGGCGCCGCGCGCCCGCTGCCCGCCGCCCCATCGAGCGCAACGCTTGGGTCCGACGTCAGCACGCGCGCCGCAGCCCTGGCGCTCTTCAACGCCGAGTATCGCAGCCCTGGTGCGGCGGCGCCGATCGAGTGGACGGGCCAGCCCGCACCCACCTGTGTGATCGGCACAACGAGCGCGGCCTTCCGCGCCGCCACCATCCAGCGCATCAACTACTTCCGCGCCGCAGCCGGCCTCGGCCCGGTGAGCCTGAGCGAGGAGTACAGCCTGAAGGCCCAGGCCGCCGCCTTGATGGTGCAGGCAAATCGTACGGCGTTTGGTCACAGCATGCCGCCAGGCTGGCCCTGCCATACCTCCGCAGGCCAGGAAGCCGGCCAGAAGAGCAACCTCGCCCAGGGCAGCAACGGCCCCGCCGCCATCGATGGCTACATGTTCGACTACGGCGAGGGCAACAAGGACGCCGGGCATCGGCGCTGGCTGCTCTTCCCGCAGACCCAGCGCATGGGCACGGGCGACACGGCGACGATCTTCAGAGGCGTTCCTTACAATGAGACCAACGTGCTCTGGGTGATGGACGATCAGATCATCGCGCCCGACCCCGCCGTGCGCGATGGCTTTGTGGCCTGGCCGCCGCAGGGCTTTGCGCCCTACCAGGTGGTCTTCCCGCGCTGGACGTTCAGCGTGGCGAACGCCAACTTCACGGCTGCCACTGTAAGCGTGACGAGCGGCGGGCAGCCTGTGCAGGTGGCGGTGGAGAGCCGCGACGCCGGCTACGGCAATCCTACCTTAGTCTGGCGCATGGCGGGCCTCGGCGCCTCGACGAACTGGCCGAAGCCTAGCGCCGACACGCCCTACCAGGTGACGATCACCGGCGTGCAGGTGGGCGGCGAGAGCCGCAGCTACAGCTATAGCGTCACCGTTTTCGACCCCGACAAGAGCGTATTTACCCCCACCAACTGGTCGTATCTGCCGCTGGTGCGGCGATAGACGGTGCGAAGGTCTGGACAGTGCGAACGGCGCGAAACGTCTGGACCGCGAACGGCGCGAAGTGGCACGAACGGCGCGAAACGTCTGGACCGCGAACGGCGCGAAGTGGCACGAACGGCGCGAAACGTCTGGACCGCGAACGGC
>ENA-ORBV01013784-ORBV01013784.1-microbial-mat-metagenome-genome-assembly--contig:-NODE-13784-length-12219-cov-3.994647_pt1 | contig 12219 bp, 5 predicted proteins | sample MGYA00237777_ERZ505514 | MGnify/ENA primary metagenome ERZ505514 (study PRJEB26160, sample SAMN06269048) | microbial mat metagenome | isolation source: Oligotrophic lake microbial mat | place... | reverse complement strand
CCCCTTCCTCTCCGTCGGGACACGAGGGCAAGGAGGAGAAGAGCCGGTACCGAGCGACGCTGAACCTCCCGCGGACGCCCTTCCCGATGAAGGCGAACCTCGTCCAGAACGAGCCCGCGAGCCTGAAGCGGTGGCAGGCGCTCGACGTCTACGCGCGGCTGCGGGAGGCGCGGGCGGGTCGCGAGCGGTTCGTCTTCCACGACGGGCCCCCGTACGCCAACGGCTCGATCCACCTCGGGCACCTGATGAACAAGACCTTCAAGGACATCGTCGTCCGCTCGAAGGGGATGCAGGGGTTCGACGTGCCGTACGTGCCCGGGTGGGACTGCCACGGGCTGCCCATCGAGCACAAGGTGATGATCGAAATGGTCGAGTCGGGGAAGGTCGAGAAGCTGAAGACCCTCGACGAGTGGCAGCGGCGCGTCGCGGTGCGGCGCGAGTGCCAGAAGCACGCCGAGAAGTACGTCAAGCTCCAGTCGGGGCAGTTGCAGCGCCTGCTGACCATCGGCGACTACGCGGACCCCTATCTCACCATGAGCCGCGGCTACGAGGCCGCGACGCTCGAGGTGCTGGCCGATCTGATGTCCAAGGGCCTCGTCGCGCGGGCGCTCAAGCCGGTCCATTGGTCGATCGCCAACGAGACGGCGCTCGCCGAGGCCGAGCTCGAGTATCACGACCGCGAGGACCTGTCGGTGTACGTCGACTTCGAGGCGGTGGACGCGGCGGCCGTGTACGACGCGTTCGGCCTCAAGGACGAAGACGACGACGAAGAAGACGACCAGGACGGGATGGACGCGGTGGATCCGACGGACGCCGCGGCGGGTGAGGCCGACGAGGACGAAGACGTTCGCGGCGGTCCGCCCAAGGGGCGGCCGGGACAGCGCCCGTGCTTCATGATCTGGACCACCACGCCGTGGACGCTGCCAGCGAACCTGGCAATCGCGGTCAACCCCAGGTTCGAGTATGCCCTGGTCTGGATCGACGGCAACGTCACCGTTATGGCCGCGGACGCGGTCGAGCGGATCGCGAAGATGACCGGGGCCGAGGGGGTCTCGGTGCTGGCCCGGTGCCCCGGCTCGGCGCTCGTGGGGCTCAAGTATCGGCACCCGTTCATCGACCTCGCGCGCGGGGAATCGGTGATGGCCGTGGACGAGCACGGCGAGGGGTTGTTCGCGCCGGCCGCGCTGTCCAAGGTCTTCAGCGTCGTCGGCGCGGACTACGTGACGCTCGAGGACGGCTCGGGCCTCGTCCACACCGCCCCCGGGCACGGCGAAGAGGACTACCAGACCGGGCTCCGGGAGGGGTTGCCGGTCTACTGCCCGGTCCGCGCCGACGGCACCTACGACGCGACCGTCCCGCCGTGGCTGCGGGGGCTCTCCGTCTGGGACGCCAACGCCAAGGTCGCCCAGAGCCTTCGTCAGAGCGGACATCTCGCTCACGAACACCGATTCACGCACAGCTATCCCCACGACTGGCGCAGCAAGACGCCCACCATCTTCCGCTGCACCGAGCAGTGGTTCGTCGGGGTCGACAAGCCCTTCGACGTGGACGGCGGCGGGCCGCCCGCGTCGCTCCGCGTCCGTGCCCTCGCGGCGACCGGCCCCGGCGGCGTGGCGTTCGTCCCGGAATGGGGCCGCTCGCGCATGCGCGGCATGCTCGAATCGCGTCCCGACTGGTGCATCTCCCGCCAGCGGGCGTGGGGCCTTCCCATCCCCGCCTTCATCCTCCCCGACGGTCGGACGTTCATGACGCCCGCCTCGGTGCGGGCCGTGATCGAGGTCGTCCGCGCCAAGGGCGCCGACGCGTGGTTCCAGCTCGCCCCCTCCGATCTGCTCGCCTCGTACGACCCCGCCTCGGACCCGCACGGCGGGGGAGCGTCCAACCCCCTCGCCGCGCCCGGCGCGCTCGCGACCCTCAGGAAGGGCGCGGACATCCTCGACGTCTGGTTCGAGTCCGGCTCGTCGTGGAACGCCGTCATGCGGGCGCGCGGCCTGGGCTATCCCGCCGAACTCTACCTGGAGGGATCCGACCAGCACCGGGGCTGGTTCCAGCTCTCCCTTCTCCCCGCGCTGGGCGTGACGGGCCGCCCCCCCTTCAAGGCCCTCCTCACGCACGGCTTCATGGTGGACAAGGACGGGCGGAAATTGAGCAAGAGCCGCTCCGACGCCGCGCGCTACGAAGTCGACAGCCTCGCCTCGGAGTTCGGCGTCGACGTCATGCGATGGTGGGTTGCCTCGCTCCCCTACGAGAACGACGTCAAGGTCGATCTCGAGTTCTTCACCGTAGCGGGGGAGAGCTACCGCAAGGTCCGCAACACGCTCCGCTTCATGCTGAGCAACCTCGCCGACTTCCCGCCCCCAGCGGACGACGCCCACCTCGCCGCGATACCACCCGCGTCCATCGACGCGTGGGCCCTGGCCGAGTACGGCCGCGTCCACGACGAGGTGGTCGCGGCGTACGACCGCTACGACTTCCGCGCCGCCCACCAGGCGATCTACGCCTTCTGCAACACGACGCTCTCGGCCGTCTATCTCGCGGCGGTCAAGGACCGACTCTACTGCGATCGCGCCGACTCCCCGCGCCGCCGCCGGACACAGGCGGCGCTCTGGGCCATGACCGACGGCCTGTGCCGCCTGATCGCCCCCATGCTCTGCCACACCGCCGACGACGCGTACCGCGCCCTGTGGAAGGCGGAGGCGACCGACCCACGCTGCGTCCACCTCGAGCGCTTCGCCCCCGGCGTGGTCGCGGCGGACGGGGGCTGGCCCGCCGTCATGGCCCTCCGCGAGCGGGCGCAGGCGGCGCTCGAGCGGGCCAAGGCCGAGTTGGGCGTCGAGAACCCGCTCGACGCCGGGGTGACCCTCCCCGACGCGGATGGCGTGCTCGCGGGCTTTGATCGGGCGGACCTGGCGGACCTGCTGGGCGTCAGCGAAGTGACGCCGGACCGGGCGGCGCCCGACGTCCGGATCCTCGATCTCCGCCAGCGCCCCCGTTGCGAGCGCTCCTGGAAGCGCGACGGCACCGTCCGGGAACGCGGCGACGGCGGCATGCTGACCGATCGCGACGCCCAGGCCGTCGGCGTCTGACCGGTCGAGGGGCCGGTCTGGGCGGTGATGCCCGGAGGCATCACCGTCGGCGCAGACGCGCCAGAACGTCGCTTCCGGGCAACATCGCCTTCGCGCGCCCGTGCAGTGCGAGCGTCCGGCGGCCGATAGACGCCGGCCATGACCATCCCCAATGACGGCCCGGGGCCCGAGAACCGCGACGGTGCCGACCGCCAGGCCCGGCCCCGCGGCCGGGACGGCCCCGAGGCCACCTACGCGCAGACCGACCGGCTGTCGTCGATCCTCCGCGAGATCAGCGGCCTCCTCGACGGGTCGCTGCGGTGCGTGGGGCTGGCCGAGCGCAAGCTGACGGCCGAGGCGCTCTACGAAATCGCGGGCGCCTCGGAGGTGCAGCGTCAACTCCAGAACGCCGCGGAGGGCCTCGAGCGCGTCGCCGAGCTGGTCCACTCCGCGATGCAGGGCCCCGGCCACTCGCTGGGATCGACCATGCTCGCCAAGAGCCGTCCCGTCACGCTCGGCGAGGCGGTCCACCACGCCGTCGACGTCCTGACCCCGCAGGCGACCGAACGCGGCGCGCGGCTGTTCGTCCACATCCCGCCCCCGGTCGCGGCCCTCCCCGCCGGGACGCTCTACACGGTCGTGCTCAACGGGGTGCAGAACGCCGTGGAGGCGGTCGGACGCCGCGGCATGGGCGGGACGGTAGAGATCTCGATCAGGCCCGACGGCCCGCCCAACGGCGTCGGCTATGGGCGCGACGGGCGGACGTGGTACCTGTTGGAAGTGACCGACGACGGCGTCGGCCCCCCCGCGGAGGCGTCGCGGGCGTTCGACCTGGGCTTCACGACCAAGCGGCAGGGCGCCGGCGTCGGGCTGGCGGTGGCGCGGAGCGTCATCCAGGGTCTGGGCGGCACGATCGAGCTGACCTCGCGTCAATCGGGCGCGGGCGGGCGCGGCGCGGTGCTGAAGGTCCGGTTCCCCTCGACGGCGGGGGGCGCGGGCCAGCTGCGCTTGGGCGGGGCGGCGTAGGCCATGACGAGCGGATCCGAACACACTTCCGGGCCGCGGCCCGTCCGGCGGACGGACGCCGCGCGGGTGCTGATCGTCGACGACGACCCGATCGTCGCCGAATCGCTCGCGGACTTCCTGCGGGCCGAGGGGCACGACGCCGCGACGGCGCTGGACGCGGCGGAGGCGCTCGGAGCGCTCGCGGCGGCCGAGCGCGAGCCGACCGCCGGGGCCGAGCCCGCGCCGCCGTTCGACGTTGTGGTGTGCGACGTCTCGCTGCCGGGCATGGGGGGGATGGACCTGCTTCGCGCCATCGGCGCGAAGCACCGCGGCGTGGCGGTCATCATGCTGACGGGGTACGGCACGGTCGAGTCGGCGGTGGGCGCGCTCCGGCTGGGCGCTTGCGACTACCTGACCAAGCCGGTGGTGGACGAGGAACTTCGGCTGAGCCTCGAGCGGGCGCTGCGTCAGCGCCGGCTCCTGGCCGAGAACCAGACGCTGCGGGCGCGACTGGACGGGCGGGGTGCGCTCTCGAACGTGGCGGGGTCGGACCCCAGGATGCTCAAGATCCACGAGCTGGTGGAGGCCGTCGCCCCGAGCCGCACGACGGTGCTGATGACCGGCGAGAGCGGCACGGGCAAGAGCCTGATCGCCCACGCCATCCACGCCCGCAGCCCGCGCAAGGACAAGGCCTTCGTCGAGATCTCGTGCGGCTCGATCCCCGAGACCCTCCTCGAGAGCGAGCTCTTCGGACACGTCAAGGGGGCGTTCACCGGGGCGCACGCGGACAAGACGGGCCGGTTCCTCGCCGCGGACGGCGGCACGATCTTCCTGGACGAGATCAACTCCGCCTCGCCGGGCATGCAGCTCAAGCTGCTCCGTGTGCTGCAGGAGCGACGGTTCGAGCCGGTGGGGTCGAGCACGACCGTCGAGGTCGACGTCCGCGTGGTGCTGGCGAGCAACCAGCCGCTCGAGCGGCTCGTGGCGGAGGGGCACTTCCGGCAGGACCTCTACTACCGCATCAACGTCGTCAAGATCGAGCTTCCCCCGCTCCGGGAACGGGTGGGCGACATCCCCCCGCTGGCCGAGCACTTCCTGGCCCGGTTCGCGAGCGAACTCGGCCGGCAGATCGTGGGCTTCACGCCGGCGGCGCTCGATGCGCTCCGGCGCTACGCCTATCCCGGCAACGTCCGCGAGCTGCAGAACATCATCGAACGCGCGGCCGTGCTGAGCCGCACGCCCACGATCGGCGTCGAGGACCTGCCCGCCCCGGTAGTCGCCGCCGCGACCGGAACGGTCCCGGCCGCATCGGCCGCTCCGGCGACGGACGAGGGGCCGTGGCGCCCGATGCCGCTCGAGGAGGCCCTCCGCGGCCCCGAGCGGCGGATCATCGTGCGGGCCCTGGACGCGCACGCGTGGAACCGACAGAAGACGGCAGAGGCGCTCGCCATCAACCGGACCACGCTGTACAAGAAGATGAAGGCCTTCGGCCTGCTGAGCGACGGCGAGGAGCGGGCGGCGGGGTGAACCGCAAACGACTCCTGCGACGATCCGCCCCTGCGGCGGCGGTGAAGCATCACGTGGTGGTCAACCGAAAACCCCCCGCGCGGGCGGGGGGCTTCGTGTAGTGGGAGCGGAGGGACTCGAACCCCCGTAGGCGTTAGCCAACAGATTTACAGTCTGCCCCGTTTGACCACTCCGGCACGCTCCCAGGGCTGTCCGCCTTTGGGCGGGGAGGAAGCCTAGACCGAGCGGATGAATTCCGCCACCCGCGCGTCGGCATCCCCTCCGCACGGGGCGAGGGATGGGCACCGCATCGCGGAGGGGGGCGAACGGCGATCGCTAGAAGACGATCTGGAACTGCAGCCGCAGAACCACCTGATCTCCTTCCATATCGACCAAGAGGGGAAGGGCGGTCCCCGTCCGGACGATCGGGGTCGCGTCGGTCTGATCGAGGTAGTAGACCACGTCGCCCGTGAGCTTGAGGGCGTGGCTTCTCGGGGTGATATAGCAGTTGAAACCGGCAGTCGCGGTCTCGAAGGCGTCGCCGGCGTCCGGGAGGAGGACGTCGTAGCGGACGAAGAACTCGAGCCGCTCGGTCGCGAAGACGCCCCCTTGGACGACGATCCCGAAGTCGTCTGGGTCGCCCCCGCCCGAGTCCCGGTGGCGCCAAACGCCCGCGACGAAGGCGTTCCAGCCGTCGCCTTCCACCGACGCGTCGAGCGTGCCCTGCGTGACGTCCGCGTAGAGGGTGCCGCCGGTCTCGCCGCCCCACTGGTGATGGATGGCGCCGCCGAGCATCGCCGCGGTGCCGCTTTGCCTCCAGGAGGTGTTGTCGTCGAACCGCTTGAACTCGCGTCCAGCGACCATCCACTCCGCGCGTGCGGTGACCCCGAGGTCGGCCTCGGCGGCGTCGATGAAGTCGGTGTTGGGGGTGGACAGGCCGTCGGAAAGGGCGGCGAACGCCCGGAAGCGCTCGGTCGCGTAGCCGAGCTCCACCCCCTGCGATCGACTCTGCGTGAACGTCGCGTTGACGGCCGACCGCTCCACGGTGAGCTGACGCGTGCTGCTGACCAGTTCCTCGCGGAGCAGGGGGAGCTTGAACTGTCCCCACTTCAGATGGACGCCCCCGTCCCAGGAGTACCGCCCGAACGCGTCGGTCAGGGTGAACGTCCCGTCGGTTCGGGCGAAGTCCCCTTGGAGGGCGTAGGTGATCCCGGCGTCCCAGAGGGTGCCGCCGGCGGTCAGACGCGTGCGGTGGGCCTGGAACCCGTGGGTAAAGTCTCCCGGATCGGGCTGTTCGCTCCGCGCGTCGGCGAGGTAGCGGAACTGGCTGTAGCCGCCGATGCTGAGCGTGCTGGTGCCTCCGTCGGGGGCGGCGAAGCGGCCGTTCGACCATCCGCTCCCGGGGCCGTCGGCGGCGAGGACGACGGCGCGGAGGTCGGCGCTGGCGATCAGCGCGGCCCGCGCGGCGGCGTTCGGGTCGACCTGGCCGTGCGCAAGCGAGAGGGAGGGAAGCCAAGCCGCGGCGAGCGGCGCGAGGACGGGTCGAAGCGCCATCGGAACTTCTCCAGGCGAGCGGGACGCGGGGGGCGGCAGCAGCGTCCGGAGGGAGAGCACTCCTCGCACGCGGGCGGCGTCCCGGATCAGTTGTCCCGATGCTTGATGTGGCAGTCCTTGCAGGACGCGATGACGAGCCGGAGCCTCCCGGAGAGGACCGTGGGATCGGTCTCACCCGCGGCGAGTCGGTCCTCGAGGTGTTGCGCGAGGACGCCGTTCTTCCGCAGGGCCGCGGCGAAGTCCGCGGGCCTCGGTTGCCCGTGGTCGCCGTCGGCCATGACCCGCAGGAGGTCGGCGAGCCGGCGGGCCTCCGCCGCGGGAACGAGATCGGGGTGATCCGCCGGGACGGCCCAGCCGGCGCGTTCGACGGCCTGGAGGTGCTCGAGCGCCGCGTCGGCGTCGATCATTCCCTGGACGAAGGACGTCGGGAGCGAGACCTCGGGGAACTCTGCCGAGACGGCGTCGATCTCGCTCGGCCTGAGCGCTGTGGCGGCGAGCGCGCACGCGTACAGGCCCGTGTAGGTGGGCGCCGTGCCGGCGATCTTCATGCGGCCGACCGAGGCCTCGGGGGACGACCAGCCGAGGCCGACGGCGACCGCCGCGGCAGCGCCGGCGCTGCGATGCTTGCCATGGTGGCAGTGGACGTAGACCGGACCCTCTCGCATCGCGTCCCGGCTGGCGCGGGTGAGTTCGAGCCGGCGGCGCTCGTCGAAGCCGTCATAGCCGATGGGCAGGTGCACGTACCGGATGCCGCGACGCTTCGCCCCCGCGACGTCGGGGAGCGCGCCGTCGACGGAGATGATGGTCTTGACGCCCATCGCCGCGAGCGTCTCGAAGCCGGCATCGCCCCTTGGAACGCTTCCCGACAAGTAGCCGTCGTGGAACGCGACGACGTTGTGGAGACCCGCGAAGTCGTGGGGTCGTGCGTCGGCCATGGTGGGCGGAGCGACCGGCGGGGCGGAGGACGTCGAGTCGACCGAGGTTGGCCGCGCATCGCCGCGGGACGAGCACGACACCAAGCACGCCGCGGTGGCCAGGGCGAGAGAGAGCGGGATGAGCCGATGATGCGCCATGCGAGAAAGCCGCCTGCCGGACTCGAACCCGCGACCTGCGCTTTACAAAAGCGCTGCTCTACCAACTGAGCTAAGGCGGCGAACGGCGTGAGTATATGGATGGCGGTCCGGCGCGGGACGCCGGGTTGGGCACCGGGTTTGGCACTGCGATCAGCGGTCTCCCTCGGGCCGGAAGGACTTGTTCGGGCGGCGGGGGGTCTTGGGGACCTCGACGGGCTGCTCCTGGATCTTCCGCTTGAGATACGCCAAGGCCGCGTCGAGCTGGGCGTCCTCACCCTTGAACGTCGCGTGGGGCAGGTTGTCGACGACCTGGTCGGGCTCGACGCCGTGCCCCTCGATGAGCCAGTCTCCCTCGGGGCCGTAGACGCCGATCTCCGCGGCGGTGGCGATGCCGCCGTCGACCAGGGTGTTGCTGGAACTGAGCCAGACCTCGCCGCCCCAGGTGCGTGTGCCGATGACCTCGCCGATGTCGAGGCGCTTGACGCCCTCGCTGAAGGCCTCGCCATCGGAGGCGGTCAGCTCGTTGCAGAGGACGACGACGTGCCCGCGGAACGCGAACTGCATGTTCCAGTAGGGCTGGCCGATGCGGGGCTGCCAGAAGAACCACGCCTTGCGGAGGAGGCGGGAGAGGATCCAGCTGTCGATGTTGCCGCCGCGGTTGTGGCGGACGTCGATGATCAGGCCCTTGCGGTCGAAGACCGGGTAGAACCCGCGGACGAACTCGGCCATGCTGTCGGTGCCCATGGCGCGCAGATGGACGTAGCCCACGTCGCCGCCGGAGTCCTTCTCGACCTTGAGCCGGCGCGAGTGCTCCCACTCCGAATAGCGGAGGCCCGCGTCGGCGTCGGTCGAGAGGGGCACCACGATGACGTCGCGTTCGGTCGGGGCGGCGTCGGCCGCGCCGGCCCGCGCCGCCGCTCCGCCGCTCCGCACGCGCACGAGCACCTGCCTGCCCGCTTGGTTGCGCAGGAGCGTCGACGGATCGGGGACCGACAGCGTGTCGCGCCCGTTGATCTGGAGGATCACGTCCCCTTCCGCGATATCGACGCCGGGGCTCCGCAGCGGCGAGCGGGCCTCGGGATCGTCCGGGTCCGTCGCGTAGACGTGCCCGACGCGGAAGCCCCCCGCCGCCTCGTCGCGCACCAGCATCGCCCCGAGCGTCGCGGGCCGGATCGTCGCGGCGGGCTGGCGGAGGTCGCCGCCGTAGACGAAGTGGTGCAGCGTCGAGAGCTCGCCCGTCAGCTGCGACATCAGGTCCGACAGCTCCGCCCGGGTGCTCACGCGGTCCGCGAGGGGGCGGTAGCGGCTGAGCATGTCGGGCCAGTCGACGCCGTGCATGTCCGTGTCGTAGAAGTAGTCTCGCAGCAGCCGCCAGGACTCCACGAACATCTGCCCCCACTCCTCGCGCGGCACGAGCGGGAACGTCCACCCCTCGAGCTTGAGCGTGGCCTCGTCGAGCTTGGCGTCCTCGCCGCTCGTCGCCTCGATCACGGCGATGGACTTCGCCCTGCGAAGCATGAGCCACTTGCGGTCCGCCGAGAGCTCGTACTCGGCGAGGTCCTTCGCGATGGACTTCGGCTTGGGGTCCTTGTTCGTCACCTCGACGAACATGAGCGAGGGCTTGGAATCCGGCGCCGCCTCGGAGGCCAGCCAGAACAGCCGCTTCTCCGCCGCGGCGAGGTCCGCGTAGTTTCCCGCGGGGACGGGCACCACCACGAGCCGCTCGGCGAGGCCGTCGATGTCGATCTCGACCGGCTTCGGGGGTTCGGCCTTGGCCTTCGCCGCGGCCTTCGCCGCGTCAGACGCCGCGGCGGCCTCGGAACCCTCGAGGGGCGCGGGCTCGCTCTTCGCCGGATCAGGCTTGGCCGGATCAGGCTTGGCCGGATCGGGCTTGATCGGCTCGGGTTTCGCTGGCTCGGTTTTGGTCGGCGCGGGGACGGGCTGCGCCGGCTGGGTCGTCGGCGGCTCCTTCGACGGGTCGGGAATGGGCTTCTGATCCGGGCCGGGCCGGTCGGGCGCCGGCTTCGCGGGGTCCGTCGCCGGTCCATCCCCCTTCGCGGCCTCCTCAGCCGGAGTCAGCTCGTCCCGCGGGGCGAAGGGGGACCGCTCCCCCTTCCGCAGCGCCACCTGATAGATCCGTGTTTTCTTATCGAAGAACGGCTCGGGCGCCCCGTTCCCCCACGGCGATTGGACGACGGAGTTGAACGTGCGGTCAGAGAGCAGGTAGAGCCACTTCCCGTCGGGGCTCCAGGCGGGGTCGTAACTGTCGAAGCGGTCGGTGGTGGCGAACGTCGTCGCGCTCGTTGTCGTGTCGTGCAGCTTCACCTGCCGGTTGAAGTTCCTCGCGTACGCCGCGTATGCGAGCCAGCGGCTGTCCGCGGACCAGGCCAGGCCCGAGAAGGGCTCCAGGCCGTTCTCGTCGATCTGCTTCTGCTCGCCCGTTGTGGTATCGAAAATCCACAGCCGCTGGTTCTTGTCGTGGTGGGCGATGTAGCGGCCGTCGGGGGAGGGGACGCCCTCCCAGCGCAGCACGACGCCGTCCTTCGTGAGCCGCTCGCCCTCCCCCACGCCGTTGGCGGGGAACGACCAGAACTCGACCTCGCCGCTCTCGTCGGACATCACCAACAGCCGCTTCCCGTCGGGCATGAAGCGGGCGTCGCGATAGCGGACGCCGTCGTTTCGGGTCACCTCGACCAGTCGCCCCTGCCCCTTGGGAGCGACGAAGACCTGCCCGCGCGCCGTCATCGCCACCCGCTCGCCGTCGGGAGAGACGTGCGCCGCGGAGAGGTACGTCATCGGCTCCTTCACCCACACTTCGCGGGTCTGGTCGAAGTCCGAGTCGAGCGTGATGTCGAGCCGAGCATCGGTGTCCGACGCGATGTCGTACAGCCAGAGGTCCGCGCCGAACTGGTAGACGATCCGCCCGCCCCCCGCCGCGGACAGCGCCGCCCCGCGGGCGTCGAGATACCGAGCGGGTGAGGCCTCGTCGCCAGCGTCGGCGCCGCGTCCGTGGTCGGTGTGCTGGCGGAGGTCCTTCCCGGCCCCGTCCATCGACCACACCTCCATCGTCCCGTCCCGATCGGTCAGGAAGTAGACGCGGCCGTCGAACCACATCGGCGCCGTGCTCGTGCCCGCGAAGTCGGGCGTCAGCGCCACCGCCTCCTCCGCCCCTTCCATGAACTTCCACAGGTTCTGCGCCGTGCCGCCCTTATACCGCTTCGTCTGGCTTCCCTGCGGCTGCAGGCGCGTGAAGAAGAGCGTCCGCCCCGAGTCGTCGTACGACCCGTCCGCGGCCTGCGCCAGCGGGACGAGCTCGCGCTCGCCCGTTCCGGGCTGGATGAGCGTCAACTGCGTCGAGGGCAAGGTCGAGAACCGCGTCGTGCTCGCGATCACCTTGGCGTCCGCGCCCGTCCCCTTCCACCCCGCCACCGTCGCCCGCACCCCGTCGTACGTCAGCCGCTTGGGCAGGCCCCCCGCCAGGGGCATCACGTACACCTCCGTCGGACCCTCGTACTGACCGGTGAACGCGACCCACGCGCCGTCGGGCGAGATCCGGGGCGAGAGCTCATCTCCCGCGTGCGATGTCAAACGCGTGGCCACGCCCCCCTTCGCCCCGACCTTCCAGAGATCACCCTCGGCGACGAAGACGATGGTGTCGCCCTGGATCGACGGCTGGCGGTAATACCCGAGCGGGTCGGCCCGGGCACCGGCGGCGAGGGACACCACGGCCGCGACGGCCACGACGGGACGGAGGAGATCGCCGAACATGCGGACTCCGGCAGGGTTGGGCACGATGAAAGAGGGCGTCACGAACGCGGCACCCTACCGGGAAGATGTCCGCGAGGCAACGTTCCGTCCGCCCCGCGGCGGATGCCGGGAGCGAAACACGGCAGGTTTCATGGAGAGTGATGGGCAGACCAGCGGCGGTCCGTCGGTGAAAGTGGGCGATCCGAGACTCGAACTCGGGACCTCATGCGTGTCATGCATGCGCGCTAGCCAACTGCGCCAATCGCCCA
>ENA-ORBV01013779-ORBV01013779.1-microbial-mat-metagenome-genome-assembly--contig:-NODE-13779-length-12222-cov-5.080609_pt1 | contig 12222 bp, 10 predicted proteins | sample MGYA00237777_ERZ505514 | MGnify/ENA primary metagenome ERZ505514 (study PRJEB26160, sample SAMN06269048) | microbial mat metagenome | isolation source: Oligotrophic lake microbial mat | place... | reverse complement strand
GGCCGCTCCCAAGGCGCTCGCACCTCAGCCCGCAGGGCGCAGGTGATCCCGTTGCCGCCGCCGGGCCGCTCCCAAGGCGCTCGCACCTCAGCCCGCAGGGCGCAGGTGATCCCGTTGCCGCCGCCGGGCCGCTCCCAAGGCGCTCGCACCTCAGCCCGCAGGGCGCAGGTGATCCCGTTGCCGCCGCCGGGCCGCTCCCAAGGTGCTCAGCCCCGCAGCTCGCAGGGCGGAGGGTTGTCCAGTGAGCGCGCCCGAGCACGACCAGGGCTCGACCCGTCGTGCGTTGCAAGCGGCTCCAGCGCCGGGCTTGCAACTGGATCCACGCCGGCGCGCCATGCTGGCCGAAATGAAGATCCCATTCTGGTGGCCCGAGGCTGCTGCGGTAGCGGAGCCTTCACCGGGGAGGTCGGTTTCTGCCCAGGAGGCGCCTGTGCCGGCCCCGTTCGCAATACCCATCGCACGGCCGGCCGCCGCGCCGGCAGGGGCGGCGCAGGGGGCCACGCTTGAAGCCGCGCCGCGCGCCGACGCTGCCAGGCCAATGGCCGAGGCGGCCATCGAACGCATGGACTGGGCGCAGTTGCGCGCTGCGGTCTCCGGTTGCAGCGCCTGCGCCCTGTGTGAAGGGCGCAAGCGGCCGGTGTTCGTCGCCGACCCCTTGCCGGCGCAGGCCGACTGGCTGATCGTCGGCGAACCACCCGACGAACACGAGGAACGTGCCGGCGCGCCGTTCGTCGGCGCCACCGGACAACTGCTCGACGCCATGTTGCGCGCGGTGCAGGTGAGCCGGGACGGACAGGGCAGCGCGGGCGCGCGCCTGACGCCAGTCGTGAAATGCCGCCCGGCTGCAGTGCGCAATCCGACCCCGGACGAACTGGCGCAATGCGCCGCCTACCTGTGGCGCGAGATCGCATTGACGCGGCCCAGGGTCATCGTCGCGATGGGGCGTTTCGCCGCCTTGTCGCTGCTGGGCCGCGACCATCCGGAACTGCTGCAGCTGCCGTTCGGCCAGGTGCGCGGAAAACTCTACCGTATCCGGGGCGTTGCGGTCGTCGTCACCTACCATCCCTCGAAACTGCTGCGCGCGCCGCTGCACAAGGCCCAGGCCTGGGCCGACCTGTGCCTGGCGCGCGCCCAGGCTCTCTTGCCTCCATCGCCGTCATCATGAACTTCATCGACCAACTCGCCCACGCCGGCAGCCGCAACGATTCCATGCTGTGTGTGGGGCTGGACCCCGAACCCTCGCGTTTTCCGGGCACGCTGCGCGGTGATACCGGCAAGATCTACGATTTCTGCGCCGCCATCGTCGATGCCACAGCCGACCTGGTCGTGGCATTCAAGCCGCAGATCGCGTATTTCGCCGCGCACCGGGCCGAGGCCCAGCTCGAGCAGCTGATGGCCCACATGCGCCGCGCAGCACCGGATGTGCCGGTGATCCTGGATGCCAAGCGCGGTGACATCGGTTCGACCGCCGAGCAATACGCGATCGAGGCGTTCGAGCGGTATGGCGCCGACGCCGTCACGTTGTCGCCGTTCATGGGCTTCGATTCGGTGCAGCCCTATCTCAAACACCACGGCAAGGGCGCGTTCCTGTTGTGCCGCACCTCCAACCCGGGCGGCGACGACCTGCAGAACCAGCGCCTGGCCAGTGTCGAAGGCCAGCCGCTGTTGTACGAACACGTGGCGCGGCTGGCGCAGGGCCCCTGGAACACCAATGGACAACTCGGGCTGGTGGTGGGCGCGACCTATCCGGCCGAAATTGCGCGGGTGCGCGAACTGGCGCCGACCTTGCCGCTGCTGATCCCCGGTGTCGGCGCGCAGGGCGGCGACCCGGCCGCGACGGTGCGTGCCGGTTGGCGCGGCAACAGCGATGGCCGCGGCAGCGGGCCCATCGTCGTCAATTCGTCACGTGCCATCCTGTATGCGTCGTCCGGCGCCGATTTCGCCGCTGCGGCACGCGCCGAAGCGCGGCGCACCCGAGACGTTTTGCAGGCCGCGCGCGGCTGATTTCCGGGACCTGGCCCCTGCGCCGTCACGGGCGATCGATGCGCCCGCCGACTATGATGTTTCGGGTCCGGCGCAACTGGCCGCGCCGGTGAGTACAACTGCGGAGCATTGGCACCATGCAACAACAGCCCAGCGTCTTTGCGGACACCATCGCCTGGGACGGTGACGCAACCAGCAAGATCCCTTTCGGCGTCTACACCAGCGAGCAGCTGCACAAACGCGAACTGGATCGCTTTTTCTACCGCAAGCACTGGAGCTACGTCGGCCTGGAGGCCGAGATCCCGAACCCCGGTGACTTCAAGCGTACGGTGGTTGGCGAGCGTTCGGTGATCCTGGTGCGCGACAAGGACGGCGCGGTCAAGGTGGTGGAGAACGTCTGCGCGCACCGCGGCATGCAGTTCTGCCGCGAGCGCCACGGTAACCGCACGGAGTTCATCTGCCCCTACCACCAATGGAGCTATACGCTGTCGGGTGAATTGCAGGGCGTGCCGTTCCGGCGTGGCGTGCGCCAGGACGGCAAGATCAAAGGCGGCATGCCGGCGGACTTCAAGCTGGAGGAGAACGGCTTGACGCAGCTCGAGGTCGCCTGTCGCGGCGGCGTGGTGTTCGCGTCGTTCGACCACGATGTCGAATCCCTGGAAGATTACCTGGGGCCGGTCATCCTGGGTTATTTCGACCGGCTGTTCAATGGCCGCAAGTTGAAGATCCTGGGCTACAACCGCCAGCGCATTCCGGGCAACTGGAAGTTGATGCAGGAGAACATCAAGGACCCGTATCACCCGGGTCTGCTGCACACCTGGTTCGTGACCTTCGGCCTGTGGCGCGCCGATAACAAGTCCGAACTCAAGATGGACCGGCACCACCGGCATGCGGCGATGATCTCGACGCGCGGCCAGTCCGGCAAGGCCGATCAGGTGACGCAGGTGTCGAGCTTCAAGGAAAGCATGCAGCTGCACGACGACCGTTTCCTCGACATCGTGCCCGAGGCCTGGTGGGGCGGCCCGAGCGCGGTGATGACGACGCTGTTCCCCAGTGTCATCTTGCAGCAGCAGGTCAACAGCGTATCCACGCGGCATATCCAGCCCGACGGGCATGGCGCGTTCAATTTCGAGTGGACCCACTTCGGATTCGATGACGACGATGCGGCGATGACGAAGCGCCGCCTGCGCCAGGCCAACCTGTTCGGACCGGCCGGGTTCGTGTCGGCTGACGACGGCGAGGTGATCGAGTTCTCGCAACGCGGGTTCGAGAGCAAACCGGCGCACCGCGCGCTGGCCGAGCTCGGCGGCAGAGAGGTCGGTGACACCGACCACATGGTCACCGAGACGCTGATCCGCGGCATGTACCGCTACTGGCGCGAAGTGATGGAACAGGGGGATGCGGCATGATCGACGCCGGGCCGCTCCCAAGGCGCTTGCACCGCAGCCCGATGGGCGAAGGTGGCTCGGTATGAAAATCCGGCTCGATCCACATGACTACCTGGAGCTGAGCCAGCTGCTGGCCCAATACGCGGCCGTCGTCGACGCCGCCGACTGGGATAGCTGGTGCGAGATGTTCACCGACGATTGCATCTACAAGCTGATCCCGCGCGAGAACCATGAGCGCGGCCTGCCTCTGGCGACGATGGATTTCGAGAGCAAAGGCATGCTCAAGGACCGTGCCTACGCGATTCGCGAGACCTTGTTTCACGACCCGTATTACCAGCGCCACGTGGTCGGCCTGCCACGCTTGCTGGACGTGCAGCCGGGGCGCATCGTCTGCGAGACGAACTATGCGGTGTTTCGCACCAAGTTGTCGGAGCTCACGACGGTGTTCAACGTGGGGCGGTATCTGGATACCATCGTGCGCGCCGAGGGCGGATGGAAGTTCGCGTCCAGGCTGTGCATCTACGACAGCGAGCTGATTGCGAACTCGATCATCTATCCGGTCTGACGTTCAACCCGTTGAAGGAGCCAATGGCCATGGTGAAAGGAATGAGCTTGCCGCGTTTCGCTGCAGTGCGCGACGCGTTTGCCAGCACGTTCGACGACGCATGGGAACAGGGGGCCGCGGTCGCCGTCTACCTCGATGGCGAACCGGTGGTCGACCTCTGGGGCGGGCACCGCGATCTGGCGCGCACCCAGCCCTGGCAACGCGACACCCTGGCCAACGTGTGGTCGTGCAGCAAAGGCGTGGCAGCGACCGCGGTGGCGCTGCTGGTGGAGCGCGGCACGCTTGCCTACGACGCGCCGCTGGCGACCTACTGGCCGGAGTTTGCGGCCAACGGCAAGGCCGCCATCACGCTCGACCAGGTGTTGTCGCACCAGGCCGGGCTCGATGGCGTACAGGTCGATATGGCGCTCCCCGACCTGTATGCAGGCACGCCGTTCACCGACGCGCTGGCCGCCATGGCGCCGCTGTGGGAACCGGGCAGCCGCTGCGTCTACCACCCGGTGACCTTCGGGCACCTGCTGGGCGAGGTGGTGCGCCGCGTCGATGGCCGCAGCCTGGGGCGTTTCATCGCCGACGAAATCGCCGCGCCGCTGGGTTTGTCTTTTTTTGTCGGCCTGCCGCAGGAGCATGACCACCGCGCGGCGGAGATGTCCGGTGACGATGCGATCTACGCCGCCCACGACGAAGGCCTGAAGAGCCCTTACCCGGTTTCGTTTCGCAACCCGGAACTGTTTGCCGACACGCCCAATGCGCGAGCCTGGCGCGCCGCCGAGATACCGGCCGCCAACGGCCACGCCGATGCACGGTCGCTGGCCCGGATGTACGGTGCGCTGGCGCGCGGCGGCGAGATCGACGGTGTTCACCTGATCTCGCCGGCAGGCATCGCCCGCGCCGTGCGCGAGCGGTTCCGCGGCATCGACGCCTGTTCGCTGGGCGCCACCGTGTTTGCCGCCGGTTACCGCGTCGACTCCATCGGTTTCGGGCCGTCGGTGGGGCCCGGCAATTTCGGCCATACCGGCTGGGGCGGATCGGTGGCCTTTGCCGACCCGACGCACCGGCTGGGTTTCGCTTTCGTCACCAGCCGCCTGCTGGCGTTTCCCGATGGCATCGACCCGCGGCGGCAACGGTTGTTGCAGGCGGTGTACGCGGCTTTTTAGGCAACGATACCCGGTAGTTCCTTCATGGGTCCGACGCCCGCAACCAATCCCGCGTCGAGATCACGCCACTGGGTCGTTCGCCCGGTCAGGCAGCCTTGCCACTCTGCTTGTCGGCGTACATCGCTGTATCGGCTTCAGCCAGCAGCGCGGCAACTTCGTCGGGGCGCTGGCCGTCGTAACGAACACAGCCGACGCTGAAACGGATGTCGTAGCGGCTTGCGGCCATGCCGTTTCGCAGCGCGATCATCGCGCGCAGTCGCTGAGTCGACGGTTCGGACTGCTCCACGGTGGCATTGATCAACAGCGCGACGAATTCGTCACCGCCCAGGCGTCCGATCACATCGCTTTTGCGAAACGCCTGGCGCAGCGCTTGCGTAAAGCTGACGAGGGCGCGATCTCCTTTCGCGTGGCCAAACGTGTCGTTGACCTGCTTGAAGCCGTCAAGATCAAAAAACAGCATCGTCGCCGGCAAGCCCCGGCGTTGGCAGACATTCAGGGCATGCTGCGCCAGCGCCTCGAACCCACGGCGGTTCGAGATCATCGTCAATTCGTCCACGCTCGCGAGTTCAATCGCGGCGAGTTCCTGCTCCACCATCCGTGTCAGGTCGCGCGGCAGTTCGTGGTCGTTTGCGTCTCAGGCCTGTTGCCTGTTCTTGCCCGGATTTCCCCCCAAGTGTCCGACGACCCGAAAACACCACCACATCCCGAACAGGCCGAAGGCGATCACGCCCAGCCCATATCCCGCCAGTGCGCCCTTGGCGCCGAACCACGACTGCCCCAGCCAGACGAACGGGATCACGCCCAGCGTCGCGCGGCCCCAGTTCAGTGCCGTCGAGTAGAACGCGAACCCCAGGTTGTTGAAGGCCGCGTTGGCCACGAACAGGGCGCCGTTGAACAGGAAGCTGCCGGCCACGTAGATGCAGAAGAACACGATGAGTTCGCGCGCCAGGCCGTGGGCCTGGAACAGGTCGGCGATCCGGTTGCTGCCCAGCGCCATCAGGATCCAGACGGTGAGTGCATAGACCAGGGTGACCAGCAGCGCGTCGCGCACGGTGGAGGTAACCCGGTCGAAACGCTGGGCGCCGAAATTCTGTCCGATGATCGGGCCGATCGCGCCCGACAGGGCGAACAAGACGCCAAACGCAACCGGGATGATGCGCTGGATCACGGTCCAGCCGGCAATCGCCTCGTCACCGTAGCGGGAGATGGTTTCGGTCACGAAGGCATTTCCGATCGGCGTGGCGATCTGGGTCAAAACGGCGGGCAGCGCAATCGCCATGAAAGGCGCGAGTTCGCGCAGCACCAGCGCCGTATCGGGCCGGGCCACCAGCTTGTGCACGCGCCACAGGCCGTGCAGCCCGATCAGGACCATGGCCACGCGCACGATGATGGTGGCGATCGCGACACCGTGCAGTTCCAGGCCCAGCCCCAGGATCAGCAGCGGGTCCATCACCAGCGCCGTGGCGGCCGCGCCCAGCGTCACGTACATGGCGCGGCGCGCATCGCCGGTGGCGCGCAGCAGTCCCGACAGGCACATGCCGACACCCAGCAGGGGCCAGGACGGCAACACGATGCGCATCAGCGTCGCGGCGCGCTCCAGGGTCTGGCCCCGTGCGCCCAGCAGATGCAGGGCAGGTTCGATCAGCGGGTAACCGACCAGGGCCAGCAGGGCCATGCAGGTGCCGACGATGATCAGCGAGGCGCCGGCGATCTGGCGCGCCTGTGCCAGCTGGCCACGCCCGAGTGCGCGCGAGGTCAGTGCCGTGGCGGCGATCGACAGGCCGATCGCCATCGACGTGGCCAGGAACAGCAGCGTGGTTGCATAACCCAGCGCGGCCGTCAGATCGGGCCGGTGCAGCAGCGTGATGTAGAACAGGTTCAGCGCATCGACCGCGAAAACCGCCACCAGGCCGATCGAACCGGCAGCGGTCATCCGGATCACATGGCCCAGCGTCGAGCCGGTGACGAGCCGACCCTTGGGCTCGGCAGCAGCAGCGCCGTCGGCGGGTTTGTGCATGAGGGTATCGTGCCGGCGGGCTCACGGCCCGGCCAGCCAGGCTACCGGCGCGGCGCTCAACCGCGCACTTCCCCGTTGCCCAGCACCACGTATTTCAGCGAGGTCAGGCCCTCGATGCCCACCGGCCCGCGGGCATGGAACTTGTCGGTGCTGATGCCGATTTCGGCGCCCAGGCCGTATTCGAAACCGTCGGCGAAGCGGGTGCTGGCATTGACCATCACGCTGGCCGAGTCGACCTCGCGCAGGAAACGCTGCGCATGCATGTGGTCGCGCGTGAGGATGGCGTCGGTGTGGTGGCTGCCGAAATGGTTGATATGGGCGATCGCCGCATCCAGGTCATCCACCACCTTGATGCTGATGATGGGCGCCAGGTATTCGGTGAACCAGTCCTGCTCGGTGGCATCGACCAATTTGGCCTGCGCCAGGCCGGCCAGCAAGGCGCGGCTATCGGCGCACACGCGCATCTCGACGCCCTTGGAGGCGTAGAGGGCAGCGATCTTCGGCAGGAAGTCGGCGGCAACGCCACGCGCGACCAGCAGGCTCTCGCTGGCGTTGCAGGGGCTGTATTTCTGGGTCTTGGCATTGTCGGCCACGGTCACCGCCATCGCGATGTCGCACGGGTCGTCGACATACACATGGCAGTTGCCGTCCAGGTGCTTGAGTACCGGCACCTTGGCGCCCAGGCTGATGCGTTCGATCAGGCCCTTGCCGCCGCGCGGAATCGCCATGTCCACGTATTGCGGCATGGTGATGAGTTCACCCACCACCGCCCGGTCGGTGATCTGCACCAGTTGCACGCCGTCGGCTGGCAGGCCACTGGCCTGCAGCGCCTGTCGCACCAGCAGCGCCAGTGCCTTGTTCGATTCGATCGCCTCCGATCCGCCGCGCAGAATGCAGGCATTGCCGCTCTTGATCGCCAGGCTGGCCGCCTCGATCGTGACGTTGGGCCGGCTCTCGAACACCATGGCGAAAACGCCGATCGGCACCCGCATCTGACCTACCCGGATACCGCTGGGTTGCTGCACCATGCCGCTGATCTGACCGATCACGTCGGGCATGGCCGCAAGTTGTTCGCAACCCTGCGCCACGGTCTCCAGCACCTTGGGCGTGAGCCGCAGCCGGTCAGCCATCGGCGCCGACAGGCCGGCGGCGGTGGCGCGTTCGAGGTCCAGCGTATTGGCCGCCTGCAGGGCCGGCAGTTCGCTGCGCAGCAGGGCCGCCAGCGCGCGCAGGCAGGTGTTGCGTTGCGCGGCCTGCGCCTTGGCCATTGCGCCCGATGCAGTGCGTGCCTGCTGGCCCAGCGTCTGGCTGTATTGGGCGATGTTGACGGCGTTCATATGGGGATTTTCTCACGCTGCAAGTGCGGGCCCGCCATTTCAACGCGCCGCGCAGGCTCCGCACAGGCCCATGGCCAGCCGGTGCAGCGCCTGCCACGGGTCGGTCGGCCAATCGGGCAACTTCAGTCCCTTGACGATGCCGTCGACCCGATGCGCCTGCACCAGCAGGTCGGCCAGCAACGCTGCATCCAGGCGTGGCAGCACCCGCTCGAACAGCCGCTCGCGCGCACCCCAGACGCGATGCTCGCGCAGTGCCATCGGCAGCGGGCGGCCATCGGCCATCGCGTCGCGTACCCGCTTGAGTGCCCGGATATCCTCCGACAAGCTGTAGTGCACCAGCACCGGCGCCTCGCCCTCGGCCTGCAGGCCGCCGAGCATGCGTTGCACCCGTGCATGTTGCCCGGCGAGCACTGCCTCGCCGAGCTTGAACACGTCGTAACGCGCCACGTTGAGCACCGCGCGCTCGATGTCTTCGAATCCGAGTTCGCCGCTCGGGTAGAGCAAGGCCAGCTTCTGGATCTCCTGGTGCGCCGCCAGCAGGTTGCCCTCGACCCGGTCGGCGAAGAACTGCAGGCTGCGCTGGCCTTCCACGCCGGGCTTGACGCGCTGGTCCTGGCGCGCCAGGCGTTGCGCCAGCCATTGCGGCAATGCGCTGCGCTCGACCGGTTCGAGAGCGACCGAGACGCCGTGGCGCTCCAGCGTACCGAACCAGGCGCCGCTGCGCGTGGCCTTGTCCAGCCGGGGCAGTATCACGATCGTCAGCAGATCGTCGTTGCCCTGGCCCTGTTCGCACAACTGCTGGATCGCGGAGCTGCCGTCCTTGCCCGGCTTGCCGGTCGGAATGCGGATCTCGACGATTTGCTTGTCGGCAAACAGGCTCAGCGAGCCGCCGGCGGCGAGCACTTCGCTCCAGTCGAAATGCGCGCCCGACACGGTGTGCGAGGTCCGCTCGCTGAAACCGGCGGCGCGCGCCGCGGCGCGGATCGCGTCGGCCGCCTCCTGCACCAGCAGCGGCTCGTCACCGTGCAGCGTGTACAGGCTGCGCAGACCCTTGCTCAGGTGCTGGGGCAGTTGGCCAGCGGCAAGTTGCATGGTCGTTTCCTTGGGCGCGCCGTGTGCGCCGGCTGGGTCACAACGATTTGAGCGCCGCCAGGCGCCGGATCAGCTGCTGCACGATGTCGGACTGCATGTCGCGAAACATCAACCCCTCCTCGGCCTCCTTGGCCAGCACGGCGGATTCGTTGAAGCTGATGTCACGCTGTATCAACAGATCGGTCGGTGCGATCAGTTCCTTGCCCTGGGGCGTGCGCAGCCGGAAACGCAGGCGGCTGCGCAGCTGGAACTCGCGCACCTGGCCGGACGAGTTCACACCCACCACGGTCTTCTCGCGCGCTTCGGACAGGATGTCGAGCACTGCTTCGGCACTGGGCAGCAGCTTCGGATCGTCGATCAGTTTCAACGCGCCGAGCGAGGCCAGGTTACGCTTGATCTCGTTGCCGAACGGCGAGGTCTCGCCCGCGTTCACAAACAGCGAGCGAAACGCCAGCTCGGGCGCGTCGCGCAGCGCGAAGCCACAGCCGGCCAGTGCCATGGCGATACCTGCGAAGAGTATCTGCCGGCGTCGCATCAGGTGACCAGGTTGACCAGCCGACCGGGCACCACGATGACCTTGCGCACCTTGGCGCCCTGGGCGTGGCTGGCAAAGACCTCGCTGTGCACCGCCGCATGTTCGATCGCCTGCCGGCTGGCATTGCTGGGCACCCGGATCGAGCCACGCAGCTTGCCGTTGATCTGCAGCACCAGCTCGAGCTCGTCCTGCTGCAGTGCCGTCAGGTCGACCTCGGGCCAGGGCGCATCGAGCAGCTCGCCGTGCGCTCGGACGTAACCGAGTTCGTCCCACAAAGCCTGGGTGATATGCGGCGTGACCGGGTACAAGGAGCGCAGCAGGATGCCGAAGCACTCGCGCAGCGCCACCGATTCGCCGGTGCCGCCGTCGGACTTGAAGTCTTCCAGCGCATTGAGCATTTTCATCGCGCCCGAGACCACGGTGTTGTACTGCATGCGCTGGTAGTCGTAGTCCACCTGCTTGAATACGCCATGGATCTCGCGCCGCAGGTCGGCAGCCGCCTTGCCGTGGACCGTGTTCGGGGCCATTGCCAGCGGCATGTCGGCCAGCTTGACGCCGAAGTTCCAGACCCGGCGCAGGAAACGGTACGAGCCCTCCACGGCTGCATCGTTCCACTCCAGCGTGGCTTCGGGCGGCGCGGTGAACATGGTGTACAGGCGCGCGGTATCGGCGCCGTATTTCTCGATCAGGTCCTGCGGATCGACGCCGTTGTTCTTGCTCTTGCTCATCGTGCCCACGCCTTCGTAGGTCACGGCCGCGCCGTCGCTCTTGCGTTTGGCGCCGATCACCTTGCCAGCTTCGTCGTGGATATCCTCGACGTCCCGCGGCCAGAAATACTCGATGCCCCCGCCCGGGTTCTTGCGCGAGTAGATGTGGTTGAGCACCATGCCCTGGGTCAGCAGCTTGGTGAACGGCTCATCGACGTCGAGCAGGCCCAGGTCGCGCATGACCTTGGTCCAGAACCGGGCATACAGCAGGTGCAGGATGGCGTGTTCGATGCCGCCGATGTACTGGTCCATCGGCATCCAGTATCGGGCGCCGTCGGCGACCATGGCCTGCTCGTTGCGCGGATCGCAGTACCGCATGAAGTACCAGGAACTATCGACGAATGTGTCGAGGGTGTCGGTCTCGCGCCGCGCCGGCTTGCCGCAGACCGGGCAGGTCACGCCGGCATGGAAACCGGCATGGTGATTGAGCGGGTTGCCTGAACCGTCCGGAATGCAGTCCAGCGGCAGCACCACGGGAAGGTCCTGCTCCGGCACCGGCACCGCGCCGTGCTCGTCGCAATGGATGATCGGGATCGGCGTGCCCCAGTAACGCTGCCGGCTCACGCCCCAGTCGCGCAGCCGCCAGGGCGTGATCTTCTCGCCCAGGCCGGGGGTGTGCAGTGCATGTGCGATGGCGTCGACCGCCTCCGGATACGACAGGCCGCTGAAGTTGTCGGAGTTGATGGTCACGCCGCGCTGCTTGTCGCTGTACCAGTCCTGCCAGTTGTCGTAGTCGTAGGTGTAGCCGTCGATCAGCACCACCTCGACGATCGGGATGCCGTATTTCTTGGCGAAGATGAAGTCGCGTTCGTCGTGCGCCGGCACACCCATGACAGCACCGTCGCCGTAACCCATCAGCACATAGTTGCCGACCCACACTTCGATCTGTTGCCCGTTCAGGGGGTGGGTCACCTGCAATCCGGTGCGCATGCCCACCTTCTCGCGCAGGGCCAGTTCGGCCTCGGTCGTGCCGCCGCGTTTGCACTCCTCGATGAAGGCCGCCAGCGCGGGGTCGGTTGCCGCGGCATGGGTGGCCAGTGGATGCTCGGGCGCCACCGCGCAGAAGGTCGCGCCCATGATGGTGTCGGCGCGGGTGGTGAACACATGCATGCGCCCGCCGCCGATCAGCGCGCCCGTGGCATCCAGGATGGCGTGGGTGAAAGCGAAACGCACGCCTTCGCTCTTGCCGATCCAGTTCTCCTGCATCAGCTTGACGCGTTCCGGCCAGCCCGGCAAGTGGCTCTGCACCTGGTCCAGCAGTTCCTCGGCGAAGTCGGTGATCTTGAGGTAATACCCCGGGATCTCGCGTTTCTCGACCGGTGCACCGGTACGCCAGCCCTTGCCGTCGATCACCTGTTCGTTGGCCAGCACGGTCTGGTCT
>ENA-ORBV01013778-ORBV01013778.1-microbial-mat-metagenome-genome-assembly--contig:-NODE-13778-length-12222-cov-6.043392_pt1 | contig 12222 bp, 8 predicted proteins | sample MGYA00237777_ERZ505514 | MGnify/ENA primary metagenome ERZ505514 (study PRJEB26160, sample SAMN06269048) | microbial mat metagenome | isolation source: Oligotrophic lake microbial mat | place... | reverse complement strand
TTAAAGAACACTTCACCTGAGTCGTGTGTCCTTGCTAGCACATCTTGAAACTTATGGACACACATTGTTTGGTCTCCAGCAAGGTGCGGTAAAGCCTGTCAAATCCAGTCGTGTTTGAATCACAAACGTTTCAAGAGTATCAAGAGTTTCAAGCATTTCAAGAGATAGCAATTCGTTTCAAGAGTGTTTCAAGAGATATCAAGAGATAGCAAGTGTTTCAAGAGCACGTTTCAAGAGGGCTCTTGAAACTCTTGAAACGGCCGGCGTGCTCTTGAAACTCTTTTAACGCCTGTTGTTAATCACTGAGCGCGCCGGCAACGCTTTCAAAATCATTTCAAGTGTTTCAAGAGTATCAAGAGTTTCAAGCGTTTCAAGAGATAGCAACTTGTTTCAAGAGTGTTTCAAGAGATATCAAGAGATAGCAAGTGTTTCAAGAGCACGTTTCAAGAGTGACTAATTACACACGACTGACTTTGCTATCAACACATTTACCGGGCCTTGCGGTAAAATTTTCTGCGGTACCAGTACTCTAGCTAGTAGTAGACTACTAAGCAGCTTTACCTATTAGCTAGATGATGGTCAAAATGCAACATGGCACGGCAAGCAACCTGCGGAACAAACAAATGTTGATGACTGTCAATGATACGACCCAACCTCACACCGGGGAAACTATAATATTGATAGGAGGAGGACTTGTAGACTTTTGAGATTTTGTCGCCATTTATCTCAGCACAAAGGAAACGTATCACCCGAAATCGTTCTTCCTGAAAACAGAAAGGACAAACCAAGATGCAGCAAGAACACACGTGGACGAACAGCATGTCTCCTCCTTCTCGTCCCACTATTACCATTCTTCATATTCTCTCACAACAACCGGGTCGCACGGGCAGTGGCGTTACATTGGAAGCACTCGTGCAAGGATGCTTCCAATCGGGCTATGAGCAACACGTCATTGTTGGCACCGACACGACGGATCCTACTCCCACCGTGGCAAATTTACCGGCGTCGCATATTCATCCACTTGTATTCCATACGCCGGCTCTCAACTTTGCTCTGCCTGGCATGAGCGATGTCATGCCTTACAAGAGCACGATTTTTTCGACCATGTCACTGGAACAACTAGAGATTTATCGAACGGCCTGGAAGAATCACATTCAAAACGTTTTGGACGTCGTCAAGCCCACTCTGATTCACAGTCATCATATTTGGATCATGAGTAGTATATTAAAAGACATTGCGGGAGGGCACATTCCTATTATTTCTCATTGTCATGCCACGGGATTACGGCAAATGGATTTGTGCGGACCAGCATTGGCAGACGAGGTCCAAAGGGGATGTGCTCGGAACGATCATTTTGTCGTCTTGCATCACGGCCACAAAGAGTCGTTAATGGAGAAACTAAAGGTTGATGACCATTCCAAAATCTCCATTGTTGGAGCGGGATTCAACGAAGAAATTTTTCATGCTCGGGGACGACAGACACAGGATCCGGATGTGCCACTCCCACCACCACAATCCAAACCCATCCATCTTTTGTTTGCCGGCAAACTCGCTCATTCCAAGGGATTACCCCAATTGCTGGATGCCTTCTCCCAACTTTCTCAGAAAGACCAGAAAATACAACTCCATATAGCTGGCAGTGGCAATGGAGAACAAGCCGATCAATTGCGTCAACGAATGGAATCCATGTCACCCGACGTCATTCTTCATGGACAAGTAGATCAAACCACACTGGCCACGTTGATGCGACAATCGGATGTTTTTGTCTTGCCTTCCTTTTACGAAGGAATTCCATTGGTATTGGTGGAAGCCGCCGCTTGTGGATGTCGATTGGTGTGTACCAACTTACCTGGTGTTATGGAACAATTGGCGGGGCCTCTGCAGGAAATGTTGGAAGTGGTAGAGTTACCGCGACTCCAAACCATTGACACGCCCGTGAAAGAAGAGTTGCCGGAATTTGTCCATCGATTGGTGGTTGCTTTGGAAACAGCCATGAAAAAGTCGGCCGTCGTCATGAATATTAATAATAAGAATGGGGACGAAAACGAGGTTGCATCGATCGTCGCCCCCTTTACTTGGACGGCAGTCTACAAGCGGATTGAAAAGGTGTGGCATGCGGTATTGGAAGAAAAACCATTACATAATTAATAATTCCCATCCATTTTCCTTATTCCAAGTCTGGTCCTGAATACTACAACGGAGCTTTTGCTGATACACGGAGCGTGTTCCGCTGCTTTTACTTTGTGTTCTCCGAGAAATATACTGCCTCGATTTCTCCTGGTCGAAGCAGATGGCGCATAAGTTGCTGAATCCGTAATCGATATGAAGCCTTTCCATTCTTTTTGCGTCACCTGCGTTTCTCAGTAAGACTTCAAACAGTGTTCCAATCATAATGCAGTAGCCTAACGAGTAATTTTTGTCATGAGCTCCTAAAATCGTAGCTCCTCCCAAAAATAGAATGATTTCCTCTCTCTCTCCCTTTTACCGGGCCAAGAGAAATCTCACGTCATTCCACGACGTGGAGAAAAAGAACCAAAGCAAGAGCAAGGTAGTGAGGCTGTTTGCCGTTTGTTCCACCCTTGGATCCAATTTGCGTCCTGTAATGGCTTCGATCAGCACAAAGAGGAGACGTCCTCCATCGAGGACGGGCAGTGGAAAGGCATTGACAACACCCAGGTTGAGGGAAAGATGGCTGGCAAATTCGAGCAAGGATGTGCTGATCCCGTGATTATAAGCCACGTTGGATCCAACTTGAAGGACCTTGACCGGCCCCGAAAGCTGACTTAGGGGATTGGCCGCCGCTGCCATGGACGAGGGAATTTGACTGAGTGGTTGGGTGGTGACGATGGAAGAAGGTGCCGCCGCCCAAAAGAAATAAACTACCGACATCACTTTTCGAAATACTCGTAACCAAAAATTCCCAATGGCGCTGGCGGCCGATGCCACAACCCCCACAAAAATACCCCCCAATCCCTACGGCCGTGTCCTGGATCATGCGTCCCATAAACTTTGCCGTGTAACGTGCTAATTTCGGCATGGAGGCTTTCTGGAGCAATCCCATTTGGATCAAAATCCCCAAATAGAGGCAATAGGAAAAGAGTAAATTGAAGACCACACCCCCACTCAGCACGACGGCCCGTTCCCACCAAGGTCGATTGTTCAGCCACTTGGAGGGATCTGTCGTGCTCGCGGCCTTTTCGTTTTGTTTGCCGTCATCTTCATGTTCCTGTTCCCCCGCAAAATGGACATAGCCACCCATGGGAATCGCCCGTAACGAGAATTGATTGCCCCAGGCTTGAAAGCCCCACAGACGTGGTCCCATTCCAATATTAAATTCCAAGACTTCAATTTGGAAGGCACGTGCCGCGAAATAATGTCCACATTCGTGCACCAAAATCACGGTTCCCAAAACAGCCAACGACAAGAGTGGAGACACCACGGACCGCAGCAGTGGTAGAGGCATGGCTGCCGTTCCAAAGAGACGAGTTTTTCTAGAAGATCGGCCATGGTTGTTGGCAATAATAGTATCTTGGTGCGGAACAGGGAAAGGTCTCGATTCCTTTGCACCTCTGGATGTCGCCAATGGTGGACGCACTAGTAGTACTGGTGAATACGGTCGAACCACAAAGGCAAAGGATCCCGGCGTTTGGCAACACAACAGAACGGATATACCCAACACAAACTTTAGACCACTTTGGAAGCAGTGGAGGGAAGCCATCTTTTGCTCTGACAAGTGTTAGTCATCCAATGGGATGTATAAAGCTAAAGGAGATCAACAGCCGTTGCTCCGCAGGCCATGGTAGCAACGGAGCAATTCAATAACCTCCCGCTGTCGTTCTCTCTTGCTTGAAGATCCTGGAACATTTGATTCATTGACTTGGGCTGGCACCCATCAATCAAACACACAAAAACTTCCGGCGGTACTCTAGTATCTTCTCTTGGTAATTGTTCTTGGTTGGATCCTAAACCTCGTGTAATCAGAGTGTGTGTGCGTCTTTTGATTTGGATCTCTACCAAGCAGATGGTTCCGGTTACAGTTCAATGAGAACCCAGATGAAAACCCGCGAACCATTCCATTCGTGTTCTATATCTTCCGCAAGCTATTGTGCCAAGAGAAGACAATCTAGTAGTACAGTAGTAGAAAAATTAGAAAATGGCTCGCTGGAAAGTGCTACAACGGTAAGTAGGGTGAGCGTTATTATCATACCGAGGTTTTGGTTGCGTCACCATTGCCATCAAAGTGGAACACGCCAACAACATCAGACGATCGACGGATGGAGCACTTTCATACGCACGGCACCTGAAACGATTTTGAATTTTATTGGATTTGAGATAATAAGTACGTAGGAAGTTGTACCTGCGCACGACGCGCGCATGACTCAGCGCTACATGTACTGGAAGTTCATGGATCGGCAGCGAAGTGCGTGCAAACCGATCGCGAAGACTAGCTAGTTTAGCACTAGCTAGTCTAGCCCTCTGTTTTTTGCTTCTTCACCTTCCACGCATTCCCATTCCCACCATCATCTTCACCGACCGGCGGCCCCATCATTATCACCACCTAATAATGGTACCAACAGGGAGGTCACATAATAATAAATTTCGCTAGAAGAAGCAATATTTTGTAGTTGTTGTTCTATCGCTCTCAAGCGACAGCAACTGTAGCTACCTTTATACATTCACGAATTGGGCAACCTTCTCTCTCCTTGTAAGATATATACTGTACTACAACTCAAGCAATTGTTCTATTCCTACAAGAGGATTGATCGACTCACAAGCAAGACCTTTCTCATCATTATTTTGTCATATTTTCATTGGAATATCTCCGAATTATCTGACTCAGAAGAAGTGAACTTCTTGCGATACAAATCCAGTACTTGTTTTCCAAGTTATACCTCCAACAACAACACCATATCATCTTTCTCCAGCCACCCTCTGTAACCATCATCATCATCATCATCATCATGTCGATACCAAACTCCCCTACTACTACTTCCTGTACATTCTCTCCATCATCGGCGTTTTTATCATCCTCTTCTTCATCACACCACCAGCTGCACCAGCCGCATGGCCAGCAGCATCCAAAGAGAACTCAAACTCGAAGGACTGCAAGGTCGCTCGTCTTGCTGCTAGGACTCTTAACTCTCATTGGAACGGCTACATCTGCGTCCGAAGCTCTGAGCTCGAGTTCCTTTACCACCAACAATGGCAAAAAGAAGATTGCCTTTACCCAGCAGGCAAGCTTTGGGCACTTTCAAAGCAAAGAAGCAGCCGCCGTGAATGGCAAGACGACAGCAGCGACAACGGCCAATGGAAGCAGCAATGGCAAAGTGAGCCAGAGTAGCAATGGCTACGCCAATGGGAATCATGCCAAGAATGGAAATCATGATCCGCTGGCCGCCAATGGAAAGGCCAAGAATGGGAACAAGAAAAATGGTAACCACAACAACAACCACAATCATCGTGATCATGACCCCGTGGTGGAGGCGGATTATATTGCCGATACCAAGTTGCCGACCGATGTGGGACAATTTCAGTTGCGGGCCTATCGGGTACGTCGCTCCGAGGAGGACGACCAAGAAGACGACGAATACGACATGATCTATCGAAACACCAACGCCTTGGAACCGGTCGTGATTTACTCGTCGGATAAACCGCCCTTTGGAGAAGATGGACGCTTGGCCGAAAATGTTCCCGTTCGGATTCATGATCAATGTTTGACATCGGAGGTCTTTCGTAGTCAACGGTAAGATTTCTTGGGTCGTGTCGTTGTGCTTGTGTTTTTCTATGCTCTTTTGTGTGTGTGTGCTAGATTCGTGTTTCGGTATTTATGGGACGAAAGGTCGTTGTTTTTGCCGGGATGGATTTCTAAAATGTGTTATAGCCAAGAGGCACTTTTTCTGATGGTACATTGTGTGCTCACATTTCTCCATGTTCGCTCTTTCTATTCTCCCTCGTTCCGCAGATGTGACTGCAAGGAACAGCTCAAGCTGGCACTGGAATTTATTCAAGAACATGGTGGTGCTGTCATATACTTGCAACAAGAAGGCCGGGGTATCGGATTGGCCAATAAAGTGGCAGCCTATGCCCTTCAGGATATGGGAATGGATACCGTCGATGCCAATTTGCATTTGGGTTTCCCCGAGGACTGTCGCAAATATGGTGTCATTCCTACCATTTTGAAAGACATGGGCATTGGAAGTATTCAACTCATGACGAACAATCCACGCAAGGTGGAACGATTGAATGCTTTGGGAGTCGATATTACGGACACCGTGCCCATTTTGGCCAAGGCGAACTTCTACAATCGAAAGTATTTGGAGACGAAGCAAGAGCGTATGAATCACTCCAACTTTGGACACATCTTGGATGGAGATGTTCTACCACCACGTGGAATCTCCAACAATGGAGCGATGGCTCCCCGACGACCAAAAATTAACAATATAATGGAGGAGCAGCCAGTTGGCTTGTCCGCTGCTGCCAACGCTTTGGAAGTTTCTCTCCTACTCGACGAACCAGGCATCGAAGATAACTTAGAGGCAGGTGTGACGGCGCATGAGGATGGATACTGCTTTGGGCGAAAGTCAGTGGAAGATGCGATTGCGGCTGTTGCTAGGGGTGAGATGGTTGTTGTTGTGGACGATATGGATCGCGAAAATGAGGGGGATTTCATCATGGCGGCGGATGCATGCACACCTTTGGATATTGCCAAAATTGTCCGTTATTCGAGCGGAGTCATTTGCGTTGGTATGGAAGGAAAGCGCATGGATGAGCTCAAGCTCCCTGCCATGGTGACCAACAGTCAAGATCCCAAGGAGACAGCCTTTAGTGTCACTGTGGATGCCACGCCGGAACACGGTATGTTTCCAAGGAATCGCTGTATTGTGAAAACTATTGTTTGCATAAAAATTTTGCTGCCAGATGCTCATCAATTTTTAATTTTTTTCTCTTCACTATTAAAGGCATCTCAACGGGTATCAGTGCGGGGGATCGTTCCAAAACTGTGCAGCTCTTGGCCAATCCAGGTGCCATGGCAACGGATTTTAACAGACCCGGACATCTCTTTCCTCTACGAGCAAAGGAGGGCGGAGTCTTGACCCGAGATGGGCACACCGAGGCTGCCGTAGATCTATCGCGTTTGGCGGGTCGTTCACCATGTGGGGTTTTGTGCGAAATTGTTTCCGAAGAAAACCCAGAGGAAATGATGCGTTTGCCAGAAATCAAACGTTTTTGCCGACGACATGGATATGTTTTGACCAGTATCGTCGACCTTGCCCAGTACAGAAGAGACACACAGCAATGAACAATGAATAGAATGATGACCGCATTGGAACACATGTAACCCTAGACTCATTTGTGCATCATCGCTACCCAATATCAAATGGACAAAAAAAATACATAAAAAAGAAATTGATTTGAAGAAGACGGATCAATAAACTAAGAAGAATTCTACATTTTTCTCATTGGGCAAGCCCGTCCAATCGTAATGAGCAGCCAGCCAGGAATGCATTGATTGTGTGTTTTTTGCAAACGCCCCCAGAAAACTCGAATTTCATGACATGCAATTTCCCCTCATTTTCAATATATTTTGTTTCGCTTTTTACAAATACACTACTGCCGTGGTCACAGCTTGACTCTCCAGAGCAAGCGACCACGTTTGTCGATTGTCAGTTTGATCAGTCGTCTTGCATGATTTTTAGAATCGTTGTGGATGATTCGGGTACGTACCGTAACCCTGGCTGGACATGGGGAGGGAACTGGGTCGACGGCGTTTATTGATATGCTGCTGAGACCGACTCGTACTGGTACCAGGAGGCATGGTGGGCAAGTAAGAAGCATCGTGTCTTCCGCGAGGAGAATTGGAAGGATAGTAGGGTGCTCCGGCTCCCTGTCCTCCCATCAAGATGCTTTGATCACCAGAATATTGGCTTCCCTCGAATGACCCATCGTCGGGTCCAGCTCTCTTTCGATAGGGGTGTCGCTGCATCTCCTGGGACCTTGCTGATTGGAGTGCTGATTGGGACAAACCTACTTCTTGCTGTCCACGGCGAAGCAGTCCTCGTCCCGAAGGGGTTTGTGGTGGTGGCTGCTGCTGAAGCGCTTGCATTGGCGGAGGAAATTTGGTATTTTCCAAGCGTCGTCCATCTTGACTAATACTCGGATACAGTTGTTGCCGTCGTTGCCCGCTGCCGGCATTTCCATGCTCAGCGCTACCGCCACGAGAGCCCCTCGAAGAAACAGTTCGTGCCTCGTGGTGGGATCGGAACTTGGCAATGATGCTCTCTTTTTCCTGAAGTTCTTGTTGGAGTGTCATGATTTGTTGGTTCTGTGCCGAAAGCCTATCCAAGTGACCTTTCAATACGTTTTCGTATTCGAGCTTTTCGGAGCTTGTTTTTTGCTTCAAAATTTCCATTTGCTGCTTTAGCGCTCCGATTTGTTGTCCCGCCCCAGCATTTCTGCTAGCCTGTCGTCTTGATTCCTTCATGAGTTGCATCAACATGAACGTGGTTTCAAATTTCAAATTGTCGACATGCGAAAGCAATTTTCGGCACATGCCACTGAAATATAGCTCTCTGCTTTGGGTCGAGTCCTTGGTGAAAAGTGATTGTAAATTTCGTTTCCTTGTTTCGTCCGGTCCTGCTGGAGGGTCGGCCACCACGAGTTCGTAAATGTCGTTTTCATCGAGGTGTGTTTTACAGAGGGGACATGTTTCGCTTTGTTCGAAATGGGAGTAGGCGCACGCTGCGTGTATACGAAGCGAATACGGAAGCGGTAAGAAGCAGCGTACACTTTGTGGGACTGACCAACCGACATGCCAGCATCGTTCATCCGCAACATCAAAAATCCCGACGACTCCACTCTAGGTACTTACGTTCACAAAATAGGCAACTACAGGCAGTCATGTACGCATTCGTTGTTAGCGGCTTGCGGCATTTATTGCACCCAATGTGAGCTGGAGGTGCTCCTCCTCCGGCTCGCCGCCCTTGTTGCGATTTTCGACTCATGGGCCGAACGCTGCCCCTGCTGATCGGCACCGCGCTTCGGTTGGACATGGTGCCCAATGATGACTACGCAACTAAAATCGATGGATGCGACTGGGTCTCGATACGAATCAAAGGCGTTTGGTTTCTACAGTAACCTCGACTTTCTACCGTTTACTCAACTGTACTGGTACGTCGTAGCGGTGTAATGTAGCTGTTGCTGCTGAAGTACGACGTACTGCATTATTTACGAGGCACAGCGGTGGAGGGGATTTGAATCAATCAGTCCACCGAATAAATTTGAACGGGCATTCACCATTTATTCGTGACTCAAAACAAAGAGATACTATGTGCGACCTACAATATAGTCATCACACAACCGCCCATCATTATTTTTTGCAGCGCCACTAAAAACGTGGCTACGAGGACATCATACCGGAATTAAGCTACTTGCTTTGAGTCATAGTAGGTTGAAAGCGCAATCATACGACAGTTTTCTAGCCATGCCGCCTGTTATATTGTCACCAAAGAGACAAATTGGCCTCTTGTTCGTCCTGTGTCTCCTCGAATTCAGTAGTGCCTTTGTTTTGGGAGGACCCTCATTTTTCTGGAAAGCTAGCACCAAGCACAGTGGAGTTTCACAACAAGGCCAAACAACCTGGAGCAGTCGCCCTGGTGGCGACAGTAATAATAGTGAAGAAAAGAACGAAGAAGATGACAATGCTTCATTTTATCGAGATTTGCGCCAAGCCAAAGTGGACAAACTGGGTGCCGATATGGACATGATTATTCCCCCCGATGATCCACTACGGAGCGAGGCGACCAAGGCGGCGGAAACCGAGTTTGCGGCCGCCATGAAACAGGCACGTGCTGAGTTTCAAGGACTCAAGGAAAAATCGGGTGGATCTACCGATGCCGCCGTAGATGAGATTTTGAAAAAATTGACAGAGGAAGAAGACATCGAGGCATCACAGCAACGGCAGCAGGATTCTGATATCAGTCATCAAAGTAACCTGGATCAAGGAGGATTTGAGTGATCGGTGTCCAAACTCCCTCTGCACTTCCTGAAAATCAGAAGATTTGGGCTGCAAGCTTTTTGGATCCTTTCCGAGGTATCAAGATTCAAATACAAGGGGAGATCCCCACAAATGTGCCATTCAGCATCCAGCCGTGGCGGACTAGAGCAAAGTGACAGTCCACCATGGAACGACCCATCTCGTACAAGGAAGTGAACAAAACGATTGAAAACCCTACATGACAATGAATCTGGATGGAGGACGTGACAGTTTATTCCAAATACGCTCATGCTAAAGGAATAGTCAGGATGAAGCTATTTTCGCATACTCAGTAGTCGTACTGCTAATGTGTATGCAACGGGCTTCTAGGATAAAAGGTTCGATTTGAGGCCCTTCTTCTAGACTTTCTTACATTGCTCTCTCTATTTTTTGAGGTGGGACCTATCACCGACTGATTGAGTAGTAATGAATTTAAATTCTAATGTATGCTGATTGTTCTATAGTAAGATATTCATATATTTCGTAGCTTCTGATGTGATGTGATGAGAATACGGAGTGTCACAGCACCGTATGCGATCGTTTGTGCCGGTTTTGCGATTTATCCATTTCTGATTGTCCGGGCTGCTGTTGCGACGGAGATAAGAATCCTCTTAGGATTTCACTATCTCTTCGAAAAATCATTGGCATGGAAAAATCCGCACCCGCCATGGAAACCTTTCGTTGATGGCGTTTCACTCGTTCTACGGTCGGCAGATAATGTTCTTCTGCCAAATCAATCAAATCTTCTGCCTCCAATGTACCGTTTCCATTTTTGTCCAAGGAATCAAAGACTTCCGAGAGTTCATCAATGGTAGCCCGGTCGACTTTTTGCAAGGCGACCAACAAGAACGCCACAAAATCAAACTTGTCCACTTTGCCATCATCATCTCGATCCATTTTGCGCATATCACAGAGCGTCATACTCCGGTTAAGAAACTTGTATTCTGCCTGTCGTTGTTGTCGTTGAATATAAACGGTAGCAATGCGACCCAGAACTTCACCAAAGACTGCCACTGCCAGTGGTAGGAATACCATACAATAGACCTTGTCAATTTGGTTGGTGGGAGTGTAGTCTCCATAGCCCGTGGTGGTGGCAGCCATGACACTAAAGTACAATGTTGAAGTCCAGGTCCATTGTTCTCTCCAGCCCAAAAATATTGCCATGACTGCTACCAAAGCAATCGAAGGAAACTCTGCTCTTAAGACTTTAAAGATATCATCGGCGAGGGATATATGCTCCTGCCAAAAGCCTGTGGTTTCTACAGGCGGCGAAGGTCGCTGTGTTGTGGAACTGTGGTCATCATCATCAATGTCTTCAGTGTCTGCTGTATTATTATTATTATTATCCACCGCAGTGTTGTTGTTGTTGTCGGTTTTGTCGTTTTGATCGCCAATCATGATAGATGTCGGAAACATGGTTCGCAGCATTTGTTTTTGCTTTTTTCGTTGGAATTTCTTCATGGTTTTGGTTTGCGCCTGCGAAACCATGTTACCAAAAATACCAATAAAGACACCGAGTATAATGACACCATAAATGGCAAAGATAATGGTAAATATCTGCCCTTGTGCTGTACTGGGTTCCGTGTCACTATACCCACACGTCGTGAACGTAGCCACGGCAAAGTAGACACTGTCAATGATGGGCCATTGTTCAAACACAAACGAATAGGCCACGACGGAGATACCTGCGTAGATCGCCAGATACCAAGCACAATTCACCAAAATGGGCCGATTGTCCACACTGACAAAGGTTGCCGTCAATCCAGGCAAATCTTGTTGTGCCCGCGTATCTTGGCTATTCAGGGTTCCCGAAGTGGACTGCGATTGATTGTCATCATCGTACGTGAAATTGCTGCAATTGTTCACATCGTTTCCCTCCAAATGAGTGTCCTTGTTGCCTTGGTAATTGTTGTTGTTATTGTATACGTCTTGCCCTATATTGTTGTTGTTGTTGTCTTGAGGAACTCCTTTTCCGGTTTCCATGTCCACTGCCAGAAATTTGCGGTGCTTCCAGGATACCTTTCGCTTCTCGTCTTCGTCGGCATCGTCGTCATTTTTTTCTTCTTTCGTAACATTCGAGTTGAATAATCTATCGTCTCTGGATCCATAATCATTGTGATTCATGAGGGTTTCCCACGCAAAAGGGTTCTGAAGATGACTCGTATTCGTGTTGTTGTTGGTATTAGTAG
>ENA-ORBV01013776-ORBV01013776.1-microbial-mat-metagenome-genome-assembly--contig:-NODE-13776-length-12224-cov-6.045196_pt1 | contig 12224 bp, 5 predicted proteins | sample MGYA00237777_ERZ505514 | MGnify/ENA primary metagenome ERZ505514 (study PRJEB26160, sample SAMN06269048) | microbial mat metagenome | isolation source: Oligotrophic lake microbial mat | place... | reverse complement strand
CACCTACACCCGTCCCAACACTTTTGGGTGGAAATACCCCTGGACCTGGAGCTGCAGGTGTAGCTGGTGACGCAGGGCATTTTTGTGCTGGTGGTGATGGCGACGGTGGTGGTAACCTACCCCCACAGCACAACGCTGGACCTGGAGCTGCAGGTGTAGCTGGTAACTCAACGCATAATGTCCGTGACCCAACCCCACCGCCCCCAACATATTTTGGTGGAGACAACGCAGAAACAGGAGCTGTAGGATTCCCCCTGCCGACAGACTGGGGTATGCCCCCCCCCTACACAGGGCATGTGTCCAATGACCAGCTGCCTAAGGGCTACACTCACTCTCAGATGTCTCCTTTGAACTCCTACACTTTTCAGACGTCTTATTTGGACTTGAACTCTAACATATGCATGACTGAAGAGGACGGTCTTGCCATTTGGGATTCCTTGGAGGACTGGTGATGTCTGGCAACCAACCATCTGTTTGAGGATTCTACATGAATTGCAGGTCACATCATTGGAATCTAACAACATCATAAAAAATAGTGTCAGTTACCAGAAAAGCCCTCAACTGTAGAATGCCATAGCCTTAGTTAGCAGTTAAATGAAATCCAGACCTTAAGGATGTGGTTATTCCTGTCAGAGAAATCCAGATAAATCCACACCTTAAGGATGTGGTTATTGATAATGACTGAGGTCATGACAAGGATCAAGCTACCAACGATCAAGCTACTAACGAATCCAGCTTTAGACTAACTATCATCAACGATCAAGCTACAAAGGAATCCAGCTTTAGACTAACGATCATCAAGCTAGCAACGAATCCATTTGACCCCTACTGTACCAGCACCACCGGCCATTCCAACCCCGCATAGCTACACATCTCGCTAAAAACGTCATTTGAAAAGACTTCATAACGCGAGGTTACATGTGTATTAAAATATTATAGCGAATGATTACGACAAACAATCGTCAGAGGAAAGAGCTACGGCGGATTTTTAAAACTCAGCGATCGCAAAGATTCGTGCATTTTTTTGTGATTTTCGATACGCAATGCAATGTATTGTGTAATAGTTTCACTTGTGACTTCACTGTTGTAGATAGATCAAGAACAATACAGCTCAACAGGCTGTATTCCCTCTAGAATTAATGTCCAGTGTAAACAGCTGCTTCTGGAAAGTGGCGCAACAACACCATGATGATTTCCAAATGCACCATCTCTCCCGCGAAAGAAGATTCATTCATCCCAATGTTTTCGATATCCATGCTGTCTTCGTCTCTCGGTTCCTTTTTCTTTTGAGAAGCGAGCAACGCAAAGGGGTACAAACCCGTCACCGGATCTTGCAGGCCCAGACTGTCAGCATTGGCTTGTACGAGACGATACAAGCATTCCTTGTGATCGTCCAACGAGATACCGTCCACCATGTTCATGTTGTTGTTGTTTGGGTAGTCCTTGTCGAGCGCATAATGCAGTGGAATCCTGCCTCGACGATCCTCGATGCACGCCATGGATGGAAAGGCATGTAACACCAAATCGAGGACCGAGGATTGTTTCATTTTAGTCAAGACATTGATGGGGACCATATGGTGTGTCACCGCATTCACACGAGCCGCATGATGGAGCGGCGTCATACCCTGCGAATCTTTCTCATGTTGCGTTACCATGACAAACTTGTTGGGATATTGGAGAAGGAGTCGAATCAACAAAGGAGGACAGCGGGGCATACGACAAACGTCTCCCAGATTCAAAGACTCATTATCATTGTTGAGTTTCCCAAGAGCCGCTCGAACCAACAGTAACGAGTATTCCACATATTGTTCCGGCGAAATGACAGTCATCCAGGATGGACGACGTCTCTGTCGACGATTGTTGCTATTACCCAAAGAATCGCTGTTGCTGCTGCTACCAATATCATCATCAACATCCTCTTCGTCGTCTTGCAAGGTAACGTGATCTTGTTGTGCCCATCGAAAACGAAGGACATTTTTCCACAAGAGTGAGAGTGGCGTATCCCCATTGATATCCTCTTTCCACACAACACTTGGATCGGCTTGCAACAAGCTCATCAAGACTTCCTTTCGAATGGTCAGATTTTGTCCACACAAGATATGCAAGGGATAGGATCCACAAGGCGTCATTGGTGTGGATGCCAAGGATGGTTGTTGTTGGAGTAATTGTTTCACAATCTGATGCGCATAAAAGGCATTGCGATACACGGCCACATGCAGGGCGGTGACACCTCTGTGATTGGTTTGATCGAGACGAGGAGGATCTGGCATGTCACGGTACCCCACGGCCTTGGTAGTATTATACCCCGTCTGCACATTTGGAGTCAAATCTTGCAGGGGACAAGCACGATCAATGTAGTTGGAATTGTTATTCAGCATGACAATATCATCAAGATTGCTTGCTTCGGCAGACTTCGCATGGCGATGAGCTTCCATGGATTCCAAAAAGTCCTGAAACTGGTCAGGGTTCGTATGCCAAGCACAGACTCGATGGAGACTGGAATCTCCAAGGGTAGTCACGCCCAGGCGATCCAGAAAGTAATTGCTCTTGGAGACGACCTGCTTTTTTTCAGAACACCCCAAGTCCATACTGGTACTTTCACCGCTACCAGCACCACCGCCGTGCAAGCAACATCCCGAGTTGTTGTCTTCCATGATCCATGGCCTTCGATTGACAAAGGAAATGATTCGGGAAAGCTCTTCACCCGCTTGGTCCATGCTTGAATAGTATTATCTTATATTGTATTATGTTGTCGCCTTGATTTGACTTGGATATAGCGTATCGGAATCGGAAGTCTGCGATAAGCGAAGTGTTCTGTAGACACAAAAGTGTAGAAGGAATGAAACCAACAATGAGAAAGGGCAATGCAGCTATTTGACCAATAGATTTTTACAACAGGTATGTTTTTATGTCATTTAGATTTTACAACATACCTCGTTGCGGCAATCAAAAAGGTTTGATGGATTGGTATCAAGAAGATTTGAGTAGACTAGCTACTAGCTAGTACTATATAGAGCGCCAATGCAAATCGATCAACTTCTTGCAACATCAGCAAGTAAAAATGATGCCACATTTCGCGTTGTGATTGTGTCGATGTCACGATGATGAAGGGAGGTTCTGAAAATCTTTTTGTGTTGACATCAGAACAATCACGATCCCAGAAGTTACCAATAGTGCTCTGTGCTCTCAGTCTATGACACGCTATTTTGTATTTAACGGAAATCTGTAATTATGTTTTTGTATGAATGTGTAGTACACAAAAATTCCAAACCGATCTTCGGACCCTTCTCGACAATCAGTGTATCAGTCCGCTGTCTGGCCGTTACACGAGACTCTCATAATAATGAGAAGGCACGAAATCAGACTCCCCTTAACTCTACCATGTGAGTACGTCAGTGATTTGTTGAAAATTGAATGCGACGTCAGCTCTGACCACATTTTTTAATCAACCACCTCCATTGTACCATATTTATTCATCATCTTCCATCATCATCATGTTTAGGTTCCTAATCACACCATCGACTAAAACAACAACAAGTAGCTAGCTAGCTAGCTAGCTAGTATACTAGCTAACTCGATACAGCTAGAACCAGCCAGCTACTCTATCTACCTGCAAGTCAAGCGGCTTCAATAGCCCATGCACCAGTTCGGGTTCCGTTAGATCTGACGTATTCCTTTTCACGTTCCATAAATTATTTCATTCATCCATGCATCCATCACTCTAGTTGTCGCCTGTCACGTGTTCCCAAGAACAACAGTCAATCATGTCTCAACGCCGAAGGCTTATTATTACCGTTTTCAGCTCCATCGATGATGTGGGTACTTCCCTTCTCAGTGCAGCAGCTCCAAGAAACATTCCCGTGGAGGTCATTGGCGACGAATCGCTGGGGGGCTTTGGAGGGACTGTCAATTTTGATCCTACCAAGCTGAGCTCTGCCACAAAAGAGAAATTGGCCCAAGCAGAAGCACTTGTCACAGAACCCTCTGTTCTCGCGCAACTTTTACAAGACAACTCGTCGTGTTTACCCAAGTTGAAATGGTGTCAATCCACCTATGCGGGCGTGGACCCTCTCTTTGATGCTGCCAATAGCAACAAGTTGCAGTTGCCGCTGCCATTTATCTTGACTCGATTTGCCGGCAAATTCGGCCTTCCCATTGCCGAATGGTGTTTGGCACGCATCATTGGGCACGAACGCAATTTTGCACTCACGGCCCAAGATCAACAACAACAAGCATGGGCCAAGTCGCGTCACGTAACACGATATCGTTATTTAAAAGACTTGACATTGACAATTTTGGGCGGTGCAGGTGACATTGGAATATGCATAGGGCGGGCGGCAAAAGCATTTGGCATGAATGTGATTGCTTTTGGAAGAAGTCCACGTCACATCATGGAAGAAGGGACTGGTAATGATGTTATGGATGAGTATACTACAGACCTGTCCACGGCATTGAAGGAAGCGGATTATATCGTGTCCTGCCTTCCGTCGACACCCCACACACGAGGATTGCTTTCGGGAGACGCCTTGATGGCAGCCAAAAAGGGTGCCGTCTTTCTCAATGTGGGGCGAGGGGATGTCTTGGATGAATCATCGCTGATACGAGCCCTTGGTCAAGGCTACACATCGGCAGCCATTCTCGACGTTTTTGCCACGGAGCCATTGCCACCAGAAAGCCCCCTGTGGAATCGTCCCGATGTGATTGTCAGCCCTCATGTCAGTGGAGTGACTCGTGCCGAGGATGTCCCTGATATTGTCTTGGAGAACTACCAACGCTACGTGGATGACAAAGATCTATTGTTTCAAGTGGACTGGAGTAAGGGATATTGAATCAAAGAAATGATCCTTGTACACGATATTACATATTTATTTTTCAATCTACTATTTCTTGGCTATCGGGGCGCTGTAGGCAGTAACACTGCTCAAGGTATTCGGCTTGGAAATCGTAATCAACCCGTTGCTTCTCGATCTTTCTTTTGAACCAATACCCACCTTGACATCCCCTTACGAAATCAGGCCTTACAACTTTGTAGCGGGATTCCAACCAGTTGTCGGTGGCGTTGTCGCTTCCTCGATCTACGCGGAGAACAATTCCCTCCACGGGACCATTATCAGTCCGAAAGATAGATTTGGTATCCAGGAATTGAATCAAACGCTGGCGGAACGTTGTGGCCGTGGCTCGAGGGAACACTCCACGATAGATCACGGGTACAACAGGAATGCCTGTTCCGTTGAGAGCCTGGTGGAATCTCTCGCGTGAGTAGAATCTGTTTGTTGCCTTGTCAAACAAGTCAAATGCGACGAAGTAGTCCGGAAGCCGATGATAGGGGATAGAATGCTTCGCAGTTAGCCACTCTCCATAAAGTATACAATCCCCATTTCCCAAAAGCCCGCACAGCGCTTCCTTGTGCAGTGCTGTCCATTCACAAAGTCGGTTGAACTGTGCGTGATTACCACCTCTGCCCGAAACGTAGTGGCTACGGTTTTGGATCAAGACTTCTTGCGTGTGCGGGTCAATGGACACGCCCAAATTGGCGCCATCTACTTTCTCTTCAATGGTGACTATTGTGTTTCCGTTGCAAAAGGTTTCCAAAGCTGATGCGAAATCTGGAAAAACTAAGTCGTCGTTGGTTGTTGCTGTTCCGCCCGCATCAAAAAGATGCGCTGTGCGGGGGTATTTTATGACCTCTTGTTGAGGACACTCTGTCGTTGCTTTCGGCATCTTGTGAAGCCTCTATCTATGGGAAAATGAGCTTCTTGTATTGCTATTATTATTGCTGAATGTGAATGTATGTCTCGTTGTTAGATTGAATTATGAGCCTGCTGTGTTGCTATTGGTGTGAAATACCGGATGTTCGTAGAGGAGTAGTTTAGAACTCAAAACGTGGATGATGCACGTTTGGGACTTGATCTCGACCCCCTCTATATTGGAAGATGTGTGCATCTACAGTAAAGGGCATCTTGAAGAATGGATGACTCAGCATGCATGGAAGACTATGGAAGAACATCAACAACACTGTTGGCTAGCTATCATTATTCCTATAAAACTGATCCGTTACACTGCTAATAGATCTCTTCATTCAACGGTCAAACATTAGATTCGTGATTTTTAGATGCAGACTGTCTAAAGTGTTTAGTTGCTTAACTAGAGATGGAAATTGATAACTGCAAAGGCGCCAATGTTAGCATGCAATGTGGTTTTTATTGACAAGCACTTCTTGTTGCAAGTTTGAGTTTGATGGAATTGTTAGAATTAACTTGAATGCACCCTAAGAAAAGCTATATCTTCAATTTTGTTAAGGACAACACAACGCTAGAAGCAGGCTCATCAAGATTGGTGTCAACTTGAAGCCTTCAAATTTCACATTTATTATTTGTTGTTTGACAACACGGGGGGAGAAGAATGATGACAACAAACCTGCAACAATTGCAAATCTGAAGATGACATGTGCTTAGAACAAACAAGGGTATGATGACAGATTGCAGTAGCCAACAGGATGTTAATGAATTGTTGAACAAATTTAGCCAACTTAAGTTGAACAAAGCAACCAATTGTTGAGGCTGAAGGTGTTGATAACAATGATGATGGAGAAGTTCATGAGAAATATCAAAATCTGGATAATTTCATTCTTCAAGCCACCCCAGAAAGGCTCTGACACAGGTTAATCAATTTGCAGTGGACATGTTTTCACTTAAGTCCATGATAAAATGATGAAATGTTCCTATCTGTTTTCTGTTTGGCAGTCACCATTTGTGTTGACATGGAGACAAACTGACAATTGCAATGTCTTTTGTCTTTCACAAAACTTGAATCCCCATAACATGGCCCCCTCAATGCCCCCACCATGCAATCAGGCCCAAATGCTCTTACTTCAAAAGTTATGCTGGTGCTTGCATGTCAACAGACATTGTCATGTCCTTGTCCACAATCAAAGAAAGGAAACAGAAATTGCCCACAAGAAGCATGCCTACAACGAAGCCAAAAGTTGTTTTCACAGCCCAGAACATGCAGCTGCTATGATTCAACTAAGTTTATCACATGGCAGAGGCAACAAAAAGCATTTTGGTGAAGAATCATAGTGAAAAAAGTGAAAAACACCAACAATGTTTGACATTTTTTTTGAAACCTCACAGATTAACTTCCAAAGGCCACTTTAGCCAGTTCAATTTTGTGCATTAACAGAATCACTGGAGGCTGCATGAGTAAGCTACTAGATGGAACACTTTTTGGGAAGTCCAAGCCCCAAATCATGGGGCCAGGACAGAGTTTCCTTCCCCACTCAACAGAAGAAGAAAAAAGATTGTCCCTGTGATGCGTGGCACCGGCTGTGTGGGTCTTGTGCGTCCAGAGGATCCTTTATTGGCGTACGAAGTACAGACTGTGTTGCCAGCCATGGCAGCAAATCAATGCGGTCGATCAGGGGCAGCTACCAGTAACGTTGCGGTGTGAACCGTGTGATCGTTGCCCGCACTGCATGTACCCTACTACTAACTACTAGCTAGTAGCTAGCTAGCTAGCTAGCTAGTCGGAGTAGCTACCAGTGCCTGGTAGCTAGAGTACTACAAGAACCATGCGACACAAAAACAACAGTATCATTGTCAATAGACAGAGGATACCAATTGAATACTTTACTAGCTAGTAGAGTAGGATTGATAGGTTGCGGTACCAATACGTACAGTACTGGCGGCTTATCTACTAAGATACTCTGACATAGCATCTTGCAACCTTCTCTTAATAGGAGGTTCTAGTTTGTCGAATTAAATTGACATTGATTCAGCAACCATCCAATATCGTTTTGTTAAGGTCCGTCACAAAAATACATTCCAACTGAGAAATTAAGATGATGATTTACTTCAGGTCGACAAGAGCCTGCATCTTTGCGGTGTGTCTATTGATCACCCAACGCAGCACCTTGGCTTTATTCGAAGAGGAAGCTGGCATTTCTGATTTCCTTGTGGCGACAGCGGGTCATGGACCTACCAAATTCGTCCATGCATCCGAAGGGAGTGACGGTAGTCGCGCTGTCATCACCTCCGACAGTCCCTCTGTAGGGCACCAACTTCTGGCAAAAGCCCCAGAAACCTCCTGTTATGTGGCCAGCCGAGCTGTTGACTCGGGGGTCTTGAATTGGCGCCGCGATGTTTGCAGTCACCGTGCCGCTGCAACGAATGACAACCCGCCCCAAATGAAGCATGCTGTGGGAGCCGCACAAGATGCGCTGTGGACGATGGATTCTTCGGGCGTCATTCGTGCATGGAATACGAAAGCAGGACAGTTGTTGTGGGATGCGTTATCGCGTCCCACAGAGCAACCCCGTATTTTGGTGGCTGGTGGAGTAGAATCGCCCAATGCCGTTGGAGCCGTGGCAGATGAACTAATGACTCTGTTGGATGCCACCACTGGAGAAGCCCTGGGCGATCCATTGGATGCGCAGCAAGTATTGAAACAACACGGGTCGTCCTCCCGAGGTCAGGCACGGTGGTTCCAAATCATTTCAGACGAAAAAGACAGTTGGGAAGTATTGCTAGGATGGGTCGACAATCGAGACGGCGTTGTCGTATCCAATGGAAATGACATGATGCTCATCACTTTGGAATGGCAGCAGGAAGGACAGTTAAAGATTTTGAACAGTCAGCGCTTGAATCACATCAAACAAATCGATGTATCGTCACTCTTTTTTTTGCCAACGTCAAAAAATGGAATTGCATTGAGCGCGGATGGCAAACAAGCCATGGTGTGTGGAATAACAAACTGTGAAACGGCCGATATCGCGACGAGTCTTTCATGGTCTAGACTCACATCCATGGTTCCAATGGGCGAGACGGTGGCGACGGTATCAGGGGTGTCCGAGGCGGGTGTCGAACAGCAAGCATTGCTGCAGATTCCCTCCTTGGCTCTTGTGACGGTACCACCATCTGAATCTTTGTCGTATGCTGCTTTTGCTGGTTCCAACAATGCCTATATCGTGCGCACACAATCGGGAGACCCTGCTGTCGAAATGTGGACAAGCACTGATGGAGGTTCCACGTTGCAGAAAGTGATTGTGCAAGATTTCCAGACCAATGAGCTGTCCAACCGTTTTGAGACACCAACCGTGACCGTTCTGAACTGCGCCGAGGATTCGCTGGATCTTCTCTTCAGCACATTCTCGGGAACCACGTCGGCTGTGCAAATGGCATTCTCCTCCTCATCCAGTGCATCTGCTACTCGGAAGTGGACGGCGGAAGAAGGACTTGGGCACATTACTTCTGCCCTCCTTCTCGACGCCAGCCACGCGGTTGTCGTGGATGATTTAGTGGGAGAAGACTCCGAACAGGAACCGGCAGAAATTGCGCGTCGTTTACAATTTTCGTCGCGATTGTCATCCCAATGGAAATCACTAGTTGGGGGCGCTTTGAATTTAGTTTCGTCCTCCTCGAACAAGGATCGCTTGTTTGGATTCCTTCAAGTGGCAGTTCTGGTGTCCGAACGAACCGATCGCTTGTACGGTATGGAATTGTCTGGATCCAAGAGGGGATCTATTTTGTGGACTCTAGATCTGCTGCCCCAAGCTTCTTGGCATAAATTGGTGCATGGAACTTTTAACGCCCCAAAGGCCACGCATGGGATTCAAGGAGGAACTCATGCAAGGGAACTTCTTGTGGTTTCAGCAGGGCCCAGTCAAATCGATTGGAAATGTGTGGATGGGACCCATGGCGATGTCCACGCCGAAGGCTCTTTGAAGATATCGTCGCCAGTTCTTCAAGTAATACCCATGGTAGGAAGTGGTTTGTGTCGACAGCAGGCAGTTCTGATGCATGCGGATCATTCCATTTCGACAATCCCTGAAATCGAAGGGTCAGCACAATCCTCGCTTGGCCATGCTTTAGAGGCAAGGGCGAATGGGATCTTTGCGCATTATCTTCATCAGACTGATACAAGCGCCCGGCTGGAATCATTCCAAGTGACATCTCAGTCAACGCCCGCTCGCCTTGTAGGCCAAGCGTCCTTTCTGGGCGAAAAACTTGTGTACACGGTTTACCCTTACAGGGAGGAAGTCGTTCAATCTCCGTGCACTGTCTTGGGAGACGACTCTCTTCTATTGAAATATTTGAATCCTCATTTAGTGGTCTTGGTGACAGTTCGAGACGACGGCGCTCTGGACGAGGAAGATTCCATCGATGCAGTCTTGCGAAAGTCGAAGCAGCAAACAGACAAGAAGAAAAAGAAGAAGCCACTTGGCGCCACACCGAAGGCTGGTGGCAAGGTAGACCCCACCACTGCTGACTCTACTGCGGAAGTCAAAGAAGACGATCCCAATTTATTTGTGAATGTTGTTGATACGGTATCGGGTCGAATTTTACACCGTGTTAGCCATGCCAACGCGGCAACCTCTTCCAGACATATTCGAGCAGTCATATCAGAAAATTGGGTCATCTATTCATTTGTCAATGCGAAGACGCGCAAAACTGAAGTGGGGGTCTTGTCACTGTACGAGGGTATGATCCATAGAAAGGGATTGACCGCCTTCACTTCTCCTGAGCAGACGACGGAATTCTCGAGCTGGGATGCCCGAGAGACGAAGCCAGTAGTCCTTTCGAAAACCTATTCTATCCCCAGGCCTGTCACCGCCATGGGTGTCACTCAAACTCGAAATGGTATTAGCTCACACCAAATTCTCTTGGCAACAAGCGACGACCGTGTCTACGCCGTGGAAAGGAAGGTTCTAGAACCTAGGCGGCCATTGAGCGACTTGAAGGAGTCGGAAAAGACGGAAGGGCTCCGACAGTATTCAGAATTGATTCCTCTAATATCGCTTCAAGCTTTGTCCTATAATCTGACAGTGCATGCGCCGACACACATTCTGTCATCTCCGACGGAGCTCGAATCACAAACACTCGTCTTCGCTTACGGCGGACCCGATCTGTTTTTCTCTCGGACGTCGCCTTCCAAAGGTTTTGACATGCTCCCAGAAAGTTTCAATCGGGGCCTGTTGCTAGTGCTGCTTTTGGCGTTGTCAGCAGTTATTGTGGTTACTAAGAGAATGGCAAATCAAAAGATTGTCAAGCAAGGGTGGGTGTAATTCTGTAGTAGCTTTGACCTTATGAACCCCTTTCCTCTTGGTACAATGAGACAATGGTCGCCGATTGAAGAAACACTTAGCATAGTGATGCTTTTTAGTATGATAGTGATAATATGGATTAAGGATGCTCCCTACACCTCAAACATGGCCTCTACATACCATTTTTCAAGTTAGAAAAGTAGAGGTTTTGCACGTTTGTCACACATGAAATGAGCGGTTGTTTACAGAGTTGGAAGGAATTTCTGAAGATATCTATGTCGTAGGTGGAATTTCCTTAGCAGGTAGAGCGGACAAAAGAAATGACAATCAAACCCAACCAAGAAAAAGGATCATGAAGAAGAAACATGGGACATAAAGGCATAGACATGATCACAGAGACTAGCATGACAAGCATGTCTTTAACAAACACCAAATGTGTTTGACTCACAGCCCTGAAGCAAATTCTATTGTTACTTAGAGAAATCATCAAGCACTTTGTTGGCTTGTGTTCATAGCTAAATAAAATATCCCGGTAAACATTTTTTAGCCCATCTTAAAGGCTACACATCTCATGTTTTACCAACACATGAGGTTCAACAAAAGTTGCTAACAACTGTTTGTTGTCGGACCATGTGATTTGAAATTATTTGAATTTGCAAACAACGTTGTGCATGACTAAATGATTTTATAACCATTTGAAGTACAAACAACATTATGACTCATAACAACTTCTTAAAAACATAATTGGGCTTATAGCATCTATCTCTAAGTCTATAAAACTTTTGTGAGGGACAATTTTCAAAAGTTTTGTATTTTTTGAATGCTTGATAGAAACTTTTGAATTGCACGAAGCAAAATTTTACAAAATGAATATTCAAACCAGTGCGAAAGCAAAAAGCAGATGATTTCTGACAAAAAGTTATCCAAGAAGAAAAAACACATGAAATGAAAGTTTTTCAAAATAATGATAAAAAACAATAGACAGATTTTTCATAATTATGGTCATGATGACAATGCAACTGCTTGACACTGCGTCTCCGGTGGGGAAATGTTTTCTGCAATACCCTAATTTGCCTGCAATTGGCTACACATAGAGTGTCCTCACACGGGACTCACAGGGTCGTGACTCATTCACAAAAGACACGCTTCTCAGCGTATCGGACTAGTTGCTACTAGCCCAACT
>ENA-ORBV01013775-ORBV01013775.1-microbial-mat-metagenome-genome-assembly--contig:-NODE-13775-length-12224-cov-8.125463_pt1 | contig 12224 bp, 11 predicted proteins | sample MGYA00237777_ERZ505514 | MGnify/ENA primary metagenome ERZ505514 (study PRJEB26160, sample SAMN06269048) | microbial mat metagenome | isolation source: Oligotrophic lake microbial mat | place... | reverse complement strand
CAAGCAGAAGACGGCATACGAGATTCGCCTTAGTCTCGTGGGCTCGGAGATGTGTATAAGAGACAGGCCTGCGCCGACGCGTCCGGACCCGCCCGCGCAGGCGGGCGCCTGGCGCACCGCGCCCCCACGGCGCGCGTGTACGCGCCCGCCTGCCGACCTGACGTAGCTCTAACGGAGGCGCGAAGTCCTAGCTTACCAGCGTGGTGTCTAGCGCGGTGTGCAGCAGCTTACACACCGCAACCACAGTGCGCGCACGGCACGGCGCAATTTGCGGGTAGCCCTCCACCCGCCCACAGAACCAGGTGCTATCCTCCCAGATGAACGCGCGGTACTCCACGTCGGCGGAGGAGCGAATATGATAGATGCGCCCCTTGCGCACCGTGCGTTTTTTGGACTCAGCCATATGCCATTTCCTCTTCTTCTACGCCCTCTGCGGGATGGTGATCATCGCTGCGGCCCGCCCAGCGTTGCTGGGGCCATGTGGGCACATACACGGTCGTGACCTCCTTCGCCGTAGGCACAGGTACGAGCTCGCAGACAGCGTGGGTAGGCGAAGCGGGCAACGCATGCTTGTATTGTAGCACCCCCGGAAGCTTCTGGCAGGTGTGGACGCGTGTTGCCGACCCCAGCGTTCGCGTCCTTCGCGCACGTTCGTAGTCCAAACGGTCCGGCTGCCCGGCTGCGCGAGTGCGCGAACGTGCGACGACCAATGGCCGACGACTGGCGACCGACCACGAATGACGGTCGTCTATCGTCTATCGTCGGTCGTCGGCTCCAGATCGCGCAGCAGCCGCGCGGCGCTGGCCCTTGCCGCCGCCGTGTGGCGCGGATCCAGCCCCAGCCAGAGCAGCGAGTCGTTGGTCTGCGAGAGGCATAGCAGCGCGTAGGCCGCCTGGTAGCAGGCCGCCTCACCCGCCGCAGGGAAGAGCTGCGCCAGCGCCTCGGCGATGCCCGTCGTGATCTGCTCCATCATAGCGGCCAGGCGGCGCTTCGCCTGCGGGTAGCGCCCCTGCGCCGTGTTGACCACCGCCAGGATCACGTTGTCCCACTCCGTCGCCTCCAGATCGTCTGAGAAGAAGAAGTCGAGCACGCCGACGACACCTTGCGCCGACGCAGCCTGAATCAGCTCCGCCACGCGCGGCGGGTAGGCCTCCGCGATGCGCGTGATCACCTGCTCCACCAGCTCGTCGCGGTTGCCCAGGTAGTGGCGGATCAGGCTGCGCTGCACGCCCGCCTCGTCGGCGATCTGCTCTAGCGGCACGTCGATGCCGTGGTGCGCAATGCAGCGCTCGAAGGCTGCCAGGATCAGCTCGCGCCGCTCCTCGGCCCGGCTCTTTCGCCCCATACGTGCCTCGCTCTCTGCCCAGTACAGTATACGGGCATGTTTGATGGGTTACACCTTGTACGGGCGCGCTATAGCGCGCCACTACTAGATTTGTATATTTTCACTATTGACAATCTATTATAGCAGCTGTACACTCCTCATAGATTATCAATAATGACAATCTATGAGGAGCCTGTGATGACCGTCGTCCTTGGCCACGCGCCCACGCCCGCCGCCCGTGTTCCCGCCCTCGACATCCTGCGCGGGCTCGCCATCCTCGGCACGCTGGGCACCAACATCTGGGTCTTCGCCGCCGCTGGCACACCGCTGGTGGAGGCGCTGGTGCAAACCCGCGTCACGCTTCAGAGCGTGTTCGAGGTCTTTAGCAACGGCAAGTTCCTCTCGCTGCTCTCGATCCTGTTCGGCGCGGGCATCGCCATCCAGTACGAGGCTGCACGGCGCCACGGGCGCGCCTGGCCTGGCCGCTATCTCTGGCGCTCCACCCTGCTCTTCCTGGAGGGGCTGCTCCATTTTACGCTGCTTTTCGAGGGCGATGTGCTGATGGGCTACGCCGTCGCCGCCGTCATCGTCGCCTTTCTGCTGAGTCGCGGGGGGCGAGCGATCCCCTGGGCCATGGGCCTGGCGGTGGCGCTGCACCTGCTCCTGATCGTCGCGCTGACCGCCGTTGCAGGGCTCGCCGAGCCAGGGAGTGCGGGAGCCGATTCAGGCATCGACACGTACGCCACGCTCCTGCTCACGAACGACTACCTGGGCCAGGTGGACTTTCGGCTGAACAATATGCTGGTGCTGCGCGCCGAGCCGATTCTGGCGCTGCCCTACACGCTGCTGCTCTTCCTGCTTGGCGTGCAGCTCTACCGCAGCGGCGTCTTTGTGGTGGGCGAGGCGGGCACGCGCGCCCAGCGGGCGCTGCTCGGCTGGGGGCTCGGCCTGGGTCTGTCGCTCAACGCCCTTGCGCTCCTACCTGCGGCCGCCCCCGGCCTGCTGAGCGACTCTGGCGAGGTGCTGCTCTTTCTGGCGCTGCGCTATGGCTGCTCGGCGCTGCTGGCCCTCGGCTACATCGGCCTGATGCTCTGGCTGCTCCGTCGCAGCGCCCTGAGCTGGCTCTTTCTGCGCGTGAGCGCGGTGGGGCGCACGTCGCTGAGCACTTACGTGAGCCAGAGCGTGCTGCTCTCGCTGATCTTCTACGGCTGGGGGCTGGGCCTGGGCAGCCAGCTAAGCGACGGGCAGATCGCTGCGCTCTTTGTGGGCCTGGCGAGCGTGCAGCTCTGGGTGGCGCACCTGTGGGTTACGCGCTGGGGCGACGGGCCGCTGGAGCGGCTGCGCAAGCGCCTCGAAGGCATCGGCCAGCGCCCGGCACACGCATGAGGCCACAAATGGGTGGGAAATCTGTGACATCTGTGGACAAGCACCCGGCGCAGCGCACGCCCTTGCTGGCCCTGTTGGCTGCCCAGCTGCTCTCGCTCGGCGGCAACCAGATCACCGCGATCGCGCTGCCCTGGTTCGTGCTGAGCTTATCGGGCAGTGCGGCCCAGACCGGGCTGACGGCGTTTTTTGGCACCGTGCCGCTGATCATCGGCGCGCTCTTCGGCGGCGTGATAATCGACCGCATCGGGCAGAAGCGCGCCAGCATCAGCGCGGATCTGGCGAGCGCGCTCTGCGTCGCGGCCATCCCGCTGGTCCAGGCGACCATTGGGCTTGAGCTGTGGATGGTCTTCGGCTTTGTCTTCCTGGGCGCGCTGCTGGATGTGCCCGGCACCACCGCCCGCGAGACCATGCTGCCCACTGTTGCGCGCCGCGCCGGCGTGCCGTTGGAGCAGGCCAACGCCTGGTTCGAGGCAGTGCAGGGCGCGGCCATGCTGGGCGGGCCGGTGCTAGCGGGGCTGCTGATCGCCTGGCTCGGCCCCATCCAGGCGCTCTGGGTTACGACCGCGAGCTTCGGGCTGGCCGCGCTGCTCACGGTATGCTTTCAGCCCGCGCGCGCCAGCGCCGAGCCCGTCGATCTGCGCGGGGGCGTGGTCGTAGGGCTGCGCCTGGTGCTGCGCGACCGGCTGCTGCGCGCGATCACGCTCGCCGGCGTCGGGCTGGTGCTCTTTGCGACGCCGATCTTTGCGGTGGTTTTGCCAGTGCATCTCCAGCGCAGCACAGGCAGCGCGGTGGAGCTAGGCCTGGTGCTGGCGCTCGACGGGGCGGGCACGATCCTTGGGGCGCTGGCCTACGGCGCGCTCGGACGGCGGGTGGGGCAGCGTCGGATGCTGCTTGGAGCATTGCTTGGAGTGAGCGCAACGTTCGTGCTTATCGCTATGTTGCCGGGCATATGGATCTTGTGCGGCATCGCGCTGCTCAGCGGGATCTGCGCGGGGCCGCTCAACCCGCTGATCAACACCGTCTTGCAGCGGCGCACGCCAGCCGCGCTCCAGGGCCGCGTCTTCGGGGCCGTCACCGGGCTCACGCTGATCGCCACGCCGCTGGGCGTACTGTTTGCGGGGTACGCCATCGAGGTCGTTGGGGTGCAACCGACGCTGATCGGCATCAGCGCCGGATTCCTCGCGGTGACGCTGGCGCTGTTTGGCACGCCGGGCCTGCGGGCGCTCGATGAGCCGTCCGGTGCGCCTGATCACAGCGGAGCTACGAGCGAGCCAACAGCGTGAGGTGCTGGAAGCCGACCAGGCTGAGCAGCAGCGCGCCATGCGGGGCACGCGCTTTGCCATCGCTCTGATCCTGTGTTCTACGCCCGCACCAGCGGCGTATCCACCAGATGCTCGGAATAAACCAGACCTGCGTCTCGTGGCCGCGCAGGATATCGCCCATCAGCATATCGTTGCTGCCGGCATCGTCGTTCTGGTTCGTGCGCCTGATCGCGTCGCGCACATTGCTGATAATCGTCTCGTGGGCGTCGATCACGCTGCCGCGCCCGCTGCTGACCTGCTTCGACGATATGACCAGCTTCGTGCCCATGGCCGAGCGGCATACGCTTGTGAGCCGCCAGCCCTAAATTACTAGGAGTTACGTAGCAACTGCGGAACTCCTACTAACGCCTGAGGAGTTGGTGCAGCCGCTCGGGCGCCTCGTGCAGCTCCAGGCTGGAGACATGGCGCACGCAGCGGAAAGCCTCGCCATCAGATCGATAGCTCCACAGGCCCCGCGGCGCCGCGACGATGAACGAGGCCAGCGCCAGGCTGCGCGCGTAGGCGGTGGCCTGGCGAGCCGCCTGCTGTAGGTCGGCGTCAGCGCTGATCTGTCGCTTGCTCTCGATCAGCGTGAGCGGCCGGGCCTGCGGGTCGTCGTACACCAGCAGGTCGATCCGGCCGCGCTGCGCCACATTCCTACCCGGCAGGGGGCATGTCACCTGGCGCTGCACCGCGAAGCCCCAGCGCTGGAGTTGCGGCAGCAGCACGGCGTCTTCGAAGCGTTCCTCGATCGGGCTCCAGAAGCGGTCGCCCGTGACTGCGCCCTGCACCACCTCGTCGGCGAGCAGGTGCAGCAGCCCCTCGGGGATGAAACCGACCACCTGACCCTGCCGCTCGCCGTGCGTGAAGACCATAAGCGTCGGCGAGGCGACCACGCCATACTGCTCGGCGAGGAGCGGGGCGTGATCGACGAGCACGGTGGCGACCTGGAGGCGCCCCAGATAGCCTGTGCTCACACGCTCCAGCGCCGTGTGCAGGGCCTGGCGACCAGGACACGCGCGTGTGCCGAAGCAGACGAGCGCCGGATGCTCCGAGCGAAGGATGTGGCGGGTGAAGGTCGCTTCGGTTACGCGCAGGATCGACATTGTGCTTCTCGGCGAGCGCGGTGCGCAGGCGTAGTATACGCGCATGCGGGCGTACGTCGCCACCCACTGCGCCCCGGCGGCAGGGCTGATGCAACGTCCGACCGCCGGGCGTTTTATCCGCAGATGACGCAGATTTCCGGCCTATGTTCGACCCCAACTGGCCTTGGCGCGGGACGTTGCATTCGCCCTGGTCCCGGCGGGGTGATGCACGAAACAATCCGCCGCATCCCGCCTCGCCGAGCTCGCCGCGGTGCTTGCGCAGGCAACGCAGCTTCTCGCCAGGCTGAAGGTGTGTGCTAGCGTCGGTGCCGACAGCCAGTAACCCGCCACATTCCCACCGTCGGCGGTGGCGGCATGCAGCGGGGACCAACGTTGAGTGGGCATCGCGGCGCATTAGCCGCAGCATCCTACCCACACAGGAGGCCCCTCGATGAAGCTGACGTCACCACGAATTCTCGCCCTGCTCGGCCTGACTCTCGCCCTGCTGCTCGCGGGCTGCGGCGCCAAACCGCTCACCATCGCCGATCTGCCGACCTACCCCGACGCCGTCGAGCTCAAGCCGGGCGAGAGTCAGATCGGCGACACGCTCCAGCAGAACATGCAGCAGGACGCCGCCATGCGCGATGCGGCGGGCGTGGGCGGCTCCACAGAGCAGCAGGGCTTCACGCTCCCCGCCAACGCGAGCTGGGAGGCGGTCAAGGGCTTCTACAGCGAGCAGCTGAAGGCCGCTGGTTGGGCTGAGGGCATGGGCGGCCCCGGCGGCGGCATGGCCAGCCAGATCATAGACCAGGCGAACACCGGCAACGACATGTTCCAGACCGCCATGTTCTCCAAGGACAAGCAGGTGCTCAGCGTGATCCGCGTGGCCAGCCCCACCGACCCAAAGACTGTGGAGCTGGTGCTCTCGCTCTCCACGCGCTAGGACTTCGTCCGAGTTATTCTGATGGGTCGTAGCGGCGCGCTACAGCGCGCCGCTACAGCGCGCCGCTACAGCGCGCAACCCAGCGCCCTGTCCTCTGTGCCCTTGTCTTACAGGTGGAAGGTCATCGCGATGCGCCCAAACTGCACGCGGGCGCCGTCGGGCAGCGCGGTGGCGGTGTTAGGCTCCAGGCGCGCCCCGTCGAGGCGGGTGTAGTTGGTGCTGTTAAGGTCGGTGATCGTCCACTGGCCGCCGCTCAGGTTGAGCCGCGCGTGCTGGCGACTCACGCCGCCCATCTCGCCGCCGAATGGTGTCAGGTCGACCTCGGGGTAGATGTTGCTCACCGGATCCTCGCGGCCCACGATGATCTCGGCCTTGTCGGCGGGCAGGCGCAGCTCGGTGCCGCCATCCACAACCACGAAGCGTGGCCCGGTCGGCGCTGGGGCCGGGGCGGGTGCAGGCTCGGGTGTAGGCGTGGCGGGCGCAGCGGGCACAGGCGCGGGCGGTGCTGGCGCGGCCTCCGGTGCTGACGGGGCTGCCGGTGCTGGCGCGGCAGTGATGCCTGCCCCAAGCGCGGCCAGGCTTGTCTCGGCCTGTGCCAGCGCGTCGCGGGCCTCGGCGAGCCCGGTCGTCACCGCCGCCGGGGTGGCCGCGCCAAACGTGGCCTGCATCTGCTCGAACTGCGCGATGATCTGCTGCTGGCGCACCAGCTCGGCATCGAGCTCCGCCCTGCGCGCTGCGTGGGTCGCCTGCTCGTCTGCCACAGGCGCGCTGTGCACTGGCGTAGCCACGGGCGTGGCGAGGATCGTAGCGTCGTCGGGCGCGGCGACTGGCTCGGGCACAGACGGCGCGGGCATCGGCACAGCAACGGGCGGCGCGGCGAGGATCGTGGCGTCGTTGGGCGCGGCCACGGGCTCGGGCGCAATGGGCGCGAGCACTGGCTCGGCCACAGGCGGCGCCGCGAGCATGGTGGCCTCATCGAACACGGCCACGGGCGGCACGGCAGCAGCCTCTACCGGAGCAGGCGCCAGGGCCGACTCGGGCTCAGGCTCGGCCACGGCTGGCGCCATCGTGATAGCGAGCGACGAAAGATCGGCGCCGCAGTTATCGCAGAAGGCCTCGCCTGGCAGCGCTGGCGAGCCGCAATTTGGGCAGACGAGCGGGGCAGCGGGGAGCGCGGCGGGGGGCGTAGCTAGCATTGTTGGAGCCTCGGCAGCAGCCAGCGGCGACACAGCGACAGCGGGCGCACCTACATCTAGCCGGGAACCACACTGGTCGCAGAAGCGGTTGGCCGGGTCGTTCTGGGCGCCACAAGTTGGGCAGGTAAGCATTGGGACGATCTCCTCGTATCAGAATGCAGAATGCAACATGCAAAATAGCGACTGCTGCGCTGACTTTTACATGTTGCATTACTCATCGAGCTTCTGGGTGAGTCGGCGGGTGGCATACTTGAGCTCCTTTTGGGTGGCGGCGTTGAGGGCCGTGCCCTGCTCAAGCTGATCGGCCTGCTGGCTGGTCTTCTCCGCCAAGTCGAGCTCGCCTAAATCGAGCAGGCGGGTCGCGGCGGCACGCAGCTTCTGGGTGGCCCCAGCGATATTGCCAAGCTCGGCCTCGGCGAGCGCGCGGGTCTGAAGCTTGAAGGCCATCACCTTTTCCACCAGGTTCATCACGCGTGGCTCGTAGGCAACCGCGCTCTGGTCGGCGCTGAAGGTTAGTAGCAGATCCTGCTTCACCTCCTGCGGGGCGGTCGTACCTATCGGCGTGAAGTGCAGCTCGGCCTGGGCCACGCGAAACGAGCCCGCAGCGCGGGCGGGCAGCATCAGCTCCACCACCACGCTGTTCACCTGGCCGTACACCAGATCGCCAAGCTTCACGGCCACCTCGCTGTCGCCGATCGGCTGGTAGCCAAGGTTGGCGATCGTGGGCGTGGCCCGATGCACGGCCCGCGGTGTGGCCTCCCGCACCAGCCGCAGCAGCAGGCGCGCCTCGGTGGCCGCCGTGCCCTGGGCGCTGCGCACGGCGCGCTGGAAGAAGCTGTCGATCTGGGCGGGCTCGGCGATGTAATCCGAGCTGCCGCCGGTGGCGTCGGCCAGGTCGTCGAGCAGCTGCTCGTTCCACTCCGCGCCAAGACCAAGCGCCGTGATGCGCGCCCCAGCCTGCCCGAGGCCCTGGGCGATCGTGCGGCAGACCGCCTCGTCGCCCCAGGTCTGCCCGTCGGTGAGCAGCAGCATGTAGCTGATCCGATCCGGCCCGGCGTGCTTCTGGAGCTCCGCCTGGCCTGCCTGCATGCCGAGTGACATCGCGGTGCCGCCAGATTCCACAATCTGATCCACGGCGGCCAGCAGCGCGGCCTGGTCGGTGGCGGGCGTGGCGGGCACGAGCGTCTGCACGGTATCGTCGAAGATCACGATCGAGACGACATCCTGGGGGGTGAGACTTTCCAGCACCCGCTTGGTGGCGGCCTTCATGCTCTCCAGCTTGGCGCCCTGCATAGAGCCAGAGCGGTCGAGCACGAGGCAGAAGTTGAGCGGGACGGCCACAGCCGCAGGGGCCGCAGGCGTGGCCTCCACAAGCAGGTAGCCAAGCTGCGGCGCGCCGGTGGCGGGGAGCGGCTGGCGGCCCCAGGTACATGTCAGGGTGACGGCGTCGGCCATCGGCAGTTCTCCATACAATTGCGATACTGGGCGTTCGACGCTTCGCAAGCGGGTAAAGTTGCCAGCCTACACGAAGCGCACCAGCACGGCGGTGATATTGTCCTCGCCGCCGGCCTGGTTGGCAGCCGCCACAAGCGTCTTGCAGATCGTGGTCGGGTCGTCCTCGCTAGCCAGCATGCGCTCCATCTCGGGGTCGTGGGTCATCTCCCACTGGCCGTCGGAGCAGAGGAAGAGCGCGTCGCCGGGGCGCACCCGCTCGTTGAACAGATCCACCTCCAGCTCGGCCTTGTCGCCCAGCGAGCGTAGCACGGCGTTGCGCTGCGGGTGCGTGTAGATATCCTCATCGCTGATCTGCCCTAGATCGACCAGGCGCTGCACCAGGGAGTGATCTTTGCTGACGCGCAGCAGCTTGCCCTCACGCACCAGGTACGTGCGGCTATCGCCGACATTGCCCACCGTCACGCGGTCGCCCATCACCAGCGCCATAGTGAAGGTGGCGCCCATATCGTTGCCCTGGGCGCGGCTCTCGGCCACAACGCTCTCGTTGGCGCGCACGATGGCGCGGCGCACCATGTCACGCGCCTCCTCCTCGCTGTAGTCGGCGTCGGGCTGCACGGCGCGGGCCAGATACTCGCTCAGGAGCAAGTCGGCGGCGCTGCGGATCGCCAGGCTGCTGGCGACCTCGCCCGCGGCGTGGCCGCCCATGCCATCGGAGACGATAAAGACGCCCCAGCTCTGCGCGAGGTTGTTGTTATCGAGGCCGAGCTGGATGGTCAGGTAGCTATCCTCGTTATGGTCGCGCACGATCCCGGTGTCGGTGGCGGCGCCCATCAGCTGGCGCAGCGGGGCGGGCTGGGTGCGGTCGGCGAGCAGCGCGGCAAGCCGCTCGGCCATATCGGCGGCGCTGGCGAGGGCGCCAGTGCGTGCTTGGCGCAGCACGGTTGCGAGGCCGTCGCCGCTCTCATCAATCGCCTGGGCGGCCTCGTCCTCGCTCAGGCGCTGCGTAGTGCGCGGTGTAGCTGTAAGCTGCTCCAGCAGCTCGGCGAGCGCGGCGACGTCGCCCTTGACGGCAGCAGGCGCCTCCTCGGGCGTGAAGCGGCGCAGATTAGCGGCGTCACGCAGGCGAGCGCCACCGCCGGGCAGGGGCTCAAGCTCGGCGGGGGCCACGGCGCCGAGCGCGAGGCCCTGGGCGTGGAGCGCGGCCAGCAGGCGGGCGAGGCCAGTGCCCACGGCGAGGGCGGCGGTCTCATCGAGCGGCGTGGCGAGCGGGCTGCGCCCGCTGTCGTGGATCAGGCTGAGCGTGCGGCCATCCTGCTCGGCCTGCTCCCAGAGCTCGGGCAGCAAGGCGCGGGCGGCCGCATCGCTCACACTGGGGATGAGGGCGGCGCCGGTAGGGGCATCGCTCTGGGAAAGGGCGCCCCGGTAGCTGCGGCTACCCAGGGCGGCGCCACAATCGATACAGAACGACTCGCCGGACTCGTTGGCGGTGGAGCCGCAGGCCCAGCAGCGGCGCCAGGGCTCCGTATCGACCACAAGCAGGGGGCCTTCGGCATCGCCGGCGGGGAGCTCGTAGCGCCCGGCGAACAGCGTGGGAGTTGGCAGTTCCATCAGCTTCTCCTCGGCCGCGCTTGGGCGAGCCGGCTCTAACGTGGCGGGGGCAAAGGGTGCGGTTGCACCAGTGACGCCGATCATTACAGGTGTAGGGGCTGTGAGGCTGGCAGCGAGCCAGGCGCGATCATCCTCGTTCGGGCGAGCGGGGGGCAGCGGCGCGGCGCAGCTCCAGCAGAAGCGGGCCACGCGCCGATTCTCCGCATGGCAGGCGCCACAGATGGGCATAGGCACTCCGCGGCGCTAGGCGACTGCCCGCGCAATCACGACGCTGATATTGTCCTTGCCGCCGCGCTCGTTGGCAAGGGCTACGAGCCGATCAGCCGCACGGGCGCCACTAGGCTCCTCTAACACGATCTGGGCCAGCTCGTCGCCCTCTACATAGTTGATCAGACCGTCGGAGCAGAGCAGCAGCAGATCGCCTGCGGCGAGCGCCTGGCTGGCGGTATCGATGTCGGTGGTGGGGTCGGTGCCAAGCGAGCGGTAGAGCATGTGGCGCTGAGGGTGCGAGCGCGCCTCCTCGGGCGTAAGCTGGCCGATGTCCACCAGGCGTGCGACAAGCGTATGGTCGGTGGTAAGCTGAGCCCAGGTGCCGCCCTCGCCGTTCACGCCAGCCTGGTTGATCAGGTAGGCCCGGCTATCGCCGACGTGGGCGAGGTGGGCGCGTCGGCCCGCCACCACGGCCACGGTGAGCGTGGTGCCCATGCCGCGACTGCCGGGATCGCTCTGGGCCTGCGCATAGATGCGCTGGTTCGCCGTGCTCACAGCCTTGCGCAAGATCGCGTGCCAGCCTTCGTCGGCGGCGGGGAGGCCAGCGCTCAGCGCCTCGGTGAGCTGCTGCTTGAGCGTGTCGCAGGCCATGCCGGAGGCCACCTCGCCGGCCTGGGCGCCGCCCATGCCGTCGGCAACCAGCAGCAGCGTGCCGAGCTTGCCGTCCACGGTAGTAAACTCGCCAGTGTAGAGCGTATCCTCGTTGGCGGGGCGGGCCATGCCAACATCGGTGCGGGCGGCGACGGCGAGGCTGAGCAGCGGCGGGGGCTGAGGGGCCGGCTTGACGCCGGGGCGCAGGGGTGAGCCGCAGGCCAGGCAGTAGTTTGCGCCGCTGCGGTTGCCCCGCCCGCAGATCGCGCAGGGGCGCGGGGCGGCGCGCTGGGCTGGCAGGCGGCCGGTGACGCGCACCGTCTCGCGGCCCTGGGCGATCTGGGTGGCCAGGCTATCGAGGATCTTTGACAGATCCTTGATCGCGGCGGCGGCCTCGTCGCGGGCCACGCCCTCGGCCTTCTCAAGGCGCTGGCGCCAGTAAAAGACGCCGGACTCCACCACGGCGAGCAGCTCGCGCAGGCTGAGCGTGTCGGAGGAGACGCGCAGGTGGCGGGCGCCGGGCAGCATCACCTCCTCGGCGGCGGCGGCGTCGAGGGCGGGCGCGCCGCAGCGCGTGCAGTAGCGGGCGCTCGCCGCAAGGGGGGCGCCGCAGGCATGGCAGACGCGCGCGGCCGGAAGTGTCACTGGTGAAGGCTCCGTTATCAGGCGTCAGGCGGCAGTTGGCAGTTGGCAGTTGTCAGGATTCAGTTGGACAATGCCTCAGACCGCCAGCGAGCGTGGACAATCCTGGTGGCGGCTGCGCCGCCTGAGATCCGATTTCGCGGTGGTTCGCTGCCTTTCGCGCCGTTCGTGGTCCAAACGGTTCCGGCCCGGCTGCCCGGCAGTATTGTATCGCGCCTAACCCCGCCTCCCCGACCCCGGCGCCAGGCATGCAGCGACACGCGCCCTCGGACGTGGCGGCTGTCGGCTTCGCGCCGTTCGCCGCCGTTCGCGCCGTTCGTGGTCCAAACGTTGGGCGGTGCAGGGGGGCAAAGCCCCGCCTGCAAAGCCGCCCACCGCGTAGGTGATCGCCGCACCGCGTAGGTGATCGCCACACCGCGTAGG
>ENA-ORBV01013774-ORBV01013774.1-microbial-mat-metagenome-genome-assembly--contig:-NODE-13774-length-12225-cov-3.640435_pt1 | contig 12225 bp, 12 predicted proteins | sample MGYA00237777_ERZ505514 | MGnify/ENA primary metagenome ERZ505514 (study PRJEB26160, sample SAMN06269048) | microbial mat metagenome | isolation source: Oligotrophic lake microbial mat | place... | reverse complement strand
AGAATGTGGCAGGATTGTCATGAATGTCAAAACAAGCATGTTTTTGTCCCCAAAAGTCAAGATTTTGGTCAAAAGAATGTTGAGTGGTTTCAGTTTTTGGGTTGGTTCACATGTGCATTGCCATTTTCCAAACTTTGAATTTTTGTCAGGTGGCAAGGCAAATTTGGATTGCAAACATGTTGTGACTCCTTTGACAATGCAATTTGTTGCCGCAATTTGTTGTTTTCATGTGTCCAAGAGCACTGTGATTTCAACGTTGAATCAATTGATAGATGCTGTCTGCATTGCATTTTTGTATGCCTGCATGAGTTTTGTGTTTTAGTCCAAACTTTGCAGCTTTTGAGCAACTTGAACACCCATGTGTGCGTCAATTTGTCAACACTGTTGATTGTCAAAGAAGAGATGCAAACATCCTTGCGCATTTCAAAAGCAACAAGGCAATGCTACCCATGCAGTCAAAGGAATTTGAGATTTGAATTGAAGAAGACTTGCATTGAATCATTTGTTCAGAACAAGCAAGATGTCCAGATTTTACAACAGCAACAATTTGGTGAAACAGAGTGTTCAACATGGACACAGTGAACCAAAGGACAAGCTAGACCAAGTGACAAAGGGGAGGACTAATTGGCCAAATTCAAAATGAAAGGCATCCCATCACGATTTCACTTCACTCTGCTTTTTAACAGGCCCAAGCCTGAATTCGAGAAATCTTCGGGGGACCAAAAACTTCAACTTCTGGAAACTCCCAGAGACATGTGTTGCAAGTTCTACTTTTTTAAAGGTTGGCTGGTTTAGCATGCCAGGCCCACTCTGGCTAGCATGTAGCAGCACAGGTTGCCTACCTGGTGCCGCACTGGAATGGTAGTGGTTAGTGGCACTAGCAGTAGCCAGCTAGCTAGCATTGTTGCCCATGATGATCTCTCGACTGCTGTAGTGGACTTGTAGGTCTTGGAAGGACCGACCTAGCTAGACTAGCGTAATGTCGATGCGGCCCGTAGCGGGATGGTCAAAGTTTCGTCCTTAGCCTGGTGCTTTTCTCATCCCAAGAATGCATCGTCTGCCAAGCGTATGTTTTTCAAGTGATAGAATGGAGTTCTCTTAGCAGATCCAACGACTTCTAGCCGAATCGATTTCGACCATGCTATAACAAATGCCATCCTTTCGCGCACTCGTCACAAGTTCTGGATGCTCAGCATACTGTTCAGTTTACGGTACTACACCAAACTAAGGACGAGGACATAAAAAAGACCAGCACATAATTGCTCGATTAAGGCGACAATGAAATGGGAAGACTTTGATGTTTCTATTTCGTTATATATGTATCTATTCTGAATCACTACTCAATGCAAACCGTAAAAGAGCTCCTTCTTCGCTCCGCGAGGTGGGGGCCCATCTTGTTTCAAGACGCAACGTACTTCATGGACGAGTTCCTCCATTGATTAGGGGAACAAACCTGGGTTGCCGTTTCTGTTCTTGTTTTTGTTCTTGTCCTTGTCTTTATTGCCTCCGTTGGGCCTGTTGTTGTTAGTAGATCCTCCTACAGGTGTGCCATTGGGGGTATAAGGAACACAGGCCCATCCTGGGTTTCGAAAGCCTCCCCATTGGTATTTTTCTCCAGCAGCACATGGATTCTGAATGCAGGAGTACTTTTTGGCGACAGGATCATAAACTCCAAGCTGTCCTACTGCGCATCTAGTAGAGCCGGTGGAAGGGGGAAGGTCCATCATGTCTTGGTTTCCAACCCACGTGTTGGTGGTACCGCCAGTCGTGCCGCCAGTGGAAGGAGCAGTCCCTTGGTTTCCAACATTCACCGTCCCGCCACCGGCATTGCCTTGTCTGAGCATGGACGAGGGGTTGCCGCTTTTGGTTTGCCAGCTTGGCCTGCCTCCCCAGCCTGGCCCATTGTTATCGTCTGGGCTGTCGTATAGGCCTTCGTATCCTGCAGGTTGACCGATAACCTGATAAGGTACACACGCCCATTCCCTGCCCTCTCTGAACCATTGGTATTTATAACCAGCCTGGCAGGGATTTTGAATACATTCATATTTCTTGGTTTCTTCGTCGTACATGCCAAGCGTTCCAGATGGGCATCTAATAGTGCCAGTGGACGGAGGGATGTTCATCATGTCTTGGTTTCCAACCCAGGTGTTAGTAGTACCACCAGTGGCCGGAGGAGTGTTCGTCATACCTTGGTTTCCGACGTTGACTGTACTTCCGCCTCCATTGTTCTGTCGGTCTGACCCAGTGCCGGTGTTACCACTTCCCCTTAAGTTTCCACTATGGGCCCTACAAATCTGGTTGAGAGACTGACCTGGAAAGCTTTGACGGCTGTAGCAGGTAGGATCATTTACGCTACAGGTGGGCACACAGGCATTTCCCCGCATGGCGCAAGCCGACGCCATGCACAAGTAACAGTCATTCCCTGCCTTGGCGCAAAAGTCAGCGCTTGGTGCAGTAGGTCCAATAGCTTGTAAGTCTCTCTCTTTCTCGCTCTCTGCAACCGCAGGGGTAATTGCCACAAACAGCGTGGCCAAAACGGCCAACACCGTAGTTTTCTTCATGTTCATCGTGAGACTTTTTTTAGTAGTTCGATGCTGTCTTTTGGTTTTATGTCTTTCTTTTTCGAGCTTTTGATTATTATGACATCGCACTTGTTTTGGAAAAACCATCAAGCAAGACGCTGGAAACCATCAAGCAAGAGGCTGGTTGACGCTGGAAGCGCTGGTTTTTCTCCCATCAACCATAAAAAACGGATCTCTGATGTAGGCCTAAATTTTCCACGATTGACGATTTGCTTCCGACAAATTGAAAGATACGGCTGTGCTACTACTATCATAGTAGCTAGCTAGGAGTAGCTACTCATTCGTGTTTCTTGTTGCTTGCGACAGCAGTGCGCTTTGAAACATTCCCAAGATATCTAAATAAATATATACTTAGGATAAAGCGAACATCTGTTTCCTAGCTATTAAAATATGTAGTCGAGGCAACATGTGGATCTACCGGTACTGGCTAATAACATAAGTGGTTGATTTCTAGTGACGCCTCTACTAAATATTTCGAGACGAGAAGACAATGAGGAAGCAGACTCGGAAGTCAACGGATCTCTCGCTTGCTCCAGAACACGTGCTGTCGATCCCAGGCAGTGGTCTTGGATCGGACGGACGTACTATACTAGTAGCTATTACAGTACATCAGCTCGACTACAAGTGTCGATTGCAAAACGTGCTTGTAATCGTTCTCTATTGTAGTTCGCGAAAATTGGCCAACCCGCATCAACAGAAAAGCGAAGTCGGCGCAACCCTTTCGGTCAAACCTGACATATCATTCTTGTGAAACCTGACGCCACCTCTGTCTGACATGCACCTTTTGGGTCGTTCCAAACGTCTTGAAGAGTGACCCTTTCTTGTCCTGTTGTAAGAAACCTAATCGAGTGCTGTGGATGGCAGTTAGTCCAGTGGCATGGCACTGTCATGAACATCAAATGTGAGACAAGTGTCTATTAGATGATCAGCAATTGTAAAAGGAAGTGTCATTGTTTCAGACTTAGAAGCACAATGAACATCATGTGCAGATTTGTGTGAATTAGTGGGCAAATTGTAATTTGTTGGGATGCAATGATTTAGCAACGTGAAAAGAACATTTCAACTTCTAAATTTAAATTGTGTTTGCAACAAAAAACAAAGGCACAACTTTAGGTTAGCTTGAATGTTGCTTTGTCACAGTTGGATTCAATGAACGACAATTGTGCAAAGATCATGACATGTCTGTTGCTCACTCAATCACCGCTCAAGAGAGATCACACTGAACAACAAAGAGTGACTCATTTGTGGTCAATTGTTGGAATTTTTTCTAAAGCTAGCACCTGGAAACAAATAGATGTCAGTTTCTTTTTGTTGCTCCTTGCAGTGGTTCCAGTCAGACGTCAGTTAGGCAAACATTGCACCTGGTAAAATCTGTGGCAATTTCGTGCATCAGGCTGGCTCTTTCGTCATTGATTGACCAATCAGCGCTGGGGGTGGTTTGCTTCACACACATGTGCAAATTTCTTTGTTGGGGTTGATAAAAAGTGTTCGGTTGGATCTGGATTGTTTGAGAATTGCAATTTTCTCTTTAGCACACAATTGCGCAGTTTTTGGTAGCACATGTTTTGACCACACTGCGCAATTGAGTTGCCCTGCTTCCACGTTGCTTGAGATGAGACAAATTTGCATTGTGTGATCGGGTGACAAAATGTTTGGTGCATGAATCCGATTTCTTTCCGAATGTGACAAGCTTTTGCACTTCATTGAAATGTTGTTGCATTCTAGATTTGAGCGCGTTGTGTGTTTCCTGTTGCACATTTTGTGTGTTGTTGCATTTGACTTTGCAGATCACCATCGAGTTGCTACACATGTTGTTGTCGCCACATGCACCAGTTGCTCCAGTTCTGCAATTGCATGGTAGAGGTTCAATGTCTTGGGAGCTCAATCCAACTGCGAGTTCCTGGATGGATCTCATTGGAGGATTTCTTTTGTGTTGGCAAATGTTTGGCAAGACGCAGAGACCATTAGCCATTGGAGGTTGAATTTGTCGTTGATGGTTTTGACAATTGAGTGGACAGGTTTGGACCCACGGTCAAAATGAACAATGCAGAAGCAGATTGTCAGCCTTCTGTTTCCTTTGTTGTTGGAATTGTCCTTGACTTGTTTTGGAGCAGTGGCTTCGTCATTGTGTTGTGGTTGTTCAGTCAATGTTGGGATCTTTTCAGTGACTAGATTTGTGTGTTGAAGAGCTTGGACGTGTTCTTGGTAAATCTTATCCAGTGGTGGACCTTTGTCTGTTTCCATGATTGTTGTCAATTTTAGACAGTCTTTCACAGACTGCTGAAGGGATGGCTTTGAAGGGATGGCAGAAAGATGCAAGAAGAAGAACACCACATTTGTGTTCTTTGCCACAACAGTTGACAATTGTGTCCAGCAAGCTAACTTGATTGCAAAAAGAGCGCAGCTTTTAGTGCATGAAGCAATGCACAACTGCTAAGTTTTTTTAAATCAGACATCCATGCCACTTTTATTTAAAAGCAAGGTTGCAAAGGCACAAGACAACATTTTTGGAAAACATCACATCTTTTCAGTTGACCTTGTAACCAAGGGTCAAGTCAGGTTGACTGTCATCAGAATTGTCAATGAGAAAGAGTTAACATGTTGCACAATGACATGCTCATTGAGGGAAACAATGTGCGAGTGATTTGTTTCACATCCAAAATGGGACATCGTGGAAAAGATTTTTTAGACAATCATGTTTCAAACAATTGTCGACAATTTAGTCAGAAGATAAAAAATTTACAGCAGAGTGTTAGCCAGATGTTGTTGAGAGCAACACAATGACAACAACTTCCCTCGCCATCCTTGCTGTCCAATGCGGGTGAAAAGTTTGGTCGAGACGTTTTTTAATCAAATTTTATGGAATCAAGGACATTTGTTGATGATGCATGTGAACATCACACAATCAAAACAGCACATGCACAAATGATGTGAGCGCAAATGACAATTCTTCAAAACTGAGTGATTGCAATTGACAACTTGGCAATGTTGCGTTAGAAAATGATCATGTGTGGTTGTTATCGTTTGCATGTCCAAAACAAACAGACAAGGAATCATCACTAAAACTCAACTTTCTAAAACTGAATTGACCCAGAAAGCTTGAATTGTCTGTTTGCAAAATCAGTGTAAAGCCACAGCACCAGCCAGTTCAGCATTGATTTGTTTTGCCAGTGAAATTGTCAAGGTTTTGCTAAAAAATGAAAGGAGAAGGCAGATGTTTCTGCCATTTAAAAATCAACTAACGAAGCAGCTGCACAACTCTTTGAGTCAATTCTGGTGGGTCTGCATTGATGTCATTTTTCTATGAGAAATGTTGCAGAAGGAAAGACTTCTTGTCCTCTCATTGTGAGCAATTAAACCCCTTCATGATTCTTGGCTCAACTAGCTAGCTAGCAGTCCACAACTCAAATCCTAGCTATCTAGCAGCAGTGATGTGAACAGAATGACATTCGTTAAAGTGCTGTACAAAGCAAACAGCACGCACGCTGTCCCCTCCCACCAGGCCTTCTCAATAGGTAGCCTCATTTCCGCTTAGGCTGAGTTGGCCACGAGTTAATCCTTCACAGATTTAGGTTTTTTTTTATCCGATGCAGGGGATCCGGAGGGCAAGATCTCCCCCCTGGTGCACCCGACGCCATGCCTACTCACATCTGCCTGTCGCAGGGATATCAAACTAAAGACATTACATTATTGTTTTATTGCCTATGCGAGTGGTTCGTTACGGGCGTCGGTGCGTGAAACGGCCGGTTTCTGGGGGAAATGATGCATTGGGGCACAGAGAAAAGGGGAATCCAACCCGTTTCTTGTCAAAAGGAAGTTGGCAATAGAGGTGAATTGGATTCTCCTGGGTGAGTCCACGAAAAGAAGTGCGAGAAATGAACGAAACCACTCTACGAGTGGGATTGGACCAATGGAGCCTATCTATCACCAAGAAGAGAAGCTGATTCTCAAGCCCGCATTCTTGTTTCTACATGAAGCTGGTTGTTATGATGACGATGCCATAGCTGATGGAAATACTAATAATAAGGTGGCTCAAACGATGCGGGCGGAAGTGGCAACGACGTTGCACTTTCATTTGGAGGGCGATAAACTACTGCCAGGAACTACTCTGTGGATCCTCGGTTTTGGAGCAATGATGTTATGCCTGTACGGACCAAGGCTTTGATGATAGCTGAGTATTGTTTTTTTAGGTTTTGTACTATGTAAAATTATGTAAGATATGAATGCTGTGCGCAAAAACATGTAGGCCCCATAGTCGTAGAAGTCGGGCTATGTCACAACGGAGCACGCACATCCCGAGCTGCTCCAGCACAGATTTTACTTGATAATTTACGCCTTGAATTGTTGTCTCACTCACTGTAAACGAAGTCACTTTGTACGCAATCTCGCAATGGCGAATTTGCCGGGATGGCCGTACTGTAGAGCCTTCTGGGTATCGTTCTCGCAAGACCGAAGCTAGAGAAGGAAAGTCACACAAGCTACCAGCCACGAATCAATATTGGATTAGTTTCCGCGTTTCGCTGACTGGCTGACAACTCCATGCAGGGTTTGAAGTATTGCTCTTTGTTTCTGGTACTCGTTTTTGGCCAATGAAGCGCTCCAGCCGAGCCTCACTTTTTGGGTTGTGAGATAAATCTGCCCAGGCGGATGAACCAATGCCAGTAATAAGTTCACTGTCTGCTGAATTGACGAGTCGCCGATGCGCCGACTTGCTGCTATGTTGCAGAGCCATTTTTTCTTGTGGCGCATCAAATATTACGAGCTTGTCGATATTCAGTTTCTGGTGCGAAACATTCGTGTAGGGAACATGACGTGTTTTATGTCCATTTTTTTTGTTGGAACTAAAGTTTTGCCGCCGCTGGAAGGAGAATCACATAAAGATGGCATGTCGGTCGCGTCAACTAGGAGATGGGGCGGCCTCATTTGTCGAAGCTGGCTTCTTGTCTGGATAGTTCTCGACGAAGGGGGGCTGTTACGGGTGCTTGCTCTTGGCCGTTTGCGAAGAGCTTTCTTCGCAGATGCACAGGAGGCTTTCTTGCGGCTTGCTGGAGATAGTTTGCGTCGTAGAACGCCTCTCGATGCCCCGATGGCCACAGCTAGGAGACCAGCCATTGCAATCACTGGCGTTGAGTTGGGCAAATCGAGATACGATCCACCGCCATTGTCATTCTGTAGATTACCACTAGTCGGTATTGCAGTATAATTATGGCCGATGATTGTCCCATGGAAGTGATTTCCAGGAATGCTCATAAAGAGAGGCTCACGAAGCATATCACTAAGCCTACCTGTTCGTCGTCGTTTCTGGGCTGGCTCTTCTACCAAACAAGACGTAGCATTTGTGGTGCTCATGAACAGAGATGTCTGTGGGACGGCGTCCAAGAGTGTCGAAGCAAATGATCTCTTCATGGTAGAAGAGGTATATGGCGTAGCATTTGCAGTGTTGGGCAAACGTAGTGATGACGGCGGGACAGCATCCATTAGTGTTGATGTCACCGAATCTATTGAAAACTTGTAATTAGAAATACATGTGGTGTTGGATGTACGGGCCATAGTTGTTGAACTCTGTGGCACTGCAGCTAGCAGTGTTGCAGTCACGGTGTCCAATGACAGCGATGTGGAGTTTATCGTATCAGGTGACAAAGAAACTTGCGGCAGGGCCTGTTGCAATGTCGAAGACAATGAGATTTTGCTCCAGCTAGAAGTGACAGATGATGTGTTTGTCGTGCCAGACAATGACAATGGAAGAGTGATATGCATGGTTCCTGGCTCAGGTTGTTTAATCTGGGGAGCAGCATCAACTAGTGTTGCAGCTAATGTCAAAGGAAGTGGACTGTTTAAGGTGAACTGCTCTGGTTGTGTTGTTTGTGGAGCAGCATCCAGGACTGTTGCGGCCAATGTTGATGGAAGAGTACTGTTTAGGGTGCCCTGCTCTGGTTGCTTTGTCTGTGGAGCAGCATCCAGGAGTGTTGCAGCCATTTGGGAAGAACCAGCAGTAGCATTGAGGGAGAAGGGCGCTGGTAGTGTTGTCTGCGGTGTTGCAAACAGTAGTGCTGCAGCCATTTTGGAAGTACCGGCAGTAGCATTTAGGGTGCCAAGTGCGGGAATGGTTGTCTGGGGAGCGGCATCCAATAGCGCGGTGGCAATTCTGGAAGATCCAGCGGTGGCATTTAGGGTGCCTGGTGACGGAAGGGTTATCTGGGGAGCGGCCTCCAGTAGTGCAGTGGCAATTCTGGAAGATCCAGCCGTAGTATTTAGGGTGCCGGGAGCTGGTATTGTAGTCTGGGGTACAGCATCCAGTAGTGCTGCAGCCATTTTGGCAGTACCGGCAGTAGAGTTTAGGGTACCCGGTGTCGGAAGGGTTGTCTGGGGGGCGGCATCCAGCAGTACTGCGGTCATTTTGGAAGCACCAGCAGTAGAGTTTAGAGTGCCGGGAGCTGGTATTCTTGTCTGGGGAGCAGCATCGAGTAGTGTTGTAGCCATTTGGGATACACCAGCAGTAGCATTTAGGGTGCCAGGCGCCGGAAGTGTTGTCTGGGGGGCGGCAGACAGTAGTGCTGCAGCCATTTTGGAAGTGCCGGCAGTAGAGTTCAGGGTGTTAGGTGCAGGAAGGGATGTCTGAGGGGTGGAGTCCAGCAGGGCTGCAGCCATTTTGGAAGAACCGGCAGTAGAGTTCAGGGTACCAGGTGCTGGGAGTGTTGTCTGGAGGGCGGCATCCAGCAATACTGCAGCCATTTTAGAAGTACCAGCGGTGGCATTTACGGTGCCAGGAGTTGTTTGGGGTGCAGAATCCAGTAGTGTTGCAGCCAGTGAGGAAGACGCAGTTGTAGCATTCACAGTCCCGACTGTCGCCTGCGGAGCCGCCTTTCGTAGTGCTGCAGCCAATGTAGTTGGAAGCGTAGAATTCATGGTTCCAGGAGCTGGTAGTGTTGTCTGTAGGGCAGCATTTTGTAGTGTTGTAGCCAATGCTGAAGAAAGAGCAGTAGCATTTACTGTGCCTGGGGCTGGTAGTGTTGTCTGGGGCGCAGCATCCAGTAGTGTTGCTGCAACCAATGATCTCGTGGGACTACTAGTTGCGATCGTGGCCATACGGGGTTGCTCTTTGGTTGAATCAGGCTTCCAAAAGGTAGTAAAATACGACTTTGCCATTTCCAAGGTTGTATTGGATGGTTCAGTATTCGATTGATGCTTGTTACCAGATGTTGTTGAATTCCAGGAGAAAGAGGGAAACATAGTTTTAGTGGTTTGTTCGGGGCATACCGTCCTATTCTGGCCATCTGTATTGCTCGAACTGCGACGACTGATCTTTGGAAACGGAAACCGGGTAGTTGTCGCGTCGCTGTTGATGTGCGCCTTCGCGTTGTCGTTTGTGATACTTTCTGTAACTTTCTGCGGCGGTGCCAAGTTCCAATTGGCGCTGGGGAATTGGAAGCTTGCCAACCGGGATGTGTTGTTCGTCGCAGTGTCTGTCTTTGTCTCTGCTCGCCTTTTTTCCTTTTGAAGAGACACAATTGGTTGCCTACCAGACGGAAAGGCGTTGGTGACATTGGAGATGCGCTGCTTCAGGTTGTGGATGACAACGGAGCTGTTAAACCGACTACTCTCCTCCATTGTTTGGGACGCCGGTAGAGCTGCTCCCGAGTTGGAGAACGACGGGATCCAAGCCTCTGCAGCCGTGCTGGTCGCGTTGGTTAGATATCCGCGAACGCTGTCGAAAATAGAGGCAGATGGAGGGATCGCAGAGGCCGAATTACTATCAATGTTGCTCGTGTCTTTGCTATCAATGTTGCTCGTGTCTTTGTCCTGTTTTTTCTGCTTCGCCTTTTGCACCAGTGGTGCCACTCCAAAATGCAGGGGCTCCGAGAATTCAGCCGCGGCATATATCGTAGCCAAGTCGATTCGGGTGATGTCTTTGGCGTGTCGATTCTTCCGCTTTGGCGTTTGTATCTGCGGTGGGACCACTCCAAAATGCAGAGGCTCAAACAAGGCGTCCGAAGCCTGAATCGTAGCCAGATCGACGCGGGTTGTTTCCTGTGGATGGCGTTGCTTGCTTTTCTTCTTTTTGGGTTGACTTGTACCTTTATCTCCCACACGCCCTTGTCGCTTCTTGTGGCTTCCGAGTTGCATATGGAACAATGGTTCGGAAAAGCCATCGGCAGCTTGAATGGTGGCAAGTGGAATTTTGGGTGGAATTTCCCGTTCCCTTTTTTCTTGGTTGTTGTTTGCAGGTGGATCTAGCATCTGCATTTCTTGTTGCGTTTTGCTGCTCCGAAGCTCCATATGGAATAAAGGCTCCGAAGAGGCATCGGCCGCTTGAATTTTGGTAACGGGAACGTTTGAAAGACGCCGACGCCCCATTTTATACTTTCTCTGATTCTTCTTCTTTTGTGTCTTGGCACGTGTCTGGCTTCGCAACTGCATATGGAACAAAGGCTCCGAGTAGGCATCTGCCACTTGGATGGTGGCCACTGGAATGGATGGTGCAGGTTCCTTGCTCTTTTGGGGGGTGTCCATGGCAATATCTCGTTCTGGTTCACTTCCCATTGTCTTGGCTAGCGGAGTTGGAACCTTGTCATCTCTTGGTTTCAAGGGCGTGTAATGCAACGGTTCGGATAAATAGTCTGCCGTGGCGATCATGTTCACGTTTACCCTATCGGCAGGAGATACCTTTCTTTTCCCTGCGGCGCTCGGCGTTGGAAATTTACCAGATCCATACATGTTGGGAGTGGCACCTGCCACCACCCTCGCCCAGAAGGACTTGGGTCCTCCTTCTGCAGGCTTCGGTTCGGGCATGGTCAACTTTGTTTCTACGGTATGTTACTGCCAGCTAGCTAGTAAACTTGCTAGAGCCGAAGCTTTTATATTTTGGCTATGGGGTTGGTCGTGTGCGGCGATCCAAGCGGTGGGGGTGGCATTAGCTACTACTAGCAGGGGGTATACCTGGTACAAGAGGGCTCGTTGTTGTTGATTGGCGATGATTCAAATGCCGCTTCGGGTGACTGCATTTGTTCCTTTTTCGCAGTTGATGCCGTTTTATTGATGCCACCACCATCACATGAAAATCCGTTAGCGATCACACGTTGTGTACTTAGTTAGAAGAGAAGGGTACGTCACGCAAATGTAATCCTTGACGCACACTTTAACAAACGCATGGCTTCTGGATTTTGAAATTTGGTGGTGGTGTTCTGAATTTGGAATGGGCTGTTGTGCCAGCTACCTACCTGGCAGCAACAATGAACAAAACAAAATGAAAACAGTCACATGATACAACATAGAAAAAGATCAACAACTTGTGCTTGTTGACTTTGCCATGGCACATTGTTTCTTCTGATGACAATTCAACAAATTTTGCAGAATGTGGAACAGCGATGCACAAGAAAAGGGCGATGAGACAATGTGCCACAACTTCAGATTGGGCCAAGATTGAGGTCAAATGGCAATTGGCATTTGGACAATTGCAAATGTGTGATCATAGATCAAGTTTGTTGACATTGTCTCATTTCCAATCTTTTTTCAAAGGAATGCAATGTTGACAATGAAAAGAAACAGAATGTGACACTTTCGCCAATGAAGTTCTGTTGTCTTTTCCAAACATTAGAAGAAAATTGAGATGAATTAGCATCAATCCATTTGCTCAATGAAACAC
>ENA-ORBV01013773-ORBV01013773.1-microbial-mat-metagenome-genome-assembly--contig:-NODE-13773-length-12227-cov-4.705926_pt1 | contig 12227 bp, 10 predicted proteins | sample MGYA00237777_ERZ505514 | MGnify/ENA primary metagenome ERZ505514 (study PRJEB26160, sample SAMN06269048) | microbial mat metagenome | isolation source: Oligotrophic lake microbial mat | place... | reverse complement strand
CTTCGCGATCTTTCCAACGTCGGCGAGCAGCTAGGCTGAACCCTGTACAAGGATAACAACCAATTAAAATGTCTGCCTGTGGAAACGATTTTATCTCTCTTATATCTCTTTCGTGAAACTCAACATTAGGAAGTATACTGCGGTATGCTGCAGCGGCATGTTTGTCAAGATCATTAGCCCATATGATTTCGATTCCAGATTGATGGGACCCATAGTCGAACCCACCGCATCCAGACTGCGTTTGGCGAAAATCGCGGAGAGCGAGAAAAAAACGGTGGTGAGGAAGGCGCCGACCATGGACGAACCGGAAAAGCGGCCAGCGTGGGCACAAACGGGGTCCGCGCGCAAACCCCATTCGGCCTCCACCATCCCCCGAACGGAAGCGTAGCTTTTTTGTCGCGAAACCCGTCGGCGTTTTCACTCTGGTTCTTTCATGACCGCCAAACGCACCACCAAAAAACGTCCGGAAGACGTCAACGCCGCCCTTGCCGAAAAGAAGGGGCCGATCTCCCAGTTTATCGCGCAGAACTACCGCCATTTCAATTCCGCGGCCCTGCTCGACGCCGCCAAGGGATACGAGGCGCATCTCAAGGCGGGCGGCAAGATGCTGGTCACCCTGGCCGGTGCCATGTCAACCGCCGAGCTTGGCATCTCGCTCGCCGAGATGATCCGTCAGGACAAGGTCCACGCGATCGTCAGCACCGGCGCGAACCTCGAGGAGGATGTCTTCAACCTCGTGGCCCACAACTACTACGAGCGCGTGCCCCATTACCGCCACCTGACCACCGCCGATGAGGAGGCCCTGCTCGACCGCCACATGAACCGCGTGACCGACACCTGCATCCCGGAGCACGAGGCCATGCGCCGCATCGAGGCGGTCGTATTGGAGGAATGGATCGCGGCGGACAAGGCCGGTGAACGTTTCTTCCCGCATGAGTTCATGTACAAGGTGCTCCGCTCGGGAAAGTTGAAGAAGAGCTACCAGATCGACCCGAAAAATTCCTGGCTGCTCGCCGCCTGCGAGAAGAACCTGCCGATCATCGTTCCGGGCTGGGAGGACGCGACGCTGGGCAACATGTACGCCGGTCACGTGATCAGCGGTGACGTCAAGAACGTGCACACCGTGCGCACCGGAATCGAGTACATGACGTGGTTGGCGGAATGGTACACAAAGTCGTCCAAGCGCCTGCGCAATGGCGAAGGCTCGATCGGTTTCTTCCAGATCGGCGGCGGCATCGCCGGCGATTTCCCGATCTGCGTTGTGCCGATGCTGCATCAGGATCTCCAGCGCACCGGCGTGCCTTTGTGGGGATACTTCGCGCAAATCAGCGACTCGACGACCAGCTACGGCAGCTACTCCGGAGCGGTGCCAAACGAAAAAATCACCTGGGGCAAACTGGGTTCAAAGACGCCCAAATACATCGTCGAGAGCGATGCGACGATCGTGGCCCCGTTGATTTTCAGCTGGGTGCTCGGCCGGTGATCCGGCGCGATCGGGGTTGTGGGCGGTCCCGTCGCGGGACCGCGGGGATTGACATCGCGGTGAAGACCCGGAGGACGGAGGCGGGACCGATTGGTCCCGTCGCGGCCTCGGCGAGGCCACCTACAACTCGGCTTTCCTTTTCCTGGTTTCTGAGCCTCAGTGACCGATGCCCAATCGCCTGGCCCACGCCCAGTCCCCCTACCTCCTGCAGCACGCCGACAATCCGGTTGATTGGCAGGAGTGGGGGGAGGCGGCCTTCGTCCAAGCCCGTGCGGAGAACAAACCGATCTTTCTCAGCATCGGGTATTCGACCTGCCACTGGTGCCATGTGATGGCCCACGAGTCGTTCGAGAATGCCGAGATTGCCGGCTTGCTGAACGAATTCTTCGTCCCGATCAAAATCGACCGCGAGGAACGGCCGGATGTGGACCGGGTGTACATGACCTACGTCCAGGCCATGACCGGGCACGGTGGCTGGCCGCTGAGCGCGTGGCTTTCACCTGATCTGAAGCCGTTCTACGGTGGCACCTACTTTCCTCCGACCGACCGGGCCGGGCGTCCGGGCTTTGCCACCGTGCTCCGCGCGATCGGGGGCGGCTGGCGCGATCCGGAACAGCGGGAGAAGATGACCGCCGAAGGGGCCCGCGTGATCGCTGCGCTGCGCGAACACGCCGCCCAACGCCAGTCCCCGGCCACCGCGGGCGAAACTCCGGATCTGCTCGAGGCTGCCCAAGCCGCCTTCGAGCGAGGCTACCAGTACTTCTACGAAAACTTCGACGCCGACGACGGTGGATTCGGCAGCGCCCCGAAATTTCCCCGGGCCTCCGTGCTCTCGTTTCTCTTCCGCTGCGCCGAAATCCAAGGGCACGATTCCGACGCCGGCCGGGAATCCCTGAAGATGGCGACGCAGACGCTGCGAGCGATGGCCCGCGGCGGCATTCACGATCACGTCGGCGGCGGGTTTCACCGTTACTCCGTCGATGAACGCTGGTTCATCCCGCACTTCGAGAAGATGCTCTACGACCAGGCGCAAATCGCGGTGAATTACGTCGAGGCCAAACAGTCCACCGGGGATGAACGCTACGGTTGGCTCGCCCGCGATATCCTTGATTACGTGCTCCGCGACCTGCGGCATCCGGAAGGCGCTTTCTATTCCGCGGAGGATGCCGACAGTTTGATCGCGGCCGGTCAACCGGAGCACGCCGAGGGTGCCTTCTACGTGTGGACAGCCGAGCAACTCAACGAAGCGCTTGATCCCGGCGACGCGGCCCTGGTCGCAGCGCATTTTGGAGTCAAGGAGACAGGCAATGTCCCGCCAGAACTGGATCCGCAGCACGAATTCACCGGAAAGAACATCCTCGCCCAACGGCAATCGATCCTCGCCACCGCACAGGCCTTCCAGCTCGACCCGGAAGCGGCCAACCAACGGCTGATCCAGATCCTCGAACAGTTGCGTCTCGCGCGCGCCCGGCGTCCCCGGCCCCACCTCGACCACAAGATCATCACCGCGTGGAACGGCCTGACGATCTCCGCCTTGGCCAAAGCCCATATCGTGCTCGAACGCAGCGCCGAAGGCGGAAACACGCGCTATTTCGACGCTGCAGTCGCAGCCGCGCGGTTCATTCGGCGCGAACTTTATGACGCGACGTCCGGCAGGCTCTACCGCACGTTTGGGTCCTCGCGCGGAGAAACCGAGGGGTTCGCGGAGGACTACGCGTATCTGATCGAAGGTCTGCTCGACCTGCACGACGCCAGCCTCGATGGCCAGTGGCTTGAATGGGCCGACCACTTGCAGGAGACGATGGATCAATTTTTCTGGGACGAAGCGCACGGTGGATACTATTCGGCCACGGCCCACGATCCGCATCTGGTGCTGCGTCTGAAGGAGGACTACGACGGTGCCGAGCCCGCCCCCAGTTCGATTGCCGCGAACAATTTGCTCCGGCTCGCGAGCTGGGTGCACGACGACGCCCGCCGAACCCAGGCGCTGCGCACACTGGCCGCGTTTCAGACACCATGGACGCAGCATCCCCAAGCTCTGCCGGCCATGCTCACCGCCGTGGAGCGCGCGCTCGCCACGCCCCACCACGTGGTGCTGACCGGCACCCGCGGATCGCCAGACCTGCAAGCCCTGATCGGAGTCATCGATGGGAGTCCGGACCGGCATCGCACTGTCATTCTGCTCGAGGGCGGACCCACCCAGACATGGCTCGCGAACCGCGCGCCGTGGATGGCCGGAATGCAATCAATCAACGATCAGGCGACCGCGTATGTCTGCGACGCATCATCCTGTCAGCCCCCGGTGACCCAACCGGATGCACTTCACCGCCTCCTCAACCGCTGATGGAGTGAACAGCACCCGGGGAAGCCATGCATTCGGAACAAGTTTGCTCGCCTTCGACGTCCGCATCCGCCTCAACCTTGACTTTAACGCATGAGAATTCTCGCCGTTGAGGACGACGCCTCCTCCCGAAAAATCCTCGTCCAAGCCCTCATCCGGTTGGGACATGAGGTGATTGAGGTGGCCAATGGTGAAGACGCCTTCAAAATTCTCGACGAAACGGACCCTCCCCGGGTGGTCGTGAGTGATTGGATGATGCCCGGTATCGACGGCTTGGAACTGGTCCGACGAGTCCGATCCCGGCTCAACGCCGATTACACCTACTTCATCCTCCTGACGGCGCGCACGGCGGACGACAACAATCAACGCGAGTCGATCGAGGCCGGGGTCGACGACTTTCTGACCAAGCCCGTCGACTTGACCGAACTCTGGATGCGCCTGCGCGTCGCCGAGCGCATCCTGCGTTTCACCACCCAAGTCCGGCAGCTGGAGGCATTTTTGCCCATCTGCTCCTACTGCAAAAAGGTGCGCGACGATCAAAACTACTGGCAGCAGATCGAAACCTACATCAACGCCCGCACCGGTTCGGAATTCAGCCATTCCGTCTGTCCGGATTGCTACAACCGCGTGATCGCCCCGGAGCTGAAGAAACTCCGGGGTACCTTCGAAACGCCGGAGTCGCCCCGAGTTCCCCATGTCAAACGAACGCGCTGAACGCCTTGAAGAGCGGGTCGCGTGGCTCGAGCACCACGTGACCGCCCAAGACAAGGCCATGCTCGAGTTGCACGAGGAAATGACCCACCTGCGCCGGGAGTTGGTCCACGTTCGATCGCGCCTTGAACCGGTCTCCTCGGGAGAGAACACCCCGCTCACCGACGACGAACGGCCTCCCCACTACTGACGAGCCGAGGAGCCGTCGGCGACGCAGCCGTTTCCTCAAACCGCGGTCGGCACCATGGCGCGTTCCTCAAACCGCCGGACCAAGTCGATGAACTCTTCCGGTGTCGATGACTGCAGCAGCGCCTCACGGTTGGCGGGCTCCTTCAAGAGCTTGCAGAGGGCGCTGACAACCTGAAGATAATCTCCGGGATTCGATTTCGGCGTTCCCAAAACAAACATCAGACGAACCATCTGGTTGCTGTTCTCGAAGAGAATCCCTGGTTCACTGCGGCCCACCGCAAGGACGATCGATCGCACATGCTCCGTGCGCGCGTGGGGCAGAGCCACCTCATTGCCCAAACACGTCGTGTCGAGCCGTTCCCTCGCCAGCAGTTCGTTGTAGAACCCCTGAAAGTTCGTCACCTCGGGATGTCCCTCGAGCAGGCGGGCAACCTCGTTGATCGCAACCGTGCGTTTGGAAGCCTGCACCTGCAGACGGATGCGGGAGGGATGAAGGAGAGCGGTGAGACGACCGGCCATACGACAAGGTGACGACGAAGAGGAGACTGCGGGGACGGTCGCACAACCTGACTCCTCTGCATTTTCATTGGCAAGCGCGGAGTCGACCGTCGCGAGTGAAAAATTACCTGCCCTCGCTCAGCAATCAACCCCCTTGCGCGCCGCGGAGGCGGTCGCAAGGGCCGGCGAGGCCGCCAACAACGGACTGCGGGGGTTACAGCCGATCGTGGGGTTGTTGGTGTCGGGCTCACCGCCGAAGCGGCGGCAATGCGGGGTTGAGCTGGCGCGCCTGTTCATAGTGGTGCCGACTCTCGGCCTCGCGGCCCAGCAGGGAATACATCAGGGCGAGATTCAGGTGTCCGGGGCCTGACTGCGGATCCAGACGAACAGCCCGCTGAAACGCCTCCAGCGCCTCGCCCGAGCGGCCCAACGCGCGGAGCGTGACACCGTGATTGTTCTGCGCCACGGCCCAGCCCGGATCACGGTGCACCGCTTCCTGGTGATGAGCCAAGGCCGCGGCAGCCTCGCCGGTTTCCCGCAGCGCGGTCGCGAGATTGTCGTGATAGATGGCACTCTCCGGCGCGAGCCGGACCGCCTCCCGGAAGAATGGCAGGGCTTGTGCGAAGCGACGGCGGTCCTGGTGGAGGACGCCGAGATTGTTGTGCGCCTTGGCGGAGCGCGGACGCAAACGGAGGGTCTCGGCGAAATGAACCTCCGCCTCGTCCAGCCGTCCGTTTTCACGCAAGAACGTGCCGAGATTATTATGCGCCATCCAAGCCTCGGGATTGTCGCGCAGCAATGAGCGATAGAAGGTCTCCAGGTCCCGGTACATCGCCGTCCGCTGCCAGCTCAAGCCACCGAGCAGTGCCACGATCATCACCGGAACTCCCAGCCGGATCCCACGAGGCAGACGCCCCAGGACGAGCGTCAGCCCGGAAGCGAGCCCCGCGATCACGGCAAGACAGGGCAGGTACTGCCAGTGATCCGCGACGTAGGAATAGAGAAACCCATAGACATTGAAGAAACCGAGAACCGGGAACAATGAGCCCCCAAAGAGGAGGGCGATGGCCAGCGGCGCGCGTGTGCTCGACCGCAGACGCCAGAGCGCGATCAGGACCAAGGCCGCAACGAGGGCCGGAACGATTGCGACAAGGCCGGATCCCGCCATGTCCCAGCGCGGGTAGATGAAGGCGAGGTCGGCGGGCCAGAGTAACTTCGCCAGATAAAACCAGACAATCCGTCCGGCGAGCATGATCCGCTCCAGCACGGTCAGCGAGAACGCCTCGCCGACGGCCCCGATATGTTCCATTTCCACCCAGGCGGAAAAAAGACCCGCCACCGCCCCAAGGGCGAACCAGGGGAGCAGCGGGCGGACATCCCGGGACCACTGCAATCCGCCGTGTCGCCACCAGGCCACTACCCAAAACGCGGGTACGAGGGTCGCCGTGGTCGTCTTGCTCAGCAGCGCCAGGACGAACAACAGCAGGCCCAGCCCATAGGCGCGGCCACTCCGGTTGATCGTGAACCGATCGTAAGCCAGCGCCGCGCCCAAATAGAAAACAAGCGAGAGCGTGTTCTTCTGTTCCGAAATCCAAGCCACGGACTCGACGCACACCGGATGCAGGGCGAAGAGGAACGCCGCGAACCAGGCCCCCGGGACTCGCCAGCGCGTGAGCAACGCCGCGAACAGGCAGGCCGAGGCGCCGTGCAGCAGGACATTGGCGAGGTGGTAACCGAAAGCGGCATCCCCCCAGAGCAGATGCTGCAGCCAAAACGAACTGTGCAACAGCGGGTAATACTGCTCGGTGGCTCCCACCTCGAACCAGATGCGCCAAAGACCGTGCACCGAACGCAAACCGGGGCGGGTCACATAATCGCTGTCATTCCAGATGAATCCCGCATGGAGCGCCGGCAGATAGACCAGGACGACAGCAACGATCAGTGCCGCCGCGAGACCGACGAACATTCCGAAGCCACACGGCGGGGAAGCCGGAGGCGGAGGGACAGGAGAAGGCGGCGATCGACGCGGCACGACGGGTATTACGAACCGACGATCAGGGAACTCAAGCGAAGCCGGGTGGAGCTGGCTTCGCCGGAGGACGGAGGGGCTTGCGATGCAAGCCCTCGCGGGCTCAGCGAGCCCACCTACAAACGCAAGTCCTTGCGGGCTCAGCGAGCCCACCTACAAACGCAAGTCCTCGCGGGCTCAACGAGCCCACCTACAAACGCAAGTCCTCGCGGGCTCAGCGAGCCCGCCTACAACGGACTGTTCCCCGCGCGCCGGGTCCGGGTTAGAAAGTCCCCTTCACGCCGAAATTCCAATTGGCACCGTAATTTTCGAGAATGCGCAAAGCCCCGGCCTCGCCCTCGACGTAAGGGCTCTCAAACCAGCGCTGCGAATCGTTGAAGATATTACGACCTTGGACGAAGAGGGAGACCCGAGAGTTCAGGCGGTACTCGCCGCCCAAGTCGTACTTCGTGGTGTGCCGCTTGTAGCGGCCATAAACCGTGTCCCATGGCGTGTCATCATGCCAGACAATGCCCACGCGCGTGGAGAACCGTTTGTAGCGGTAGCCAAGACTCGCGGTAAACCGGTGGGGAGCGAGGCCACCGCGACGCTCGCTGGCGTAGGTGTGCGTATAAGCGAGGTTGAGCGTGGTCCCGCGGAAGGGATCCGGCAGGAACGACAATGACTGCGAGTAACCGACCTCCAAACCGCGGAAACGCACCGGCGCCGGAAGGTTGAAGGGCGCTTGAAATTCGTAGGTCGAATAAAGCGGATCATCCGCCACCCCGAATTCCTCCGCCGTACCGCGACGGGTTTCCCGAAGATTTTCGATGTCGTTCTGCCGCACCGTGACCGTCAGCTGGCCGGCGGGCTCAAAATAATAGGCCAGACGGGCCACATAGTTATTTGAGTATTCGGGAAGCAGGTTCGGATTCGGCGAAGTGATGAGGAAGGAGTCGTCATTGATCAGCCAGGCACCCGTCAATGAATCGATCGGCGGCCGGGAGATCGCCTTGTTGGCGCTCGCGTGAAATTGGAGATTCTCGAGGATGTCGTACTTCACCGAAATCATCGGGAAGAGATTGTCATAGGACTTCGAACGGGTGACGCGGGCATTGGTCAGGTACTGATACTGGTAACCGGCGATCGAGGTGGCCCGTCCGGCCGTGTTGACCGGAAAACCCGCAGCAAGCATCTCGGCCTTGGAGACCGGATCGAACTCCCGCGCATCGTTCTCGGTGCCCTCCCAGCGGTAACCGGCACGGATCTGGAGTTTCCGCATCGGCCGGAGATCGAACATCCCATAGCCCGCGCTCACCGTCTGCAGGATGTCGCGGCGCGGTGCGATGAACGCATTGTAATAATTGTCCGCCGTGGCATTGTTGACGAAGTACTCCGGATTGGAGTGGAAGAGATCGGCGATCCCGTTGGGATCAATCATCGGCATGACTCCGACCTGGCCGGCGGCGTTCTTCGTCGTGATGATGTTGGTCGTGCCGGTCGAGAAAACGTTCTGATTCGGATAAGCCGCCCAACTGCCCGTCGTCCCGCCGCCGGGTCCGACGTACTGCCACGTGTTATACGACGTTTCGTTGCCGTTCTTCCGGCTCTCCTCGGACCATTTCGCGCCGAACTTGAACGTCGCTGGAATCGAGAGGGGGATCACCCACTTGGCGTTGAGCATCGCGCTGTAAATCTCGGTCCGGGCGTACCGGCCCTCGTTGGTGATCCGGGGGTTGGTGTAATTGGCCAGGTCGAACCAGTCGGCACCCGACGTCTGCCGCACCGTCCATTCATGCGATTGAATGTCGGGCCGCGTAGCGATCCAGTCGCTGGTGATCGTATTGACCGTGGCAGACCGCGCATGACCCTCCTCAATCGCCTCATAATTGTTGAAAGAGCGGGAGTACGTCGCGGCCCCGTCCACCGTCCACGATCCGCGCTTGTATTCAAACCGGGGCGCAAGGGTGATGGTGTGGGTCTTCTTGCTGGCATCCCCGTTGCTGATCCCGCCATTGCGCGAAGTATTGGTGGTCAGCCCGTTGGTCGTCACCTCCGTCAGGTCGCCGAGCGAACGATGCCGTCCGGAATTCGCGTTCGCCGTCGTATTGTTTGCGGAGGCGTTGAACGTCAGGTTGCGGTTGAAAAACTGACCCAGCGCGTAGTTGTAGATCAGCGTGTTGGACAGCACCAGATTCGGCAAGGCCTTGAAATCCGCGGTCAGGGTGTAGGTGTCCTTCTCGATGTTCTTGTTACCATCCTTGAAATTCAGCTGGGTGATGACCATCGGGCGCGTGTCACCGGCGGATTCGTAACGATTGAAGGTCAAATTGTGCCGGTACTGCTCGGTGTAGGAATCCACATGGCTGAAACTGGCCACAATGCCGAGGCGCTGGTTGAAGAAAACGTCCGAGTACTCGAGGCTGTAATTCGGGCGGGCCTTGTACTCTTCGCGGCCGGCGGGACCGAAGGTCTTCTTCAGCGTGAACTCCTCGGAGTTCATGTTCAGGCTGAAGTTGTAGGCAATCCGCCGGCCTTTGCGATCGAACGCGCGGCGCGTCTTCATGTCGATCGTGCCCGCCGGTGAGTCCGCGTCCGAATCGGAGCTCGCCGTCAGATTGATCTCGATCGACTCGATGCTGCTGATGGAAAACGCCTCAAAGCTGGTCGCGCGGCCCAGACTGCCCGTGCGATTCGCGTCGGCACTGGCGAGCTTGACGCCATCAAAGGACACCCCGACGTACTGCGCATCCATCCCGCCGAGGCGGGGTCCGCGGGTTTCGGACTCGACGTAGTCAAGATCGACCCCGGGGAGGTATTTGAGGAACTCGCCGACGTTGCCGTCCGTGACGTCACCAAAAATGTCCGAGGCAACCGACGTGGTCACATTCATACTCCGCTTCTGATTCATGATCGCCTTGGCATTACCCTCGCGTTCGCTGGAGACCACGAAAGCGCTCAGCACCACCGTGTCATTCGGCCCACTGCCCCCCGCCTGCTGCTGGACTGGCGTCAGCTCGGCATCACGGGTCGCCCGTTCACCCGCGGTCACCGTGACCCTTTCGGTGACGGAGTTATAACCGGTGTAATGGATTGTGACCGTGACCTCGCCCGCGGGCACATTGTTCAGGGTGTAGAAACCGCCGGGTTCCGTCGTCGTCCGGAGGTTGGTCCCCTCGATCGCCACCTCGGCGTCGCGGACATATTCCTGGGTGATGGGATTATAAACACGTCCCGTCAGGGTACCGAACCCTTGAGCGTGGGCTCCACAGAGCATACTCACAAAAAGCGCGATACTCAGAAACAGATTTCTCGTGGTAAAAAGCGGTGACATACGAACGATAGGGACTGCGAGGCCGAATTGGACACGCAAACGCGCCGCAAGACGGACTCAGGGTTTCGGGGGCGAAGAAGCAATAGGCCACTCCCCGACAGAGAAAAGCCCGAAAATGCTTATTTCGTTAACCTACCCTGGAATTGCCATTCAGGTTGGTTTCTCCTGCGGTGGGAAAGCTTGCGAAACACCCTCATTCGGGATGGGTTTCCCGCGAGTTGGACCAGTTTTATCGCTTTCTTTTGAATGAAATTTAAAAAACGTTTCGGCACGTTCTGCCAGATGCCGCAATGGTCGGCGGTTCTCCTCGTCGGATGCCTTCACACCGTAGGTGCCGCCGAGGCTTCGTTTTCCCGGCAACTGACGCCTGAGGAATTCTTGTCCACCGGGCTGGCCAAACTCAGTCCGGAGGAACGGGCGCGACTCGACACCTTGATCCGGCAGCATGAGACCGGTGAACTCGTCCGGGCGCGCGAACAAGCCGCCGCGGCCGAGAAAGCGAGGGGAATCGCGGAGAAGAAGGCCACCGAGGCCGCGGCCCGGAACGCGGAGGCCGCCGCTCAGCCATCACCGGCGAATCCCGAGCAGCGTACCGGCTGGCTCGGCAAGGTGCGGCTCAAACCCGGCACCGCGATCGAATACGAAACGGTGGAAACCTCGCTCAGCGGGGACTTTGCGGGTTGGTCAACCGGCACGCTGTTCACCCTCAGCAACGGGCAACGCTGGCGGGTCACCTCCGGCTCGTACGTCGCCCCCCGCGATTCCGCACCGCGCAAGGTTCGCATCGTGTCGGGCGTTTTGGGCAGTTTCTTTCTCGAGATCGAAGGGGTCCGATCGCGCCCCAAGGTGGTGTTCGTCGGCGACGCGCCTTGAGACTGGAGGACGATGTGGCTGGCCTCGCTGAGGCCGGGGGGTTGCGCGTGACCGATTTCTGCGGGCTCGGCGAGCCCGCCTACCGTGGATGGGGCATAAAAAACCGGCGCCGGAAAATTCCGGCACCGGTTGCGAAAGAACCTGAAGTGTACCGCCTTACTTCAAATGACCCGACACGAGCTTGGTCATCTCGAACATGCTGACGGACTTCTTGCCGTTGAAAACGACCTTAAGTTTATCGTCGGCATTGATTTGAGTCCTCACCTTTTTGTCCTGGAGACCATTCTTCTTGATGTAGTCCCAGAGTTTCTTGGTGAGCTCGGTGCGGGGCAACGGTTTGGCCCCGACTACGGCCGAGAGGGCTTCGTCAGGTTGAACCGGTTTAAGGAAGGCAGCGTTGGGTTTGCGTTTAGCCATATCGGACTCAAGGCATACGGCCGGCTATTCGAATAGCAATGCATTTCTCGAAGGTAACTTGCCGCTTTTGAGAGGAGAAAAGTTTTGCAAGTCGCACATCGCCGTTGCAGCGCGCCCGCGAGGCGGCGGCCTCGGGGCACCGGAACCTCAGGCCTTCGGCCCGCGCGGAGCAGGGTCGTCGACCTGCACGAACTGCTCGTAGAGCGCGGCGTAGTGGCCGCCCTGCGACACGAGTTGGGCGTGGGTGCCCCGCTCGACCACGCGTCCCTGGTCGAGCACGAGCACAAGGTCGGCGCTGCGGATCGTGCTGAGCCGGTGGGCCACGACGAAGCTCGTGCGGCCGACCAGCAGGGTCTGCAGCGCCTTCTGCAGG
>ENA-ORBV01013768-ORBV01013768.1-microbial-mat-metagenome-genome-assembly--contig:-NODE-13768-length-12228-cov-4.644309_pt1 | contig 12228 bp, 11 predicted proteins | sample MGYA00237777_ERZ505514 | MGnify/ENA primary metagenome ERZ505514 (study PRJEB26160, sample SAMN06269048) | microbial mat metagenome | isolation source: Oligotrophic lake microbial mat | place... | reverse complement strand
CGCTGCAGATCTTCGCCACCGACATCAGCGAATCGTCCCTGAACACCGCCCGTGCCGGCGTGTATCCTGCCAGCATCGAAGCCGAGGTCTCGCCAGAACGTCTGCGCCGCCATTTTTCGCGGGTGACAGACGGCTATCGCGTCAACAAATCACTGCGCGATCTCTGCGTCTTCGCCAAACACGACGTGACCGCCGACACGCCGTTCTCAAAGATCGATGTCATCAGTTGCCGCAATGTGCTGATCTACTTGACGCCGACCTTACAGGCGCGGGTGATCCCGATCTTTTGCTATACGCTCAATCCAGGTGGTTTCCTCATCCTGGGCAGTTCAGAGACCATCGGCCGCTCAACGGACATGTTTGAGGCCATCGACGCCAAGAACCGCGTGTACATCAAGAAGCCTGAGGCCTGTCGCGTGCGTCCGACGGTATTCACCGCCAGCCCACAGCTGTCGGATGACCCCACGCCAGCCAATCCGCGCCCACCCTCGCTGGTCGATCTGCAACGCGCGGCCGACCGCATCGTCATGAGCCGCTACGCCCCTGCTGGCGTGCTGGTGGACGGCGACCTGAATATCCTGCAATTCCGCGGGAAGACCGCTGACTTCCTTGAACCGGCGCAAGGCCAAGCCAGCCTCAACCTGCTAAAGATGGTATCGCACGGTCTGGCGCAGGAACTGGCGCGCGCGATCGACGAAGCGAAAAAACAGCATGTCACCGTGCGGCGCAAGGGCGTGCGGGTCCGCGATGGCCAGCGCCTGCGGGCAATCGACGTGGAGATCAGCCAGGTGCATCTGCCCGGGTCGAGCGAAACCGTGATGCTCATCCTCTTCGAAGAGGGTTCCCCAGGTGATTCCACTGCGCGCCACGAGCAGCGTTCAGAAGCACGTGCCGAGATTGCCCCATCCATGAGCAGCACTCCCGACGCGGAGGACGTCGCCCAACTGAAACAGGAACTAGCGGCAGCCAACGACTACCAGCAATCGCTGATCGAAGAGAACCACGCGATCAATGATGAGCTGCGCTACGCCCATGACGAAGCGATCTCCAGCAATGAGGAACTGCGTTGCACCAACGAGGAGTTCCAGACCGCCAAGGAAGAGGTCGAATCCGCCAATGAGGAATTGGCGACGCTCAACGAGGAACTGCGCAACCGCAACGTGGAGCTGACCCAGTCGGGCAACGACCTCACCAACCTGCTCGTGGGTATTGATCTGCCAGTGATGATGCTGGACGGCGACCTGCGTCTGCGCCGCATCTCTGGCCCGACCGCCGATGTTCTGCATCTCAACGCGACGGACCTGGGTCGTCAGATCCGTGGCTTGGATTTGGGATTCAGTGGTGCCAGCCTGGATCAGACCGCCGATGACGTGATGCGTTCACGCACCACTAAGGAAGTCGAGGTCCGTAATCGCAGCGGTCGGTGGTATGCCCTGCGCGTGACGCCCTACCGCACAGAAGGTGATGTCATCGCCGGCGTGGTGGCGACCTACATCGACATCGACATGGTCAAACGCAGTCAGGAAAGCCTGCGCCTGTCCGGCAATGCCTCCAAGGCGATCGTCGAGACCGTGCGCGATCCGCTGCTGGTACTTGACGCCGAACTGCGCGTACAGACCGCCAACCGCGCGTTCATCCGGGTCTTCGGCCTGCCACAGGAAGCCATTCTCGGGCAGCATATATACGGCCTTAGCGACAAGGCTTGGGACATCCCCGAACTGCGTCGGTTGCTTGATGGCATCCTCAACGGTTCCGTCGCCATGGATGGCTTCGAGGTCACCCACGATTTCCCGCGCATCGGTCGGCGCACCATGCTGCTCAATGCCCGCCTGCTGGAAGACGGGGTATTGGGCGTGCGCATGATCGTGCTGGCGATCGCCGACATCACCGAAGAAAAGCGCATCACCGATGCGCTGAAGTCCACCTCGCGGGAACTTGAGCGTTCGAACGCGGAACTGGCCCAGTTCGCCTCGATCGCTTCGCACGATCTGCAGGAACCGCTGCGCACCATCCGTTCCTTCGCCACCCTGCTCCAGGAACGCCTCGGCGACAAGTTGGCAGGTAAGGATCAGGAGTTCATGGCTTACGTGATCAACGGCTCCAAGCGCATGCAGGAGATGATCACCGCCATTCTCTTCTATTCGGAAGTCGGCCATCAGGGCATCCGGGCGACGGCCATCGACCTGAGCATGATCGCCCACACCGCGATCGCCAACCTGGAGAACAAGATCGCCAAGGCCAAGGCGTCGGTCACCGTCGAACGCTTGCCCCTGGTCACCGCCGATCCGCTGCTGATTACCCAACTGTTGCAGAACCTGTTGAGCAATGGCGTCAAGTTCCGCAGCAATGACCGCCCGGCGGTGCTCACCATCAGTGCCCGCGAAGACGCGGACGATTGGGTGATCGTGGTGGCCGACAACGGCATCGGCATCCGCAGCCAGGACACCGTTCGCATCTTCACGCTGTTCCAGCGCGCTCACTCGGCAGGTGAATACCCAGGTACCGGTATCGGCCTGGCGACCTGTAAGAAGATCGCCGAACGCCACGGCGGACGCCTGTGGCTGGAATCGACACTCGGGGCAGGGACCAAGTTTTTCTTCAGCCTGCCGAAGGTCACCAACCTCGAGGCGGCCCCGCGCGAAAAAACGCCGGTACCGCAGTCGGCGACCTGACGTTCCCGCCTGACAAAATGAACACCACTCAAACCGCAGAGGGCGCGGAAGGAAAAGGGCTCCTCGTCGGTCGCGCTGGAAACGATCCAGGGTCGTGAGGAATGGAGATGCATGTTTTTCGCGCCCCGTCAGGGGCCGAATGGAAATAGCCCGGCACTTCAGTGCCGCGAACAGGGCGTGAATTACCAGGCGAGTCCCGGAGGGACGGCTGAAGCTGAAATTACCACGTATTTCAGCCGTCCCTCCGGGACTCTCGGGGTTTTTCGTCCAGAGTCCCAGCACTGAAGTGCTGGGCTATTTTCATGGCATCCCTGCGGGATGCGGAAGCCAGACCTCCAATCGATGTCGCTGACGGCCGCTTCTGCCGCGCGGCGGCTATCCCTGCGGGATGCGGAAGCCAGACCTCCAATCGATTGGCCAACGCGTCCACCACGAATGACAAGGAATCGGAATCCTCCGTCCTTCGCCCTCTGCGGTTTGATCTGTCTATCCCTCTGGTTTCGAGCCCGAGGAGATCGCGCTCAGGCGCGCAGGTCGACTGACAGATGCCGCGCTACCATCTGTCGGATCAGCGCCTGCCACTGCGACCATTCCATTGGTTTGATTTGGTAGTCGGTGGCGCCCAGCAGCATGCAGTCGACGCGATCCGCTGCTGAGGAGGTCACCACCACTACCGGGACCACTGGGCAGAAATTGCGGCGTCGACGTTCCTCCAACAAGGCCTTGCCCGAGAAAATCGGCAAGTGCAGGTCGAGGATGATGAGGTCCGGCGTCGGTGCGTCTAAGTAACCCTGCTGTTTGGTCATGAAATGGATCGCATGAACGGCATTCAGCACGGTGTGCAGGCGCACACGCGGATCATCATGCAACGCTTCGTCGACCAGTCGGGCATGGCCAGGCTCATCTTCGACCAACAGGATGTTGTGCAGGGCCGATGACGGCGCACTGGTGGTCATGTCGGACCTTTTCCACCACGCTCGGGGGGATGTTCCGGCGTCTGCTCGGTGGTCGGTGAGACATCGCCCCGCTGGGTCTCGGCCCGCGCCGCACTCGCGCCATCGGTGAACGTCGAGGTGCTGTACGAGATCGCTTCGTCACGCGTGGCAAACACGCGGGTCTGTCCGCCCTGACGCACGCGCACGTGCCAGCCGTCATTTTCCTGCCACACCGCTGGCACTGTCCCGGGATCAAGTTTGTCGATCATGAATGAATCCGTCCTATGCGATCTGGGGGCGGGGTCACGAACATCCACGCATCAGGGCAACTATCAGCACGAGGGGAATCGGCACGCCAATGGCCCACAGCAGGATGGTCCAATTGACGCGACCCAGACGGGAGCGGATGATGTTGAGGTTAGACATGGGGAATCCTTTCTCGGGGAAATTGATCATGAAACCTGCTCATCAGTGAGCACGCGCCCGCGGACGCAGGAAGGTGACATGTGAGTGGGTCAAGGTAGTTCGTCAGCGCTCAGCAGCCCCTGGCGGACTGCTGCTACGCGGGTGGATGGCCGGCAAACGATTGCTGGATTCGCGCGCCGGCACCAGGCGGGCGGAAATGCTGCGCGCGGCTGGTGTGCAGATCGGTTTGTCTATCTGGGTGATACTCAACGACGCGCGGTCATCGCTCGTGGGCCGTGCCCGCTGCTTGGCGATGTCGCCTTGCGTGATGACGCCACAGCAACATCCGGTCCGGTCGACCACCAGCAGACGGTCCACCTGCTGATGCCGCAGTCTAAGCAGGCATTCCTCCACCGTGGCGTCGTCGTGGACGGTCTCGGCCGGCACCGCCATCGCCAGCCACACAGTCGCGACCACCGGGTCCAGGCCTTCGGCGACCGCGCGCATGATCAGATCGTGTTCGGTGATCATACCGATGATCGCGCTGTTGGGGTCCAGGTCCTTCGCCACCGGCAGACAACCACAGCCATGCTCGATCATCAGCGCGGCGGCGTCGCGCAGGCTGGTGTGCGGGGTGCAGACCGCGGTGGTTCCGGTCATGATGTCTTTGGCGAACATGGAAGCCTCCAGACGGAGAGGATTGGCTCCATCTCGCAGGGTGTGCTGAGCGAGTACCGTGCCATCGCCCAGTGCGATGTTGAGCAAGCCCGCGCCCGCTCAGCGCATGCTCCAGCATGCAGAATTACCAAATCGTCCTTCCACGTCCGGGCGGAATGCACGACCGGCGGCGTCGGCGGCATGCTCCTCCGCAGCGTCCAGCACGAGCTAACGGTCTGCTCTCACGCCGCCTGCGAGAATTATTCCCCCTCTCCGGGCATCTGGCACGGCATGTGTTCAGTAGGGCTCAGAAGCACCATCCGGTTGCCTACCTCCCGGCGACTCATCGCCACCCACTTATCAGGAGTTTCCATGTCCACGTCCATCTACGCCCTGGCCAACAACGACACCCAGGCCAACACCATCGTGAAGGCTCTGCAGAACGCTGGCTTCAGCGGCGACGACATTTCTGTGCTCTTCCCTGACAAGAGCAGCACCCGCGATTTCGCCCACGAAAAGAACACCAAAGCCCCTGAAGGCGCCGTCGCTGGTGGCGTTTCCGGCGGCGTTCTTGGCGGCGCGCTCGGCTGGATGGCCGGCATCGGCATGCTGGCGATTCCTGGCGTTGGCCCCTTCATCGCCGCTGGCCCGATCATGGCATTGCTGGGCGGCGCAGCGGTCGGAGCCGCTGCGGGCGGTCTGACTGGTTCGCTGATCGGCATGGGCATGCCCGAGTTCGAAGCCAAACGCTATGAGGGCAAGATCCGCGAAGGCCGCATCCTGATTTCGGTGCATGCCGACAACAGCGATTGGACCAACAAGGCCAAGCAGGTGCTCAAGGATGCCGGTGCCGAAGACATCAGCACCGCAAGCGAAGCAACCGCCAAGGAACCTGCCGACAAGTCGCCATCCATGAAGACCACCTACATCGCCAAGTCCTGATTCGTTCTTTCCAAACACCTACACTACCTAAAGGAATTCCACATGCGCACCTCACTCCCCCTCATCACTGCCGTCCTTGCTGTCGCCCTGGTGGGCTGCGGCGACGATATGGCCAAGAAGTCGACACCCGCACCGGCGACCACGCCAGCGTCGTCGACGACCTATGACAACCACGGCAATACGCCGACTACCACTGCTGATAAGCCGGTGGTCGTTTCACCAGCCGACAACACCGCCAAGAACGCCCGCGATGATGGCACCACCTTGACCCCACTCGACCAGGGCATGAGTGATGCCGATACCTCCATCACCGCAGCGGTACGCAAAGCGGTGGTGGCGGAACCGGAGATGTCGGTGAAGGCCCAGAACGCCAAGATCATCACCAAGAATGGTGTGGTGACCTTGCGTGGCCCGGTCGCCACCAGCGCGGAAAGCAGCAAGATCATGACCATCGCCCAGCGCACGCCCGGCGTACAGCGGGTCGACAACCAGTTGGAAGTCGTCACCCAGTAAACGACTCAGACGCAGAACCTGATGTGCCTACCCAGGACGCCCTGGGTAGGCAGCTCTTGTTGGAGGACTCATGAACTATTTCATCTATGCTATCGCCACCGGTCACGCCCATGTGGTCCGAACCATGGCGGCACTGGCTGAGATCGGGATCGCCAGCGATCATGTGTCCGTGCTGGTCGCTGACCAACGTGCGAGTGGAGACTTGGCTGCTGAGATCAACGCCAACGCCGCCCATGGTTCGTTTTCCGGCGGCAATATCGGTGGCGGGATTGGGTGGCTCGCAGGTCTTGGTGCTTTGGCAATCCCTGGGATCGGCCTTTTTGTCGCTGCAGGCCCGATCCTTGGATTTCTGACTGGCATCGCTGTCGGCCGCTCGTTGGGAAACTTCCACGGTGCGATGATCGAGGAGATGGGCATCCCTGATGCTTCACTCGCCCAATACGATGCCGCGCTAAAAGAGGGGAAGATCATCTTATCAGCTCGCAGCGAAGATGCAGCACTCCGCCAACGGATCATCGAGACCATGGGGCAGGTCGGACTGGACGCCATCGGCTCCACGCCAGACGTCATACCAAAGGCGATTGGCTGAGAATCGTGTCAGCCACTGCATCCGCATCAGCACCTGCAAGCTGCACGACTCGCACGGATCGAGGTCTGCGGAGTGAAAGGGGACGCATGAGTGTCGCATTGGGCGCCGGATGATCACTGCCGTGAGTTCAAATCTTACAAGCCCTGCCAGCGCAGGTGATTGCCCACTAAAGGTTCGTTCGCGGCAACACCGCGACGTGAACTGGCACACCTGACGCAAAGCACCAACGAAACCACTCACAAGGAAACCTGCTATGCGTTTCGCCCATCTCTTTCTCATCCCCACGCTGGTCGCTGCCTGCGCCGTTGTCGGCTGCAACCATGACGATCGCGCCCAATACCCGGATAAATCCGAGGAAACCAAGTCACAGGCCGATGCCATCCGCGTCGAACGCGAGCGTCGTGATCAGGTGATCGATCGTGATCTGCAGCAGAACAAGACCGCCCTCGCCTTCGAGGAGAGCCAGGTTGGCAACAAGTCGAAGCTGGAACGTGAACGCATCACCCTTGAACGCGATGAACTGACCCAGCCGCTCAAGGCCCGCCAGGACGACGCCCGCGCAACGAGCAAACGCGAGTGTGATCGCCTGATGCTGGAGAGCGACGCCAAGCTTGCGAGCCTGAACGGTGAGGAAGCGACCCGCATGAAGGCCGAGACCGAGAGCAAGACCGCCGAAGTGAAGAGCAAGGCCGCTGATCAGATCGCCAACGCCGAAGTCGACATCGTCGCAGCGAATCAAGCTGCGGCCAAGCGCATCGCCAACGTCGATGCCGGTGAAGCCAAGGAGAAAGCTGCTATCGCGTTGCGCCGCGACCAAGCCGAACGCCAGGCGCGCGAAGAAAAGCTCGCTGTCGCCAACCAGACCACCGTCAAGCTTGATCAGCTCGCCAGTCAGAGCCAGAAACGCACTGACAATGATCGTGAGACTGAAGCAGTCACGAACGAGAAGGATCTGCAAATCTCCGCCGCTGTCCGCAACGACATCGCCAAACATGGCGAACCGACCCGTGGCGTGACCGTGGTCACGGACAAGGGCGTGGTAGTGCTCAGCGGCAATGTGCCCAATGACACCACCCGTCGGACCTTAATCACCGATGCGGGCAAGATCTCTGGCGTCGTGCGCGTTGACGACCGGCTGGCGATCCACTGATGCCTGCTCTTAACCATTCATCCGTTTTCATCCCACCCTTACCCATCACGGAGTTGCTTATGTCCTTCCCTAAAGCTCTCGTCCTCGTTCCCACGCTGCTCATCGGCACCACCTGTGCGCTCTTTGCCGCCCATTCAGACGTTCATGAGCACAACAATGGAATACCCAGACTGGTCGCTCAGGCACTGGTCGGTACTGCCGGCTTCGAACCAGGCGTCGCAGTCGAATGGCGTTTCGGCCCGTACCATGTGCTGGTGCGCCCGGAAGTCTTTATCAACGAGGATAGTGATGTCGGATTCGGCGCCTCGGTCGGTTGGGAACTGCGGTTCTTCGACCTGCCGAAACGCCAGGCCATCACCGTCGGCCCACGCGTGGTGAATCACAATAGTGATGATTACGGTTGGGGTGCGGACGCGATGGCGATCTGGCACTTCGATCTGATGCCCTCGCAACGCAGTCGCCACTTCCTCGAAGTCATCGGCACCGTCGGCGTGATCGAGGAAGACAAAAACGGCGACGACGACGTCGAACCTGCATTCAGCGTGGGTGCCGGCTACGGCTTCCAATTCTGAGCGATTGACGCCGGCCCTTTCCGCTGTGCCTGTGATTACAGGCCAGCGGGAGGCTTTTCCTGAAACTCCTTCAACAAGCTCTTTTGCTGGGCCCACAACCAGCACTGCCGAGGCCATCGGATGCCAGCGAAACGGATTCTTCCGTCGCTGATGTCTGGTGGCCTTTGCGGTTTAAGAAGCTATCCGGAAAGGCAGGACCGACATGGAGGACCGGAGGACCGGAGGAACACAGCGCGGCGGAACCTAGGCTGTTCATCGACACTTCGCTTCTCGCTGCTCTCCGGTTCTCCGGTCCTCCATGTGAATTTCGGTCTTTTCAGAAAGCTTCTGAGAGCAAACGTCTGAGCCTGGCAACGTCTCTCAGCCGAATGCGAACGACGCCATCGCGATGTTGCCGCAATCCCACGAGCGGTGCAGCACGCGGCCTTTGGCGCCAGCACCGGCGGCACCGAGTGCGACCAGCAGCGGCATCAGATGATCCGGCGTCGGATGGGCGTAGCGCGCATCCGGTGCCGACGTGAGCCACGTGGTGAGCGCTGGCGCATCACCGGTTTCAACCGCACGAACGAGCCACGCCTCGAATGACGCGGCCCACGGAGCTGGCGGCTGACCAGGAGCGAGCACGCCCAGGTTGTGCACCGCCGAACCGGAGCCGATTACCAACACGCCCTGCGAGCGCAGCGACGCGAGCGCGAGTCCAATGCGATGATGCATGGCCGCATCGCCATCGCGCACCAACGACACCGGCACCACCGGGATATCGGCAGCGGGCCATGCCAGCAGCAGTGGCGTCCACACGCCGTGATCGAAACCACGTTCGCGTGTGCGCGGCTTGAGGCCGGCGTCGGTGAGCATCGCGCCGATGCGCGCAGCGAGCGTGTTGTCGCCCGGCGCGGCGTAGCGTTGACGGTACAACTCCGCGGGAAAACCGCCGAAGTCATGGATGGTCTTCGGCGTGCGACCGGTCTCGACCGTGACGCTGTCCTCCTCCCAATGGGCGGAGGCGACCACGATCGCACGTGGGCGTGGCAACGTCGCGGCGAGTCCGCTAAGAAACGTCCGCCCAGGCGTATCGCGCAGCATCACGTCCGGCGCGCCGTGGGAGAGGAAGAGCGTCGGGAGCAGGTCGGGCATTGCGGATGACGCTGACGTGAATGGCGGAGACGACAAGCGGGGAGCGCGCCACAGGGCGCCACAGGCTACAGGCCACAGGCTACAGGCTACAGATCATCGGTTCATCGGTTCGAAACCTGTAGCCTGTAGTCTGTAGTCTGTGGCCTGTCCTCCTCACTTTGTCCTCCTCACTTCACCCGCAGCACCACGATGTACCCGTCCTGCTCCGTCCCCGCTTCGGCCTGGAACGGTTTATGCACCCGTACCGGTTCCTCGGTCTTGGTCGAGGGTTTGATCGTGCCGCCCGCCACCACCCAGCCATCGCGCACGGCGACGTGGCGCAGGTTGGAATTGCTGAAGTAACCGCACTGCTGGAGTTTCAATCCGGCGTCGAAGACCGCGACGTAACCGCCGCCCTGGTACGCGCCGGCGATGTGGGGATACCACGGTTGTTTGAGCGGCAGACCGTTGGCGGAGCTGCCGACCACGACATGCCGTCCATCAGTGCCGCTGATCCCATCGATGGCGAGCCCATTGGCCTGCTGTGGACTCATCCACGAGCAGAACCACGTGCCTTTTTCCAACGCGCCGGTCAGTGGATCGACGCGGAACACCACGCTGGTCTTGCTCGCACCTTTGAAGCCGTAGCCCGGGCCGTTCTGGTGCACGTCCTTGAACACCGCGGGATCAATGGGCTTGGACGGATCCGCCGGATCACGCGTGCACACCGAGTTGCCACCATCGGCGTAAAGCGAGAGCAGGAACTTGCCGTCATCGGTGACGCCCGCGACCCAGCCGGTGGTGTCCGCCATCAGGCCGTTGCCGCCGAACTTGGCATCGACCTGGAGCTTGGGATCGGGATTCCACAACATCCACACCTGCTTGCCCTCGCGGTCGAAACCGTAGGCGTAGGGATCCTTGTAGGGTTCCTTGCCGGTGTTGGTCATGCCGTAACCAACCACGGTGGTGATGCCGGTTTTCGGATCGACGCTCATGCCACCGGGACGGTTCTCGCCGTGGGTCTTCCACGTCGCCGTCCATTTCTCTTTTCCACTCGTGCTGTCGAAGCGCGAGAGCTTGCGATCAGCGAGCACCACCAGATCGCCATTCGCATCGAAGGAGAAGTCGGTGGTGTTGGCGCGGTAGAAGATCCACTGCAGCTTGGTCGCGGTGGGGTCGAGCTTGGCCACGAAACGTCCCTGACCCGGACCGCCGCCGATATCGGCGCCGCTGAGGTTGTCGCCCAGCACCACGATCGCGCCCTGATCGTCGACGCGCAGTTTTTCGATCTTCGCCTGGCCGTAGCCGAACGCGGTGACGCTCTGAAGCGTGCGCCCATCGCTCGACAGGCAGGCGATCATGCCGCGCAGGCTCGGATGCGGTGGCGCCTTCTTTTTCGGATCGGCGGGGGCAGGCGGCGCATCCTGTTTTGTTCCCGCCGGACCCAGCAGCGTGGTTTTCACGCCGCCCAGGAGCAGCGGATCGAGCACGTTGGCACCAACGATGATGCGATGGTCCGGCGCGATGCCGACACCCATCACCGCATCATCACCAGCACCACCAAAGGTCGACGCTGCCACCAACACGAATGGGCCTTGGCTGTCGACCACGTCGGCCGGTGCCAGCGGAGCTTTCGCCGGCATGCTGCCCTGGTCACCAGGGGCGACCATGCGCCATGCGGGAAGCTCTTGTTCAATGACTGGCATCGCTGTCGGTGCGCGCACCGCCTGCACCGTCGCCACTGTACCGCCACCAACGACCGCCGCGATGAGTGCAACCTTCACCGCCAATCCTGCCGTGCCGGTCGCTGCCACCGTGCTGCCGGTCGCCACCGTGCCGCCGACGCCGACCTGACCGGCGAGCGCCATCTTGCCGAGTTCGCCCGCGAGCGTCATCGGCACCGTGGTCAGCGCGCTCTGGTCAAGCAGCAACGCCAGCGCACCCACCGAATGGACCACGCCACGCGTCGCAAGTTTTTCCTTCATCGCCGCCAAGCCGGCCTGCAGGCGACGACTGACGGTCGGTTGCGAAACACCGAGTTGCTCCGCCAGCGCGACCTGATTCGCGCCTTGCAGGTAATGACCGACCAGCGCCTCACGCTGCTCTGCCGGCAACTCCGCCAACACCTGATCAAGGATCGGGCTGATCTCCGCCCACGGCCGTTCCGGTTCTGGCGGTGGCAAAATCGCCTGCTGTTTGCGCCGACCCTGCGCGGCCTCGCGCCGCACCAGATCGACCGCCTTGCCGTGCGCGACCTTGTGCAGCCAGCCGACCAGCGAGCCCGTGACCTCGGCCGGATTCCGCAGCAGGTGCACGAAGGTCTCCTGCGCCGCGTCCTCGGCGAGCGAGCGGTCACTCAGCACCCGCCGGCAGGTGCCGAACACCATGCCAGCGTGGCGCTTCACCAGTTCGGCAAAGGCATCGCCGCTCCTGGTCGTGATGTAGTCCTGGAGGATGAGTTGGTCGGCGAGCATGATGTCCTCGTGATGATACCTACAGGTCGTCGCCCGTGCTGCCGACATGCAGGGATTCCGCCCATCCGTGGGCAGGAGTGTCTGGCGCACCAGCACCCAGGATTGTTACCAGACCGTGACTGTCGTCGAACGATGGGGCCGCACACTCGTTATCCCTGCCACTTGACGCCGCATCCCCCTGCGGCGTGATGGCGGGCGTCCCTGTG
>ENA-ORBV01013767-ORBV01013767.1-microbial-mat-metagenome-genome-assembly--contig:-NODE-13767-length-12228-cov-6.064357_pt1 | contig 12228 bp, 8 predicted proteins | sample MGYA00237777_ERZ505514 | MGnify/ENA primary metagenome ERZ505514 (study PRJEB26160, sample SAMN06269048) | microbial mat metagenome | isolation source: Oligotrophic lake microbial mat | place... | reverse complement strand
TTTCAAGCAGAAGACGGCATACGAGATTCGCCTTAGTCTCGTGGGCTCGGAGATGTGTATAAGAGACAGGATGTGTGCACTTCTGGCTGTAGGCCACGAAGGTCTCCGCGTCCGTGCGCACCAGGATCGCGGTGTCGTGTTCAGTCGGATACCGGAACAACTTCACGCCCTGCACGGGGATGTCGGCCACGTTGCCAATGGCGACCGCCGGGTACGTGTGTTTTGGGGCCATCCAGGTTTTCGCCAGAATCCACACCTGGCCCACAAACATGCCAACGCTCGTGAGGGTCAGAAACTTGGCGAATTGCCGGCGGCTGACGTAGCGCTCCTCGGCCGCGTAGACCGAGAACTCATCGCGCCAGAGTGGATCGCCCGGGGGCGGGGTTGGGGTCATTGCAGCACTCCTTTGTGCGAAATCCACAGATGATCAAGCACATCAAGACTGATCGTGGCGGTGCCGGCCGGCACCATCATGTGCACCTTCGTCCGGACCGTCTGCCGGCCGAAGACGAACTCGTTGACGGGCACCTCCCGGCGCTCGCGTTCGATCGTGGACCGAAGCGTGAACGCGAGCGCACCACTTGGGCACACCGTGGCGCACATCGGCTTCTTGCCCACCGATGTGCGGTCGTAACACATGTCGCACTTCATCATCTGCTCGAGGCGCGACGGCATCTTCGGGATGCCGAACGGACAGGCGACGACGCAGTTGGAACAGGCGACACAACGCGGCTTGAGCGACGACTGCACCACACCGTCTTCCGTCTGTTTGATGGCATCGGCCGGACACACCTGCGCGCAGGTGGGATTTTCGCAGTGCATGCATACAAACGGAACCGTGGCCGTGCTCTCTTCGCGATCGAGGAAATCCACGTGAATCATCGAGTGGCCGCGATGTGTGTCACACTCCGCGCACGCATTGACGCAGGACATGCACCCGATACAGCGCGACGGGTCGACGAAAAATTCGAGTTCGCTCATGCGATGGCTTTCTCCAGACGACACGCAGACACCTTGAACTCCGGAATCTTGCTGCGCGGGTCCAGGGTCCGATGTGTCAGCTGATTGGCACTCTGGCGATCAGGCCAGTGGTAGGCAATAAACACCGTGTCGGGCCGAATGGTTTTGACGACGTGGACGTCGAGTGTGATGGCGCGTCGTCGTGTGGTGACCGTGACGCGGTCACCGTCCTGCAGGCCGTGGGCCGCCGCCAGCGTGGGGTGCATTTCGACGCGCGGCGCCGGGCACTGATCGACCAGCGGCCCGATGCGACGGGTCTGCGTCCCGGAGAGGTACTGACTCACCACACGCCCGGTTGTGAGGTAGACGGGGAATGTTGCGTCCACCGGGTCTCCGCTCTCGCGGTACTCGGTCGGCAGAATGCGCGCCCGGCCATCCGGAAAGTGGAAATGGCCTCCTTCAAAGAGGCGCGGTGTGCCCGGGTGGTCCTCCGACGGGCACGGCCAGAACACGCCCATCTCTTTGTCCAGGCGATCGTACGTAATGCCGTAATAGTCGGCGGTGCCGCCCCGTGAGGCGTGACGGAGCTCTTCGAAGATGTCTTTCGGCTCGGTGTACGGAAACAGATCCGCTTTGCCGAGGCGTGCCGCCAGGTCGACGTAGATCTTCCAGTCTTCGCGCGCCTGCCCTGGCGGGTCGACGGCCTTGCGGATGTGCACGACGCGGCCTTCGGCCGTGCACACCACTCCTTCGTGCTCCTCCTGCAGACTGCCGGCCAGCACGACGTCGGCAAAGTGTGCGGTCTCCGAGAGGAAGAAGTCCACAACGCCGAAGAACTCGAGGCGCTCCAGCGCTTCCTGCGTGAAGCCGGCATCGGGGAGCGACACGAGCGGATTAAAACAGATCGACAGCAGCGCCTTGATCTCGCCGCGGTGAATCGCTTCCATGATCTCGACGGCCGAGTACCCGGCGTGAGGAATCTCATCGGGCGAGACGCCCCACACGCCCGCCACGTGCGCACGGGCCTCCGGGTCGCTGATCGACCTCGCCCCCGGCAGCTGGTCGCACTTCTGTCCGTGCTCCCGTCCGCCCTGCCCGTTGCCCTGTCCCGTGATCATCACGCACCCGGCGCCCTCGCGACCGAAGTTGCCCGTGGCCAGGCACAGGTTCACGAGCGAGAGACAGTTCTCCACACCCTTGCTGTGGTGTTCGACGCCGCGCGCGTGCAGGACCATCGCGCGATCCGCTTCCGCAAACCAATGTGCTGCCGTCTCGATCGACTGCGGCGGCACACCAGTGACTTCGGCCGCCGTCAGCGGGTCCCACCGTTGCGATGAGGCGATGGCCTGCTCAAAGCCCGTCGTGTGCGCGTCGAGGAACGCGCGGTCTTCGAGGCCGTCGCGAAGAATGACGTGCAGCATGGAGAGATACAGCGCCAGGTCGGTGCCGGGTCGCACGGGCAGATACAAATCCGCGTTGCGCGTAATCGGCGTCATCCGCGGATCGGCCACGATGAGCTTGCCGCCGTTATCGCGGCATCGCCAGATGTAATCGGTTGTAATCGGCGCACACTCGGCGACATTCGCGCCGGCCACCAGCAGCACCTGCGCCTTGGGGATATCGGCCCAGCTGTTGGGCGCACGATCGATCCCGAGTGCGAGCTTGTACGCGGTGCCGGCCGACACCATGCAAAGTCGGCCGTTGTAATCGATGTGGCGGGTGCCCACCGCGAGGCGGGCAAACTTGCCAAGCAGGTACGCCTTCTCGGTCGTCAGCGAGGCGCCGCCATAAATGGCCACGGAGTCGGGGCCGTGTTCCGCGCGAATCTCCTGAATCCGGCGCGCGGTAAAGGCCATGGCCTCTTCCCACGAAGCGGGACGAAATCCCTCCCCAGGCGCCTTCATCAATGGCTCGAGCAACCGATCAGGACTGGCACCCTGCAGGTACCGCTTCACGCCCTTGGGACACAGCTTGCCCTTGTTGAAGGGAAACTCCTCCCACGGCTCAAATCCCACCACCGTGTTGTCGCGCACCTTCAGCTGGATGCCGCACTGTTGCCCGCAAAAGCAGCAATGGGTCTTCACCAGGGTTTCCGATGCGTGATCGCCGCGCGACTCCCATCCACCCGGAGGGACCGACGCTGTGTGCGGACCGTATTTCTCAATCAACTCTTGTAACGGCGGGCGCTCAGACACGGGCAGCCTCCTTGATTCTCAGCTGCGCGAAGGCGACAGTGCGCCGCTTGCACGCCGGACATAGATCCTGCCAGTGGGCCAGCGGCTCATTCGCAGAGGCCGCCGATGGTGCCGGCATTGAATAGTCGAATCCCACTTGCGGCAGCACCTGTTTGAGATCGCCCAGGTGCAACGCCGACGTGTACCGCTCGCCGCACCGAGCGCAGTGCGCGCCGGGCCCCGCCGCCCCGGCATCCTGATACAGCTTCACACCCAACTGCGCAGGCCGCTGAAAGATGTGGAAGAACTTCCCGAACGGTGCGTACAGCAGGCCCGCAATCACCGTGATCGCATGCGTGATCGCCAGGAACCCATAAAAGCTGCCGCGCAGCCACATCGCCGAGACGGTCAGGGCCAGACCGGTGACCGAGATCGCAAACAACATGAGCAGCGGTACAAAATCCATCGCGAACGTCTGGACCGCAAACGCGCCTCGGTCACGCATGCGCCGCCACAACGAGAGCGCGATCCCGGCCAGCACCATCACGGCCGCGATATCGAGTCCGTGGAAAAGTAGCCATGACGTCACCGTCCGCACCGCAAACGACATCGTCGGGAACCCGAAGACGTAGGTGACATACGTCATCTGATCGTTGGGCAACGATTCAAAGTGAATCCACCCGAACACCAGAGGGAAGGTGATGGCGACGGCCAACATGGTGCCCCACGAGAGCAACAGGTGCATCCACCAGCGCAGGCGCGAGCGCTCGCGGATGAAGGTCTGGCCCACAATATGTGTGGCGGTGAGCGGAATCAGGCGTCGCAGTGCGCCGATGGGACCCAGTTGGCGCGCCAGCTCAAACCCGCGACGCCAGTAGACCTCCGTCGGGGGCTTCTGCACCCACACCGTGTAGTGGAAGACGACACCCCAGGTCGCCACGATGACGGCGAACGTGTAGACCACCAGGGCCGCGTCGAAGTTCTGCAGGTTGCGCGAACCAACGACGATTGACGCGCACAAGGCGAGCGTCCAGATGGTGGCCCAGGTCCCGGCTCGGATCTGGTCGCTCTTGGCTCTGGTGAGACTGGGCAGTGCCAGCCGCCATGTGCGCTCGCCGCCGGCAAAGACGCGACGGTTCGCCACGCCGAGCACCACGGCGACCAGCGACAACAACGCAAATCCCGGCCATGCCACTCCGAACGCGTCACGGAAGACCCCAAGCAGGAGCGGCGGAAAAAATCCGCCGAGCCCGCCCAGTGCGGCGACCAGTCCGGTCACGGTGCCGGTTTCCTTCGGGAAGTGTTGAGGCACCAGCTTGAAGACGGCCCCGTTGCCCATCCCCATGAGTGCCGCGCACGCCAGCGCTCCGACGGTGAACGGCACCATCTCCGGCCACGCCAGCAGCAGCGCGAAGGGGGCAATGCCGCCAAAGACCCACGACAACACCTGCGCACCGCCCACTCGATCCGCGAGCCATCCGCCCACGGGACGCAGGGCCGTCGCCAGGACGACAAACCCTGCGGCGCGGAAGCCGGCGTCAGCCGGTGCCAGTCCGAACTGATCGCGCAGGAGTGTGGGCAGATAAATGGAGAAGGCGACGAACCCGCCAAACGTCAGGAAATAGAACGCGCCCAGCAGCCACGCGACGGGCTCCCGCATCAGCACCCGGATCATCGGCGCCAGTCCGGACGGACGCACAATGCCAGGGGGATTGCGGGCGAAGACCGCAAAGATCACCGCAAAGACGAGCAACAACACGCTGGTGCTGTAAAACACCGTCGTCCATCCCGCTGCCGCTGCCAGCACCGGGCCGCCAAACACCGCGAAGGACTGTCCCAGGTTGCCCAGCCCGTACATACCGAGAGCCGTGCCCTGCCGTTCCGGAGGTGTCCAGCGCGACACAAAGGCCGCGCCGACGGCAAATGACGACCCGGCGATCCCCAGCAAAAACGCGGCGCCGATCAGCTCGCGGTAGCTCGATGTCTGTGGCACCAACCACGCGGCGGCGGCACCGCAGAGCAGGACCGCCGTGAACGTGATCCGGCCGCCGAAGCGGTCGGTCAGCATGCCGACCGGCAGGCGCGCGATCGAGCCGAGCAACACCGGCACAGCCACCAGGAATGCCGTCGCCGACGCGTTCAGGTTGTACAGCGCGGCAAACTGCGGGGCCAGGCCGCCAATCAGCGCCCAGGCCAGAAACGACACCATCATCGCGCCCGTCGCAAGGACGAGCGCGCGTGTGCCTCCGGCTGCCGGTGGGGCCGAGAGTCCTGAGGTCATGGTGTCCTCACTTAGCTCACTTGACCATCATCAGCAGCATCCGGGAGCGCACGGGCGCGTCCAGCGCGTGGGGCACATTGGCCGGCAGTCGCACGATGGACCCTTCCGGTGCCCGGCACTCCACGCCACCGATCACCAGGACAAATTCCCCCTCGAGGACGAGGACCATCGCGTCGTACGGCGACGTATGTTCGGTGAGCCCCTGGCCCGCATCGAAGACAAACAACGTGATGGTGCCGCCGGGCGCCTTGCTCAGAATGCGGCTGCCGATACCGCCTTCAACGGGGGTCACCAGTGACGCGACGGACAGCACTTCTGCGGTGGGAATCATGATCGGGCCTCCAGACTGACGGCGTACGCGAGCGCACGTGGAAACAGCATGTCCTGCTCCAGACGAATATGTGCCTGCAGGTCGCGTTCCAGTTCGGCGAGCGCATAGTAGGCACCGCGCAACGTGGGGCACGCATCATCAGGCGGCGTGTAGCTGTTGGTGAGCAGTCGCATCCGCTGCAGTGCCGCGACCGCGTCGTCGTGTTCCGCTTCCAGCATCTCGATGGGATTGTGAATCCAGTGTCGCGCCGTGTCGCTGCCGGGTGTGGCGGCGTCGAGATTGATCAGCGCGGGGAACAGACCCTGATCTTCCTTGGTCATGTGCTGTTCGAGCTCCGCACGCAAACGCTCGAACGTGACCTGGAGTGGCGGAAGCACGTCTGCCAGTCGCTCGCCGTGACGCAGCACGAGTTTGGCCAACAGTGCCGAGATGCGCGGCAACTCCTCTCGCAGCGGCTGATGGTAGTACTGCTGAATATGTCTGATGACGCCCACGATCGGCGCGTCCATTGGCAGCACCTGTGTCTGGCGTACTCGCGCCTGTTCGATGTCTTCAAGCAGGCGGGCTGGGGGAATCCCGTGGTGTGCACAGGCCGCAGCCAGCGGCGTCGCACCGGTGCAACAGAAGGCCACGCCATGTTTCTGGAGGACGGCGATGGACGCCGGCACCTCGCGGACAAGCGTGGCGATGGGCGTCTGTGGGGTGATGTTCATGGGCCCACGGTAGCGGGCTTGCGGGCGGCCGTCTTTGCGCCAGCGCAACATTGGGTACAATCACGCACATGGACACTGGGCGCGACGTGCTGCACTCGCGCGTGTTCGATGGGTTGACGGAGGCCGACCGGCGCATCTGTTTGGCGAGTGCCACCGTGGTGACGGCCCGCACCGGGCAGTGGCTGGCTCGACAAGGCGACCCGGCGACGACGTTTTATCTGATTGCCACCGGCGCGCTGAAACTCGTCCAGAACACTCCTGAAGGACAGGAATTGATCGTGCGGTTCGTCGGATCGGGTGATCCCTTCGGCGGCGTGGTCGTGCTGGAGCATGCCACGTATCCGATCAGCGCACTGGCCGTCGAGGCCACCACGCTCCATGGCTGGTCCGCTGCCGGAATGCAGGCCCTGGTCAGCCGGTTCCCGCGCCTGACCACCAACATCATGCGGGAAGTGGCTGCGCACATGACCGACGCACTGACCCGTGTTCGGGAAGTGACGACGCAACGCGTCGGGCGACGACTGGCCATGACCCTGGTGCGCCTTGCGCGCCAAGGCGGTCGCCCACAGGCCGACGGCATTCTGCTCACCCATGTCCTGACCAGACAAGAACTGGCTGACCTCACGGGGACGACGCTCTACACCGTGAGCCGGACGCTCTCGAAATGGCAAAGCGACGGCATCCTGTCGTCTCACGCCCGCCGTCTGATTATTCGGTCCCCAAAACGCCTGTCAGCGCTGGCCGATGGCTCCGTGGACGAATGATCGCCGCAACGATCTCGACCGACCGAAGCCGCGCGGGAAGTCCTAGCACTACTTTGTCACCTTCGTAGAGGCGGGTCGCGGCGGAAGCTGTCGAGCATGCGCAGCAGTCGGCGGTTGTGCAGGACGAGGAGCAGGCCGAAGATCTCGCGGACCCAGCCGCGCACGGTGGGCAGCGAGGGCCGGACGGTGATCGTCGGGGCGCGCCCGCGCTCCAGCTGTAAGAACGTGAACGCGACGGCGGTCAACACCACGTGGTGCTGCCAGCCGCGATAGCTGCGGCCTTCGAAGTGATCGATCCCCAAGTCGTCTTTGAGCTCGCGGTACTGTTGTTCAATGGGCCACCGACTGCGCGCCAGCGCCACCAGATCGCGCAGGGACGTGGTGTCGGGCAAGTTGAGCACATAGTATTTGCGCTCATCCGTGGCGGACCATTCGCAGAGCAGCCACACGTCCTCGCGACTCTTCGCCGGGCGGGCACGCACCGCGCAGAAGCGCGCCGTCAGCGGGCCCTGCGTCCCCGTGCCCCATGTCACGGTCTCCCAGGCACCGTCGGGCGCCGAGTCGGCGATCGCCGTGGCGGCCTGCGTCCCGGGCACGTCCGCGATCGCGAAGACCGCCTCGCCGCGAATCGCGACGCCGTAGGCCAGGCCCAGCCGCTCAAGCCCCGCGCGAAACGCTGCGTTGGATCCATAGTCGGCGTCCACGACGACGCCGGTGATCGTGAAGCCCGCGTCGAGAATGGTACGCACCTGCGCCAAGGCGATCCGCCACTTCTCTCGAAAGACGGCCGTGGTCGGAATCCCAGTCGCGGCCCGCCGATCGCCATCGTCCATCCACGACGTGGGCAGATAGAGATCCCACGCCAGCGGCCACGTGCGCCCGTCGGCAATCAACGCACTCGACACGGCGACCTGGCAATTGCCGATCTTGCCCAACGCCCCGCAGTACTGCCGTTGCACACCGACCGAGTGGATGCCTTGCTTGGGGAACCCGGTGTCATCGAGGGCGAGGATCCCCGTCCGCAGCGGCACGAGGGTGCGCAGGTGCGCCCACACGCGTCCGGCGTCCCACGGCGACTGCGTGATGAAGTGCTGCAGGGCTTGATACTCACCTGGATCACTGAGCCGCCCGTGCATCGCCTGCATGGACTTGCGCTCACTGTCATTGAACAGCCCATCGAGATACCGACTGGCGGCCTCGCGTTGCGGCCGACGGCTGAAGCAGGCGCTGAATCCGTCCAGATACACACCCAAGCGCCGGAGCAACGTGCGCGCGGAATTCGTGGTCATCGCCGCGACGGTACGGAATCCGCGCGCGCCGTACAAGCAGAATCCGCGCTTTCAGGCGGATATCCTCAAGTCAAAGTGACAAAGTAGTGTTAGCCTCCATGGTGGCCAGGCCGGGAAATACACTGTTCGCCTGCGGATTTTGCCAACAGGACAGCCCGGCTGATATTACGGAAATATTGTCATCATGACGTCAAGCCGGTTTATGCCCGAAATCCGGTTGCCCGTCAGGGGAATTGTTGCCTAGAAGTAATTAAAGATGAAGGCTCGGCTCGTTCCCCTTCACGGCATGGTCCGGTGTAGTGCGCTCGGCTGGCTCAGAGTGCTGCGCGATCGCAGATTCTTAGTGACTGCTGTATCCGTGCTGGGCGTAGGGTTGGCTGTGTCGTTCTTCGCGGTTCTGATGGCGGGCGCAGTGTCGTCTCGAAGCTTGGCTGCCGGCACCATAAGGGAGTTTGTCTTTATCCGCCCTCTCGACCAGTTGGTCCCAGCCAATTACGAGGACTACCTTAACCTTCGAAGCGCCGATCCTGCGGTGTCGCCAATGGCGCTCACCTCTAGGGACTCCTCGCACGTCAAGATTGGCCGCATGGTGCGATCGGTGAAAGGTGAAATGGTTGCGGGCGACTACTTCGAGGCGCTTAGCGGAAACCCTGCCATTGGCCGACTGATCGACGCTCGGGACCAACAGGTGGGCGCGACGGCTGTTGTGGTGCTCAGCCAGGATTTCTGGCGATCGGTATTCGACTCGGACCCCTCGGTCGTCGGAAAGCACCTCCAGTTGGACGTCTCTCGGACGCCAGGTCGCTACGGAATCTTTAGAGATTACACGGTCATCGGTGTTGCGCCCCTCGGCTTCAGGGGCTTGGGGTCTGAATGGGATAGAACCGAGTATTGGGTTTCCATCTCGGCTCGTTCGCAAGACCACGCGGACTGGCTTCGCTCGATTGGCGGTGTTCCAAGGCGGTCTGTCGCTTTGTCCCAAGCCGTTCTGGTTTTTGGACGACCGTTGCTGCCCTTGACGGCCCTTCGAAATCAGTTAGCTGATCAGTCAGCGGCATTCCGCAACCAAGGGCTGCAGCGCCCTCCAGGATGGTCCTTGACGGCATTCGAACCCGAAGCGAATGCTCTGCCACTGTCTCCAGGCGCCGACCCAACACCCCTCAGGCTTATACGCGTAGTGATGTTCTTGTCGGCTGCCATCCTGTTCACGTCAGTCTTCAATGCGTCTGGCATCTTCCTCGCTCGAAGCCTTGAGCAGTCTCAATATTTCTCGGTTCGTCGCAACCTCGGCGGCACGAACTGGCATTTAGTCGTTGAAACGATCTCGGAGACAGGTTTGGTGGTTGCAATTGCAGGCATCCTTGCGTTTCCGGTCGCTTGGGCCGCCACTGTGGCACTGGCTCTCTCCGTCCCTGGTTTCCCCACTGCCGACGTTTCGGTGGTTCGCCTGCCCATTGCATGGCAGTCGGTCTTCACATGCGTTGTGATAGCGGCGGTGAGTTATGGTGTCATTGGCGCCGTTCGAATCGTGCCCTTGATGCGCCAGAGTGGGCTTGTTCCCGGGAAGTTGCGCCCAAGGGGGACGTGGCCGCTTGGCGCGCAGGTAGGCATCTCCGTTGCTCTCGTCATGGCCGCCGTTGGCCTGTCGAGGTCCCTAGCGGCGTCTGAGAGATTAGAGAGAGGCTACTCAGCTCGCGGGCGATTCGCAGTCGATGTGATGTTGCCCATGCCCACAGCCGCACTTCTAAAGGCATATCGTTCCGATAGTGACGAATCTCGGGCCACAATTGAGCAAGAATGGGGTGCTAGTCTACATCGACTTACCAGCATCGTTAATGACGCCGAGAGAGCGGGCTACACGGTTAGCTTGGTGCGGCAACCAGCTTCTGGCCTTCCGTTCCCAAGCACATCGGGATGGTTCGTGCCGAGGGGAACGCCATCCAAGGACCCATTGGATCCTAAGTGGCTTGGTTCCATTCAGGTTTCACCGACCCACTTTGATGTGATGGATATTAAAGTCCTGCACGCGGGGCCGTCTCTGCGAGCCTCATCGCCAGTGCGCCGGGTGGCTGTATCGCTTTCAGCGGCCATGTTGCTCTGGGGCAGAGCCAACGTCGTCGGGGAAGCATGTGCCTCCTACGACCCCGAACGGTGGGCGACAGGTGACTGGATGGAAGTTGCCGGAGTGGTGACGGATGTTACGGATCCCCTCAACGACGCCGGCAATCGAGCTGTGGCGTATGTGATTGATGGCGCCAAGGATGAACCCGAGTACACGACGATATTGGCCGTCGGCAAGAGTGGCCAGGCTCCCCTGCTGCAGCGGCTAACTGAGACCGGCGACACGGCAGTCTTGATAGCGCCGCCTAGATCCGTCGAAGACCGGATCTTACGCGTGACGGCGTCGCGACGCAGCGCTGTCTGGGCGGCTGGGGCGTGCGCGGCACTGGCACTCTTTCTAGCGGCTTTTGGGGTGTATGGCATCACCGCCTCTATGGTTAAGTCTAAGGAAGTAGAACTTGGGGTGCGATCGGCGATAGGCGCTGGCCCTTCTAGCTTGATTCTGGCTGTCACAGGCGGCCTTCTTCGCGGCGGTGCTGCAGGTATCCTGGTTGGCACTGGTTTGGCGTTTGTCGTAGGCGGGCTGACAAACCGATTCGTGGGGTTAACGCCAATTTTGGACTTCGGCACCACGGCGGCTGCCCTTGGGATCGTCCTCGTATGCGTGGTCGTTGGAGCGTACGTTCCACTGCGGAGAGCCATTAACCTAGATGTGGCGAGGGTCCTTCGAAGCGACAGTCCAGAGCCTTAGCTAGTGCGATTAACGTGGTTACGCCGCACCAGGTTTTCTGCGCTCGCTCCAGCGTCGCAGAACTGGAGCCCACAGCCGACCTCATTTTTTGGCGGTACTGCCGGACGCCGCAGATCGAAACCCTGAGGGCACGCTTCTTAGCCTGCAAGCCGCCCGTCTGTGCATCGGTCATTCCGTACACCACCCGGTGTTAGCACCTCTCGCGTGCGAGGTAAAAACCCATCAAATATCGTCGGTGAGGCTCCCCACCTCCATTCTCACGAGAGCGGCATCAAGGTGCCGGTACTTGGAGACGATCCCTTCTGCCCTTTCATTTGTTAAGCCTCACCACCGCTTGGCGAGGACCAACTCGACCAGTGCGCCCACAGTCATCCATTGGACACCCGCAGCTTGCGGTGCGCGCTTGAACAGCTTCTCAACCACCCAAGGGGAGAACGTCGGGCGGCCTACGAGCTGGTGTGGAGTTCCCAGGGTTTCGTGGACAGTTTGAGGGCAAGTACGTTGCTCTCAGGAGGTCCCGATGTCCCGACAGCTCCGGCACGCACAGGTTCGCAAGACCTACGAGTTCATCAAGAGCAATCAGCGGAAGTACGGCGTTCAGGTGCTTTGTCGAGTTCTCGAAATTGCTCCCAGCGGCTACTACGCGTGGCTGAAGAAGCCGGTGTCGCACCACGGACTCGAAGATGCGCGACTGCTTCGGCTGATTCGCGCATCGTACACGGCGAGTCAAGGGGTCTACGGAGCACCTCGCGTGTTTCTTGACCTGCGTGAGGCCGGTGAAGGATGTAGCAAACACCGCGTCGCTCGGCTCATGCGACAGGCCGGGCTGCGAGCGTTGCATGGCTACCGGACACGCCGGTGGTCGGTCGGGAAACCCGCGACCCTGATCCCGAATCACCTGAAC
>ENA-ORBV01013766-ORBV01013766.1-microbial-mat-metagenome-genome-assembly--contig:-NODE-13766-length-12229-cov-5.289006_pt1 | contig 12229 bp, 5 predicted proteins | sample MGYA00237777_ERZ505514 | MGnify/ENA primary metagenome ERZ505514 (study PRJEB26160, sample SAMN06269048) | microbial mat metagenome | isolation source: Oligotrophic lake microbial mat | place... | reverse complement strand
TTTCAAGCAGAAGACGGCATACGAGATTCGCCTTAGTCTCGTGGGCTCGGAGATGTGTATAAGAGACAGACACAAAACTGAGTGCAATGTGCAGCAGGAGCTTCTGGCTAGCCCGCCACTACAGCCGCCACTGGCACTCCGGCACTCAATCTAGTAGCCAGGTCGTTGAAGCAGAGCTACCTACTAGTTCCTGCTGCTAGCTAGAGTGCTAGTGTTTAGACCACTACCAGTATTACTAGCTAATTTTAGACTGGGGATTGCAGTGCAACTGAAGAATATAATTATTACAACCGCAACAGACTCGACTGGGGGGCTCACAATCTGACATGCAGTCAGTATGAACAATTGAACCCGTGACCCGAATCACGAGCAACCGACTCACGCATACTAGCTATTAGTACTGTACCGACTACTACCGGTACTGCTACTATTAATGTACTACTAGCTAGCTAGCTAGCCACATGCAAAGCTAAGGAACAAACGATTTCCATGGTCCTTTGACGGCTTCGCAAATAGCAATGTGCAGCAAACTGTGTGGTCAGTGCTGTAATCGTCCGCTTGAGGAAACAATGGATTAAGAAAGCGTGATGGTTGGACGTGCCTGGTAGGCTGGACGTAATATATGCTGTTGAGGGTTAAACACGAGCTATGTTTTTAAAAAGACATACTACCCTACCATTCATATATTTTTCTTTTCGTTTCTTTTTCTTGGGTTCAATTTCCACTCCTCTTCTGGGCCGAACCATTACACCAGAGTTATACACGCACAGGTGACACCTTCCTCGAGATCCGCCTCTTGGGTTTACAACACGGTTCGCCACGCCATTCGTCTGCACTTCATGTATCACTTAGTTCGTGCGCAAGTTCCTGCGGGCACTAGGAGGACAAACCTCGTCCATGGTGTAAGGCGTTGTTTCTGCTAGAGCCTTGTCCCCTCCAAAGTAAACAGTCATGTTGCAATAATGGAACAAAATATCAACTTGGTCCTTATCGATACAGCTTGTAGTTAAAAGCCAGTCGCATGCCTCTGCGGACTCTTCAATGGTGACTCCCTGGACGAGGGCAAACACAACTGCCATAAGGGCGGCAAGGAGGATAGACGCAATCTTCATTATGATATTGTTTGCTTCAAGTTCAGCAAGGGAAAGGAAAATTCACGATGAGAAGGTGGTTTGTCCTGGGATTGTACTATGAGAGACGTCAAGACAACAACACAGCACACAACCAATGAACACTGCTATGCATCTTGTACTACCCCACCCGCAACGCTCAAAACCAACGATTGACACACAATATGGGCCATTGTTTGTTAGTTTTTTCGTAGCTGGATAACAAAATTATTGCTCTTACCTTTTTATAAAGCTGTTGTTGCTGTTAATGTGCAATAATATTTTTTCCAATAGAAAATTGTGAGGAAAATGAGTGAGGAAACAGTGTGAAATTAAAACGAAAACCAAGCTTCAGCTTTTTGTTATCCCAAGAGAAAAAGATACGATGACCATCGAAAGATTCGTTTTGGGCTAGATTGCTGACGTCGACTACGCCGGGCGGTAGTTTTTTTCCTTAAATCTAGAAGAATTCATTTTGTTGAAACTAGTTTGAAAACATTGCATGCAACATGCTGTTGTATTGAAAGGTACATATAGCAAATCATAACTAATTTTTGCTTTCTCAGCTGCATCCTTTTGAGAATGTGACAACCAGTGAGACACGACGCCAGTCGATACACAAAGGGAAGTTTGGCGTCATTCTTTAATTCATTTCGGACAGCCAGATTGCACTCGGATAGCACCCATGACCTACTACTAGTCCAGTGCCGATACTACTGTTGTTTGAGTCTTTTGCTAGGTGACTACTGCAGGTAAAATACATGTAGTTCGGATGAGATTTTTGCTAGGTTAGTACTGCAGCAGGTAGGAAGTGCGAGGTCGTCGGGTCATTATAGTATCTTTGACAAAGATCTGCCTCCCCCCCGGCCCAACGACTAGAAGCCACCAGGAAACCTGCAACACAAAACTTGCCCAACCTGCCAAACCCACAAACCCTCAAACAACCAAGACGAGTAGTAGGCGGTTGAGGTCATTGGGTTGAGGTTGGAGTCACACTGTTATGGATTATATCTATCCAAAAAGATTTAGGTCATAAGCGTATCTTTGCCTGAAGATTGGCGCATCCCCAAGGACTGACTAATGGAGTATTTAGCAGAGTATTTAGCAGGTAGCTAGATGTGTCTTGGAGACACTTAATCGAGGCAGAAGAAGCACAATTGTCGCAGCGATGAATTGATTGGATGATGGAGTAAAACTGAACTCCACGCAACGCTAAAGACACTCCACGAGCAAAATGACCGTGGCGTTTTAGATACCCGACGCAAACTTGGAAGACGAAGAGCCCGGGAGTGGAAAATTGAGTAGGAATCAGCTTGAGAGCATTGTTACTATAGAACAGTGCAGGAAGAAGAATAGTTACTACTAAGATTAGTGTTTACCCTTTGCTGGCGGCTTTAGCTTTTACTTAGCCACCTTTGCTCGCTTCTTCATTCGCTCACGCAAACTCAACTTGGTATTGCGCTTATTCTTTCGTTCTGACTTTTCCTTTTCCTCCGCTAGTATCCTGGCCTGTTCTTCTTCATCGGCCTCTTCCTGACATCGCTTGCAATACTTGGACGAATGACTCTTTTTGTCTTGGAAACATTTATCTTCTGGCTTTTGGAGTTGGGGAGGCTCTCGTGCGGGTGTCGCCCTTTCATACCAAACAGGTGCCGAAACAAATCGTTTCGAGATCTGCTTACAAACCATTTCGACATAATCCATCAAAGCACTAGAGGCGACATACTTTTCGTAAAACTTCATGGCGTTTTGACCAATTTCGCGGCACTGTCAAAAAGAAGAAAGAAGTGCATAAGATGAGTCGAGTCTCTTAGATCCACAAGCAAAACACAGGATCAAAGCACTATCGGCGCTCAGTTCTGTATGAAGAGGCTCGCGTACCTTATCATCATTGTTACGACACCACCGAATCTGATCTTCTAGATCCGACAAGTCCGCCTTGACGGGGACATGATCGACGTAGGGCTCGAGCAAATCAAAGTACCACATTCGATCGGCGACTTGGCGTGGAGCCACCTTTAAGATGACAGATCCCAATCGCATCATGAAACCATAACGACAGGCTGCACAATGTCCATCGACATAAACAAGATACTTGTATTTGGACTGTTCGTAAATGGGTGTGAAATGATGTTTACCCGCCGTGAATTTGAAATTGGTGGGCCGTAGAAAGTTCATGGGTCCTTCGGCGGTTTTCTTGTCGCGTAAATTCCACCCGACAATGGCCGCATCCAAAAAGGGTTCCGCGCCGCCCTTTTCGGGGTCATCTTTCCATTCATGACTCAAATGCGCCACCTTGATGCGTTGATTGTTTTCTACCGTGGTTCCGCCACCGGTCGCCGTTCCTCGAAAGAAGGCAGTCGCTACACGATTGTCATCCCATCCACGGGCAAATTTTTGAAAATTAGCTTCGGTAAACAAATCACGGGGATTGCCACCAAATTCCGGAATGCCTTCGGCGTTCTTTTTGTGCATGAATGTGTGTGGAAACACGAGACCACAAGCGGCCTCCCAATCTTCGGAGGAGGGCCAAGGAATATCGGAAAATCGATCCGGTGCTGCCGCATAAAAACTGACAATGGGAGCGTAGGTCTTAAATTTGTGTGCTGGGTATAAATCAATGTCCTGATCAGGATCCCGATCATCTTTGCTATAAATAAAGCCGTAGGGTTCCACCGGAATGCCACCTCGTGGCACATTGATTTTGAGTTGAGGATAATCACGTTTGTTGAGAAAGAACTCACAATCGGGCATTTCTCGAGTGCGACAAGCCTCGGCCAACATGTCACGCAAAGCCGTCATGAAATGATCTCCCCAATATTGCATTTGGGCCTTGTCGGCTTCTTGTGTCAATTCATTGCAAATGATATTGCCATTGGCCCACCATTTGGATTTGTCGGGTTCCACTTTTTCGGCACGATAAAAATTGGATTTTTCGGCATAATAGGCATCCATATCATCGCCATCAATTTGGAGTTCGTCGCCCCAAACATTGCGATAATCGCCATTGACAAAGGGTGCAAAGATGCGCAATTGTCCATTTCGAATCATGACAAAGATTCCACATTTCATGTGAAAAAATAAATACTTCAACGTGTTCATGGTCGATACGGGAGTTGTGCATTTGTGAATGGGCAAGTTCAACCGAAATTGAACATCTCGAATCACATTGTAGGCAGAAGGTTGTTCATAGATATTTTTACTGGACTCGCTGGACGTGTTGCAAGGTTGACAATCGGGTGACGTAATGTCATCCAAATGGTTTCGTGGCACTTTTTTGGCAAAGGAAGGTTCATTTCGAGCCTTGTCAATACGGGGCAACAAGACCTTTTCAATTTGTTCCCAACTGACGAGCATGGTAAAAATGTGCATCAAATGGGGATACTCGGGATTGCTGCCGCCATGGTAGCGATTGTATTCCGTCATGAAGTCAATCGCTTGGGCTTTGGTGTCAAATCGGGGGACGCCATTGGGGAAGGGTGCCATGGCATCGAGCCATTCTTGTGAATCACCCTTGGGACCAAAAATACCACGCCATTCCGGTAATAAATGGGGCGTTGACATGATGAAGTCTCTTCACCGACTGAAGGGATTTACTTGCTGTTGCTGGAGATAGCACAAAATTGGCAATTACTTTGTCGCTTCAAGTTGTTGTCGTCGTCTAGGTCGTCGTAAGCGTTGTCGCTGCTCCTCTTTCTTGACTGTACTGTATGATTGAAGGCGTGTGATCGCTGTGATGGGTGTTACAGCGCTAGCTAGCTGCTACGGGTTTGGTATAGGTGGAATCAAATGAAATGGGAGGCGCCGCACTGGTCGCCATTGCATCCTTGATCGGAGCAGGTGCGATTGATTGGTGTTGGCCCTTTCTGATTCACGAGACATCCACGTTTGCACGTGATGATCGTTCGCCTCCATGTGTGGCCAAAAGATTTGTTTGGTGAAGCATGTGTGCGCCCTAATTCACAATTAAGTGCAGGGCTCACAGCACAACATGTGCAGGAAGGCGAAGGCCTTGTAACCTAAACCCCCTAACATGACAACTAACAAATAGTAGAAGAATAGTTTTTTTTTTATAAAGGAAATATGGATTGTTTGCTCTAGCATTGTGGTGATTCATGAGGAGGCATGATCTCAACTTTCATTTTCTTTTCATTGTGTTTTTTCTTTTCTGATCCAAAAGGAGGACAAAACAAGAATCAATGATCCACAATAGCTCTCTTTCACAAAGAGGGCAGTTTAGAAAGTTTCCTTGCAGAATGTCTCTGAGACTCCAACATCATGACCCTCATTGCTTCAGTTTCCGTCTTGGAAATCACATCATGTTCAAATTGTGTCTTGTCAAAGCAAAATCATTGACTCTGTCATTTTTGATATTAAAAGGTTACATGTTCTAGCCCATGGTGCACAGGCCAAGAAACAGAGAGTCCAACAAGGTTTTTAATTCTCTTTTGAAACAGATTTGACAGTCAGGTGTCATAGCTAATAGTGTGAAACAATCAAATCTCGTGTCGCAGCAAAGCTTTCTGTTTGCATTTGTTTTCTTTGATTACATCACATTTGATAACACTGGCTCACTTCTTCTTGACATGTTCACATTGTGATGCGTGATGAAGTGGTCCATTCCCAAAGTTTTTGACATGTCTCCTTGACAAAGACGACATTTTTGCAAGTCTGCTAAAATGGGCATGCTTCCTTCACCTTCCTTTTAAATAAATTCAGAAAGGATCTGAGCTCACAGTGCAGAAGGATGATACAGCATTGGGGGAAAAGCTACACTGGAGCTAGTGTAGCACCTAGCTAGCTAGTAGTACGAACAATAACACAATCTCATGTCTTCATTTGTGCAAGGTGGGACGTCTCCAGCATGTGCATAGAGAACCGAGAGAAACAAAAAGCGCTCACTTGCCTCATGTGTTGACCTTAGTTCTACTGTAGGTCTTCTTCCGTGACGCACACTGTACGTTGCGTATCTTTTTCGTTTCAAGTAAGCGCGGTTCAAACAGGCACAAGAGTGAGTCATGAGAAGCCCTCCTCCACCCGAGAAACAATTGGAGAGCGCACACGTAGCGTGGTGACGATGGTCGAGTTGATGGCCTTTGTTCCTTCGACTGATGGCTCGGACTGATGGCAACATGGCAATGCTAGCTAGCTATAGCTGGTGTTGCTACTGGAGTGAAGGTATCAGCTAAAATTGATACACTGGAAGCCATCAGTTTTTTATCATCCATTTGGTCTGACGACTACCTTCGTTGTTTTCCCGTTGCTACAGAAATCGAATTTACAGTCCGTTCTGCCCTAGTATTTTTTACGAAACGAAATCCAATCCAAAAGTAAACAATGGCAACAGCAACAGCAGCAACCGTAGTCTTGGTAGGATGTGGTTGTCCCAAACGGAGTATGGGTTGGTATCATGCCATCCAAATGTTGGACGACGAACGCAACGTTTGTCCTTCGGCACGCCTCAAGTACATTGTGGATCCCTGGTACATGAGTGAAGCCGGAAAGACCAGTCCTGGCAGTGACGACTTTTATGCTTGGAAAGCGACGCTGGAAAAAGAACGTGGCATTCAATTTTTTGCGACCGTCCCAGAAGTCCCAATGCCTGCCGAGGGCGAACGTCGCTTGGGAATCATCAGTGCCAGAACGGCGGACAATCCGAAATTGTTTGCCGATTGTTTGGCCATTCAATGCCATTCGATGTATTTGGAAAAACCAGGTGCTCCTACTGTGACCGAATTGCAAGCCATGAAAGATGCTGCTGAAAACGCAGGTGTCTCCGTATTGATGGGCTTTAATAAAAACGTGGCCCAATTCAGTACCAAGACCATGGCCGAATCGAAAGCGTCCGCGAATAGTACGGTCACCTTTGTCCACAACAACAATTATGCCAAAACCGAATTGCCAGAATGTTTTGAACGAAATGCCGAAGGCATGCTCAAGAATATGGCCATTCATGAACTGGCCTTGTTGGTGACCTATTATGGAGTGACAACGGATACCATTGACAAAGTCGTGGCGGACAAGGACTATTCCAGTTGTCAGACACTCACAGGACCTTCTTCGGGCAAGGAATTTACGGATTTTGACAAGCTCAAATTTACCATTCACACCCAAGAGGGAGCCCAAGTCAGTGTTGCTGCCGACCGATGTGGGGGAGATGATTCCGTGGGCATCGTCACGGATGCCACGGGAAAGGAGATATTTCGATATTCCATGCCCGACGAGGACCATGTTCAAAACAATATACCCGAATTGGAAAAGAGGTGCCCCGGAGCCATGCCTTATTTTTATGTCCAAGATCCCGATTATGCCACGCTCAAAGAACGGATTGCCAAGCATTGTTTGGATGGAACTCCCGCCGAAGGGGTGGCCACCATTGATGTGGCCATTGAAACGCTCAAAGTGGCAGAATATCTAACCCCATTGCTACAAAAGCAATTGCTAGGCTAAATTTACTTTGGCTAGCTAGCTACATGTACGTGCACCTGTACATGTAGATACCTTGCTACTTATGCCGTAATACAGTACAAGTGCCACCTACTCCGATGACTGTGACAAAGGAGGAGTGCTATGATAAGATCCACTATAGCTAGGATGGATTACATGTACTAGTAAGAGTGAACGTGTAACCACCAAACTACCAATGTATTAGAATCTGCTTGCTAGCTTTGGCTGCTACAGTACCAATCAACCCCGTCGTGCAATACTGGCTTTAGTTTGTGGCAGACGACTAGACTTGTCCACTATAGCTAACTGGGAAGGGTACTGTAGTAGTACGGGAGTCGACCAAGTTGAGACGACTTCTGGACACGACAAGACGAACAAACGATGCTACTGACACTAACACTACCACAGCTACAAAGACTCAAGTCACGGGTTGTAACACATTTCTCTAGTTCTTTTTATTCTTTTTTGTTTTGTTTTTGTTTCTTCTTTTTTCTTTTCTTTTTTGTTTACAAATATCTCATTCTCTGGGCGAGCTCCAGGTCCAAAAGGAAAGCCGATGGCCAGAAAGTCCGTCCAATCTTTTCCAGAACCGCCGTGGAGATTGAGTTTGATACGATTTGTAAAATCCAACCACCAAAAACCCATCCAATTCGTTGCGAATGTACGAGGCAGGCTTCCCAAACTCGGCGTGCCAGCGCTGAGTCAAGGTCGCCTCCAACCTCTACATGCACAAGTCTTCCGAACAAGTTCCCGCTTCGAATCACAAATCGTATATTATTTCATTTCATTCGACTTAAAATAAATACATTTGGTCATCGTCGTCTCCAATATAAATAACACCGCCATGACGTTCCATAGAACCCATATACCTCCAAGGTCCATTGGCCGATTGACTCCAGAAAGGCAGCAAAAGACAGACAGCCGGGCACCACCCCAGTCATCCGCCGAATGCTTGAGAGTAGTCAACCGTCCAAAGACACATACAACGTTCTGACTCTTAAAGAGCCAACAAGAAGAGTCAGAACCGTTGCAAGATCTCGACTTTGGGTAAAGAACGTCATGTTCAAACAGCTACACAGAAAAATTCCAACAAGTCATGGCCACAAATACATGTAAATGAAATGTGCCTGTCATGACGAGGAAAAGCTGTGTACACCATGCTGCTTGTAAAAGTTAGGATGTTGATAGAGAGCGTCATCAAATTACTGGTGAGGAACCATGGTGGTAACACCTTGGCGTCACCATCGTATCGGTTTGAGAGGAGCTGATTCGGGTAGAATCAACTCACAAAAGATAACTTTCGCTTGGCTGCAAAAATTATGCTGATCGATCATGAAGCACTAACATGCAACAAGCACCCCACTGTGTATTTCTCACGCGAAACATTACTACCTACTGTAGGCGCGGTTCCACCCACCGTCACAAAAAGTGAGAGTCATATCAATTACGACCAACTCTCTTTTTCGGCAGAAACATGGTTAGGCTTAATTAAATAAATAGATTCTATCCAATTTAATGTACACCGTCCTCTTACAGGGACTCACACCGGTAGCAGTACCGCTTCCGGTGACTGCGGTAACTCCACCGTCACGAGTTCACACTTATCCAATTCGTGAATCGAACATTGCATGGGCTTAAATATAATTTGGGCTGGTGTAGCGACTAGGGAATAAAGCAAGACGCTCGATAAACAAGAACCGTCATGAAGGAAGAAGTGAAAATTCAATAGTGTTTTTGTACACTTGATTGATAGGCCCCAATTAATGATGACTCGGAGTATTGTAATTGAGTACATATTCGCCTCAAAAAGTGCGCTGGTTGCTATTACCGGCACTTAGGTCAAACACAGATGAAGTACCACTCAATGGCGCACCGGAACTCAAATTCATTGGACATGCCAATGAGGGCCTATGTCAAGCGAGGCGAGCTCTAATGACTCAATGGTCATGCAAAGCTGCGCGCAATTGAAAATTTCACCGGTTCTCATGCATCCACCAAACCTCGTCATGAGAACCCCAACCAACCCGGACCATTCGGAAGACGGAGAAGTTTCAGGTTGCATGCAAGTATTCTAGTAGCTACCTAGCTAGCTAGTACTAGACTAGTACTTGTAGTAGCTTGCAGGCGTGTGAGTCATTTGCAAACGGGCCATCTTTCTCGGTTGACAATGGATCCAGTCAAGGATCGTTCTGGAGAAGGATGAGTCATCATAATCTTGTCATTGCCAAAGAGAAAAAACAATGGTGGGGGACATAACAGATGAGTGGTTCAGGGCATTGCCTCTTCTTGCATCTCTTGCATGGCTCTGCTGCAGCAGCTGCAGCTGCTGCTGCAGCACAGGAGTGGAAGACTGTGGGCATGCTAGAACTTTTCAGTGCATCAGTGTTCTGTCGAAAGAACAAGATGCATGCAAAATCGTGACTTTCACAATTCCAGAGTGAATGCAAACTGAAAGAAAACTTCATTTTTGTCTCTGCACGGATCGAAAACGCACACAGATGTTTTTCACAGTGATTTGTTGGTGCAGCTGCCCTTCTTTGCCTTGCTGTCGTTCATTCATTTTGTTGCACACACCTTGTTTGTCGTCATCCCTCGTCGTCACCACTCGCGTTGGACAGTTCAAAACAAAATCAGTTGTCTTCAAGAAATCTGCATTTCTCGGTTTGAGTCTCTGTCCACTTCATGCATGCAGCCATGTCTGTTCCTAACCTGAAAAGATTAGTTGACAAAAACACAAAATTGAACCAACAGACTCACCACTCACATTTCTCTTGAAATCACTGCCAATTGGCTGCAACAACCAACCATCTGTCACTCTCCTTTCTTGACAGCAAATTGTGGTGGATTTCGTGCGCATGTGCAACACTTTTGAATCCCGGTGTGACTTCCCAGGCAGTGCACACGCACTGGTGCATGCAGTTGGATCAACGCGCACTGGCACATGCAGTTGGATCCACACGCACTGGGCAGGTTTCTCCTGTGCAGCCCACAAGGTGCACAATTCCTGCTAATTCAATCGCAAAACGCACATGACACACGGAGATTGAACCAATGTCCACTCCGAGAGGGGCACTGTGGATGGCCAATGATTCCACAATCATTTCACCACAATGAAAACATGAAATGAGCCAGAATTGAACCAGCAGACCACTTGCATTTCAGTTGAAATCAATGCCAGTTTGGCTGTCATAACCAACCATCTGCAACAGCTGAAAGAAAAGATGGGCAAGGCATTCATGCATCATGATGAAGTTTGTTTGGATCTCTTCATTTTTTGGAGTTGCAACCTCATTCGTGTCAATTTTGCTTGCTAGCATTTTTGGAAAAATCATCTGCTCAGGAGAAGACAGTGTCCCCAGGTCTCATGCAATGCAGTGGAAAGTGCAAAAATGCCCCTTGCTTGAGGTCGTTGTCAAATGTCCAAACTGATTTTTAGAGATCTTGATGTTCAGTGACCAGGTTTGCAGCATTGGTTTGCATCTCTTGCACCAACTGACAATCTGTGAGAATCAAGCCTTAAGTGGGCAATGAATTTTTATAAGAACCAACCATCTTCATTTTGCTCCCACACATGTCAACAGTCTGTCTTCAAATTTATGTGCAACAAACAGCTGAAGCAGCAAAACATCCAGCTGAACTAACTCAAGCATCCCAGCATGTCAGCAGGCTCAACTCAATGCAGCAATGCCAAAAAAAAGATCTCTGAAATGTGATCAAATCATTGGAAGGTTTGTCATTTGCCCTGAGAAAGGTCAACTTTGTGATCCATCATGTGTTTAGCACTTAAGAGTCCACCGGAGAGCCTTTGGTTTCTACTCTCTCATTGCAAAATTCTAGGTGCCACATTTGTTTCTTTGAAAAAGAGCAGAAACGCAATGAAGTTGCCAGATGGCAAAGTTGGACTTGAGCAGAAATGCAGTCATAATTAATTCACACTGAACAACACGAATTGCTCTGTTAATGACTTGTTTGCACACGTAGGCAAAGCAGCAAGGGTGTGATTGATGAAGCCAAACTGATGCAACAACCTGTTTTCATTTGGTCAATGGAATCTTCTGGAATGGTTTTGCATCTGCTTTGATCTGAAGAAAGCATTTGCCACACTTTGCCGACAACACATGACAAAACCCAAAAAGATTTTATGATTGAAATGTCTGTTGATAGGATGAATTTTGTTGGTTGCACCTAAAAACTTCTTGAGACAATTGGCAAATGTCTGTTTTCATGGGCCTGTTGTTTTTTGTTAATGTCTTTTGCTGTTGAATGTGTGCATTGATCATTACTCATCATGATGCAGTCCACCACTTGTGTCAGAAGAACCATTGGGCAGTGGTCATGCATGCTGATGCAAGTTGGGCAGCTTGATTACCCAACATCACTTGAATAGAGCTATGGCTAGAAAAATAAAATCAAGGCAATCATACTTGAAGTGTTACAGCATTGCACCTGTAGCAAACATTTGTACAACTGCACCATGTCTGAAGTGATCTCCACTAATCATGTTGACCAATTCATAAAAAACATTTCTAGAGCAATTTCTCTGAACTGAAACACCTCTTCATTATTCCTTTGCAACAGGCATTCCTCAAAATAAAAGTGAGCATTGAGATTGTCTTGTGGACATCAATTCAAACTGCAAATCTGTGGAAAATTGAAATAGAAAAGGAATGACA